>Ga0209270_1000368_pt1 | contig 107204 bp, 89 predicted proteins | sample MTBAKSrepl1MetaG_FD_187456 | JGI IMG/M metagenome (GOLD analysis project Ga0209270, IMG submission 187456) | Enrichment culture microbial communities from Arthur Kill intertidal strait, New Jersey, USA, that are MTBE-degrading - MTBE-AKS1... | ecosystem: Environmental > Aquatic > Marine >...
CCTCAAAAAAAAACGTCCCGTCTGGAAGACTGCGTTCTGTCCTCTGATCCAGTCTCCTTTGCCAGGAGCGCTACAAAAGATCGTGACAGAGGTTGCAGCTTCCCCGGCGGACCCTAACATGCACCAGGCCAACGGCAAGGCCTACAGTCGAGTGCGGATGGAAGCGTGACGTGAACGGGTTTTGCGGGGAAAAGTGGTCCGCCACGTCGGACACTGCTTGACAAGCCTTCTCATGGAAGGACAGATGACAGAAGGAGTTCGCAGCTTCGCTGTCGGATTATTGCTTATGAATAACATAACGCTAGATCAGATAGATAGGATGCAAAAATTACCGTGCGCCAAAAGACCCCTCGGCCCTGCTGCAATCCGGATCGATCCCTTTGCCGATAACGAACCCGACCCCGCGGGTGCAAATTTTCGTCACCCCAGCGCAGGAAATATCTCATCGAAATCGAAATCGGTATCGAAATCGAGCTTCTTGCCACCATACGCAGGTCGGGTGCGCAAACATTTTATCCTCCTCATTCGTCCCCGCAATGCTGGGTGGGGCGTTGCCCTCTAAATCGCTAAGCGGGATTGAATTCTGAATGCAAACAGGTTGGGGTGAGTCAGGGAACCCCCATAATTCCGATTGGTTACGTTGGGATTCTCGATGAATCCGCGACAGAACATGTCGGCGTTGAAACAGCGGTCTTCCCCCTCATGGAGGTCGATGCATCGTTGACGGCCTCGGAAAGATTGGCATTTTCCTCTACTGCCGCCTTCAGCAGTTCAGAGGAATTTTCCTCATAGGCCCCTCTCGCAATTCCGTTTAGGCCGGGAAGGCCCCATAATCAACTCAGTAATAACTGCTGCCATCCCAACAGTGCGTACACAGGCGCTCCTTGGGCAAGCCGATGGCGGCTACCAGGTTTTCCAGGCGCTGATACCTGAGCGATGTCAGGCGCAGCAGCTTGCGGATCTCCTCGACCATGGCCAGGTTCCTGGCTGAACCGGCCCGGGCGTACTGGTCCAGGTTCTTGTCATCCCGCCCTTCGAGCACCTTGATGACTTTGCGGCCGGCCAGGTCAAGGGTGGACCGCGACGAGGAGAAATTCAGAAACTCGCAGGGATAAATCAGGGTCGGACAGGCGGTGCGCATGTGGACCTGGCAGGCGCCGCAATCGAAAAGGACCTGGACGTTGTCCTTGAGCTGCGTGCCCCGGACGATCGAATCGTCGCACAGCAGCAGCCGCTTGCCCTGGATGAGCCGGCGCACCGGGATCAGTTTCATCCTGGCCACCAGGTCACGCATTTCCTGGTTCTGGGGCATGAAACTGCGCGGCCAGGTCGGCGTATACTTGACGAACGGTCTGCTGTAGGGGATTTTCTTTTCGTTGGCATAGCCGAGGGCATGCCCGATACCTGAATCCGGAATGCCTGCCACCAGGTCCACCTCGACATCATCGTCGCGTGCAAGCGCGGCACCGCAGGTATAGCGCACGTCCTCCACGTTGATGCCCTCGTACTCGGAGGCCGGATAACCGTAATAGACCCACAGGAAGGAGCAGACCTGCATGCGGCTGCCCGGCTGAGCCCGCTGCTCCCAGCCGTCGGGAGTTATAAGAAGGATTTCGCCGGGACCGGGAAAATATGCCGTCTCCAGCCTCAGGTTGGGAAAGGCGCACGATTCGGAGCTGACCGCGACGGCCCCTTCCCGGCGCCCTATCACCAGGGGGGTCCGGCCAAGGCGATCACGGGCCGCGTAGATTCCTTTCTCCGTCAGCAGGAGCAGGGAGCACGATCCCTGGATGGCTTCCTGGGCATTGCGGATGCCGGCCTCAAAGCTGTCCTCCTGGCAGATCAGCATGGCCACCATTTCCGTCGGGCTGGTGATGCCATCGGTGGTCCCGGAAAAATGGCACTTCCGGCTGAAGGCCTTTTTGACCAGCATGTCCATGTTGTTGATCCGGCCCACGGTGACAATGCCGAAGGAACCAAGGTGGGAGCTGATGATCAATGGCTGCGGGTCGGTGTCGCTGATCACGCCGATGCCTTCACGGCCGTGGAACCGGATCAATTCCGCTTCGAACTTGGTGCGGAAATAACTGTTTTCGATGTTGTGGATGGCGCGATGAAATCCGTGCAGGTTGCGCACGGCCATGCCCCCGCGCTTGGTTCCCAGATGGGAGTGATAGTCCGTGCCGTAATACAGATCCGCCACGCAGTCCGTCTGCGAAGCTATGCCGAAAAAACCGCCCATTATGACCTCAACTGTTCGAATTCATGCCATTCCCGCGCAAATACGCCGCCTGATCCGACCACGCAAAACGACCGGGACAACCCGTCAGCCATTGCCCAACTCCCTGATATCCCCGTGATAACTCTGCAGAGAGCGCACCCTCGCCTCGCCCTCACGGATGGCCGCGATGCCCTTGGCAGCGGCTATGGCCGCCGCGGTGGTGGTGATATAGGGAATTTTGTACTTGATGGCCGCCTTGCGGATGTTGAAGCTGTCCGCCGTCCCCTTTTTGCCGCTCGGGGTGTTGACCAGCAGTTGGATCTGGCCGCTTTTGATGGCGTCCACCAGATTGGGCCGTCCCAGTCCCAGTTTCGAAATGGGCTGGGTCTCGATGCCCTTTTCCTTCAAAAACTGATGGGTGCCATCGGTGGCCATGATCGTGAAGTCCAGTTCGCGGAAGCGGCGCACCGGCTCCAGGGCGGCCTGCTTGTCGCGGTCGGCGATGGTGAACAGCACGGTGCCCTGCAGGGGCAGACTGGACTGGGTGGCCTCCTGGGCCTTGAAGAAGGCGCGGCCGAAGGAGCGCGCGATGCCCAGCACCTCGCCGGTGGAACGCATTTCCGGCCCCAGCACCGGGTCGACCTCGGGAAACATGTTGAAGGGGAAAACCGCCTCTTTCACTCCGAAATAGGGGATCTGGATTTCCCGCAGCTTCAGGTCGGCCAGGGTCTCCCCCAGAATGATGCGGGTGGCGATGCGCGCCATGGACAGCCCGCACACCTTGGAGACGATCGGCACAGTACGCGAGGCCCGGGGGTTGGCTTCGAGGACGTACACCGTATTGTTCTGGATGGCGTACTGGATATTCATCAATCCCACCACCTTCAGTTCAATGGCGATGCGGCGGGTATATTCGCGGATTGTGTCGATGTGCTTGGGGGCGATGCTGATCGGCGGGATGACGCAGGCGGAATCGCCGGAATGGATGCCCGCCAGTTCGATGTGCTCCATGACCGCCGGCACGAAAGCGTCGACCCCGTCGGCAATGGCGTCGGCCTCTGCCTCGATGGCGTTGTCGAGAAACTTGTCGATCAGCACCGGCCGCTCGGGGGTGACTTCCTCAACCGCCACATTGAGATAATGCCTGAGCATCTGGTCGTCATGGACGATCTCCATGCCCCGGCCGCCGAGAACGTAGGAGGGGCGCACCATCAGCGGGTAGCCGATTTCCGCGGCGATTTTCAGCGCTTCCCCGGTGCTGGACGCCATGCCGGATTCCGGCTGGGGAATGCCCAGTCGGCGCATGATCCCGCAAAAACGGTCGCGGTCTTCGGCCAGGTCGATGGTTTCCGGCGAAGTACCCAGGATGGGCACCCCGGCCCCGGCCAGCTCCCTGGCGATATTCAACGGGGTCTGGCCGCCGAACTGGACGATAACCCCTTCCGGCTGTTCCTTGCGGTAGATGCTGAGGACGTCTTCCACGGTCAATGGTTCGAAGTACAGCTTGTCCGAGGTGTCGTAATCGGTGGAGACGGTTTCCGGGTTGCAGTTGACCATGATCGACTCAAGCCCGGCCTCGCGAATGGCCATGGCGGCATGAACGCAACAGTAATCGAATTCGATGCCCTGGCCGATGCGGTTCGGGCCTCCGCCCAGCACCATGATCTTCCTCCGGCCGCTCACCGGGACCTGGTCCGGGCCATTGTAGGTCGAGTAGTAGTAGGCCGCGTTTTCCACCCCGCTGACCGGCACCGGCCGCCAGCCCTGGACCACGCCCATGGCGGTGCGCTGCTCGCGAATGGCCTTTTCCGGCACTCCCAGCAGCCTGGCCAGGTACAGGTCGGCGAAACCGTCCTGTTTGGCCCTGCGCAGCAGATCGTCGGGCAGGGACCGCCCCTTCCAGGCCAGGATCTCCTCTTCCAGGTCCACCAGCTCCTTCATCTGCTCGATGAACCACGCCTTGATATGGGTCAGCTCATGCAGTTCCCCGATGGTCGCGCCCTTGCGCAATGCCTCGTACATCAGAAACTGGCGCTCGCTGTTGGGAACAGCCAGCCGCTGCAGCAGCTTCTCCAGCGGCAGCCTGTTGAAATCCCTGGCAAAGCCTAAACCGTGGCGGTTTATCTCCAGGCTGCGGACCGCCTTCTGCAGGGCCTCCTTGTATGTCATGCCGATGCTCATGACCTCGCCCACGGCCCGCATCTGGGTGCCCAGCCGGTCCTCGATGCCCGCGAATTTTTCAAAGGCCCAGCGCGGGAATTTGACCACGACGTAATCCCCCGAGGGTGTGTACTTGTCGAGGCTGCCGTCCCGCCAGTAGGGAATCTCGCTCAAGGTCAGGCCGCCGGCCAGCAGGGAGGAAACGCGGGCGATGGGGAAGCCGGTTGCCTTGGAAGCCAGGGCCGACGAGCGGGAGGTGCGCGGGTTGATCTCTATCACCACCACCCGGCCGGTGCGGGGATCATGGGCGAACTGGACATTGGTTCCGCCGATCACTTCGATGGCCTCAACGATGGCATAGGAGTACTCCTGCAGCTTTTTCTGCAGGGCGGGATCAATGGTCAGCATGGGGGCGGTGCAGAAGCTGTCGCCGGTATGCACGCCCATGGCATCGACGTTTTCTATGAAGCACACGGTGATCATCCGGTTATCCGCGTCGCGCACCACCTCCAGTTCCAACTCCTCCCATCCCAGCACCGACTCCTCCACCAGGACCTGATTGATCAGGCTGGCCGCCAGCCCGCGGGCCACAATTGTCCGCAGTTCCTCGAGGTTGAACACCATTCCGCCCCCCGTGCCGCCCATGGTGTAGGCCGGCCGGATGACGACCGGATATCCCAACTCCCCGGCGACCTTTTCGGCATCCTCGATGGTAGTGACGGCTTCGCTGCGGGGCAGATCAATGCCCAGTCGCCCCATGGTTTCCTTGAAGGCGATGCGGTCCTCGCCGCGTTCGATGGCGTCGATATTCACCCCGATCGCCTTCACGCCGTACCGCTCGAGGATGCCGGCGCGATGGAGCTCCGAGGACAGGTTCAGGCCGGACTGGCCGCCCAGGTTGGGCAGGATCGCGTCGGGCCGTTCCGCGGCTATGATCTTTTCCAGTGTTTTGACGTTCAGTGGTTCGATATAGGTTGCGTCGGCCATGCCCGGGTCGGTCATGATGGTTGCCGGGTTGGAATTGACCAGCACTACCTGGTAGCCTAAGGAACGCAGTGCCTTGCACGCCTGGGTTCCGGAATAATCGAACTCGCAGGCCTGCCCGATAACGATGGGGCCTGAGCCGATGATCAGGATTTTATGGATATCGTCGCGTCTTGGCATGCAATGCTCCTTTCGGCCTGGAAGTGCGGGGATTGTGCGGGGCTCGAAACCCCTTTGTTACGAGGTATGGTATTTTGCGATATTTCTGCCCCGGTGTCACTCTTTTTTATACATTTCGGTCAACTCTGTGCCGCTGGGAAAGCAAATTTCCATCAAACAGGAACATATCCGATGGTTCCCCGGGGACGGAAACAGCCCGCTGTCCTTCACCCGGGGAAAACGGCTGAAGACGAAGGCCTGCCATCCCGGTGCATCAGCTTTTTTCAGGGGCAAAGCTTTTAACCATCCTTCGCAATGTCGATACGGCTTCTTCGCCTTTTTCGGTCCCATATCGCAGCCGTACATACGCGGCAACGATTTTTTTCACACGGGGCGCCAGATCGGGCCGTTTCCCGGCAACATACCCCAGGTAGTCGACGGGCCCCTGGTCAGGCCGGCGGGCCAGGCCGATCCGGGCCAGTTTCCGGCAGAAATCGTTCCAGGCAGCGGCGATCTCATCCCGGGCCGGTTTCGGCTGAGACAGCAGCAGCAGACTGAACAGGGCCGCGCCGGCCGCCATCAGCACGAGGATCGTCAGCAGCCCCTGCCCCCAGCCCGACCTGTCATCCAGCGGAATGCCCAGCCTGAAGAAGATCCCCTGCTGGTCGCCGGCCGAATACCCCATGACCCACCGGTTCCAGCGATTGTTCCAGAAGTCCAGCATGCCCAGGGTATTCCCCAGCCATTGGCCGAAAACTCCATAGCGCGACAGGGAGAGCAGCCCAGCCCCTTCCCCGGGAGGCAGAGCGCCGGCGACATTGGTCCGCAACCGGTCCGGCGCCACCACCCCGGTCGGATCGACCCTGACCCATCCCGTCCCGGCCAGCCATACTTCGCACCAGGCGTGGGCATCGGACTGCCGGACAACCAGGTAGCCGCCGAACTGGTTGCGCTCGCCCCCCTGGTAACCGGCCACCACCCGGGCGGGCACCCCCGCCGCCCGCATCAGAAAAGCAAAGGAGCCGGCAAAATGTTCGCAGAACCCCCTGCGGCTCTCAAACAGGAAACGATCGATCAAATTTGCGTCCCCGGCCGAGCCTTCGCCAAACACTGGCCTGAGCGGGGGCGGCTGCAGCGTGTAATAGAAAGGCTGATCGCGGAAATACGCGAGCACCGCCTGCACGTAGGCCTCGGCCGAGCCCGCCTGCCCAAACAGATCGGCGGCCAGGCTCCGGGCCCTGGGATTGCCTGTTTCCGGCAGCTGCAGACCGGGCCCGGTAACCCGCCGCTCCCGGTCCGGTGCCGCGCCGTCAAGGTCCGACGTCCCCCTGTAGATGATCCGGCCTGTAACCGGGCGCCAGCGATAGCTGCTGTGATCGCTCAGCAGCCAGGCATGCCGCAGGTCTGTCCGCACCGGCAGGTCCAGGGCAAAAATCCAGTGCTCGTTGTGCGGCTCCAGGGTGACCGTGTACCGGACCGGCCGCCGGACCCGCGCATATTCGGGGGATCCGCCGCGCCGATCCATCCCCCGTGTCCAGGTCCTGCCGTCGAATCCCCACAGGACGACGCCCCGCCAATACAGCCTGTCCTGCGGGGGAACAGCATCGTCAAATTCCACCCGGAAGGCGACTTCCGAACTGGTGGCCAGCTCCGCCACGTCGCCGAAGGAAATGGAGTCGGCAAAGCCGGTCCGCGCCAGATTTATATGGCCGCGGCCCCAGATGCCCCCCTGCACCCTGGGAAAAAGAAGAAAAAGGATCAGGGCCAGCGGCAGGGCCTGGGCCATGAGAACGAGCGCCGGCTTCAGATGCTTCGCCGCCCGGCCGCCGGGATGGTTCACATGGATCAATACCGCGGTTATGATCAGGATCGAAAAGAGCTTGTAGAGGGTGGCGCCGATGGAGTCACCGAAGAACATCCCTCCGGCAACGAGAAAATAACACAGGATCACCGTCATCATCCGGTCGCGGTGGCTTCTGATCTCCAGGAGCTTCATGGCGACCATGATCGCCAGCAGGGCGACGAAGGCCTCAATGGTGAACCCTTCATGGGTGGTCATGGCACCAATGAACAGCAGGGCGGCGAGCAGGCGCGTGACCCTGCCCGAGGGGAGACTCCAGGCCCGGAGCGAAGCCAGGGCGACATATCCCCATATGAGCAGGCAGGCCAGCACGACCCAGACGGACACGTAGGGGAAGTGCGGCAGCGTGCAGATGGCAACGGCGCCGAGAATGGGCAGAATGCAGGGATCGGGGTGATGTACCCGGCTTACGTCCACGCCAGCGCCAGTTCCTGAAGACATTGGTGTTTATGGGCGCCTCCCTGCCCGGGCTCGATCAGCCGTTCGCCGATGCGGAGGCCGTAGGCCAGACCGAGGGCCTCGGCCTTGAGCACCATGGCGCAGACCCGGGAAAGTTTCTGCTCCGGATCATCGCCGGTCAGGACATCGGGATCAAAATAGATGATCCGGCCCAGCTGTCCCTCGAACTTTTTGGTGTGCAACCCCTGACCCCGGGAAAGGGCCTTCCACGAGATATGCTGCAGCGGGTCGCCGCGCTGATACGCTTCCAGGCCGACGAAATCCTCCACTCCGGGACCGTCGTTTTCCCCCGCACTGTACCCTTCCTCCGCCCTGGCTCGCGCCGGCACCAGGGGACCGTCAAGAGGTCTGGGATACACCAGGCAGGAGGCCTCAACCGGCAGCCGGGCCGCGGCCCGGAACAGGCCGAGGGGGTATGTGGTGGAAACCAGGAGAACCGGGGGAGTGAGCATGCCCCGCTTTGCGGCGGGATGCGAAACATTGACCGTCTGCCGGGAACCGGCCTCAAGGTGGGCTTCGACCGGTTCGCCGCCGGGAAAATGAAGGGACAGGGACGGCCGGGAACGGGAGACCGGCTGCAGGGCAACGGCAAAAACAGCATTCTGCCCGGCGAAAACCGGCTCGGCCCTGACCGCAGCCGGGCTGACCCCGGAAACATTGCGCAGGGTGTGAAAAAGGGAAACAAACGCCATGGAACCGAGCAGGAAGGTCAGCAGGAAGCCGAGATTGTTACCGTGGTTGATGGAACCGAAGAGCAGAATCAGGAGCATGCCGAGAAACACGAAACCGGGCCGGGTGACGCGCAGGGCAATCCAGCGGCCGCGGGCCCGGACGGGCAAGGCGGGCAGAATGTGCGGCAAGGGCCTGGAACTGGGAAATCCCCGGAAAAGGAAGGAGAAGACGGAACCGTTCATGCGGGCACTTCCACGGAAAGCAGCAGGGCCATGAGTTCATCGCGCGGCAGTTCGCCCCTGCCGTCGGCCCTGCGCAGCCTGTGTCCGGCCACAAACGGCAGGACTTTCTGCACATCTTCAGGCAGCACATATTCCCGGCCGCCGATAAAAGCCCAGACCCGGGCCGCCCGCAGCAGGTAGAGTCCGGCCCGGGGCGACAGGCCCATATGAAATGCCGGGCTGGAACGGGTAAAATCAAGAATGTTCTGCACGTAATCAACCAGGGTGTCGGATATCCGAACGTCCAGGGCCGACTGCTGCAAACGGACAACTTCCTCGGGCGTCACCAGGGACCGGACTTTCGCGAGTTGCCGGTGGGTGCCCCCGCCCCGCAGAAGGCTGTGTTCCGAGGCCCTGTCCGGGTAACCCAGTTCGATGCGCAGGAGAAACCTGTCCAGCTGCGACTCCGGGAGGGGAAAGGTGCCGGCCTGCTCCAGGGGATTCTGGGTGGCGATCACGAAAAAAGGCAGGGGCAGGGGCCTGGTGACACCCTCGATGGTGACCTGCCGCTCCTCCATGGCCTCGAGCAGGGCGCTCTGAGTTTTGGGGGTGGCGCGGTTGATCTCGTCGGAAAGCAGGACCTGGGTGAAAACGGGACCGGGATGAAAAGTGAACTTTCCGGCATGCTGATCGAACACGGAAACCCCGAGGACGTCGCCCGGCAGCATATCGCTGGTGCATTGGACGCGGCGGAATTCAAGGCCGAGGGTCTGCGCCAGGACCTTGGCCAGCGTTGTCTTGCCGATGCCGGGCATATCTTCAATGAGCAGGTGCCCGTCCGCAAACAGACAGCAGAGGGCGAGCCGCACCTGCTCCCTTTTGCCCAGAATGATCCTGCAGACCTCATCGGTGATGGCGTCGAAAATATCGACGGCGCCAGTTCTTTTCTCCGAAAAAAAATCGTCGTTGTCGCGTTGTATGATGTTCACCCTGTTCTTTTCCTTTGCTTCCCAATATCCCGTCTTTCACGTTACCCGAAATCGACCCGCCGGTCAAAAATCATCCCCGCCGCCGGAACCGGGCACCTACGTTCACCCGAAAAGAGAGTAGCCTATCCCGACGGCGCCGATACAGACCATTCTGAAAAGTTGACTGACGACGACCAGCTCCAGGGCGATTCCGGGGGGAAATATGCCGACATAATAGGGCACCTGGTGGCGGATGGCCCGGACCGGCGACGCCAGAACATTTCCGACCAGGAGCGCCAGCACCACCTGCTTGGAGCCGAGACTGCTGTCGGCGAGCAGGGCACCGGCCGCGGCCAGCCCGGCGGAAAATTCCGCGGTGACGTGCATGATGATGATCCCCACTGCCTTGGGGTCGAGCCAGGAAAGGAACCATGCCCTGCCGGCAACGAATTCCTCGGCGGCGGTGAAAAAACCCGCACGGCCGAGGACAAAGAACAGGACGTACGCCGGCACCATGAAATACAGTATTTTCGGGATCCGCTCCCGGAATCGGCGGATGCTTTTTTTCAGGGCCTGCCGCCAGGTGATTTTCCGGGCATCCTTCGCTTCGCCGATGCCCTCATCCACTGGCGGGGGCAGCATAAGCCGGCCGCAGAGGGCCACCAGCAGGGTCTGAATGGCTGCGGCGGAGAAGGTCAGGCCCACGTAGATAACGGCCGCGCCCTTGATCAGCGGCGCGGTCAGGAAAAAGACCGTGGGGAGGTGGAGAAAAAAACGGGGAAGACTGTTGAACAGGTTGGCCAGAACCAGTTCCTTCCTGGCGATACGGCCCTGGTCATATGCTTCCGACAACATGGCGTTGGCCGAAACCCCGGAAAAAAAAGCCATGGCAAAACTGGCTGCGGCTACGGAGGAAAGGCGGCCGAGACGGATGAGAGGCCTTGCCAGCAGCGCAAGCCGGTGCGACCAGTTCAGGGCTTCAATGAAGTTGGCGACCACCAGACCCAGGGCGACCAGAAACAGGACCCGCGCCAGGGGCCAGAGCAGTTGGGCCCATAAGACGGTAAATAAATTTTCTTCCATCATTCCTCCGACGGTAACCACCAAAGGGCCGCCTGTAAACCGGGACTTCCGGTGCCGGCCCGCACGGCATGCCGACAAAGGGACCGGCGGGGCCGTTTTCCTCTCCAGCGCGGAAAATATCGGGACAAACACCTTTCCAACACCACAGTATGGTATTATATATCTCCTTAAACCCAAACAAGGCATAAATTCATTCTGGAGCAACGTATGGCAGAATCACAAAACGGAGTTTCACGGCTCACCCTGTTCATAAGCATTGCCGCGGCTCTGCTCATCGGCTTCCTCTCCGGCATCATTTACAGCGACCGTTCACCGGGACCGGGCGGAGAGATGACCCAACAGCCGGGCCAGCCCGCGCAGCAGCAGGCTGCCCAGTTGGAGCAGACCATCGCCTCTCTCCAGCTGGCGGCGCAGCAGAACCCCAATAACGCAGAAATCTGGACCCGTCTCGGCCATGCCTATTTCGATTCCGACCAGCCGGCCAAGGCCATTGAGGCGTACACCAAATCCCTGGCCATCATTCCCGACAATCCCCCGGTGCTGACCGATCTGGGCGTCATGTACCGCCGGAACGGCGAGCCGGACAAAGCCATCGAAATGTTCGACAAGGCCCTGGAAATCAATCCCACCCTGGAGCAGGCGATGTTCAACAAGGGAATCGTCCTGATGAACGACCTCGGCGACATCAACGGCGCCCTTGTAACCTGGAAGAAGCTGCTGCAGGTCAATCCGGAGGCCAAGGGACCCACGGGCGTGCCCGTTTCGACAATGGTCGAGGACATCTCCAGGCAGGTACAGGCAGGCGGCGAGTAACCCCCGGGCCTTCCATCCTTCGCCTTGCCGGCAAGGGAGCTCCCATCCCCAGCCGGCGGACGCAAGCGAAGGGCCCGGTCAGCTCCGGGACAGCGTACATATCCCTTTGAAACGGACCATCCGGCGGGTACGGAAACCGATTCTCCCCCGCCGGGATCCCCTCTTTCGCCCTTTTCATTCCCGGGGCCCGGACGGACGGCGGACAATCCGCCAATCTCCTCTTCCAATCGGGCGCAAAGCCCTGCAGGGATTGTTTCCCGGTCTTTCACCGGACATGCTTTCTTGCTTGACAGGGTATTGCAGTAACTATATATTTTATAATTTCTCTCCTGACAGGAGACGAACAGGTTCATTCTTTCATTGCCCCGCGGCAATATCAGGTTTCAATCAGATAAAAGGGCTTTCAATGACAAAAATTACCGGTGCGCAGGCAATCATCAAATGCCTGAAGGAAGAAGGGGTCCGCATAATATTCGGCTTTCCGGGTGGTGCTGTCATCGACCTGTATGACGAACTGCTCAATTCGGATATTCAGCATATACTTGTCCGCCACGAGCAGGGCGCCGTCCACGCGGCCGACGGCTATGCCCGGGCAACCGGCGAGGTCGGCGTGGCGCTCCTCACCTCGGGGCCCGGCGCCACCAACGGCGTCACGGCCATCGCCACCGCCTATTGTGATTCAATACCCCTGGTTGTGTTGACCGGCCAGGTCCCCACCGCGCTCATCGGCAACGACGCGTTCCAGGAGGTTGACATCGTCGGCATCACGAGACCCTGCACCAAGCACAATTACCTGGTCAGCAATCCCAACGACCTGGTGCAGACCCTGCGCGAGGCATTCTATCTCGCCTCCACCGGCCGTCCCGGACCGGTGCTCGTTGACCTGCCCAAGGATGTGGTGGCGTCCATGATCACCTACCCGGAAAAGAAAAAAATCAAAATGCAGACCTATCAGCCCAACTACGACCCCCATCCCGGCCAGGTTGAAAAGGCCTGCAAGGCGATACTGAACGCCAAACGGCCCGTTCTGTACATCGGCGGAGGCGTCATCCTGTCCAACGCCAACAAGGAAGTGACCGAGCTGGCCGAGAAAATCCAGGCCCCGGTGACCATGACCCTTATGGGACTGGGCGGCTTTCCCGGCTCCAGTCCCCTGTCGATGGGCATGCTGGGCATGCATGGCAGTTATGCCGCCAACATGTCGGTGGCCAAAAGCGACCTGCTCATCGCCGTCGGGGCCCGCTTCGACGACCGGGTCACCGGCCGGCTCGACGCCTTTGCCCCCCACGCCAGGATTATCCATATCGACATCGATCCGACTTCGATCAGCAAAAATGTCAAGGTGGACATCCCGATAGTGGCGGACTGCAGGATCGCCCTGCGGGAGATGAACGCCTGGTTTGACAAGTCTCCGGATTTCGATGCCGCAGCCAGTGCCAAAAAACACCGGCCATGGCTGGATGAGATTGCCGAGTGGCAGAAAAAACACCCCCTGTCCTACCAGGAGAAGGGCGATATCATCAAACCGCAATACGTGGTGCAGAAGATAGATGAACTCACCGGCGGCGATGCCATCATCACCACCGAAGTCGGCCAGAACCAGATGTGGGCCGCCCAGTTTTACAAGTTCAACAAGCCGCGCCGCCTGCTGACCTCCGGCGGGCTGGGCACCATGGGATACGGGCTTCCCGCCGCCATTGGCGCCAAGCTGGCCTTCCCCGAAGCCACGGTTATCGACATCGCCGGTGACGGCTCCATCCAGATGAACATCCAGGAGTTGGCAACTGCCCGGCAGTGGGGGGCGAAGGTGAAAGTCGCCATCCTCAACAACAATTATCTCGGCATGGTCCGGCAGTGGCAGGAACTGTTCTACAACCGCCGCTATTCCGCGACCCCGATGGAGGTTACCCCTGATTTTGTCGAACTGGCCAAGGCCTACGGCGCCGTGGGCCTGCGGGCCAGAACAAAGGACGAGGTTGTCCCGGTGATCAGGGAAGCGCTGGCAACGGACAACGTCGTCATCATGGATTTTGTCATCGACCGCGAGGAAGGCGTTTTCCCGATGGTGCCGGCGGGAAAGGCCACCACCGAAATGCTGCTTGTCTAAAACGGCTTCATCTGCCAGGCCCCGGACCCGCTGCAGGAAAGCGCAGAGATACTAAAGGATCACAGGATTCAGACCATGAAACACACACTTTCCGTCCTTCTTCAAAACAAACCCGGCGCCCTTTCAAGGGTCACCGGCCTGTTCAGCGGCCGCGGCTTCAATATTGAAAGCCTGTGCGTGGCCGAGACCCTTGATCCCAAGGTGTCCTGCCTGACCCTTGTGACCCGAGGCCATGAACATATCATTGAGCAGATCACCAAGCAGCTGCACAAGCTCATCGATGTCATCAAGGTGACGGACATCAGCGAGGGCGAATTTGTTGAAAGGGAAATGGTCCTGATCAGGGTAAAGGCCGAGGTCAACACCAGGGCCGAGGTCCTGCGCGTCATCGATATTTTCCGCGGCAAGGTGGTCGATGTCAGCCCGACTTCCTATGCCGTCGAAATAACCGGACCGGAAAGCAAAATCAAGGCGGTGATCGATATCCTCAGGCCCATCGGCATCAAGGAAATCATTCGGACCGGCACCATAGCCATGGCCCGTGCGCCGAAAAAATAAACCGGCATCGACGGCGGCGCGGCAGAAGGGAACGGCACGGATCCCGCCCTGCCCGCGCTTCCGGTTCGCACCGATCAAGGATCTCAACGGATACCGGCCAGTCAGCCCATGAAAAAAACAGCAATTCCCGTTGCCCTCGAGGGATACCCGTTTATTCTCTTCGGCGCTTTCGCCACCCTGATCCTTGCCCTGCTGGAACTGTCCCTGGCCGCTGTGCCGGCACTGATCCTGACTGGCCTTGTCACCTGGTTCTTCCGTGATCCCGACAGGGTGACCCCCGACAACGGCGGTGTTTTTGTTGCACCCGCCGACGGCAAGATCATTGCCGTGGAAAGAATGCAGGACCAGCGCTTCGGCAACGAAGAGGTCCACAAGATTTCCATTTTCATGAACGTTTTCAATGTCCATGTCAACCGCTTTCCCTTTGCCGGCACGGTCGAACGGGTGCATCTGCAGCCCGGAAAGTTTTATTCCGCCGATTCTTCCCGGGGGGCGCTGCAGAATGAATACTGCGCCCTGACCGTCCTGACCGGCGACAATCTCAGGTACGGAGTTGTACAGGTCGCGGGCCTCATAGCCCGCCGGATTGTCTGCTGGGCGGAAAAAGGGGACGTCCTGCAGACGGGCCAGCGCTTCGGCCTGATCCGTTTCGGTTCAAGAGTGGACCTGTACCTGCCTCTCCAGGTTGAACCTGATGTACAAACGGGCGACAAAGTCAGAGCTGGGGAGACGGTGATTGCACACCTGACCGGGCCGGCCTGACGATTTGTACTCTTTTTGTTTGTAATTCATATTCCACCTATCGTAAGATACACTAGCATCCTGCGGAAAAGTCAGGACCATTGCTGGGGGAGCATGGTCATGGGCGGTCAGTCCTGCTGAACCGCCGGGAAAACGACTTTTCCGGGGAAAGCCCGCTTCATCTGCCCGGATGTCGCCCGCATGGCGCCTCCCGAAAAAAAAGGTTTGTATTGATGGAAACACCGACCAGCTCCAAATTTTATCCGTTGCCTTGCCTTCTGACCTGCTGCAGCCTGTTCAGCGGCTTTTACTCCATTGTCACGGCCATCAACGGCCATTATTTCGCGGCCGCTGTGGCCATTATTGTCGCCGCCGTCTTTGACGGCCTGGACGGCCGCGTGGCCCGCCTGACGGGATCAACCAGTTCCTTCGGTATGGAGCTCGATTCCCTCTGCGACCTGGTATCTTTCGGGGTTGCCCCAGCCCTGCTCGCCTATCTCTGGGCCCTGACTCCCTACGGACGCTACGGCTGGCTGGCCGCTTTCCTGTACGTGGCCACCACCGCCCTGCGCCTGGCCAGGTTCAACACCCAGCCTTCCACGGATCCTGATTTTGTCGGTCTCCCCTGTCCGGCGGCGGCAATGATGATCGCGACCTCCGTCATGTTCAGCCGTTTTCTCGGCGCCGAAGGCACCGTCAAGCACGTTTCCATCCTGCTGCTGGTGTACGTGCTGTCATACCTGATGGTCAGCAGCCACCGCTACCTCAGTTTCAAGCAAATGGACTTCACCAGGGCGAGAGCTTTTCAGATCGTTGTTTTCATGTTCCTCTTTCTCATCCTGCTGGCCACGGAACCTCCGGTCACCCTGTTCGCCGTTGCCTTGATTTACGTTTTATCCGGCCCGGTTCTTGCCGTATACGGCCTCTTCAGGAAAGAAAAGGTGGCCGCCGGAAAAAAGGCCTCATAGCCTGAACAGCGATTCCGCGCCCGGGCACGGGGGCGCATGCCTGCTGCAATCCTTTCGATACCGGTCCATTGCGAATCACCGGCGGAACAGCCAAAAACAGGAAACTTCTCAGCCCGGGGTCCGGGTGGAAGGAAGATGTCCGGCCAACGGGCGACCGGGTCCGGGAAGCGGTATTCTCCATCCTCGGCGGCAGGGTGCGGGGAGCCCTGGTGCTGGATCTTTATGCGGGGAGCGGCAGCCTGGGGCTGGAAGCCCTGAGCCGGGGGGCGGCAAAAGCCGTCTTCGTCGACCGCTCACCCCTCTGTCTGGAGTTGATCCGGCGCAACGTGCAGCAATGTTTCCCCCGGGCGGCGATTGAATTGGTGCGGCTCGACCTCCGAAGACCTGGAAGTTTCACCATGCTGAAAAGGCCTGGAGCCGCCGCGCGGCAATTCGATCTGATTTTCCTGGACCCCCCCTACCAGAAAAAACTGGCGGAAACGACCCTGGCAATGGTAGATAAAACGGGGCTCCTGGCCGCGGGCGGCCTTGTCATTGCCGAAGAGAGACGGAACGCGGTCATGCCCGTGCTGACCGGCCGACTGTCTTTGCATGACCAACGCCGCTACGGCGAAACAGGCATCTGGATATACGGGGCCGACTTCGTGGAAGAAAAATCCAGCCCGGCAGCGGCAACCCCATACCATCACCATCCGACGGAAACATGACCGAAACCAAACCACCTTCAGTAGCTGTTTATCCCGGAACATTCGACCCCATCACCAACGGCCACGTCGATATCATCAAGCGCGCCTTGCGGATGTTTGACAAAGTCATCATCGTCATTGCGGTCAACACCCAGAAAACGCCCCTTTTTTCCATCGAGGAGCGCATCGACATGATCAATCAGTGTTTCTCCAGCACCAACGACCGCATCCAGGTCGACATCACCACCGGCCTGATCGTCGATTTCGCGGTGAAGAACGACGCCTGTGCCATAGTTCGCGGCCTGCGGGCCGTATCGGATTTTGACTACGAATTTCAGCTGGCCCTGATGAACAGAAAGCTTGAACGGCGGGTGGAGACTGTTTTTCTGATGACCGGCTTCCGCTGGATTTTCATCAGTTCAAGCATCATCAAGGATGCGGCCAGACATGGGGGTGATATCAGCGGGGTCGTGCCGGCCCACGTCAGGAACGCCCTGGCGGAGAAATTCAGCCGCGGCTGATGTCCCGTCCCATGCCATGGTTCCCCGTATCCCCCAACAGGATCCCGGCCGGAGGCGTTTTCTGGCGAAACTGCTGAAATGGATGACGTCGGTCACCCTGGCAGTCCTGGCCTTCCCCCTGCTCCGCTTTACCGGGTTCACGGTCAAGCCCCAGCCCCGCTATATCAAGGTGAACAAGAATCTCGCCGTCGGGGGCAGCCATACCGATCACGATTTCATTCTCTTTCTCCTTGAAGACGGACCCGTCGCTGTTTCCCGCCGTTGCACGCATCTGGGCTGCAGGGTCAACTACCGGCAGGAGTCGGACATCATAGAATGTCCCTGTCATCAGAGCCGGTTTACCCCGGAGGGGAAAGTGGTTGCCGGGCCGGCGCAAAAGGATCTGCCGAACTATCCCGTGCGGGTGCTGCAGGATGAAAACGGCATGACGTCAGGCTACGAAGTAACCGTATGACCACGCCTCCCGTTTTCGACAGACCCGCTTTCTCCCTGAAGGAGCGGTTCATCGGCATCCGCTGGGGCGGCGGCGCCCTGGTCAGCCTCTACATATCGGTCATTTCCGGCGTCATCGTGGCCCTCCAGTACAACCCCGCCGAACCGTTCTACTCGACCACGGTGATAGAACTGATCGCCCCGTACGGTTCATTCTGGCGGGCAATGCACTACTATTCCAGCCAGGCATTTCTGCTGCTGCTGATCTGCCATTTTATCGCCGTGGTCTGGGAGAACACCCATTACTACAGCCGCTCGACCTGGGTCCGCCTGACAATGAGCCTGCCCGTGACCATTCTGCTCCTGTTCACCGGCTATGTGCTCAGGGATGATGCAACGGGTGAAGCGGCCGGCCTGATCGCCGAGAACATCATGCTTTCCATCCCAATCATCGGCGAATGGATGAACAATCTCCTGCTGTCGATAACGGACAACGGCGTGAAAAGGGTGTACGTCAACCATATTGCCGGCCTGATGATTGCCGGCGGCTACTGCGTCTGGCCGCATCTCCGCCGCTACTCAACCCGCTGGCGCTCCCATGTGGGGTTGACCTGCGCGCTGCTCCTGCTGTCGATTTTCCTGACCGCGCCCATTGAACCGCAGCGCTTCGGCATCACGCACATTGCCGGGCCCTGGTTTTTCCTCGGCCTCCAGGAAGCATTGCGCTATGTCCACCCTTTCTGGGCCGGCGTCGTCCTGCCCGGCATTATTGTGGCGGCGCTGCTCAAGCTCCCGCACAAGGGAAAGGCGCGGTTCGGCTATCTTGTTTTCATCGGCCTGTGGCTGGTATTCTACGGAGTATTGAGCGGGTTCAGCTACATGCGGATATGACGGGAAGGTCCGGGAGGGCGGTATCCGCAGGGGAAGGCGGTTAATATTCGAGTTCGCCCCGTTCGTTCTCCTCCAGGCCGACAACAACGATGCCGGCCCGATCGGCGGCGGCAACCATTTCCTGCCGGTCAAAGACCAGGGACTGTCCCGCTTCCACCGCCAGAACCCGGCCGCGAACCCCGGCAAGGGTTTCAATGGTTCCGACCCCGGTGGCGGGGAGATCGAAGCGGAAATCCTGGGTGGGCTTCTTGACCTTGACCGCCACCGCTCCGGAACGGGCAAGTTCGCCGCCGCGGCGGATGGCGGCGTCCGTTCCCTCAATGGCCTCAACCGCCATGACGACCCGGTCCCGCACCACGACGCACTGGCCGATGTCCAGGCGGCCGATCTCCCGGGCCGCCCGCCAGCCGAAGCGAATGTCCTCCAACTGCTCCGCCGAAGGTTTTTTTCTGGTCAGGACCCCCTTGGGAAAGAGCAGATGATCAAGGTAACAGGTTGAGGCAAGGATTCGTATCCCCTCCTGCTCGAGGGCACCGGCCACCGCACGGAGGATGGCATCGTCCTGGCGGGCGTCGATCCTGTTCCACAGGGACAGCCCTTTGAAGTCGGGCAGCACATCGCGGAAAATGCGGGTCTTGGTGATGGTCCCGGCAAACACCGCTTCCCGGACGCCCTGCTTGTGAAAAAAACTGATGATCCTGCCGAGTTGGCCGAGCTTCACCCAGCACACGACGTCAACGGCCTGTTCAAGTTCGGGCAGCGAATCGCTGAGGTGGCCGACGGCCACCACCTTTTTTCCCCTTGCCCTGGCGGCCTCGGCGAACAGCAGGGGAAACCGTCCGCCGCCCGCTATCAACCCGATCACCGAATCCATGTCCTGTCCCATGGCGGCCGATCAGTCATCGATGGTCCGCTTGACCACCCCGCGTTTGGAGGTCTGGAAAAACTCGACGAGAATGTCGACTTCCGGACAGCCGGGGATCTCCTCCTTGACCTTGACCAGTGCATCCTTGAGGAGAAGCTGGGGAGAACGGAAGATAATCCTGAAGGCTTCTTCAAGCCGGCCAATGGTTTCACGGCTCATGCCGCTGCGCCGCATGCCTATCTTGTTGATGCCGGTGATCCGCATCCTGTTGCGGGTGCCGGCGATGATGACGTACGGCGGAACGTCGAGGCTTATGCCCGACAGCCCGCCGACATACGTGTACGCGCCGATGCGGCAATACTGGTGCACCGCCACCAGTCCGCCCAGGTTGACATAGTTGCCGATCTCGACGTGACCGGCAAGGGTCGCCACGTTGGCCATGATCACCTTGTCCCCGATCACGCAGTCATGCGCAACGTGGGTATAGGCCATGAACATGTTGCCGCTGCCGATCACCGTCTTTCCCTTGCCCGCCGCCGTCCCGCGATGGATGGAGGCATACTCGCGGATCAGGTTGTCGTCGCCGATGATCAGTTCGGTCGGCTCCCCCCGGTAATGAATATCCTGGGGAGGGGCCCCCACCGAGGTAAACGAGCATATCCTGTTCCGCTCGCCGATGGTGGTCGGGCCGGAGATGGCGGCATGGGAATCAACGCTCGTGCCGGCGCCAATGGTAACCTTCCCGGAAATCACGGCATAGGGACCGATGTCGACCGATTCATGGATGTCTGCCTGCGGATCGACCACTGCCGTTGGATGAATTGTCATACAGTAATCCTGTTCAAAAAAAATTGAGTCAACGAACCGGAACCGGAAAAACCCCGCTCTGGTTCCCTTGGGAGCAATTTTCCCGGCTGCGCCGGCCGGTGCAGAGTACTCCGTTCTTTTGGGAGAACCGGCCCGGCATCATGCAAACGAGGCCATCAGCTCGCCCTCGGCGACCAGTTGATCGTCGACAAAGGCCTTGCCGCTCATTTTGCTGAGTTTGGATTTCAATTTAATGATCTCCAGCCGGTAGATTATCTGATCGCCCGGTCGGACCACCTTGCGGAACCGGACCCCGTCCAGGCCGGCGAAATACACAAGCTTGCTGCCTATGGCCTCGGGTATCGACTTGTAGGCCAGCAGAGCCCCCACCTGGGCCATACCCTCGAGGATGAGGACCCCCGGCATGACCGGTTCGCCCGGAAAATGACCCTGGAAACAGGGCTCATTGATGGTGACGTTTTTCAGGCCGACGATGTATTTGCCGACCTCAAGCTCCACTATTCTGTCCACCAGGACAAAAGGATACCGGTGCGGCAGGATGGCAAGAATCCCCTTGATATCCAGCACCGGCTGCTCGCTTGACGAATGCATTTTCTTCATTCCTCCTTCAATCCTTCTTTGAGTCCGACCTTTCCAGCAGAGCGGTCAGCCGGTCCACTTCCCGGCGGAGACGACGAATCTCCTTGAGCATTTCGGGCATACGGCTGAAGGCGGCCGTCGCCCTGCCCCATTTTTTCACCTCGATGGCGGGGGCGCCGCCGACCACGGCGCCGGCCGGAAGATTGCCGTGCACCCCGGCCATGGCGGCCACCCGCACCCGGTCGCCTATCTCCAGGTGTCCCGCCATCCCGGCCTTGGCCGCGACCACCACGTTCCTCCCGAGCCTTGTACTGCCGGCAATGCCGGTCTGGGCGACGAGGATGGAATTCTCGCCGATTTCGACATTGTGGGCGATCATGACCAGGTTGTCGATTTTCACCCCGCTCCTGATCCGGGTCGTGCCGAATGCCGCCCGGTCAACGCAGCTGTTGGCCCCGATCTCCACATCATCATCAATCCTGACGGTGCCGACCTGGGGCTTCTTCATGTGGCGCCCGTCCCGGCCGGTGGCGTAGCCGAATCCGTCACTGCCGATCACCACCCCGGAGTGGATGATGACCCGGCTGCCGATCACGGACCGTTCGCCGATGGTAACGTTGGCATGCAGGACGGTGTCATCGCCGATGACCGAGTCATCGCCGATGACGACGCCGGGATGGATGGTCACCCGCCGCCCGATCCGGACCCTGTCGCCGATGCAGGCAAAGGGCCCGACTGAGATTTCCTCAGCCAGGCTGGCGCCCGCGCCGACATGGGCCAGGGGATGTATGCCCCGGGCCCGGAACGATCCGGCAAGAAAGAAATTATGGATAACCGCGGCGGCAAAATCGGGATCGTCGACCTGGATGCAGGGCAGACCGGGAGACTCGATGTCCGGTGGAACAATGCTGGCGGCGGCCTTTGTTGTTGCCAGCTTGTCAGCCATTTTCCCGCCGGTGATGAAGGTGATCTCGTCCCCGCCGGCCTGCTCGATGCCGTTCAGCCCGCAGATCCGCAGGCTGCCGTCGCCGATGACCTTCCCCCCGACCAGGGCGGCGAGTTCGGATAACGTGCGCGCGTCCGCCATAATCAACTCCCTTCCATGAATGCGCTCTGCGTGTTTGCCGGTTCGGCGCCGGTGGCACCATATCCCATTCACTCTTCCCCGTAAAGCAAAACAGAGCGGCGCAGCTCCGCAAAAGCCTCCAGATCTTTTCGCCACGAACGCTCCAGTTCCACTATATCCGCACCCGCCTCGACCTCCCCGCGGACCCGGCGGTCCCCAAGGATGAGATCCATGGGCAGGCGTTCATATTCGTATTCGTAGGGCGGCTCCTTGTAGGCAAAATCATCCGGGTACAGCCTGATCAGGGCCTGCAGCAAGGCCAGGCTGGTACGGTACGGCCGGAAAGCTTCCCGGTCGACGACATGAAGGTGGAAGCCCTGACAGGCCCGCCCGCTCCACTTGCCCGAGGTCGGCTCGAAGATGACGGGCCGGAGCACGCAGCCGGGCAGGGACGTCCGGGCGCAGAAGCGCAGTACATCGCCGGGAAAGACAAACGGGGCGCCGAACAGGAGAAACGGCAGGGTGGTCCCCCTTCCCTCCGAGACGTTGGTCCCCTCCCAGACCACCTGGCCGGGATAGACGAGGGCCGTGGCCAATGACGGCATGTTGGGGGAGGGAAAAACCCAGGGAAAAACCGTTTCGGTCATGTACATATTCCGCCGCCAGCCCCGGGCCGGCAGGACCTCAAGGTCGGCATTGATGCCCATCTCCCGGTTGCACAGCAGAGCCAGTTCGCCCAGCGTCAGACCGTGACGCATCGGTATCGGGTACAGGCCGACAAAGGAAAGCTGCTCCCCGCTGAGCAGGTTGCCCTCCACCAGGTGACCGCCGATGGGATTGGGACGGTCCAGAATCACCACTTTCCTCCCCGTAGCCGCCGCTGTCTGCAGACAATGGACCACCGTCCAGGCAAAAGTGTACACCCGGGTCCCGACATCGATGAGATCAACCAGCAGGACGTCGAAACCGTCGAACATCCACGGTTCGGGCCGGCGGCTGGCGGCGTAGAGGGAAAATATCGGCAGTCCGGTGACCGGATCGTCCATGTGGGCCGATTCGATCATGTTGTCCTGCTTGTCGCTGAAAAAACCGTGCTGAGGTGAGAAAAGACAGGTCAGCTGCCCCGGCAGCACCTCATTGACGATATCGCGGCTGTGGCGGAAAGAACGATCCGTGGACGCCTGGTTGCAGAGCAGGGCCACTTTCCTGCCCCGCAGGGAGGCGGGCGGATCGAAGGCCAGTTGTTCAATGCCGATGCGAATCATGGCGGAATCACGCGAACTGGGTAATGCGCCGCAACACCGGCCCTTACTCCACCGTCACGCTTTTTGCCAGGTTGCGGGGCTGGTCCACGTCGCAGCCGCGCCGGTCGGCAATCTCATACGCCAGCAGCTGCGCCGGGATGGTGTACAGAATGGGATTCAGGTCTTCCTCCACCTCGGGGAGATAGAGGACGTCCCCGGTCAGGGATGAAAGATGGCCGTCGCCGCGGGTCCCGATCAATACCAGCCTTCCCTGGCGGGCCCTTATCTCCTCGATGTTGGAGATGGTCTTGAGGTACACGGAATCCCGGGGGACCAGGGCCATGACCGGCATATCCTTGTCTATCAGGGCGATGGGGCCGTGCTTCAATTCACCGGCCGCGTACCCCTCGGCGTGGATATAGGATATTTCCTTCAGCTTGAGGGCGCCTTCCAGGGCGATGGGATAATTAAGGCCGCGGCCGACAAAGAGAAAATCGCGGCAGTCGTAATAGTCCTCGATCATGATCCTGATCTGGTCCTGCAGCAGCGGCAGTTCGGAATTGATGATGCCGGCAATGCCCACCAGGGCGTGGCCGAGTTCCCGCAACCGCTCCCGGGTTATCGTTCCCCTGGTCTTTGCCAGATAGAGGGTGAACAGAAACAGGGCCGCCAGTTGGCTGGTAAAGGCCTTGGTTGAGGCAACCCCTATTTCCGGCCCGGCATGGGTGTAGATGACCCCGTCCGCCTCGCGGGTCATTGTCGAACCGACCACGTTGCAGATGGTGACAATCTTCGAGCCCAGCGAGGCCGCCAGCCGGATGCCGGCCAGGGTGTCGGCGGTTTCTCCGGACTGGGAGATCGATACGGTCAGGACCCGGTCGTTGACGAGCAGTTTCCGGTAGCGGAATTCCGAGGCTATGTCAACCTCAACCGGGATGCCGACCAGCTTCTCGATCCAGTATTTGGCCACCAGCGCCGCATGCCATGATGTCCCGCACGCCACCAGGGCAATGCGCTCGATGTTTTGCACCGCCCTGTCCGCCAGGGTAATTTCCGGCAGCTCAATCCGGCCCGTATCCGGAATTATCCTGCCGCTCACGGTGTTGATTATGGCCTGGGGCTGTTCGTATATCTCCTTGAGCATGAAATGCTTGTAGCCCGATTTTTCCGCCATCGCCGCGTTCCAGTCGATGATGGTCTCCTCCTTGTCGAGCGGCCGGCCGTCATCGATGCTCGATACGTCGACGGACCCGGCGGTCAGCACGGCCATTTCGCGGTCCTTCAGGAAGATGACCCGGCGGGTGTAGGGCAGCAGCGCCGGTATGTCCGACGCCATGTAACTGGCCTCCTCGTCAACGCCGAGCACGAGAGGGCTGTGATTACGGGCGGCTATCAGGGTGCCGGGCTGCCGGGCCCAGCACACCCCGAGGGCGTATGAGCCTTCAATTCGTGCCAGGGCGGACCGGACGGCCGCCGGCAGATCATCGACAAGATGTTCCTCGATCAGGTGCGCCACCACTTCGGTATCGGTCTCGGACCTGAAGATATGCCCACGGTCCTGCAGCTCTTTCCGCAGGGCGGAATAATTTTCAATTATCCCGTTGTGGACGACAACCAGGCTGCCGGTGCAGTCGCCATGGGGGTGGGCGTTGTCCTCGGTGGGCGCCCCGTGCGTTGCCCAGCGGGTATGCCCGAGCCCGCAGAAACTCGCGACACCGACATGTTCGTCGACAACCGCCGCCAGATTTTCGAGCTTGCCGCTCGCCCGGTATTTGACGAGCCGGTCATTGAAATGATAGACCAGTCCCGCCGAATCATATCCCCGGTATTCAAGGCGCCTGAGTCCTTCGAGCAGGACGGGCACCACCCGCCTCTGCCCGGTATATCCCATGATTCCGCACATATACCTGCCTTTGCTGCGATATTTGTCAGATCCCGTACCCCGGGATGGGAAAATTATTCGCCATGGTAGCACATGTCCTGTCAGAATGACAAAGAATTCCTTGACCGGCCGGGGAAGAAATATCTTTGCCCTTTGCCAAAAAAACCTGTATTTATTAAAGAGGATTATCATTTACGGAAGGGAGTCATGGACGAACGCGCGCAACTGCGAAAACTGCTGCTCGAGAAATCCTATCGGGAAGGGACCTTTACCCTGACCTCGGGCAAGACGTCCGATTTTTATATCGACGGCAAACAGACAACCCTGTCCGCTGAAGGCGCCTACCTCTGCGGCCGTCTTTTGTACCGGCTGATCGCGGCGCGCCCTGAAAGGATTTCCGCTGTCGGCGGAATGACACTGGGCGCCGATCCCCTGGTGACCGCGGTCTCCATCATCAGCTACCTGGAAAACAATCCCATTCCGGCATTTATTGTCCGCAAGGAATCAAAGGGACACGGAACGGGCAATTACCTCGAAGGGAAGAGCAATCTGCCGCCCGGCGCCCTGGTTGCCGTGGTCGAGGATGTGGTCACCACCGGCGGTACGCTTATCAAGGTTATCGACCGGGTTGAAAAGGAAGGATTCCGGGTCGGGCTGGTGGCGGCCATTGTCGACCGCCAGGAAGGCGGCGCGGAAAATCTTGCCGCCCGGGGATATCCCCTGGCGTCGATATTCACCAGAAAGGAGCTTGCAGGATAATATCCTATTGCCGGACCATGACGTGTGAACGATGCGGAAAAGAACTGGAAGTCGTCAGACGCTGCCGGCAGGTCAGACTGAAATGCAAGGGGTGCCGGACCGAGTTTCAGATTCATGAGGTGGCCTCCCGCCTTGACGCCGAAACGGAAATTATCCTGGCCCAATACACCGCCATCATCTATGACTGAACCGAAGGAACTCATCAAAGCCTTTGTCAAGGACGACTTCACGGTTACCCTCGTCTGCCCCAACTGCGGCACAACGAAAACAATCTCCGTCGCCTCGTACAGGAGCAAATGCAGTGTCATCAAGGTCCGCTGTCCCTGCCAGACCCTCTTCAGGGTCCAGCTCGAATTCCGGCGGCACTATCGGAAACCGGTGAACCTCGAGGGTTTCTTCAAGTCCATCAGCCCCCCGGGAATGAACGGGGAAGTGCAGATCCGTGACCTCTCCCAGGGAGGCGTCGGCTTCAGGGCGGCCACCGTGCATTTCCTCGAAAAGGGCCATGTCCTGTCCCTGGACTTCACCCTTGACGACAAATATGGCACGCGCCTGGTCAAAGAGGTTGTCGTCATGTCCGTCGACGGGGACTTCATTGGCTGCAGCTTTGCGGAAAGACAGGCCTACGACAAGAAACTCGGATTCTACCTCAAGGGCTGAGCCGGCCGCCCGGCGTCGTCCGCCTCCCCGGCATTCAACCCGAGGGCCCTGTGCAGCATCGCCTGGGCCTGCTCCAGGAACGGCCCCAGGGTATTTTCATCCAGGGCGCTGACGGGTACCCCGTCCAGCCCCTGCAGCCGCTCCCGCTGATTTTCGTCCACCAGGTCGATCTTGTTGAACACCCGCAGACAGGGGATCGTATCGAGCCCCAGTTTCCGCAGCAGGTTGTCGACAACCTCCATCTGTTCGGCATGGGATGGGTTGGCCGCGTCTATCACATGGACGAGCAGGTCGGCCTCGTGCAGTTCCTCCAGGGTCGATTCAAAGGCCTTGAGGAGATCATCGGGCAGATTGCGGATAAATCCCACCGTATCGGTGACGATCACCTCCATGTCCCTGGGGAAGCGGAGCCTGCGGCTGGTCGGGTCCAGGGTGGCGAAAAGAAGGTCCTCGGCCTTGATTCGGCTGTGGGTCAGGGTATTGAGCAGGGTCGATTTGCCGGCGTTGGTATAGCCCACCAGAGAGATCACCGGCACTTCCCGCTTGCGGCGTCTCGTTCTCCTGTGATACCGCTCCCTGCCCACCGATTCCAATTCCCTGGCCAGCCTGGCAATGCGGTCATTGATCCGCCGCCGGTCGATCTCCAGCCTGGTTTCTCCCGGTCCCCTGGCGCCGATGCCGCCGGTCAGCCGCGACAAGGCGTCATCCCTGGTGGACAGCCGGGGCAGCAGGTACTTGAGCTGCGCCATTTCAATCTGCAGCTTGCCTTCCCTTGAAAGGGCGCGGCGGGCGAAGATATCCAGGATCAGTTGGGTACGGTCTATGACCCGCAGATCGGTATGATCGGTGACCGAACGGATCTGGGAGGGGCTGAGCTCCTGATCAAAGATGAGCAGATTGGCGCCCAACCGGAGGCTGCGAAGGATAATCTCCATCAGTTTCCCCTTGCCCAGGATGAATCGAGGATGTATCGCCTTCCGCCGCTGGATGACCCGATCCAGGACCAGGACATCGGCGGAGCGGGCAAGCTCAGCCAGCTCGGCCAGCGAATCGGCCGCCGCCTCCCCGGATCCGGTGGTGACGCTGACCAGAATGGCCCGGTCCTGCCCCCGGTCGACTTCCTTGATGGGCCGCATCGCCACGAACCGGTCCTCAAGGGACTCGATGAAATCGATGCAGGAAACCGTTCCGGCGGCCGGGTGGGTCACTTCGAGCAGCTGCCAGTCGTTGCCGTCAACCGCTTCCGGCACCAGGTGGGCGGTATAGAGAAGCTTCGGCAGCCCATCCTGCATGGTCAGCACCGACATGAGGTCCAGCCGCAGGCCCGCCATGTCCAGAACGTCCTCCTCGGTTACGCCATTCTTGCCGAAGCTGGTATGGATGCAGCGAAGACCGCGCAGCCGGCCGCCGGCCGTACGAACCGCCGACAGCGAGGGGATGACGATCCGGTCATGGTCGCCGACAATGACGCGCTCCACCTGGCCGGAGCGGTGAATCAGCAGGCCGACCTGGCGATTGATCTCGTGGGAGACGGCGCAAAGGGAGCGGGCCAGTTCCCGGCCGATGATTTCCTCCGGGGCGACCCGTTTTCGGACCAGTCTCTCCAGGTCGCGGACCTGCTTGGTTTTCAGTCCCGCGGTATTACCGGTTACAGAAGCGATAACAAACCTCCTGCGGTTAATTGTCCATCAGCACGGCGCCGAGCCGGGGGTCCGGGGAAAGGGGATGGCCTCCCGGATATTGGGCAGGCCGGTCACCAGCTGCACCAGGCGTTCGAACCCGAGCCCGAAGCCCGAGTGCGGCACGGTCCCGTACCGGCGCAGGTCCAGGTACCAGCCGTATTCCGCCTCGTTCAGGCCGGCCTCCGCCATCCGCCGGGCCAGCATATCGAACCGCTCTTCACGCTGGCTGCCGCCGACCAACTCGCCGATGCCGGGCACCAGGATGTCCATGGCGGCAACGGTCCGCCCGTCATCGTTGAGGCGCATGTAAAACGGCTTTATCTCCTTGGGATAGCCGTGGACGATCACCGGTCCGGTAACGACCTCCTCACAGAGATACCGTTCATGTTCGGCCTGCAGATCAACGCCCCATCGGACGGGAAATTCAAACTCCCGGCCGGAAGCGGCCAGGAGGGCCACCGCCTCGCTGTACGGCATGCGGGCGAAAGGTTTGCCGGCGATGGATTCAAGGCGGTTGATGAGTGTGCTGTCCACAAAGCGGTTGAACAGATTCATCTCCCTGGGGCAATCGCGCAGCACCGTCCGGACCAGTTCCCGGATCAGCTCTTCGGCAACGGACATGGCGCAGGCCAGATCGCAGAAGGAAATCTCCGGTTCCAGCATCCAGAATTCGGCAAGGTGGCGGCTGGTGTTGGAATTTTCGGCCCGGAAGGTCGGGCCGAAGGTGTAGACCCTGCCCAGGGCAAGGGCGTAAATTTCCGCCTGGAGCTGACCGCTGACCGTCAAGCCCGCCCGGCGGCCGAAAAAATCATCGGCAAAGCTCCCGGAGTCTTTTATATGCTCCGGCGGCAGTGAGGTGACGGTGAACATCTCGCCCGCGCCCTCGCAGTCGCTGGTGGTAATGATCGGGGTATGCACCAGAAAAAAACCCCGCTCCCGGAAAAAACTTCGGGCGGCGTGATCAAGGCGGCTGCGGATCCTCGCCACCGCAGCCAGGGCGTTGGTCCTGGGTCTGAGGTGCGGAATGGAGCGCAGAAACTCGAAGCCGTGCCGTTTCTTCTGCAGGGGATAGGTTTCGGCATCGCTCCAGCCGATGACCGTGATCCGTTCCGCCCGGACTTCGACCTCCTGACCCTTGGCGGGCGAATCGACAAGCAGGCCGGCCACCTGGATCGACGTGCCGGTGGTAATCTTCCGTATTTCCCGGTCATAATTGTCGAGCCCGCTGTCGGCGACAACCTGGAGACTGTCGAGGCAGGAGCCGTCGCTGATCTCGAGAAACGACACCCCGCCCGAGTCCCGCCTGGTTCTGACCCAGCCGGAAATTTCGATGTGCGTCCCGACCGGCTTGCGGGCCAGGATGTCCGATACCTGCTGCGGCAGCATCATTCCACTCCCATCTGCATCAAAAGCATTTCTCCCCGGCCTTCTATCCCCTCACCCGCCGGGCCGCGCATCGCAGTTATGTACCGGGCGACCACGGGGCACTTGACGGTCAGCAGGAAGGCGACCGGCGCGGCTGTTTCCGACAGGGTTTCAAAATTGCCCTGCCCTTTGCTGATAACCAGGTCGGCTCCGGCAAAAATTTCCACGAGCTCCCTGCTGCAGGAGGAAAGCGGCGTGCCGGGACAGCATATCCCGCTGGAGACGACCCGGCACAGGGAATCCAGACCGCACTCAACCGCGTCCTCCATGGTGGCGTCGTTGAGAATGGCGCCGCCCCGGACCGCCATGGTTACGTCACAGCCCAGCCGGACCAGTTGTTCAATCAGCAGGCCGTCAAACACCAGTTCACCGCAGTTATCGGCAAGATAGACAACCCGGGCCCGGGAAACGCTCCTGCGGAAGCGATCAAAATCATCGATGGGGAGCCTTGCCGACTGGCAGCCCCGCAACGTTTCCAGGGCATCGAAGGCGTGCCCGCTGCCGTAGTCGATTATATTGGCGGCGATGCAGTAGCGGACCGCGGCCCGCAGCGGGTCCGGGGATTGCTCAATACGCTGCCGCACCTCGTCCCGCAGGCGCAGGGCAACATCGGTCGACTGCTGCTTCAGTTCGGCATAGGGGTCGCGCACTCCGGTCACTTCGGCTATCCTGCCGTAGACGATAACCGCATTTTCCGGCGGCGACAGGGCGGGATCAAGTTCCGCCACCAGCCTGTCGATCTCATCGGCCACCCGCATCCGTCCGGCAGCTTCCGCACAGCAGATTTGCGCAGTCGCGGCGGCCTGCCGCTTGAAGCAGTCGAGACAGGGCGCATCAGTCCGCATGTTTTTCTCCCCTGATATCCAGTCCCCCGCCCCCCTCCCTGAGCAGGTAATCGGCGCGGACGTTGGCCAGGGCCGCAAAAATATGGTTCCCGGCCCCGGGTATCTTCCGATACAGGTAAGTCAGCATCTTCCTGATTTCAAGACGCCCGGTCTGTTCGGCAAGGGGGCAGACCGTTCGCACGGGCTCGATGTTGTATTGCCGGGCAATGGCCCGGATCTCGTTTTTCTCGAGAAAAGACAGCGGCCTGATGAGTGAGAGCCGGCCGGCGAAAAGGTCCTGCCTGGGGACCATGGTGCTGATGTTGCCGCCGTAGACCATGTTCATGACAAAGGTTTCGATGATGTCGTCCCGGTGGTGCCCCAGGGCCAGCTTGTTGCACCCCAGGGCGCCGGCATGATCAAAGAGTTGTTTGCGCCGGCGGCGGGCGCAGGTGTAGCAGATGTCCCGGCCTGAGCCGGGGGAATCGGCCGGCGGGGAGGCCGGCAGCCATTGGGCGGGAATTATCCGCAGCGGAACAGGGAGACCGGCGAGACGACTCCGGACAGCCTCGGCGGCCGGCCCGGGACGGTTCTGGTCCGGCTCCATGTCGATGTGGACGGCGAACAGGTCGTAGTCAATGGGAGCCTTCCGGCGCCAGTCATGCAGCACCCGGACAAGAACCAGGGAGTCGATTCCACCTGAAACCGCGACAAGTACACGGTCTCCGTCGGCCAGCATATCGTAGGCGTGCATGGCACGACCTATGCGCCGGTTGCTTTCCCTCGGCAGGATTTTTTTCATCCACGACCGAACAGGGTTTACACCTTTTCATCGGCGGACTTGACTGCGGCGGGCGGGCTCTTCTCCCGCTGTTCCCGGAAGTACGGGCTGGCCGCAAACTTCTCCCTGATACCCTCGAGGAGGAGGTCCCGGGCGGTTATCCAGGTAAAACCCCGTGATTTTGCCTTCCCCCATTCATAGAGATTCTCAAGGACCGATTTCTGCGTCTCTTCGAAATGTGTCGCCCAGAGAACGCCGCCGGTGTCAACGCTGATCAGGTTCATGTCAAAGGTCACGGCGGCCGGCTCCTCTGCAGTAAACCTGCCGCCGATACGTTCGGAATAGCGCTGCAAACGGGATTGCAGCACCCCGTTGCACTCCACGCTCCGGGCGACAAGACGGATCATTTCCAGATCGGTTTCCCCCCCGGTCGATTCCAGGCCGGCGATATATTCGGCATCGACGAAACGGACATCGGGGCGCCCGCCGAGCTCCTGCCGCAGCAGTTCATTCATTGCCTCCGCGCCCGCGAGCAGCTCCTCGTCCAGTTGCCCGGCGGCTGCTTCCGTGTCCTCCGGATCGGCCACGGCCGGCAGGACGACAATGCATGTCAGGGGATGTTCGAGAGTCCTGGTCCTTTCCGCGGTTTCCGGCTGCCCGGCGCCGCATCCGGACAGGAGCAGAACCGAGCATGCCAGCATCAATAACACACTATGAACGAAACGAATCACGATAGTCCTCCTCACCGGTTCAGGCCATTGGCCGCTTCACGCCCAGGACGGCATCCTACAGGGTTCCCTTGGAGGTCAGCTGCCCGCTGACCCTTGAATCAACGGCGACCGCCTGGGACAGGGCCCGCGCCAGTGCCTTGAAAACCGCTTCAATGATGTGGTGCGAATTTTCGCCGTGCAACAGGTCGACATGCAGGGTCATGCCGCTGTGCAGAACCAATGCCCGCAGAAATTCCTTGGTCAGGGCGGTATCGAAACTGCCCGTTTTCCTGTCCGGCAGGGTGACGTTGTAATGCAGGTGCGGCCGGTTGGAAAAATCAATGCAGACCCGGGCCAGGGTTTCATCCATGGGTACGCAGCTGAAGCCGTAGCGGCCGATGCCGGCAAAACCGTCCAGCGCCTTTTTCAGGGCCATGCCCAGGCAGATTCCCAAATCCTCGACCGTGTGATGATCATCGACGTCGACATCGCCCGAGGCCTTGACGGTCAGATCAAAGAAACCGTGCACCGCGAAAAGGGTCAGCATATGATTCATGAAACCGATCCCTGTTTCAATATCCGCAACACCTGTCCCATCAATATTGAGCCTGAGCTGTATGTCGGTCTCCCCGGTTTTCCGGTTCACCTCGCCTATCCGTGCTCCCTTTTCCGTCACTGTCTTCTCCCGCTGTTCTCTCCATGGCCTGGCTGCGACATATCGAGTTGGAGTTATCCAACCATATCTGAGCACATCATATTCTTCTTCACTCGTATTGGCAACTTTTCTTCCACCGGTTACAGGACATTTTCCCGCGCGCCCGCGAAACAATTTTTCCCGCAGTTTTTTATTGACTTTTTCTCGCCCAGTTGTTTTTATTAAAAGCTGTTTACCGAATTGGCGAGCGGGAATAACTCAGTGGTAGAGTGCAACCTTGCCAAGGTTGAAGTCGCGAGTTCGAATCTCGTTTCCCGCTCCAGAAAGATGCAAGGTTCGGACCCCGTTCGAACCTTTTTGCATACATCGAGAGGCGCAGTGATGAAAACATTCTATACGCCGGTTAACGAAATTGACCGTAAATGGTACGTCGTTGACGCCGACGGCAAAGTGCTGGGGCGCCTTGCCTCGGAGATCGCCCGGCGGCTTCGCGGCAAGCACAAGCCGACTTTCTGCAACTTCCAGGACAACGGTGATTTCATTGTCGTTGTCAATGCCGAAAAAATCAATCTGACCGGCAAGAAACTGGATGATAAAAAATATTATCGCCACAGCGGGTACATGGGCGGCATCAAGGAACGGACGGCCAGGGACGTCCTCGCCAAAAATCCCGGCGAGCTGATCACCATGGCGGTCAAGGGCATGCTGCCGAAGAACAAGCTCGGTCGAAAGCAATTGAAAAAATTAAAAGTTTATGCCGGAAGTGCCCATCCTCACCAGGCCCAGAAACCTGAACAACTTGATATCTGATAGAAACGGAGCTTTCCACACATGCCGCAGGAACCATTTTACGCCACCGGAAAAAGAAAAACGGCCGTAGCCCGGGTTTGGATCACCCCCGGCAGCGGCAAGGTTACCGTCAACAAGCTTGCCGCCGACGAGTATTTCGGCGGCATCTATTTTGAACCGAAACTGGACAAGCCGTTTACGGTCACCGAGTCGATGAGGAAATTCGATGTCACGGCAACCGTCAAGGGCGGGGGGAAGTCCTCACAGATCGATGCCCTGGTTCACGGCATTGCAAAGGCTCTGCAGGCAGTGAACGCCGAAAATCGGCTGCCTCTGAAAAGGGCAGGCCTCATGACCCGCGACCCGCGCAGCAAGGAACGGAAAAAATACGGTCAGCGCGGCGCCCGCGCCCGTTTCCAGTTCTCCAAGCGTTAATCGCCGCGGAGCTTGTATCCCGACCAGAAAATTTTCTCAGCAGGCCATACGGGGGAATAACGAACAAGCTTCGTTATTCCCCTTTTTTTTGCCCATGAATCCAACAACAGGATGAGCACATGCTACGAATAGGCATAATCGGCGTCTCCGGCTACACCGGTGTTGAACTGGCGCGAATTCTCTCCGGGCATGCAGAGGTGGAGATCACCGTTGCGACCTCCAGGCAGTATGAGGGCAAACCGCTGGCCGATGTCTATCCCAGCCTGCGCGGCTGCCTCGATATCGTCTGCGACAATCCCGCCGGCGAAGAGCTTGCCGAAAGGGCTGACTTTTTTTTCACCGCGGTGCCGCACAAAACCGCCATGGATATCGTTCCGTCACTCCTGGCGGCGGGAAAAAAGGTGGTCGATCTGAGCGCCGATTACCGCCTTGGCGACGTCGCAGTCTACGAACAATGGTACCAGCCCCACAGCAGCAGCGAACTGCTCGCAGAGGCCGTGTACGGCCTGCCTGAGCTGTACAGAAACGCAATCAGGCAATGCCGCCTGGCGGCCAACCCGGGATGCTATCCCACCTCCGTCATTCTCGGACTTGCCCCCCTGCTCCGTGAGAAGCTCATCGACCCGGATACCCTGATCATCGATTCCAAGTCCGGGACTTCAGGCGCGGGGCGTTCCGCCAGCGTCGCCACTCTGTACTGCGAGGTAGCGGACGGGTTCCGGCCCTATAAGGTCGGCGGCATACACCGCCATATACCGGAAATGGAACAGGAACTGAGCAAGCTGGCGGGCCGGGGCATCACCGTCTCCTTCACCCCGCATCTTCTGCCCGTTTCCCGGGGCATACTCAGCACCATGTATGCGGGGCTGGCAGCGGATATCGACCTTGATGCAGTGCATCGATTGTACCGCCGGACCTACGACGCCGAACATTTTGTCCGCCTCTGCCCGAAGGGCTGTCTGCCCGCAACCCAGCATGTCCGCGGCAGCAACTTCTGCGACATCGGGCTTGCCCTGGACCGGCGGACCGGGCGGATCATCGTCGTGTCGGCGATCGACAATATTGTCAAGGGAGCCGCGGGTCAGGCCGTCCAGAACATGAACCTGATGAACGGGTTCCCCGAAACAACCGGCCTGACGGGAGCGCCGTTTTTCCCCTGATGACCAGGAACATCCGCCTGCTGATAGCCTATGACGGCACCCATTTCAGCGGCTGGCAGCGGCAGAAAAACGTACCGACCGTTCAGGGGGCCATTGAGAACTGCCTGGCCGTCATCACGCGGGAACATGTTCACCTGCAGGGCGCGGGAAGAACCGATGCCGGCGTCCACGCCCTGGGGATGACGGCCAATTTCAGGACCACAGCCCGCATCCCCTGCCCGGGCCTGCTCAAGGGGCTCAACTCCATGCTCGACCCGGCCATCCGGATTCTGGCGGCCGAGGAGGCTGAAGAGGACTTCCACAGCCGCCGCAGCGCGACCGGCAAAACCTATCGCTACACAATCTTCACCGGCAGGATCCAGTCACCCCTGGAACGTCTGTATACCGCACATTTTCCCATGCACCCGAACGCCGAGGCCATCAGGCTGGCCCTTCATCATATCGTGGGGAGCCATGATTTCTCAAGTTTCGAGGGCAGCGGTTCGCGGGACGTCACCCGGACCATCGGGCGAGGGGCGGTCCGGACTATCTACCGGGCCGAGTTTCTCGCCGGGACCGGTCGGGCCGATATCTGGTTTTTCCGCTTCACCGGAGACGGTTTTCTCCGCCACATGGTCCGCAACCTCGTCGGCTCGCTGCTGCCGGTGGGACAGGGCAAAATCACCCCCGACGCCTTTGCCGCCCTGCTCGGAAGTCAGGACCGGCGCCTGGCCGGACCGACCGCCCCCGCGCACGGCCTTGTCCTTGAGCAGGTGTTCTATGAACCCATTGCCAGCTGACACCCCGTGAACAACCCGCCGCCCTTTTACAGCCTCGAGCCGCTGGTGCTGGCCTCCGCCTCGCCGCGCCGCCGGGAAATGCTGCGCCGGCTCGGCATCGACATTGCCGTGGCTCCCGTGGAGGTGGACGAAACACCCCGAACCGGCGAAAAGCCTGCTGCTTTCGCCCAGCGCATGGCCATTGCCAAGGCATCGGCCGCGGCCGAAAAAATGCCCGGCTCCTGGGTGCTCGGCGCCGACACCGTGGTTGCCGTCGGCGGAAAAATTCTCGGCAAGCCCAGGGACCCCGCCGACGCTCTCGCCACCCTGCGGCAGCTTGCCGGCACCACCCATGTGGTTTTGACCGGGGTCTGTTTTTGTTGTCCTGACCGGGGGCGGCAGGACGCCTGGGAGGAGGTCACCGCCGTCACCTTCATGGACACCCCGGAGGACGTCCTGGCAGCGTACATCGCCACGGGTGAACCGCTGGACAAAGCGGGAGCCTATGGCATCCAGGGGATCGGTTCTTTTCTGGTCCGGGGAATCCGGGGCTCCTGCACCAACGTCATCGGGCTGCCGATGGATTCCGTCGTCCGCTACCTGCTCCGCAACGCAGTCATTGCCGCCCGGCACCCCTAAGTCAGGACGGAGGCGTCGAGGACCGGCTCCCACTGCAGATACACTTTGACATCGAAAATATCACTGCGCCGCGGCTTGACGGCAAATGATTCCGCCCCGAAGCCCGCGGGTGAATAGCGGTCGGCCGCTGCGGCAATTTTCCCCTGCAGCTCCTCCGCCAGCCGGGCGATTTCCTCTTCGATGCGCTTCACCTCGTCCTCCGCCCGGCGGACATCCTCTTTTTCCTTCATCATCCGGCCGGCGCTCCGCACCCCCTGGGCCGACCTGGACGCGGTGGTCACCGACACGGCCTTGCGGCCGAAGAGAGCGCCGAAAACCGCAACGCCGAAGGACAGGGCGGTATCCATTCCCCTTGCCTTGACATCCCCCTTCTCCATATCCAGCCTTGCATAAGCCTTTTCCAGGCGATTCTCCAGGGTCCGCTGCTTGGCCTGGTACTGCTGTTCCAGCTTGTGAACTTCTTCCTCTTTTTTCTGCCGCAGAACATCGGCGACCCGGAGCTGAAACTGACTGTCCGATTCGTCCGGCCGTGATTCCAGCTTCAACGCCGGCACGCGTTTCAGAATCAGCTCTCTGGAACGATAGAGATGATCAGCAAAACTCTTCTCCTGGCCCCGCAGGGTCTTCAACCTGGCCAAGGCCGCCGGCAGCGGCTTGAACTGCATTGAGGCGGGGGGCGAGTCGCCGGTCATTTCCCAGTCCACCGTATTTTCCTCTGACCGGCTCCAGTCGGTCCCGTCCTGCTCGGCGTCGAGGGAAATTTTCACCCGGACCGTATCAACCTGGTTGATCCCCCTTGCCTGGCTCAGGAACCGGACCGATGCCGTTCCGGCCAGCCAGGGAATGTACTGCAGCCCCTCCACCGGCACCGGCGGGGGAACGAAACGCTGCACCATTGTATCGGGCAGGATGGGAGGATGCGGCATCAGATCTCCGCCGGTGCGTATTTCGGACCCGAATCTGACATCCGCGGGCGGCTCCGGAGGCCCGCCCGGGAGGAGTTCGATCAATTTCCTGATTTCACTCAGGGAGATCGGTCCCTTGAGGTAGGACATGACCCACCTGGTTTCGAAAAGCACGGGCTCGTCAAGATGGGCCGACTGCATGAGGAACGTCCTGCCCCGCATGTTTGCCAGCAGCCCGCGGATATTTTCCGGCTTGAACGATCCCGACCCCGCCGCGATGCCGGTCAGCACCTTGTCCTGGTCCTGCCTGGTCTGAAGGCGCCCGATGAACCAGGTGCCGATATTGGCCAGGCCTTTATAGTCCAGATCAACCGGATTCTGGGTCGCCAGCACGATGCCCAGGCCGTAGGCGCGGGCCTGTTTGAGCAGCAGCAGCATCGGCTCCTTGGAAGGCGGGTTGCCGAGGGGGGGGAAATATCCGAAGATTTCATCCATGTAGAGGAGGCATCGGAGGCCGTCCGTTCCCTCCTGTCTGCGCATCCAGCCGATCAGGCGGCCCAGCAGCATGGTGACGAAAAACATCCGCTCCGACTCGCTCAGGTGGGCAATGGAAAATATTGTGATCCGCGGTTTGCCGTCGGCGGTATAAAGCAGGCTGTCGATGCGCAGGGGTTCTCCCTGCACCCAGGCGGTGAAGGAGGGGCTGGCAAGAATGTTGTTCAACTGCATGGCCAGTTCCATTCTTCTGGCCTGGGGGTAGAAGGTTTCCAGGGGGAAGACGCCGATGTGATCAAAAGGCGGGCTGACCACCGAACCGATAAGACTCTGCAGATCAAGGCCGGCCCCGGCGCGCCAGGTATGGAGAATGATTGATGAAAGAAGAATGTGCTCCCGGTTGGTCAGGGGGTCGGCTTCCAGGCCGATGAGGCCGAGAATTGACGATACCGTGGAATGAATGATGCCGGCGGCGGTCGACGTGTCTTCCAGGACTTCGGGGTCGGGCGCCTCAAGACTGTCCAGGACCGACACGGGCCTGCCCGCGGTGCTGCCCGGGGTGAAGAGGGAAAACTCGGCGCTCGATCTGAGCCGCTCGATGCGCTCCCTGTCCTGGTCCCAGGAACGGATGCCTTTATCCCAGGTTTCCGCCGTTTTCCGAGCCAGCTCATCGAGGGTCATCCCCTTTTGTTCCGCCGCCGACCGTTCCAACCAGGGCTTGAAATCCTCCGGCCGCATCTCCGGAAACGTCAACAGCAGGTTGGCCATGTCCCCTTTCGGATCGATGACCAGGGCGGGAATCCTGTCCATGGCGGCCTCCTCCAGCAGGCCGATGCCGAGCCCGGTCTTGCCGCTCCCCGTCATGCCGAGTATGGCTGCATGGGTGGTCAGGTGCTTATTCTTATAGACAAATGGCACCGGGGATGTTTCACCGGTGGCGGGATCGACCTCCCGGCCCAGGTAGAATAGATCCAGTTTTTCAAATTTTGCTGATCCGGTCATGTTCCCTCCGTCGGCCGCAGTAATTTTATTGAATAGACACCCTGTTTCTGATTGAATAGATGAATCAGGACAGATCATGCCCAGGGAGCAGAGCTACACCCATGAAACACGTCGATGCCATAGCCGAATTCTACCATACCCAGTTACCAGACGCCGAGTTGAAAAACAACATCCTTCAGGCGCCCTGCCCTTTTTGCGCCGCTCAGGCCGCTGGAGGACCCGGACGGCTTGTGGTCGTCCTCAACCCGCAGAGTTTTTTCCACGGCTATTTCCGCTGCCTGAACCGCTGTGTGCCCGGCGGCTTTCCCCTCCATTTCGCCAGACTCAGGGCGTTGAACATGATGACGGTCCCGGGGTACGACCCGGACCGGGAGTACGATTCAGCAAGACTGGAATTTCCGGTCAAGAACATCAACGGCGACATCCGGAACTTCACGAGCCGGATGACCGACGAACAGTACGATGCCTTCCAGCGCTTCGGCGTATCCCGGGAAGTTCTTGCCGAAATGCAAATCGGCTACAACGGCCGCTACCTCGTCTACCCCTACATCGAGGATGACGGCAACTGCTATGTTGCCCGCTGCATCCATCCCGACCGGCCCGAAGACACCTTCTGGTTCGGGGATGAGCAGTTCGCCGCCGGCCGGAACATGGTATTCAACCGCGGGGAGATCGACCGGTGCGAAAACGGCACCCTGATCATCGTTGAAAATGAAAACAATCTCCTGACCCTCAAACAACTCGGTCTGCCCGGCATCGCCGTCCCCTCGGCTTCGAGCCTCGAGCAGCTCGAGGCCGCCGCCCTGCAGTGGCTGAACACCGTATTCCTGTGGATCGACCACAGCAGCGACTCCGAAAGGGCGGCGCGGATTCTGGCGACAAATCTGGGGTTCAAGGCACGGCTGGTCCGCTGGCCGGCGCATACGGAAAAAAATTACTCGCTGGTTCAGCTGGCCGTTGATCAGCAAAAAAACTTTCAGGCCACAGCCTTCCGACTGATCAACGAAGCCAGGGCCTTTTCCCCCTTTTCGTCGGCGGAAAAGGAATTCATCCAGTTTCACGACCGGCTGGCTCATCAATCGGGCGAGGGATACCGGACCATGCTGTCGGGTTTTTCGCTCCTGGACGAGGCCCTTGACGGCATCCACGGCATAAACATTCTCGGCGGCACGCCCAAGAGCGGCAAATCCTGTTTCTTCATCCAGGTGGCAACCGAAATGGCCCGGCGCAAAATCCCGGTCATCTATTATGATTTTGAAAACGGCCGCCAGAAAATCTACCAGCGGACCCTGTGCCGCCTCGCCCGCCTTTCCGCCGAGCAGATCCAGCGGAATATGCTGACTGCCGAAGAAATACAACGACTGCAGGCCGCCAAGGAGGAATTGCGGCTCATGCTCCCCTGGTTCAAGGTCGTCACCGACCGCAAACTGACCCCGCAGCTCATGCGCCGCCATATCGACTTTCTCCGGCACGAAACCAAGAACCACTATACCCTTGTCGTTATCGACAGCCTCCACAAGCTGCCCTTCAAGGATTTTTCGGAGCGAAGGACCGGCATCGATGCCTGGCTCCGGCAGCTTGAGGCCATCCGCGACGAACTGAACGTCTCCTTCCTGGTCATTTCGGAGCTGTCCCGGGGCAAAGACGACATGTATGATCTGCAGCCCCACCTCGGCTCTTTCAAGGGCACGGGAGATATCGAGTATTCAGCGGACAACGCCATGGTCCTGGTCCCGGCCTGGGACCCCTTCGACTCCAACCCGCTCGACCGGCGGTTCAACAGCCTCTGGCTGGTGGCCAGCCGGGAAAACAGCCCCGGCAAAATCGCCGATTACCGGCTTGATTATCCCTACTGGGGGTTTGAAGAAAAAAGAGAGGTTGAAAGCATCTCCCGGACGGTATAGTATGAAAGTTTCTACTTGTGCCGGGCGTTGTCGAAGAAAAGCCCCGCCTGCAAAACCTTAATGCGAGTGCCGTATGGCCAAAAAAACCTTTGAAAGCGCTCTCAGCCGGCTGGAACAGATAACCACGGAACTTGAAGAAGGCAGGCCCAGCCTGGAGCAGAGCCTGAAAAAATTCGACGAGGGGATGGAGCTGGTCAAGTTCTGCAATCGCAAGCTGGAGGAAGCGCGGAAAAAAGTGAACCTGCTGCTCAAACAGGATTCCACCCTGACGACCGTCGCCTTCGACGAGGGAGAGAATGGAAACCAAGACTTACCTGAATGAGCAGAAGGAAAGAGTCGAGGAGGCGCTGTCCAGGTACATGCTCAAGGTTGGCGGGGAATTCGCCGATCACATCGATACCCTGCGCTACAGCCTTTTTGCCGGGGGAAAACGAATCAGACCCATTCTCTGTCTTGCCGGGGCCCGTCTGATCTCCGGCACCGCGGACAATGACGAGGCTGTTCTTCCCATTGCCTGCGCCCTGGAGTGCCTCCACACCTACTCGCTGATTCACGATGATCTGCCGGCCATGGACGATGACGCCCTGCGCCGCGGCAAGCCGACAAACCATGTCGTTTACGGAGAGGCCGCCGCCATCCTTGCCGGCGACGCCCTGCAGTGCTTCGCCTTCGACCTCCTGAGCAACTCCGACCATATCAGAATTCCGCCGCAGGCAATGCTGGAAATAATATCCGTCGTTTCCAGGGCCGCCGGCCCCCTGGGCATGGTCGGAGGCCAGTATCTCGATGTGGTCCACGAAGGCCGGGAGATCTCCTACGACCTGCTGCGGACCATTCACCGCAGCAAAACCGGGAAACTCATCACGGCCTCGGTCCTGGCCGGCGGCATTGCCGGGGGGGCCGACCAACGGCAGAAAAAAAACCTGACCGAATTCGGCAATGCCATAGGTCTGGCCTTCCAGATCGTCGACGATATTCTCAACGTCGAATCGACCACCGAAGCGCTTGGCAAAGCCGCCGGGAGCGACAGCGCGCGCGGCAAGGCCACCTATCCCGCGTTCTTCGGCCTCGAGCAGTCAAAAAAAATGGCGGCGGACGCCGTTGATTCGGCTGTCCGGTCCCTCAATGGCTTTGGCGACGATGCCGCGCCGCTCAGAGCGCTTGCACAGTACATCCTCACACGGACAAAATAGCATGCTCATGATCAACTCCGTCCAGGACCGGCAAGCCCAGTTGCTCGATACCATCAATTCACCGGTCGACCTGCGGCGCCTCGAACCCGAAGTCCTGGATCAACTGGCCGCTGAAATCAGGAACAAAATCATTCAGACGGTTGCCGTGACCGGCGGCCACCTTGCTCCGAGCCTGGGCGTGGTCGAGCTGACCATCGCCCTCCACTATGTCTTCGACACGCCGAACGACAAACTGATCTGGGACGTGGGCCATCAGACCTATACCCACAAGCTCCTGACCGGCAGGCGCGACAAGTTTCATACCCTCCGGCAGTACAAGGGGATCAGCGGCTTCCCCAAACGTTCGGAAAGCCCGTATGACGTGGTGGAAACCGGCCACAGCTCAACCTCCATCTCCTACGGACTGGGCATGAGCGCGGCCAAATGCCTGAAAAAGGACAAGGGACGGGTCATCACCGTCATCGGCGACGGCTCCATGACCGCCGGCCTGGCTTTCGAAGGACTCAATCATGCCGGCCATCTCGACAAAAACCTGATTGTCATCCTCAATGACAATGAGATGTCGATTTCCCCGAATGTCGGCGCCATGTCCAGCTTTCTCAGCCGAAAGCTGACCGGCAAGACAATGAGCGGCCTGCGCCGTCACGTCGAGGAACGGCTGAAATCCCTGTCCTCGGTGGGGGAAAATATTCTCACCGTCCTGCGCAAAAGCGAGGAAAGCCTCAAGGGCTTTTTCACCCCGGGCATGCTCTTCGAAGCGCTCAAGTTTAAATATATCGGCCCCATTCCCGGCCATCAGCTGGAATCATTGATCGAAACCCTGCAAAACGTCCGCGACAACCCCATGGGGCCGGTCCTTGTCCACGTGTTGACCACCAAGGGCAAGGGCTATGAACCGGCGGAAAAAAATCCGGGGGACTATCACGGGGTCGGTCCCTTTGACATCGCCACCGGCAAACCCCTGGCCGCCGACGGCCCGGTTACCTATACCGGGGTTTTCGGCCGGACCATGTGCCGGCTGGGCCGGGAAAACGACCGTTTGATCGCCATAACGGCCGCCATGCCGGCTGGCACGGGCCTGGCCCCGTTCAGCCGGGAATTTCCCGACCGCTTTTTCGATGTCGGCATTGCCGAACAGCACGCCGTCACCTTTGCCGCCGGGCAGGCGATGGAAGGAATGCGACCCGTGGTCGCCATCTACTCAACCTTCATGCAAAGGGCGCTGGACCAGGTCATTCATGATGTCTGCCTGCCCGGCCTGCCGGTTACCTTTGCGCTGGACCGGGGCGGGGTGGTGGGAGATGACGGGCCGACCCATCACGGGGTCTTTGATCTGTCCTTCCTGCGCTTTATTCCCAACCTGGTCGTGATGGCGCCCAAAGACGAAAACGAACTGCAGCATATGCTCCATACCGCCGTCTACCATACCGGCCCCATCGCCCTCCGTTATCCGCGGGGCGCCGGGGAAGGGGTGCAGCTGGACAAAGAGCTGAAAAAGCTGGCCATCGGCAAGGGGGAACTTCTGCGGGAAGGAAGGGACGTGCTGCTGCTGCCGGTGGGCAACAGGGTCTATCCCGCTCTGGCCGCCGCCGAGGGACTCATGAAGCTGGGCATCGAGGCCGCCGTCATCAACCCCCGTTTCGTCAAGCCCCTGGATAATGAATTGATCGGTTTCTGGGCGGAAAAAACCGGGCGGATCGTCACCATTGAAGACAATGTCAAGAAAGGGGGATTCGGCAGCGCCGTGCTGCAGATGCTCAGCGAACTCCATCTCCGGGTGCCGGTGCGCCTGCTCGGCTACGGCAATACATTCATCGAGCATGCCCCCCAGAACATCCTGTGGAAGAACAACGGCATCGATGTGTCGGGAATTATCAAGGGAACCCTTGAAGTAATGAAGCAGGAGTAAAAAAAACGGAAACGGCACAGGGTTCAGCGTTTACGATGCAAAGCACTGAACCCCCAACCCTCCACCTTTAACCCTTTACACTCCGTAGTATTCCCGGTACCACTCGACGAACCTGCGGATGCCCTCCTCGATGGAGGTCTCGGGTTTAAAACCCGTGTCCCGCACCAGGTCGCCGACGTCGGCATACGTGGCCGGCACGTCACCAGCCTGCATGGGCAGGAAATTCTTCTCGGCTGTTTTGCCCAGGCACTCTTCCAGCACCTCGATATAGCGCATCAGTTTTTCCTTGCGGTTATTGCCGATGTTGTACACCCGCCATGGACAGTAACTGGTGGCGGGGTCGGGATCGTCACCCGTCCACTGCGGATTCGGCGCCGGCAGGCGGTCGATGATCCGGCAGACCCCTTCGACGATGTCACCGATATAGGTAAAATCACGTTCCATGTTGCCGTTGTTGAAGACATCGATGGGCCGGTCTTCAAGAATGGCCCTGGTAAAGAGGAAAAGGGCCATGTCCGGCCTTCCCCACGGCCCGTAGACGGTGAAAAACCTGAGCCCGGTGGCGGGCAGACCGAAAAGATGGCTGTAGGTATGGGCCATCAGCTCATTGGCCTTCTTGGAGGCGGCGTACAGGGACACCGGGTGATCCACGTTGGCGTGGACCGAAAACGGCATTCTGGTGTTGGCGCCGTACACCGAACTGGAGGAGGCGTAGACCAGATGCTTGACGCCGTTGTGGCGGCATCCCTCCAGGATATTGACAAAACCGACCAGGTTGGTGTCCACATAGGAATGAGGGTTGGCCAGGGAATAACGGACCCCGGCCTGGGCGGCGAGATTCACCACCGCATCGAAACGGTTCTCCGCAAACAGGCGGGGAACGGCCGTCCTGTCGGCCAGGTCCATATGGGCGTGAACGAACGCGGGAAAGCGCTCCAGTTGGGCCAGGCGGGCCCGCTTCAGGGCCGGATCGTAATAGTCATTGAGATTGTCCAACCCGACAACGGTCCTGCCTTCGGCCAGCAGGCGCCTGGCCAGGTGAAACCCGATGAATCCGGCTGCCCCGGTGATGAGAATATTGTCCATTTCCCTTGCCCTTAATCCTCAAAGTCCCCTTGGGGCCCTTTATCGGTATTCATCCGGGCGGCCCGGGCCCTGATCCGCTCTACCGTCCAGTCTTCGGGCTTCTCCAGCCGGCCGGTTTTCGGACCGGGGTCGTGCGAACCGGCGGCAAGAATGACCTCGAGGGCGTGGTCAGCGGTATCGGCGGCGTTGAACACGTCAACGAGCATGGAATGGATGAAGTTCTCCACCCTGGCCGCCATCCGCTCGCGCACTTCCCTGGGTTGGCCGAGTATCCTGTTTTCAAAGACCAGGTTGAGCTTCTTGTAGTTGCCTCCTTTCCATCCCTGGGCGGCGGCATACTCCTTCATTTCCTGCCACAGTTCCTCGGTCACCCCTTCTCCCCTGACCTTGACGAACTCACCCTTGTCATCCAGAATGGCGTTGCCGTAATCGTTGACCTCCACCCCCCAGGATATCATCTGCAGGGCGGTGGCCACGTTGGCCTTGGTGGTCCTGGTCTCTGCGGCAATGGCCCGCAGCCGCTCGGAACTGTTGCCGGAGGTGCCGTGCTGGGCCCCCGAAACCCGGTAATCGACCAGGGCTTCATGGATTTCCCGGGTCAATTCGACCTGAATTCCCTGGTCGCTGGCCTCGATGCCATGGGTGGTGCCGTTGTTGAGGGCAATCCAGTCGGGATATATTTCGTGGGCGTTCAGCCCCTGGATCAGAAACAATGCTTCCGGGACCGACGACAGACCGAGCTTTCCCTTGATCTCACCGACTTCGGTTTCATAGCCGGCCCAGGAAGGGATCAGCCGGGCCAGTTCGATGCTGGCCAGAAGATTCTCGTCGTCGGGCATATGGGAGGCGTCGATAGCTATGGAGGTAATGCCCGCGTCAAACAGGGAGGGAATTTCCACTTCGGCAAAGGGGATATCCTCCCTCTTCTTGATGCCGTAATGGTCGGCATGGATGGCCACCGGCACGGTGATCCCCAGTTCGTTGCAGACCGCATCCACCTGGCGGGCGAGGTTCCAGAAGTTGGTCGCGCAATAGGCCTTGGCACCGCCTTCGGAACGGGCTATCTCGATGATGAGCGCGGCCCGGGCGCGCTGGGCGGCCTGAAGAGCCCCGCGGATGACAATGTGGCTGCGGCCGTTGGCGGCCATGGTCATGGCCTTGCCTTTTTTCAGGAGGGCCCGGTCGATGACCTTGCCGCTGACGATCAGAGCGCGGGAATTGGGAAACAGCTTCCGGACATTGGGCGGCCGCCCTATGGCTATGGCCCTGTCAAAATCTTTGGTACTGGACATATATTCCTCCTCTCCGTACGTTGTCAGTTTTCAGACCAGGCAGACAGGTCGCAGTCCCGTAGGTTGGTGGTGAGCCTCGCGAACCCCAACAATTCCCATCGGTTGTGTTGGGCTTCACAAGCTCAGCCCAACCTACGATTTTTTCCGGCGCAACCGGCTTCTCCTCATTCGCTCCCAGCGCGGGTTGCACGCTATCGGCTGGAACCCTCCGGGTTGTCGTCCTCTTCTTCTCCGGTCTTGGCGGGAAAGCCGATGAATGTTTTCCTGGCGAATACCGCCACGGCAACAATGCTTATCTCATACAGGACAATCAGCGGCCCGGCCATGAGCAACTGGTTGACGATATCGGGAGTCGGGGTCAAAACGGCGGCGACAATAAAGCTGACAAGCAGCGCATACCTTCTGTTGCGCCGCATAAACCGGGTGTCGACGATGCCGATTTTGGCCAGAAAAACCATCAGTACCGGTAATTCAAAAACAATACCAAAGGCTATGAGCAAGCGCAAGGAAAGTGAAAAATATTCACTGACAGCCGGGAGCGGGTCGAGAATTTCACTGGCATAGCCAAGGAGGAAACGAAAAGCCGGGGGGAAAACGATAAAATATCCGAAAGCGGCGCCGGCAAGAAAACAGAGGGTGGAAATTATCGTAAAGGGCAGCAGGACGTTTTTTTCATGCCGATACAGCCCGGGGGCGACAAAGCGCCAGATCTGATGAAAAATGACGGGACTGGCGAACAGCACCCCGCAAACCAGGGCTAACTTCAGATAAAAAAAAACCCTTCCTGGTATGAGGTAAAAATGAGGGATTTCTGTTCCGGCATGACCAGGACCAGGGGCTGGAAGAACCAGTCGGCGATGGGGCGGATGAATGTGTAGGCGAGGGTAAAACCGCAGGCAACCGCGCCGAGGGAAATGAGCAGGCACGAACGCAGTTCGCGCAGATGCTCCGTCAATGACTGTTTGTCGAACTGTTCGTCCACCGTCCCCCCGAATCAACAGGTCTGCCCATGATCACTCAATGCCGGACAAGATAACCTGTTCTCCGGACAATGTAAACCTCGGAACAGATTGTATTTGACTTCCCGAGATGCATGACGGTACAGTATTCAAGGACCCACCCCATGAATTTATAATAATATCATACGAATGTCCTCGATTCTGGTTGTTGATGACGAACGCAGCATGCGTGAGTTCCTGAAGATTCTTCTCGAAAAATGCGGCCATTCGGTGGAAGCCGCCGATGCCGGCCATACCGCCCTTGACCTTGTCGGACACCATAATTTCGACCTGGTCATATCCGATATCCGCATGCCGGGCATGAACGGCCTGGAGCTGCTGGCCAGCCTGAAACAGGCCAGGCCGGAAATGCCGGTCATCATGATCACCGCCTTCGCGTCCCCGGAAGATGCCGTGACGGCGATGAAGGAAGGGGCGTTTGATTATATCACCAAGCCGTTCAAGGTCGAGGAGATCAAGCGGGTCATCGATTCGGCGACCTCGCGCAAGGTGAACGAACGGGAACCCTCATCCGCCGATTTCTTTTCGGATATAATCGGGCAGAGCCCCGAAATGGTCAAAATTTTCGATCTCATACGGCGTATCGCCCCGACACCGGCGAACGTCCTGATCAGCGGGGAATCCGGGACCGGCAAGGAACTGGTCGCCAAGGCCATTCACCGGCTCAGCAGGGTCAGCGACCAGCCTTTTGTGCCGATCACCTGCAGCGCCATCCCCGAAAGTCTGCTGGAAAGCGAGCTGTTCGGCCATGTCAAGGGGTCCTTCACCGGGGCCATTGCCAACAAGGAGGGCCTGTTTCAGCTTGCCGACGGCGGCACGGCGTTCCTGGACGAGATCGGCGAACTGACCCCCATCATCCAGATCAAGCTGCTGCGGGTTCTGCAGGAAAGAGAATTCATGCCGGTCGGCAGCGCCCGCACCAGGAAGGTCAATGTCCGGATCATCGCCGCCACCAACCGTGATCTTGAACAGGAGGTCGCAGCCGGCCGCTTCAGGGAGGATCTCTATTACCGTCTCGCCGTCGTCCCCATCCGGGTGCCGGCCCTGCGCGAGCGGATCGGCGATGTGCCCCTGCTCGTCAGCCATTTTCTGGAAAAATACTCCCGCCTCCTCGGCAAGGATGTCCGGACCATTTCCTCCTACGGTCTGCAGGTGCTCATGGAATACGACTTTCCCGGCAACATCAGGGAGCTTGAAAACATAATCGAGCGGGGGGTCGCCCTGGAATCATCAAATATCATCCTTCCCGACAGCCTGAAGCTCTCCTCCCACCGGAAGAGCGCCCTGCAGCAAGGCACTGAGCCGCTGTTCGTGGCGGTCGGCAACGAGGAGGAACTGCTTGAACGGGGCATGGAGGATGTCCTGGCCAGCCTGGAGAAAAAGATTATTCTCCACGCCCTCCGAATAGCGGACAACTCGAAGATGCGGGCGGCGGAGCTGCTGAAAATCAGCTTCCGCTCCCTGCGGTACAAGACCAAGAAATATGACATAGATTAAACGGGCCGGCGGGGGTTGACATCCCGTCGCTCCATCCTTCCGCCGCCTGGTCCCGCGTAAATGATTTCAGTGAATATCCTGAAAAACATCAAGCCGGTCACCGACACCGATGAACAGCTCCGGCACCATATTCTCTGGTTTCTGTTCATCCGGGTCGTCCTCTACACCCTCCTGCTCGGCATCACCTTCCTGCTGCACACCAAGGAGCACCGGCTCATCCTGCCGCCGCTTTTCTTCATTCTTGCCTATCTGTTCCTGATCTATTCCTACTCCATCGGCTCGGCGCTGCTCCTGCCGAAGATCCGTGTCCACCTGCGCCGTTTCGGGATGGTCCAGATTCTGTCCGATACCCTGTTCATCGCCCTGCTTGTCTACGGCACCGGCTGCAGCCAGTCGATATTCACCATTGTTTTCATCCTGCCGATCATTGCCGGCGGACTGATCCTGTACCGCATGGGGGGATTGATCCCCGCCGCCGCCTCCACCATCCTCTACGGCATCATCCTCACAGGCGAATATCTGCGCTACATCCCCTCCTACTTTTACACGTCCCGGTACGCCGTGGTCGAAGATTATTTCCAGAGTATGAATTTTTTCGCCGTCTACGGTCTCATATTCTTCCTGATCGCCATGCTCAGCGGCATCCTGGCCCAGCGGCTCCGATCGGCCGAAGACGCTCTCACCATGACCGAGCGCAAATTCGACCGCCTGCTTTTCCTCTACAAGCAGATCTTCGATGACATCATGACCGGCATCATTACCGTTGACGACCGGGACCGCATTACCTCCATCAATCCCGCGGCGGAAAACATTACCGGGTTTTCCTCCGCCGAGATCAGCGGTAAACCCCTGCCTCTTTTTTTTCCCCAGATCTCGGCGGAAAAACAGAGCAGGAAAAAAGCGGACGTGAGGAGAAAGGACGGCAGCTTGATCCGGATCGGCTATTCCTGCTCGGAACTGCACATGGCCCCGGACCCCGAGTCGAGCGAAGCGCCCTACACGAGCTGCAAGGTGATCACCCTGCAGGACATCAGCCGTTTTGAACAGATGGAGCGCCAGATGCGCAAGGCGGAAAAGATGGCCGCCATCGGAAAACTGAGCGCGTCCATCGCCCACGACTTCAGAAATCCCCTGGCGGCCATATCCGGCTCGGCCCAGATACTGCTGATGGATCAGGAGAAGAACAACACCGCGCCGGCCGACGGGACCAACAAAAGCCTGACCAATATCATCCTGCGCGAATCGGAACGGATGGCCCGGACAATAAACGATTTTCTTGATTATGCCCGGCCGACGGTACCGGACAGGCAGTGGTTCAACCTGCTGCGCCTGGCCCGGGAGACCGTTGACCAGGTAAAGGGGGGGGCCGCCTGTTCCGGCTGCACCGTCAAGCTGGACATCCCGCCGAATCTCGACCTTTGCGCCGACAGGCAGCTCCTGCAGCTGGCCCTGTCCCACCTCCTGAACAACAGCTGCCATGCCGCGCGGAACACTTCCGAGCCCATTGAAATCGCGGCCCGGGAAGAAACGGACGACGGGAACAGTGTGCGGATCATCATTGAAGTGCGGGACAGGGGGGAGGGGTTCGATCCGGCGTTGGCGGACAAACTGTTTGATCCCTTTTTCTCGACCCGGGAAGATGCCACCGGCCTCGGCCTGTCCATCGTCAAGCAGATCGTCGCCGGTCACTCCGGCAGCGTCGCCATGGCAAACCTTCCCGCAGGGGGCTGCGCCGTCAGCATCGACCTGCCGCTGCCGGAAACTACTCCCTGACGATGCGGATGGCCGCCCCTATCCCCCGCAGTTTGTCCACCATGGTCTCGTACCCCCGTTCGAGGTGATAAATACGGGATATTTCGGTCACCCCCCGGGCGGCCAGCCCGGCTATCACCAGGGACGCCGAGGCCCGTAAATCGGTGGCCATCACGGGTGCGCCGCTCAGACCGACTCTTCCTTTGCCCTTGACAATGGCGGTGGAGCCGTCGATCTTGATATTACCCCCCATCCTCTGGAGTTCGGCAACATGCATGAACCGGTTCTCGAAGATGGTTTCGTGGATCACGCTGACCCCTTCGGCGATGGTCATCAAAGCCATGAACTGGGCCTGGAGATCGGTGGGAAAGCCCGGGTAGGGCATGGTCCTGATATCCACGCTGCGCAGGTCCGGCCCCTTGTTCTTTCCGGACGGAATTCCGGTGACGGTGATGGCCGTGTCATGCTCAACGACCCCGACGCCGGCGCCACGCAGTTTTTCCACCAGCGAAGGCAGATGAGCCGGGATGCAGTCGGTGACGGTCACCTCTCCGCCCGCGGCGGCAACGGCTATGAGGTAGGTGCCGACCTCGATCCGGTCGGGAATAATTCTTGTTCCGGCGGGGTGCAGCCGCCGGACGCCGTGAATGGTCAACCGGTCCGTGTCCCTTCCCTGTATTTCCGCCCCCATGGCGGTCAACATATCTATCAGGTTGCCCACTTCCGGTTCCCGGGCGGCATTCTTGATCACCGTCTTCCCCTCGGCGGTGACCGCGGCCATCAACAGATTTTCCGTGCCGGTGACCGAAGGCGAGTCAAAATAGACCACACTGCCCCGCAGAGAATCGTCAACCGCGGCCTCAACATACCCCTGCCTCAGTGTCGTTCTGACTCCCAGCTGTTCGAAGCCGCGCAGATGGAAATTGATGGGCCGGGCGCCGATGGCGCAGCCGCCAGGAAGCGAAACGCGGGCGTAACCGGTCCTGGCCAGCAGGGGGCCGAGGACAAGCACTGAGGCTCGCATGGTTTTGACCAGCTCATAGGGAGCCTCGGCGCCGGTGAGACGGCTGGTGTCTATCCGCACCTCGGTTCCCGTCCTTGTCCACGCCGCGCCCAGGGTCTCGAGCACCTTGAGCATGGTGCGGGTATCCCTCAGGTCGGGGACGTTGTGAAGGGTATGGAGACCCGGAGCAATCAGGGTCGCCGCCATCAGCGGCAGAGCCGCATTCTTGGCCCCGCTGGCCGCGACCTTGCCGTTCAGGGGGCGGCCCCCTTCGATGATGATCTTGTCCATGCTAACCTGCTTTCCTTCTGGCCTGAAGCACTCTGGGCTTTCCAGCCCAGTCGCGGAGCACCTCTACCTGATCGTAGATTCCTTCTTCCCGGCCGGCAAAAAGGGTATATACTTCATCTTCCTGATCGGCGCCGATCTCCATGAACAACCATCCCCCGGGGATAAGGTAGTGATAACCCTCACCGGCCAGCCGTTCAATGACATCAAGGCCCCTCTTCCCGGCCAGCAGGGCCGACCGCGGCTCCCAGTCGCGCACTTCCGGCTGCAGCGAATCAATATCGCCGACAGCGATGTACGGCGGGTTGGCAACAATGGCGGCAAAATGGGGCCCGGGCCGCAAGGCCCCGAACAAATCGGAGCAGACCAGGCTGATGGTGCCTTTCTGTCCGTGGCGGGCGATATTGCGGGCCGCTATCCGCAGGGCCGCCGCGGAGCAGTCGGCGGCCACGATCCTGTCCGAGGCCTTTTCCCTGGCCAGGACGACAGCAATGACTCCGCTGCCGGTGCACATGTCAAGAATCGGCTGGCCGGCGGCGCCTGTCCGGCGGAGCACCCCGAGAACCCGGTCGAGCAGAAATTCCGTTTCCGGCCTGGGAATCAGCACCGCCGGGGAAACCAAAAAATCCAGCGACCAGAATTCCCGTGTCCCGATAATGTATTGCAGTGGTTCCCTGCTCAGACGTCTGTTGACGGTTTCCTCGAGAAAGGCCGCCTGCTGTTCGTCGACTTCCCGGTCAGGGTGCAGGACAAGCTGCTCCCGGGTCGCGCCCAGGCAGAATTCAAACAGGTGCAGGGCATCGGTCGGCGCCCCCTCAATGCCGGCCTGGTGCAGCTTTTCGACTGTTTCCCGGTATAAATGACCAAGCTGCTTCATCGAAAGGTATGCGCCCCGATCTGCCCACCACGGGACACGGTCTACAGGGCTTTGAGCGCTTCAGCCTGGTAGTGCTCCATGAGCGGCTGAATGACATCATCAAGGGCGCCGGCCATGACCTGTTCCAGTTTGTACAGGGTAAGACTGATTCGATGGTCGCTTATCCTGTTCTGGGGATAATTATAAGTCCGGATCCGCTCGCTGCGGTCTCCCGTGCCGATCTGGCTTTTGCGGTCCGCGGAAATTTTCTGATGCTGCTCCTGCTCCAGCCTGTCCAGCAGTCTCGCCCGCAGCACCTGCAGGGCCTTGGCCTTGTTTTTGTGCTGCGATTTCTCGTCCTGGCAGGTAACGACCAGTCCGGTGGGCAGGTGGGTGACCCGCACGGCCGAGTCCGTGGTATTGACGCTCTGCCCTCCCGGTCCCGAGGAGCGGTAGACATCAAATTTCAGCTCATTGGGATCAATGTGCAGCTCAACTTCATCGGCTTCAGGGATGATGGCGACCGTCACCGCCGAGGTGTGGATGCGTCCCTGGGTTTCCGTGTCCGGCACCCGCTGCACCCGGTGGACGCCGGATTCATATTTCAGTCTTGAGAAGACCCGGTCGCCGCTGATCAGGGCGATAATTTCCTTGTAGCCGCCGATGCCGATGGCGTGGCTGCTCATGATCTCTACCTTCCAGCCCTTGATTTCCGCGTAGCGGCAGTACATCCTGAACAGGTCGGCGGCGAACAGGGCGGCCTCATCGCCCCCTGTGCCGGCCCGGATCTCGAGGAAAATATTTTTGTCATCGTTGGGATCCCTGGGGAGAAGCCTGATGCGGATGGCGTCTTCCAGTTCGGCCTTCCGGCCGGTAAGCTCCTCAAGTTCCATTTGGGCGAGTTCTGCCAGATCCTGGTCGTCCGGCTCCTCGCGGAGCAGTTCCCTGTTCTGCTCCATCTGCTTGAGGACGGCCAGGTAGTCGATGTAGAGGGCGTGCAGCCTGGAAGCCTGGGAATGCTCCCGGACAATCTGCTGGTAGCGTTTCTGATCGCTGGTAACGCCCGAATCGGATAACTGCTGTTCCAGCCTTGACAGTTTCTGCTCTAAATCAGCGAGGTTTTCGAACATCGTCGGGTACCCGTCCGGCCAAAAAAAAATCCACATGACAAAGAAGCCTCCGCCATGTGGATTAAGGAAAAAATTCGTTTACTTGCGATCTTTCTTGGCGAAGTGCTCGGCGTATTTTTTATTGAACTTCTCGATGCGCCCGGCCGTGTCCACGAGCTTCTGCTTACCGGTAAAAAAAGGATGGCAGGAGGAACAAATCTCAACATGAATCTCCTTTTTGACCGATCCAAGCTCAAATTCACTGCCGCAGGCGCATTTGGCCACTATTTTATTGTACTTGGGATGAATGTCTGGTTTCACTGTCTTCAAGCCTCCGGAATCGTTTTCCATCAGTTGCATGTTTTGCGAAATAACTTGTTAAATTACTCCATCTGAGCCTCATTGAAAACAAAAAAGTGTGCTCAGCTGTTCATCGACGCGAAAAATTCGGCATTGGACTCCGTCTGCCGCATCTTGTCGAGCAGGAATTCCATCGCATCGGCGGGATTCATGGAGGACAGGAGCTTGCGCAGAATCCAGATGCGGTTCAAATCGGCTTCCGGAAGCAGCAGGTCTTCCTTGCGGGTGCCGGACTTCTGAATATCTATGGCCGGGTAGATGCGGCGATCCGACATTTTGCGGTCCAGAACAAGCTCCATGTTGCCGGTGCCCTTGAATTCCTCGAAAATAACATCATCCATCCGGCTCCCGGTCTCGATCAGGGCGGTTGCCAGGATGGTCAGGCTGCCGCCTTCCTCGATATTTCTGGCTGAGCCGAAAAAGCGTTTGGGCCGGTGCAGGGCATTGGCCTCGACGCCGCCGGAGAGGATTTTGCCCGAGGCAGGGGTCACCGTGTTGTAGGCCCTGGCCAGCCGGGTTATGGAGTCGAGCAGAATGACCACGTCCCGCTTGTGCTCCACCAGCCGTTTGGCTTTTTCAATGACCATTTCAGCGACCTGGATATGCCGCTGGGGCGGCTCATCAAAGGTCGAGCTGACCACTTCGGCGGCGACATTGCGCCGCATGTCGGTTACCTCTTCGGGCCGCTCGTCGATGAGCAGGACGATCAAGGTGATTTCCTTGTGATTGTGGACGATGGAATTGGCAATCTTCTGCATCAGCACCGTCTTGCCGGTCCGGGGCGGGGCGACAATGAGGCCTCGCTGCCCCTTGCCCAGGGGGGCCATGAGGTCCATGACCCGCATGGAGTAGTTGTCCGGCTGATATTCCAGATTGATCCGCTCTTCGGGATGAAGGGGGGTCAGGTTGACGAACAGCGTCTTGTTCCTGGAGGCCTCGGGCGGTTCAAAATTAACGGTATCCACCTTGAGCATGGCGAAATACCGTTCATTGTCCTTGGGGGCCCGCACCTCCCCTTCAATGGTATCGCCGGTCCTCAGGTTCAAGCGGCGAATCTGGGAAGGAGAGACGTAGATATCGTCGGGACCGGGCAGATAATTGTAATCCGGCGCCCGGAGAAAACCGAAACCGTCCTGCAGCACCTCCAGCACTCCGCTGCCGCGGAGCTTGCCGTCGGCGTCGCCCTGGGCCTTGAGGATGGCAAAAATCAGTTCCTGCTTCCGCATGGACGTGTAGCCTTCGATTTCGAGGTCCGCCGCCAGTTCAACCAATTCGTTGATTTTCTTGTTTTTCAGATCAGCCCAGTTCATTTGAATGGTTCTACCTCCAGGAAAAGTTACTCTCGTGACGTTTGTCTTAGCCGAAATTTTCGCCCCGCAGCCCGCGGAGCGGAACACTGCACCGGGGGGGATCGGATTCGCATCCTTTCATCATGAGGCAACCGGATTCTGCTTAGGCCGAACAGCGGCAAAAACGCAAGGTTCGGCCGGATCGGCGGCTCTCAACGTGCTCCCGGGAACAGCGTTGAATTTTTTTATCAGCCAGTTCAAGCGATAAAAAGATAATGGGAAGGAAAATTTTACGGGATTTCAGCAGAAATTAATTTTGTCTGGGACCAGTTGCACTATGCAATATATGGGTCGTTCAGCAAATTTTCTTGTATATAGTGTGATAATTCGAGCGTGAATCCAACAGGCGGGATCGTATACATTGAAATTGCTGTTGACACTGAAATAAATATTGCCTTCCCGTTGGCATGTCAAGCAATTTCTTGCGAAAAAAGCCTGGCGGGAGGATTGCCGCTCTTTCCAGCCGGCGAAAATCTTCGCGTTTCCTTCTCCGGCACATGCCGCTACGCGGCCGGTCCATGCTCCAAATCCAGCAGGCGGGCGAGATGAACCGCCTGCATCCTGGCCGCCAGCCAGCAGCCGCTGTTGTCGATGACATGGTCGGCGAGCAGGACCTTGTCCGCCAGAGGCATCTGGGCGGCAATGCTGAGAACCGCCTGGTCCGGGCTGACGCCGTCCCTTGCCACTATCCGGCGGCAGCGGACCACCTTGCCGGCATACACCACGACTGTCCCATGAAACTGATCCTGCCAATGCGCCTCGAACAGGAGCGGCACATCAACCAGAATCATCGTCCGGGCGCATGCGGCCGCCTGGATTTTCATCATCTCCCGTGCCAATGGATGAATCAGGCCGTTGATGGTCCGGCGCAGTTCACCGTCGGCAAAAAGTGCGCTGCGCAGACGTCCGCGGTCCAGGTCCCCCTCGGCGGTAAAGTATGAATGGTCCAAAGTCCGCCGCAAGGCCAGCCAGCCCGGCTTCCCCCTTTCCAGCAGGTCCCTGCACACCGTGTCGATGTCAATCAGGGGCAGGCCCATGTACCTGGACCAGAAACCGCTGACCGTACTTTTGCCCGCTCCGATCCCTCCAGTGATACCGATGAGAATCGGAGTTCCAGTGCCCCTTGCCATGATCATCAGCCGGTGGAATCTTTCCTCAATTGGTCGAGGATTTCCTGCATGTCCTGCCAGAGCGGCAGGGAAAAACTCAACTGCCGGCGGCTGGAGGGATGGGGGAAAGCAAGGGCCGAGGCATGAAGAAGCTGCCGCCGCACCGCCACCCCATGGGCCGGCCTGACCTGGCCGCCGTACACTTCGTCCCCGGCGACCGGACAGCCCAGTGATGCCATATGTACACGAATCTGATGGGTCCTGCCGGTTTCCAGCTCCAGTTCAACCAGACACATGCCGTTGGCAAACCGTTCCAGGACCCGCCACCGGGTCGCGGCATACCGGCCATCGGCCCGGACGGCCATTTTTTTCCGATTCACGGGATGCCTGCCGATGGGCTGGACCATTCTGCCTGCCTCATCAGGGGGACAGCGCAGCAGTATCGCGTGATAGACCTTGTCAATATTGCGGTCGTGAAAATCCCGGGTCAGCCGCCGCATGGCCTTGCCGGTCTTGGCGACCAGCATTATGCCGGAAGTGTCCTTGTCGAGCCGGTGAACGATTCCCGGCCGCAGTTCCTCCGTTCCCGGCAGGGAACCGCAGTGATACAGAAGCCCGTGAGCCAGGGTGCCGCTGCGATGCCCCGCGGCGGGATGGACCACCAGTCCCGGAGGTTTGCCGATCACCAGCAGATCATCATCCTCGTACAGAACCGTAAAGTCAATGTGCTGGGGGATCAGGGACGCCGGGGCCGGAGCAGGGAAAATGATCTCGGTTTCATCTCCCTGACGCACCCTGTGCCCGGCCTTGACCGACTGTCCGTTCACCAGGACCAGACCGTCCTGAATCAGCTTGAGCAGCGCCGATCTGGAATAATCGGCCAGATGATGAACAAGAAAAAGGTCAAGGCGCATCCCCGCCTCGCCCGCCGAGACAGTCAAATCAACACGCCTCCGGTCATCATGGTGCATGGCGGCGGACAAAAGGTTGGAAGAAATCGGTCTCAGAAGGAAAGCAGCGGACGCCGATCAGCTGAATATCTTTGCAACCTGCTGCTCAACCTTGTTTTCGTCCTCATTACGGGCAAGGGAGATTTCCTTGATAAGCAGGCTCTTGGCGGTATCCATCATCTTGCGTTCGCCGTAGGAGAGCTCCTTGTCGTCGCTGAGCAGGTAGAGGTCCCTGAGGACGGCGGCAACTTCGAAAACCGATCCGGTTTTGATCTTGTCCATATAATCCCGATAGCGGCGATTCCAGGTCTGGGAGCTGATTTTGATATCCCGCTCCATGAGGATGGAAAGGACCTTGTCGACTTCTTCCGAGGAAATAATGGATCGGAGCCCCACATTTTCACAGTTTGTAGTCGGAATCATGATGGTCATGTCGTTATCAAGAATTTTCATCACATAAAAAGTCTGATTCACGCCACCAATGGATTGCGTCTCAATGGCCTCTATAATTCCGACTCCGTGAGCTGGATATACAGCCATATCGCCCTGTGCAAACACTGAAACCTCCAAAAACGCATATTCGGACCGATCCTGACGGAACGGCCGTCGTAATAAATTATTAATATACCATACTTTTCTCTTTTCGCCAAGGATCGACTTTCAGCATGAAATCAAAGACATAGAAACGACATGGGGCAAAACGCGGGACTGCGGAGGACCGGCATCATCCGAAAATGGCCGGGGCAGTGCAAGAGGAAACGGTTCGGCTGGCAGCGTCAACGGGATGCCCGCCATGGTGCAGCGGGGGTCAACCGGCGGGTGGTTCCTTGCGGTTGACCTTGTTCATGGCGGCCTGGATGTCCTGGGTAATGAACAGGTCGATCCCCTCGGCAATGAAAGCGAGGTTGTTCCGGACCATGCTCCACTGGTCGTCGGGAAAACGTGACAGGACGAACCGTTCAACGGGCATGCCCGCCGCATCACCCAGATCGCGGGGATGACCTATGCCGATCTTGAGACGGGGAAAATCACCGGTCCCCAGATGACGGATAAGGGAACGAATCCCGTTATGCCCCCCCGCTCCCCCTCCGGATACAATCTTGACCCTGCCGGGGGCAAGGTCAAGATCATCATGGATGACCAGTATATCCGCAGAAGCGATGGCATAATAATTGGCAAAGCGGGCCACGCATTCACCGGAGCGGTTCATGAAATTCTGCGGCTTGAGCAGAATAACCTGCCGGCCGGCGAGGCGGGCCGAACAGTACTCTCCGCCCATCGCTGAACCCTTGATGGTCAGGTCCCTGGTGCCGGCGAAGAAATCGACGGCAATGAAACCGGCGTTGTGCCTGGTCTTTTCATACCGCGGCCCGGGATTCCCCAGCCCGACAATCAATTTTCTGCTCTCCGCCATTTTCCCCGGAAAAAAAACGGCAAGCCGGAAAATTCATTTCCCGGCTTGCGCAACGATCAATAACAGGAGGACGAAAGCAGACCAGCCGGCCCTGCCCAAAAAAGGGATCCGGGCGGGGCATCCCGCAGGGGACCGCGTCAGGAGCGGTCAGCTGATCGAGACACAGAGCCGGGCGGGGTCGTCCAGCATCTCCACTTTATCCGGCAGGGACAGCTCACCCAGGGTCAAGGAATCTCCCCGGCCCAGGTTCCTGATGCCAACTTCAATAATATCGGGGATGTCAAGGGGCAAACCCTTCAGCCTGACGCTGTTTCTGGCAATATGCAGCTCCCCGCCGAGATCGACCCCCTTGGCCGTGCCGGCGAATTTCAGCGGCACGGTAAAAACAGTGGGTTTATCCAGAGCGATTTCAAAAAAATCGACATGAACGAGCTCATCGGTAACGGGATTCTTCTGGATCTCCTTCACCAGCGTGTGCCGCTCACCCTTCTCGTCACCTTCGATCTGCAGGGTGACGATGGAGTTGCGGCCATGGATATCCAGCAGGTTCCTGTGCAGCACCGTGCTGTTCAACTGCAAGGGCACCGCGTCTGTCCCACCGCTGTACACCACGGCCGGCGTAAGCTCCTTCATGCGCAACTGCCGGGCCGCACCTTTGCCGAAACCGGACCGAAAGACACCCGGTATGCTGACCTGAATCATCAAACACCTCCTTCCATCAAAATACGGAAATACAATTTTTCAGACAAACAGGGTGCTGACCGAATCTTCAGTATGAATGCGGCTGATCGCTTCCGCGAGCAGTTCCGAAACCGAAAGCACCTTTATTTTTTTGCACTGCAGGGCATCTCCCCGGAGTGGAATGGTATTGGTCACCACCAGGGACTTGATGCACGAATTTTCCAGCCGTTCGATGGCCGGTCCGGAAAGAACCGGATGGGAACAGCAGGCGTGCACCTCGCGAGCCCCTTTTTCCACGAGCTTCGCGGCGGCGCCGCAGAGCGTTCCGGCGGTATCGACCATATCGTCCAGGAGAACCGCGGTTTTTCCCGCAACATCGCCGATGACGTGCATGGCCTCGCACTCGTTGGCCCGTTCCCGCCGCTTGTCAATAATGGCCAGTTCGGCGTTCAACCGCTTGGCGAAAGCCCTGGTCCGTTCGACCCCGCCGGCGTCCGGCGACACCATGATCACATCCCGGAACGCCTCCCGGATGTACTGCAACAGAATCGGGGCGGCATACAGATGGTCGACAGGTATGTTGAAAAAACCCTGGATCTGGCCGGCATGCAGGTCCATGCACAGCACCCGTCTGGTTCCCACCGCCATGAGCATTTCAGCCACCGCCTTGGACGTGATGGGTACACGGGGCCGCACTTTCCGGTCCTGGCGGGCGTATCCGTAATAGGGAATGACCGCGGTTATCCGCCGGGCCGATGCCCGCCTGAGGGCGTCGACCATGATGAGCAGCTCCATCAGGTGGTCATTGACCGGCGGGCAGGTCGGCTGCACGACAAAAACATCCGTGCCCCGGACGTTTTCGCCGATTTCGACGGAAATTTCTCCGTCACTGAATTTCTTAACCTCGGCCTTGGACAACGGCATATTGAGATAACGGCATATATCCTCGGCCATGGTCCTGTTGGCGTTGCCCGAAAAAATTTTCATTCGATTTGGCATGATCAGCGCCTTTTCGGTGGTTGGCTGGGGCGGCAGGATTCGAACCTGCGAATGCAAGAGTCAAAGTCTTGTGTCTTACCGCTTGACGACGCCCCATGCGCGATGCAAAGACGGAAGCGGGACCTATGCCGCCAGGGGATTGACCAAGAATGTGGATTGATATTCCCGCTGTAACTCCCTGCAGCAGACAGCCGCCTTCTCAGCTTCGTTTTCCGGAAAAAGTCCGAATATCGAAGGACCGCTGCCGGTCATCAACGCCGCGACAGCTCCCGCCTTCAGCAATTTCCGTTTTATCCCGTCCAGTTCCCGGTAACGGCTGATTGTCACCATTTCCAGGTCATTTCTCAGTTCGTCCGGTCTGATCGCTCTCCTGGTGAACCCTGGATCATCCTGTTGGCCGGCTATTTCCGTGTGCAAGTTTGACAGGTTAAAATTTTTTTCCTCTGCTGTCAATGCAAAATTCTTGTAAACCCACGCCGTAGGCACCGGGAAGCCGGGGTTGACCAACACGATCAGACAGCCGGTCAGGGACACGGCGGGCCGGAGCCGCTCCCCAATGCCGGTGGCCCAGGCTGCAGGCCAGTCAACAAGAAACAGCGGCACATCGGCCCCGAGCTGCACCCCCAGTTCCATGAGGGCGGCGGTGGGGCAGTCTGTCCGGTACAACCTGTCCAGTCCTCGCAGGACAGCGGCGGCATCGCTGGAACCGCCGCCGAGGCCGGCGGCCACGGGGATGGATTTCAACAGGGTGATCTCGACCCCTTTGCTGCCGTCAAGTCGCGCGGCCGCGGCCTGAAAAAAAAGCCGGGCGGCCCGGTAAACGAGATTGCCCTCGTCTTCAGGCAGCCCGCTGCCGGGACAGTGGAGAATGATGCCCGACGGAACAGGACGCAGAATCACCCTGTCATAGAGGGCGATTTTCTGCATCAGGGTCGCAAGATAATGGTAGCCGTCCGACCGGCGGCCGGTCACCTGGAGATAGAGGTTGATCTTCGCCGGCGCGGCAAGCTCAACCTCTCCCGCCACCGCTTTCACCGGTCCGAAACAGGTTCAGAGGCCGTTCCTGTCCTTGGCTTTGACATAGCGTAATTTCAGGTCGTACAGGATGGTGGACAGCAGCTCGTTCTCATCCCTGTCAAGATTGCCCCTGGTCTTGTCACAGAGAAGGGTCAGGGTGTCTATGGTGTGCTTCACCAGCTCCAGATCTACATTCCGCTCCCCGGTCTCCGGATGGGCCAGTTCCCCCAGATGGTACAGGGCAGTCGTATTGAGGGAGAGGATAAAGCCGGCAAAGGTCACTTCGGGCATGACACACTTTCCGGCCTTATTCCGAATCCGTCCTTCCGGACAGGGCTGACAGTTCTGTGTCTGCTCACTCATGATATTCTCTCACCCTTTCGTTGCGGCCGGACAGAGCCTCCGGCAGGATCATTAATGGAAATACTGCGGCAGTTCCAGGACCATGGCGTCTTCTATGTTATCCAGGCTGAGGACTTTTGCCAGCAGTTCCTTGGATATGCGCGTGTCGGTATTCAGCAGGATGACATTCTGATTGGAGGACTCCTCCCGGCCCACGGTCATGCTGGCAATATTGACTTTGCCCGCGCCGATGATTGTTCCCAGGGCGCCGATAACACCCGGCACATCCTTGTTGTACACCAGGAGCATGGGACCGGAAGGCAGCGCTTCCAGACGGAAGGAGTTCAGGCGGACCAGGCGCGGCTCCTTTTTGCCGAAAACAGTGCCGGCCAGCATGTTCTCCCCCCCGTTGGTCCGCACCGTCACCCGCAGAAGATTGGTGAAGTCCGAGGCCTGCTCGGACCTGGACTCGACAATGCGGATGCCCCGCTCTTTCGCAATCAGGGGGGCGTTGACGAAATTCACCGCATCCTGCAGGATAGGCGTGAACAACCCCTTCAAAAAGGCAACCGTCACCGGTCCCGTATCCTGCCCGGCCAGGTCGCCGGTGAACTCAAGGTTGACCTCCTCCACGCCGCCGCGGGCAATCTGCATGTGCAGCGAACCCAGCATCTCGCCCAGGGTAATGTACGGACCGATGGATGCCAGCACCTCGTCGCTGACGGACGGTACGTTGACGGCGTTGCGGACAACGCCCTTCAGCAGATAGTCGGCCACCTGTTCGGCAATGGCGACCGCCACGTTTTCCTGGGCTTCGCTGGTCGAGGCGCCGAGATGGGGAGTGCAGATAAAATTATTGAGTTTCAGGAGGGGAGTGGCATCCAGCGAGGTCGGCTCCTTTTCAAAGACATCCAGGGCCGCGCCGGTAATCATTCCCCCGGTCAGGGCCTCATACAGGGCCTCCTCGTCGACAACACCGCCGCGGGCGCAGTCAATGAACATGGCGTCATTTTTCATGGCGGCAAAAAAATCCCGCGACAGCAGGTGATGGGTTTCCTTGGTCAGCGGGGTATGGACGGAGATGAAATCCGACCGCCTGGCCAGTTCCATCAGGTCGACCAGTTCCACTCCTATCTTCTCGACCAGTTCGACCGGCATGTGCGGGTCATAGGCGATGACCTTCATCTTCAACCCCTGGGCCCGGCTGGCGACGATGGAGCCGATGCGGCCGATGCCGACGATTCCCAGGATCTTGCCCGTGACCTCGCGGCCTGAAAAGCTTTTCTTTTCCCATTTGCCGGCCTTCATCGAGGCGGTGGCCTGGGGGATGTTGCGGGCCAGGGACATGAGCATGGCGATGGCATGTTCGGCCGCGGTGGTCGCGTTGCCGTCGGGAGCGTTCATGACCACGATCCCCTTCTGGCTGGCGGACGGTATGTCGACATTGTCGAGGCCGATGCCCGCCCGGCCGACGACCTTCAGTCTGGTCGCCGCTTCGATGATATCCTTCCGGACCTTGGTCGCGCTGCGGATAACGAGCCCGTCATACTGGGGAATTATCGCCTTGAGCTCCTCGGGCGGCAGGCCTGTTTTGACTTCAACCTCCAGACCGGCGTCCCTGAGAATTTTTTCACCGACGGGAGCCAGATTGTCACTGATCAGAACCTTCATCACTCTCCTCTTGGATTTGAAACCTGGGCTGTATATACTCATTGATATTTGGGCGAGAAAAAGGAATTATAACGCCATTCAATGATCACGACAACAGGAAAGTAGAGACAGCGCTCCGCACCGTTTCCGGCAGACCGTTTTTCCGCGGCCCCGTCCCGACCCTTGAAGAAATCGGCGCGAAAGGCTATATAGCCACTGCCCGCATGAACGGAAATGTATCCGGTGCGTGCCGCCGACAAGCAATAAGGAGTTTTCCATGACCGAAGTTCGCGTCCGTTTTCCACCCAGTCCCACCGGGTATCTGCACATCGGCGGGGCCCGCACCGCCCTGTTGAACTGGCTTTTTGCCAGAAAGCACGGGGGCAAGCTTATCCTCCGCATTGAAGACACCGACGCGGAGCGCTCCACCCGCGAGTCCATTGAGGGCATCCTGGATGGTCTCACCTGGCTGGGACTGGACTGGGACGAGGGTCCTTATTTTCAGACCGAATTCGCCGCCGACCACATCAGGGCCGCGGACCGGCTGATCGAGACAGGACACGCCTACAAATGCTTCTGCACCAAGGAGGCCCTGGACGCCAAGCGGGAGGCGGCGATGACCGCCAAACAGGACGTGAAATACGACGGCGCCTGCCGCGAGCTGAGCGCAGCCGAGGTCGCGGCCAGGGAAAAGGCAGGCATTCCCTCTGTCATCCGGTTCAAGGTGCCCCGGAGGGAAGGGACCGTGGCGTATGAGGACAAGGTGCTCGGGCGCATCGAACGGCGCTATGAGGACATCGAGGACTTTGTCATTGTCCGCTCCAACGGCAAGCCGCTCTACCTGCTCAGCAACGTGGTCGATGACATCCGCGACCGGATTACCCATATCATCCGCGGCCAGGACCACATGACCAACACCACCCGGCAGGTCCTCCTCTACGAGGCCCTTGGGGCGCCGATCCCGGTCTTTGCCCATATGCCGCTGACCCTGGACCTGGAAAAGAGGAAAATATCCAAGCGCAGCCACGGCGAAATCGTCGCCGTCCAGTTTTACCGCGACCGGGGTTTCATCCCCTGGGCCCTGTGCAATTTCCTGGTGCTGCTCGGCTGGAACCCGGGCACCGACCAGGAAATATTCAGCCGCGGGGAACTGATCGAGGCGTTCAGCCTGGAGCGCATCGGCAAAGTGAATTCGGTCTTCAACTACCGAAAGAATGATCCCAAGTTTTTCACCGATCCCAAGGCCATCGCCATCAACAGCCACTATCTGCGCACCATGCCCATCGAAGAGATCGCCGCCATGGTCAAGGCCCACTTCCTCGATCGGGGCTTGTGGGACGCTGCCTATGACGGGGAAAAAAAGGAATGGTTCCTCAGGACGCTGGACCTGATCCGGGACCGCTTCCATACCATCAATGACTTCTCGACCCTTGGCCGGGCCTACTTTGCCGATGACTATGAAATCGACCCCAAACCCCTGGCCAAAAATGTCCTCAAGCACCCCGAACTGAAGAAGTGGCTGCCGCTGCTGGCCGAACGCTTTGCCGCCCTGGAGCGGTTCGACCAGGACAGCACGGAAGCCGCCTCCCGGCAGCTGGCCGCCGAGCTTGACATCAAGCCCGGCATCCTGATCAACGGCATGCGCACCGTGCTCACCGGCCAGCTTGCCGGTCCCGGCATGTTCGATGTCCTGGCGGCCCTCGGCCGCGACCGGGTTGTTGCCCGCTTGACAAACATAGACGCCTTGTACGCCCGGGCCGGGGAGTAGGCAGCCAGTCGAAATGACGCCATTTTTTCTGACCCTGGCGATGCATCCGCCGAGGATCGGACTCCCCGCTCCCGCCCGCGGCGGGACAGGGCGGAAACAAAACAGGAAACAACGCCATGACATCCACACCATCCCCTGCGGCCGACAACAAACCGCTTGATTTCATCAGGGCGATCATTGAAGAGGATCTCCGGAGCGGCAGGTACGAACGGGTCGTCACCCGTTTCCCGCCCGAGCCCAACGGCTTCCTGCATATCGGCCACGCCAAGTCCATCTGCCTGAACTTCGGCATTGCCGGGGAATACGATTCCGTCTGCCACCTTCGCTTCGACGACACCAACCCGTCCAGGGAATCCGCCGAATACGTTGAAGCCATCAAGGAAGACGTGCGCTGGCTCGGATTCGATTGGGGCGAGCACCTCTATTACGCCTCCGACTATTTTGACCGGCTGTATGACTACGCGGTCCAGTTGATCAGGATGGGCAAGGCGTACGTCTGCCACCTGTCCGCCGACCAGATCCGGGAGCAGCGGGGCACCCTGACCGAACCGGGCCGGGAAAGCCCCTACCGCGACCGCCCCGTGGAAGAAAACCTGCGCCTGTTCGAGCAGATGAAAAACGGCGAACTGGCGGACGGCACCTGTGTCCTGCGGGCCCGGATCGACATGGCCTCGCCCAACATCCTGATGCGCGATCCCGTCCTGTACCGCATTCTGAGGACCACCCATCACCGGACCGGGGACAAGTGGTGCATCTACCCGATGTACGATTTCACCCACTGCCTGTCGGATATGATCGAAAAGATCACCCACTCGCTCTGCACCCTCGAGTTCGAAAACAACCGGCCGCTGTACGACTGGGTGCTTGATACCCTGGACACCCCCTGCCATCCCCGCCAGATCGAATTCGCCCGGCTCAACATCAATTTTACGGTGATGAGCAAGCGCAAGCTGCTGCAGCTGGTCAACGAAAACAAGGTCGGCGGCTGGGATGATCCCCGCATGCTGACCATTTCCGGCCTCCGGCGGCGCGGCTACACCCCCGCCTCGATCCGCCGCTTCTGCGACTCCATCGGCGTGGGGCGCAGGGACTCATGGATCGACATGGGCGTGCTGGAAAATGCCGTGCGGGAGGACCTCAATGAAGCCGCCCCCCGGGTCATGGGCGTGCTGCGCCCCCTCAAGGTGGTCATCACCAACTATCCGGAAGAACAGACCGAGCAGTTCGAGGCCCTGAACCATCCCCAGAAACCCGGGATGGGGACCCGGACCGTGCCGTTCTGCCGGGAGATCTATATCGAGGCCGACGATTTCATGGAGGAGCCGCCCAGGAAATTCCACCGCCTCGGCCCGGGACGGGAAGTCAGGCTGCGCTACGCCTACCTGGTCACCTGCGACAAAGTGATCAAAAATGACCGCGGCGAGGTCACGGAACTGCACTGCACCCATGATCCCGCCAGCCGGGGGGGATCGGCGCCGGACGGCCGCAAGGTCAAGGGAACCATCCACTGGGTTTCGGCCCGCCATGCGGTGGAGGCCGAAGTGCGCCTGTACGACCGGCTGTTCACCATCGAACATCCGGACATGGACAGGGAAAGGGACTTCAAGGAATTTCTAAATCCGGACTCCCTGGTGGTCCTCGCGGGCTGCAAGCTCGAGCCTTCCCTCGGCAATGCCTTGCCAGGGGACCGCTTCCAGTTCGAGCGGCAGGGCTACTTCTGCCTCGACTCCCGGGATGCGCGTCCCGGCCGACCGGTTTTCAACCGGATCGTCACCCTCCGCGATACCTGGAAAAAGATCAGCGGGCAGACCTGAACATGTCCGCGGCGGCACGACAGGGAATATTCCTGGCCATTATCATTGCCGTCCTGTCCGCGGCCTATGCTAATTCCTTCCGGGGCGTGTTTGCCTTTGACGACTTCAGCAACATAGTCGACAACCGATTCCTGGCAAACCCGGATTTTTCCCCGGCCGCCCTGAAAAACGCCGCCACCAGGGAGGGCGCCAGCCACCGCTGGATCCCCAACCTGTCCTTTGCCCTCAACTATGCCCTGCACGGCCGGGACGTCGCCGGCTATCACCTGGTCAACCTCGCCGTCCACATCACCGCCGCCCTGTCCCTCTACTTCCTGTTTGTTGCCACCCTCAACAGCCCCGCCCTGCGGGGCCGTGTCCCCCATGCGCGCGAGATCGCCTTCCTGGCCGCCCTCCTTTGGGCCGTGCATCCCGTCCAGACCAACGGGGTCACCTATATCGTCCAACGCATGACCAGCATGTGCGCCCTGTTTTACATTTCCTCCCTGCTGCTCTACGTGCGGGCACGGCGTGCCGGAACCGCTTCCCCATCGTCCGTTCTCTCCTACTGCCTCAGCCTGCTGCTGGGCGGCCTGGCCCTGCTCAGCAAGGAAAATGCGGCCTCGCTGCCGTTCATGATCCTGGCCTATGAATTCTTCTTTCTCCGAGAAGGCAACACGGCCCCGGACCTGAGCAAAATCGTTGCCTGGTCAACGGGCGCCCTGCTGGTGGTGGCCGGGGTCAGCGTGGCATACCTCGGCCAGGATCTGCTGTCCGCCATTGCCGGGGGGTATGAGGCCCGCGACTTTACCATGGAGGAGCGGCTGCTGACCCAGCCCCGGGTCATCTTTCTCTACCTCGGCCTGCTGGCCCTGCCGCTGCCGGCCAGACTGAACCTCAATCATGACGTGGCGATCTCCCACGGATTGCTCTCGCCGCCCCATGCCCTCCCGGCCGTCATCGGAGTGGCCGTGCTGGCGGTCAGCATTCCGTGCCTCTTCCGGGCCAATCGCCTCCTTTCCTTCGGCCTGCTGTGGTTTCTCGCCACCCTGGTCGTCGAATCCACCGTCATCCCCCTGGAGATGGCCTACGAGCACCGCCTCTATCTCCCCTCGACCATGCTGTTCCTCGCCCTGACGGCCCTGGGGTACCAGGCGGGCCGGTCGCCCGGTGCACTTCATGCCGTCAGGATTCTGCTGGTGCTGCTCATAGTCGTATCAGCCGTGTGGACATGGCAGCGCAACCAGGTGTGGAGCTCGCGGATCACCTTGTGGCGCGACGTGGTCGCCAAGTCCCCCGCACTGACCAGGGGTCATGTCAACTTGGGCGCCGCCCTGATGGACGTCAACCTGACCGAGGCGGAACAGTCCCTGCAGCGGGCCCTGACCCTTGACCCGGACCACTCCTACGGCCTGACCATGCTGGGACTGCTGTATATCAGGCAGAACAGGCCAAACGAGGCAGCAGCCGTTCTGCACCGGGCCCTGGCCAGCAAAAAGGAACAGCGGACCGCCATGGTGTGCGATTACCTCGGCATCGCCTACAGAAAAACAGGCAACTACGCCGCCGCCATCCGCTACGGACACATGGCCCTCCAGGCCGATCCCAATTATCTTGACGCGCTGATCAATCTCGGCGTGGTGTACGAAAGAACGGGCGGGTACGATAGAGCGGAGTCGTTTTTCCGGGAGGCCAGGGCCAGGGGTGCGGACGGGGTCGACCTGTACAACAACTGGGGCATCACGGCCCACAGCATAGGGGAAACCGACAGGGCCATCGACCTGTTCAGGGAGGCCCTGCGGCGCAACCCCGACCATATCGAAGCCCATTACAACCTCGGCGTCGCCCTGGGCGAGAAAGGCATGGTGGAAGAAGCCCAGGCCGAGATGAAAAAGGCCCTGCACCTGCGGATGCAGCTGCAGGGCGGAAAAGGTTCAGGGGAGAATTGACTGCTGCGCTGCTCGAGACTTGAACACCGGCGTCCCGGTCCCTCTACCTGTCCTCATACCCCCCCGAATTCCCATGCCGGTGGCAGCCCGAGACCTCTGACCAGCAGTTGGCGGCCGAATAATTACGGCGATCCGGCTCCACCCTGAATCCCTGCAGAGCGACCAGGTTGATGAGGGTCCCGCCAGAGTTCATCTCAAAGCGGTACGGCACCGGGTCGTCACGGTAGACGATCAGGCGGGAGCGCCGTACCCCGTGGGGGACCACCGCATGGCAGGCGACGCAATAGATATCATGGTTTCCTCCTGTTCCGCCGCCGGGTCCGCTGGCTGGCTGATACCCGTTGTCGTCATGTTGGGCATGGGCAGCGTGGGTCCAGTTGCCTCCGTTGTAGATGTCATGGCAGTTAAGGCAGAACAACTGTCCTGCGTCTGATTCGCGGGTCGCGTCGCTGCTCAGGCGATTGAGACTGAAGAGGGTGCCATCGGCGTTGGCCGGCCAGTACTGCTTATTTCCCTTAAGCATGAACCTGCGGGTCGAGCCGTGGGGCCCCTTGGCGGCGCCTGTTCCTGTTGTCTCGGTATCGGCGCCATGGCAGTCGGAACAGTACATGGTCTGCTCGCCGTAATTGGTCCACGGCGACTTACACTGGGCGCCGAATTCTCCGCTCAGCGGCGCCAGACCCTTGGCGATGGAGGCGGTCTGGTAGAGCAGGCCTTCCCGGACCGGGTGGGCCGACCGGTTGTTCTTGCTGAACTCCATGGCCTGGTCGGTGATGAGCTGTCCGGAAGGTCCGTTTATGGCCAGCACCCCGTCCGGCTCGTTCAGGGCGTAATAGGAGTGGCACTTGTAGCAGATATTGTACTCCCGCATGGGGACTGGGTCGCCGGTACCGGCATCATGTCTTGATTCCACCTCGACAAACGTCTCAAAGGTGACGCCGTTCATCGCGCCCCAGAACGGTTCGTTGGTGTGCCGCACCCCCCATGCTCCCCGCAGGACCCCGGAAACCAGGTTGTTGTCCCGCGACGCCGCCGGTGAGGCACCCCGGTACTCGTGGGTGCTGCTGCCTGGAAAAGGATTAGGGATGGCATCGTTCCAGTAGCTCAGGGTATGGGGCTCATGACAGTCGACGCACTCGGCGTGGCGGCGGCCGCCGTACTGCTCGGGGCGGAAGACCATGCCGCCGTCCCGCATCTCCAGCTTGCTCATCGTGTGGCTGTTGTATTCCTGGTAGGTCGGGTGGGCGTACTGCTTCTCAAGCTGTTCCACAACATTGGGCGATACGGGGTCACCATCGTGGCAGTCGCTGCACAGGGTCCGGGATGCGGCGCTGGACAGGGCGCCGGGGGCAGAGGTGCCCGTGTCGTCATTGAAAACCAGCACCGGATTGGCGCCGCTGGCAGCGCCGTCGATGCTGGCGTGCTGCTCATGGCAGTGGGCGCAGTTGCCCCTGGAATACTGCAGGTAGCCGGTCCCGCGAAAGCGCTCGTCCAGGGAGGCCCGATCAACCCCGCTCATGCTGCTGCCGTGGGCGGAATTGGTATAGATGTGGGTCCCGACGCCGGCCTGTGCCTGGCCGGCCAGCAGGACAACGGCCAGAATGGCCGGCACCGTTCGCAAACGACCTCTGTTCCAGGGTCCGGCGGAAGAAAGGAAAGCTTCCGGTCTCATTCTTTTCCCATATGTTCGTGTTGCGTGCCGCGCATTGATATCGGCCCAGCCGGGCCCCTTCATTCAACGATGACCATGCCGGCCGGCGCGGCGCCGAGTTCGATTCGTGCCTCCACCCGGCCGGCATTGGGATCGACGACGTCGATCGCTTTTTCCTCCTCGAGGCCCACGTAGATCCGGTTGCCGGATTCCACGGCGGCCATCTCCACCGGCCGGCCGGACAGCTTGATGGTCCGGGCGGCTATCTGCTGGCGCGGCTTGAGCACGGAAATCGAGTTGCCCCGGTAATTGGCCACAAAGATCGAATTGCCCGTCAGCAGCAGCCGCCTGGGTTCAAAACCGACCAGGACCCGGCCGACGACCGCGTTGCGCTCCAGATCAAAATACATCACGGAATTGGACCCGGACTCGGCGACATAGAGCCAGCGGTCATCGACCGGCAGCAGCCCCTCCGGCCTGGCGCCGGTCCCGATGGACCCGGCCCCGGCCAGGGTGTCGCCATCGAGCAGGACGACCGCATCCGACCTGCTCAGCGACACGGCCAGTTGTCTCCGTTTTGCCAGGTAGACGATATAGACCGGCTCATAGCCGATGTTGCGCTGCTGCACGACTTTGCCCGTATTCAACTCCATTTTCAGGACATCGCCGCGCTCCCGGTCGACAATATAGCTCCATTGCCCATCCGGGCTGACGGCCATGGAGGTCACCGCGCGGTTCATGGGCAGGGGGTACTGTTCGACAACCTGGTTGGCGGCGGGAGAAATGATCATGACATCCGCGCCGCGCTCCGTCAAGCCGTAGAGAAGGCTGCCGGTAATGGTGCCGCCGGGCTCGGCATAGAGATAGCGAATGGGCCTGCCGCTGCCGAAGGAATCATCGACCTGGTTCCTGTCGGTGCGTATCCGGAAGACGGTGCTGATCCCCGGACAGGCGACAAAGGCGGTGTCGACCTGCATCTGCTTGAGCTTGGGGGCCAGGGTCATGACCGGCTCGGCACCGCCGGAATCCGTCAGGGAATCATCAACGTTCCAGGTGATGAACAGGGATTCCGAACCGGACTGGTTGATGGCCAGGGGCCGGTGCAGGGTCATCTCGACCCACTGTGCCGTCAGCGGCAGCTCCATCTCGCTGCCGTCTTCCACGGCCAGGACCGCCCGGTCAAAATGGATCCGGATTTTGCCGTACTGGCCGGGCGTCAGGTCGGCCCGGCTGAGAAATATCTGACCCCGGCCAATTTCCGCGGCACTGACAACGCGCTCAGAACCCGGCAGAGGCTTCCAGGCCCCAGCCTCTCCGAGGGCCTCGATGAGGGTGATATGCAGACGCAGGTCGGGCACGTCGCTCTCCTCCAGGTTCATAAACAGGGAAAGCAGACCGCCCGCCGGGGGGCTGAAGTCGGGCCCGGAGCCGTACATGGCGTTGCCGGCGCAGCCCGCGCAAAAAATCAGCGCCCCCGCCAGTGCGGCCAGAAACGCCACCCCGCCGCCCCTCTTTCTCCTGCTTTCCGATTTGCGCATCGTCTCCTCCGCTGCCGTTCAATCCTTGGTGGAATGGCAGATCGAACAGCCGTCAAACCCGGCGGCAGGCCATCCCCGGTAATTCCAGCGCAGGGCCGAGGCGTACGGCGTGCCGTGTGCCCTGTGACAGGTCAGACACATGATGATGGCGTCATCATCCGTCACGAAAATGGCCGACTGGACCGTCGTGTTCCTGTTGTGCTCCCCGCTGACGGCCAGGGGGGCGATTACGCTGTATTCCGGCTCGCCGCCGATATGATTCGGATAATTGTAGTTGATATATTCCGAGGAAAGATACACGCCGCGATTTGCCTTGGTCATGTCGTAGTCGACGGGATGGCGCACCCATACGCCGGTGCCGGGATTGATCCCGGTCCCGCCGCCGGGGACCTGGCCGGCCGTCGGCGCCAGAGAATTTGGTCCGTCATGAAAATTCTCGTGGCAGCGGGCACAGTGGGCGCTGATGGTCCCGCCGTCGTTGTCTTCCGGGTTATCAGCCGGGTCGCTTTCGTCCGACCGGTCCTTGCCCCAGTACTTGTTGTGGCTGGAACTGGTCGGCCGGTATTCGTAATCGAGGGCCCCGAAGCCCTGGACGCCGAGCAGGAAGCGGTAGCTGCCCGCCGGGGTCAAACCGTTTTTCCAGGCACTTTTGTCGTTGTAATGATGGGTGTGGCGCATGGCCCGGATGGGAACCTCCTCCCCCAGATTGCCGTGACAGCCGTAGGTTCCGGCGCAGCGGATCTGTGATACTCCCTCCAGGGGATTGTCCGGACCGGCACCCGGCGGCGAATTGCTGCCGAGCAGGGCGATGCCCTCGACATTGTGGCCGGCATGGTCCATGCCCTGGGCGACCCAGTAGAAATTGCCGCCGGCCAGGGTGTTGCCGGTGGTGCCGGCGCTCCCTTCAGGATACATCGGCTCGCCGGCGCCGGCTTCAAAAACATAGGGCGTGGCTCCCGGCTGGCCCGTATTGGTACCCGTATGGCAGGCAACGCAGTCCATCCGCAGCAGGACCTCGTACGGGCCGAGCCCCATGGGCTGATTGGCCTGGGAGTTGTGCATGGTGTGGCAGTTGTCGCAGCGGGATTCCATCTGCGCCTGGCTCCGGGCTGGCAGGAGCACGGCGGCCGGGAGAAGCACGACGGCGGACCCGAAGAAAAGCGCAAACCGCAAACTGCTCATGGTTCCTCCTACCTGCTAAAGACCTCTACCCTGGCATTTCCCTCATCGGTGACACAGAGACGGCCCCACGGATCAAACCGAATCTCGGTGGGATAGTACATCTCTCCCCGGGCAAAACCGTAGCGGAGAAAACTGTATTTGTACGTTCCGGTTTTGTCGTAGACGGCGATATTGCGCTTCTGCCGGTCGAGGATATAGATGTATCCGGCCGGTCCCACGGCGAGCGAGTATGGGTAGGTCACCGGATCGCCGAGATCCATCCTCTCCACCACCGCGCCGTCCAGGGCGAAAACGACGATTCTCCCGCCCGGGTTGTCCAGGGCCCAGAGTCTGCCCTCATGAATCCTGAAATCGATGAAGCCCTCTGAGCAGTCACTGCACGCGTACCGTTTCCCGGGAGTCAGGTCCAAATCGAAGGCAACGACGTCACCGGTCATCTTGTCCAGCACGTAGAGCAGGCCGTCATGGTATTCAAGCCGATCCGGGTACAGCAGAGCGCCCTCGAACCGCAGGGTCATCGGCTGCACGGACTTTTCCTTGAGATTGACGCTGGTCAGGCTGTTGCGTCCTTTTTCGACGATCCAGATCAGGCCGTCTTGGGAGCGGACCATGTCAAAGGGCGTATCCAGGGACCGGCCGGCGTTGAAAATGGTGAGCAGCTCGCCGTCGCGGCTGAAGGACAGAATCCGGTTGCGGCCGCTGTCCACGACATAATACTGCTCCCTTTCCTCATCGATGTAGAGGGAGGTCGGCATGATCATGGAATCCTTGAGCAGGTTCTGCTTCAGGACCATGGTCCATTTCCAGGGACTGTCGTCGGCGCTGGCCGGGGTCGGACCGCATATCCCCAGCAGCAGCAGAGCGGCGAGAATGACCATCGGGACCGCGCCATGCGCCCTGCCCCCTCCCTTTCCGGAACAGGGCCGCGGGAATGCGGGCAACACCCCCGTCCTTTTCCGTATTGCGCGGCCCGGGGGGCGCCGTGGGCGGACAACATTGTTCAACCGGGCGGTTCTCTGTTTCAACATGGCATCATCCCAAGCATACTTTTCAGTCCTCTGCAATCCGACGGTCTCCGCCTGAATCAATAATTTTTGTGGCACAGGATGCACAACCCCTTACCCCGGTCATCAAGCAGGTGGAAGGCAAATTCCGTGCCCATGGGGTTGTGGCACGTGACACAGGTCATGGCCTGCCCTGTCCGTTCGTCGATCACGTCCTCGCCGATGGGATGGCTGAAGGCCCCCTGGCTTTCATGGCAGCGGGCGCAGACCTCTATGCCGTCGCCCTTCAGCATCGACAGGGTGTTGCTGGCATGCGGTTCGTGGCAGTCGCCGCAGTTCTGCATGGCCGGATGCTTGTACGTGCTGAGCCGGTATCCCTCGATCACGTCCATGTGGCAGGAAACGCAGAGCTGCTGCAGCGGCCCCCGCAGCAGGCGTTCGTCGTCACCGGCATGGGGCGAATGGCAGTTCAGGCAGCTGTTTCCGTCCTGCCTGGTCAGGTGGCTGTGGATGCGCATCATCTCTTCGGAAACCCCCTGGTGGCAGTCGAGGCACACCGCCGCCTGCATTTTTTTCAGGCCGTGGCAGGTGGCGCAATCCTTTTCAAACGGCGGGTGCAGCACATTGCGCACCAGTCCCGGCCGATCGCTGCCGTGGGGGTTGTGACAGGTCAGGCACCCGGCCGGGTCGGCGGGAAAGTTTTGGTGCCCGGCCCGCAGGCTCTCCGGTTGATGGCACGACAGGCACAGTTCGTCCGCCCGTGCTTTCAGCAACCCCTGCTGCTCGGAATTATGCGGCAGATGGCATTCGATGCAGGCGCCGTTGCTGAACGGGGCATGGGCATACTTGAACTCCAGGGGCAGTTTGTCATGGCAGACAAGACAGTTGCGGGCCAGGTCCTCGTTGACCAGCGATGCCCCGGCGGCGGCGTGGGGATCGTGACAGACCGTGCATTGCCCGTCGGCGACCGGGCCATGCACATGACCACGGTTGAAGCGGTTCGGCAGTTGATCATGACAGGAATAGCACAGCCTGCCCTCCCGGACCATGAGCAGCCCATCGTGCCGGGCCACATGCGGGTTGTGACAGCGGGTGCACTGCTCTTCCCTGACCGGTTCGTGGACCACCCGGTTGGTAAACTGGTTCCGGTCATGACAGTCCAGGCAAACGACGGCGGCCCGGACCGGGCCCGAAAACAGCAGCAGGGCCGCCGATGACAACAACAACGTTACCAGTGCTCGCATTTATGGCCTCCCCGGGTGACAGGGACTGCAGGATCCCTGGAGAAACGGTTCATGTCCCACGGGAAAAAGCAGGCCTTTTTCCGGGCTTCCATGCGGGTCGTGGCAGGTTGTGCATGACCCGCCGCCGGCCTTGATTCCCTGGTGTGCCTTGAAGAACTCCTCTGTCTCGAACTGGTGGCATCGGGCGCACAGGTTCGATTTCGCCGTGTCCAGCATGCCGGCTTCGTTCGCGCCGTGCGCCCCGTGGCAGTGCAGGCAGTTTTCCATCGCCGGCTGGTGGGCGACGCCGTCGCGCCAGTACCGGGCCACATCCTTATGGCATTCAAGACAGAGCATGGGTTGCGCCCTTTTCAGCATGTTCTCCCTTGATGAGCCATGGGCGGAATGACAGTCGACGCATTCGCCCCGGACCGCGGGCCGGTGCGGCACCTTCATTCCGCCGATCTCCCGGCCTGTCCCGGGGTGGCATTCCAGGCACAGGTCACCCGGCCGCTTCTTCATCACCGGGGCGAAATCGGCCCCATGGACATCGTGGCACTGCTGACACTGTCCCTGGGCCACCGGCTTATGGGTGAAGGCAGTCCCTTCGCTCTGCAGTGTCGATTCGTGGCAGGTCAGGCAGAGTTCACCTTTGGTGCCGCTCAGGGTATAAGCCGGCCCCGCCGGTTCATGCATCCGGTGGCAGCCCCCGCAGTCGCCGAGGGCAAAGGGATTGTGCGTACTGAACATGCCCCGCTGCTCGGCGGCATGGCGGTGGCAGGAAAAACAGAGGGAATCCATTTTCTGCCGCAGCAGGATACGGTTGTCAGCCGAGTGCGCCTCGTGGCAGGTGGCGCACTCCCGCCCGGGTTCGGGCGGATGGGAGCCGCCTGCACTGGCGAATTTCTTTGCGTCGTGACAGGTGAAACAGATTTTGTCCGGCGGGGTTGTCAACAGGTAATCGTGATCGGTGCCGTGCCCGCTGTGACAGGACAGGCAGTCTCCCTTCTGCACCGGAGTGTGCTGGAACACCGTCCCCTCTGTTCCGGGCTGCCCGCCGGGTTCCTCATCCCGGGAGGGCTCTTCACCAGCCGGTTTCCCCTGTTCGGACTCCGGCGATTCACCCGCCGGCGGGGCGGCGCCCTCCTCGTGGCAGCGCAGGCAGCCCTGTTCGGGGGGCAGCGCCAGCAGGGAAGGATAATCGCTGGCATGCACGGCATGGCACATGGTACATTTCTTTTCCGCGTACGGCCGGTGCGTCGTTTTCCTGTCTCCCGCCTGCAGCTCGTGACAGGTGAGGCACAATCCATCGGCTTCTCCCTTGAGCGCGCCCCCCTCAGGGCCGGAATGACATGTGTCGCAGTTTCCCTGCACGGTCGGGGCATGGACATTTTTTTTCAGCAGTCCGGGCCGCTCACCGGAATGGGGGGTATGGCAGCCGGTACAGCCGGTTGCCGCCGGGAAGGAAAAATGGGCCTTGCCGAATCGCTCGCCGTCGACCTGGTGGCATGACCCGCACAACGCATCGGGTTCACTGACAAGCAGAAAATCGTGGTCCGACTTGTGGGCGTCATGGCATGTCTGACACCCTTTTTCCAGGGCGGGATGGAGGACGCTTCCGGTTATCAGTTCCCGCCTGTGGCAGGTAAAGCAGGTCTGTGCCCTCGATTCCTTCAACAGCAGCTCGTACCTGCTGTTATGCGGGGCATGGCAGGAAGTGCATTCTCCCTTTGCCACAGGTTTGTGGACCGACTTCTGCCCGCTTCCGATTTTCTTGTCCTCGTGACACTGCAGGCACAGATCGGGCTGGGGCAGACGGTCAAAAACTCCGGCGATGATTCCATGGGGACGATGGCAGGCATCGCACCGGTTCTCCCTTATCGGGGCATGGACATAGCCGGTTTTCATTGTTTCCTCCCATTCAGGATGACAGTCAAGACATGTCTTGCCTGCCCCCTTCTGGATGCCTTCGGTCTCGGATTTCTGCGTGGATGAAGGCACTGACCCGCAGGCGCCGATCAACATCCCCGTTATCCAGCAGACCAGGAGCAGGCCGATGACGGCCGCGCAATTATTCTGTGTTCGCATCATTTTCTTTTATTTCTTCCCGCAGTTTACGCCATGTTTTTTCCTGCACCTGAATATCTGCCGCCGCCCTGAGCTGCAGGAGGTACTTGTTGCGTATCTCCTCCAGCTTCCGGGAGCGCAATTCGGCAATAATTTTCGCGGCCGCCTTCTCCTGCGGGGCGGTCTCGGCTTTGGTCCGCTTCTGCAGCTGCACCAGGACAAACTTGTCCTTGACGGGGACAACCCGGCTCACGTCCCCCGGGGCCAACCCGTTGACCGCCTCAGCGATCTCGGACTCGAGCTGCTCGACAGCCATCTCCACCACGGGCTCAACTCCGGGCGGAGCGTTGAGCTGGGCCAGGACCATGAAATCATCGTCTCCGGCGACAATATCGGCCCAGAGGGCTTGCAATTCCTTCTCACTGCCTTCGATGATCCCCACGGTTACCGTTTCCGGGGCGGTAAACTCATCGAGATGACGTTGGTAATATGCGGTGACGTCTTCCGGCCCGATCTGCACTTCCGGCTCAAAAATCTGCGCTTCCAGGGCCTTGATCAACCGGTGCCGGACATAGTATTCATATATTTTATCGTAGGGGGGCTGCCGCTCGTAGTGGCGCTCAAGGGCCTCATGGCTGGTGAGCGTCTGGCTGACAATCCCGTTGAGCACATAATTTTTCAGGTCAAAATCATCGTCCTCGGCAAACCCCGAGGTTTTCCTGAACCGGACTTCCTTGCGCAGCATTGCGGCAAGATCGCCCTGGCTGATATTACCGATGCTGGTCGTCACTACGGGGCGGTCGCCGTATTGCGCGGCCAGATCAGCCAGGTCAACTTCCTCCACGGCCTCACGATCTATTTCCACCCGGTATTTTTCTTTCAGCTTCTCCAGCAGTTCAAGGGTATACTGACTCTGCCGCTGCTTCCATAACCGGTGGCGGATTTCCTCCTTGTACATATCCGCTTCCTTCCCATCGTCTTCTCTCCGTTCAAGCAGGTGAAGAAGGACAAAATTTCCTTTCCAGGGAACCGGCTCGGAATACTCTCCGACACCCATGGGGCCGATAATTTTCAGCCATTCGGCATGGGTGGAATTGGGACGCTGCCGGACAACATTCTGTGCCGTTGTCCCCCCGTCTTCCGGCGGTATCTCCTTGAGCTGCTCCGCCGTGATCTGCCCGGCCTGCAGTTTCCGGTACGCGGCCGCGGCTTTTCCCTCCTCCGGAAAATGGAGAATGGCGAGGACCCAGACAGGAAGATAATTCTCGGCATAATACCGCATGATGTCCTCATCAGTGATGCCGATTCTTTGATCGACCTCTTCGTTTTTCAACAGCATCAGGGACCGCGCCTTGTGAAACGTGGACACCTTCTTCCGGAACGCCTGGTCATCGTAGAGACCCATTTTTTCCGCTTCCTGAAAGAGAAGTATCCAGTCGATGTACGGCTGGGGGGTTTCCGGCGGCTCCATGTCCGCGTCCCGGATATTTTCCCACCAGGTCAGAAAATCAGCCGTCGTGAACCGTTCGCCGTCAACGGTCAGGAGGGCGGCGTCGTTCGTTCCGGACCAGCCGGTGGTGGAAAGAGAAATAAAGGTCAGCGCCAGAAACGCCGCCCGCACAATGAAACCGTTTATTCGCCGCATGCCGTCAGTCCGTTGTTGTTCCATAAATCGATAATTTCCCTGACCATCTGTTTGGCAAGCCCGGCCACGGTGTTGATCTGTCCGAAATGGAGGACGCTCTTATAATCACGGCCCCGCCGCTTATGGTAGGTCTCCCAGAGAATGTCCCCGGTTTTCCCTTCATACAGGCGAATGACGACGGACATTTCCGTATGGACTTCGTTGCCTGCGGGCCGTTCCGTCATCCGCAGAATATCCCCGCCGATGAACAGGGTCGCTCCCAGGCGGCTGGCAATGACCTGCATCTGGTTCTCGTCGGCCATCCGGGTGGGAAAAATGGCGAGTTGCTGGTACACCTTCAGGATATCCGCCTCATTGACAAGATGAAACCCCCCTGACCCGGCCAGCTCGGAGGTAAAAACCTTGTACAGAAGTTCATTGCCCCCCGGGTAGTCCCCCCGGTTCACAAACGGCAGCACGGCCACCCGGCAGCCGGCGTCCGGAGGAAGCGGCGCCAGTTCCTGCAGCAGGGGAGTCCGCCCACCGCAGCCGCCTGTCAGTACCAGGCACACTACAAGTAAAAACATATGGAGGAAATATCTCAACTAAAAATCCTCCAGCCACTGCACTTCGGTTTCCTCCAAATCCCCCTCCCCCTGGGTTGCGATGGTTACCAGATCCTGAAGTCTCCTCCTGGTGATATTGCCCATCGCGTCGCGGGCCTCGATGATGAGATCGAGCATGTTCTCCTCTCCGGGAAGCGGAACCGAAACTTCCACCGGAAAATCCTCGCCCTCGAAAACCCGCAGCACACTGCCGTTCCCCTCGAATATCCTCATCCACCAGAAATTCATGGGCGTCGGCGTCCCATTGCTGACATTGATGCGCAACAGCTCTTCCTCGATCTCGAAGGCAAAGTCAAGCTGGGGAGGAATGCGCCGCAGGGCGACTCTCTGTTCGGCCGAACCCGGATTGTCGATCATGTCCCAGACCGTAACCCTGATCAGATAATCACCTTCGGGGGCATTCAGACCGGTGCTGGTCCTGCCGTTCCAGGTCATCCGCTGGGCAAGCTGACCGGATCCTTCCTGGAAGACGACCAGGGTCTGCTCCTGTTCGTCCTCCAGCCGATAAATGTGGAACTCCCATCTGCTCAACTGTTCGGGTTCGGGCATGGAGAAGGTCAGGGCAACAAATTCATTGAAGGTCGGATACCGGTCAATTACCGGAGCGGCGGCATGCATGACGATGACCGGCGGGGTATTGTCGACGCGATAGGAACCGAGCGCATAGGCATCCCGGGTCCCGTCGGCCCATACGGTCTGCAGTCCGATGTCGTACCTTCCCTCCTCCTCGACGGCGTTCCAGGCCGCAACCAGGTAATGGCCGTCCTCGTCGCTGGCCACCGGGTAGGTCTCCCCATGCACAGTGATGCGGAATTGGGGCAGGGATTCGGGGTCCATGGTCGATTTTATGCCGATGCGGCACTCAACCCTGTCATGGGACCGGACAATGGCGGGCCGGATGAGGACCCTGTCAATGTCGATGAAGTCTTTTCCACGCATGTAGACGGGCGGAGTGACCGGAAAGGAGGCGTACAGCCGCTCGAAAAAGGAATCGTACAGGTCGCCCAGGCTTTCGGGATCATTGATGGCCAGCAGGGTCCATAATTCCGACTGGTACAAAGTCGCCGTATCGGTCCAGACAATGCGGTTGTCGCTGGTTCTCACCAGTTGGAGCGACACGGAAACCGTGGCATTGGGCTCCGGTTTCAGCTGGCAGACAGTGCCGATCAGGACGAAATCCGCCTCCAGTTCCTTCTGGGCGCGGTTGACATAGATGCTGTCGAGGGCCCCGAGAATCCTGATGCGGTGCCGGACCATAAAATCCATCACCTCATCCGGCTCGACAATTCTGTACCCGCGCAGGCCGGTCTGATGACGGATATGGTCGGTCAGTTCATGATTGACGCCGTTCCTGCCCTTGTTCAGATCGAGCAGGGGAAAGACGGCTATCGATTCCGCGCCGGCCGGGACCGGCAGGGCCGCGGACAGGCAGAAAATGCAAAGGAAAATATACAAACGGTTCATCATGATCGTGACGGGCGGCCTCCAACGGACTCCCAAACCCTTGCCCGGGCTTCCCGCGGAACATCGGCGGCCGTCCTGCATCCCAGGCAATTTTACTGTCCCGGCGCATAGCCTCATGGGCCTGCACACCGGAACGACCGAAGGAACCTTCCTATTTGGGAATGGTTCGCAGCATATCCCGAATCAGCGCAATGGTGATTTCGTAACTGTCCTGCGGATCGAGGTCGAAGAGCCTGTCGATCAGTGAATAACCGGTTCGATGGGCGCTGGACTGCCAGAGAACCATTGAGGTCTCGCTGTCGATCAGCCTGAGCGTCAGACTGACCTGCGGATAGGAAAAAGCCCCCTGGCTGACCTGAACGATATCGTCCACTGACCCGTGAACAAAGGCATTCACTTCCAGCCGGTTGCCCAGTTTTTTCAGCAGGAGGGAATCAATGGGCCGGTTCTGGTCGATGGCCATTTCCTGCAGAACGCTGTCGACAACACCTTTCTCCACCACGTCAAACAGGCCCAGGGCAAGAATCTGGGTAGTGGTGATATCCCTGATCCTCAACGCGGCAAAATTGTCGGGGGTATTGTTCTGAAACGGCAGGACCGCCACCCTGGCCACGTAGGCCAGATCGACTTCCTCCCTGGCATACGATGTTTCCGTCTTCTTGGCCCCGCATCCGGCGGCGGCAAGGAGCGGGATGACCACCGCGACGATGACGGCCGCTCTCCGGACACTGATCCCTAAAACCTTGATGTGAGATAGCAATTGATGTACCATATGTTTTTGTCTTCTAAAATGAGATAGTTGCCGATAGCATTGAACGAAAAGTATTCGCTCAGGTTCCAACTCCAGTTAAGATTAAACGTATGTATCGTGTCTTTTCTGTTGGCATTGAACATGTAGGCGGACTGGACCAGTGATTTGGCCGTCCGCATCAGAATCACGGTTGGACTGAGAAAAACAGAGTCATAGTCCTCGGCCGAATCACCGTAGCCGAGAATGCCCGAGCCGCGAATCGAGAGGAGATCCGAGACCCGCCAGTTGACGTCAAGGGATGAACTCCCGCCGTCCGATTCGAGATCTTCCATGAACAGCGCTTCCGTCGAATTCTTCCGGTACTCGGAAATAAAATCGACGGAAAGATTGTCGCGCACATGGGAGGTCAGTCTCCAATAGACCGACGCATTGGTTGAGTCCGTGTCGCGGAGTTCATCCGTGGAAGTGCCGATTATGAAATCAAGCTGCGTGGTGAGGCGGGGATAAAGGATGGCCGAATTCAGCCAGGACAGGTTATGGCCCGTCCGCCGCTTCTCCGTTTCCACATAGGTTTCGTATCTGCTCAGACCGATGGAGGTGTCATAGGTATCGAGCGGATGGGACTGGACCGCAAGCGAATAGTTGCGGGTTTCGGTATCCTCCACGTCGCTGTTTTTGTTCTGCAGGTTCGACACGCTCACCGTCGGGAGAAAATAGCGGTTCACGTCCCACTGCAGGCTGGCATTGTTGCTGATCCGCTCACTGTCGTTGCCGAAGCTGTTATCGCTTGTCTGCCAGCCGAGAAAATAGGAAAAAACGGTGTTGTCCGTCGGGTCCGCCTGAAAATTGAAATTGGTGGTGTAGGAGTCGTTCCTCCGTTCACCGCTGGCGCCCTCCCCGACAACGGCCTGGTAGGCCTCCATTTCCGTTACATTGACTTCTCCCGCCAGTACGGGCCAATCCGTGACCACCAGTTTGAGGTGAATGGCCTGCAGCCCTCCGGCCTGCACCTCGTACCGATGTTCAATGATGTTGTACTGTGTCGGCGCGTCGGCGATTTCCCTGACCCAGTTGGATCCGTCCTCACTGGAATAAATGTCCCAGCGGATGGCCAGCAGATGATCGGCAACGACCCCGGGCGGCTCCTGGATAGAGACGTACAGCGCGTCAACACGCTGAAAGTCCGTGCGGACGCCGATGTTGGCCGGCTCATTGATCCTGATGGTAAAGGCGGGGTTGTCCAGGTTGCCGTCAATCAGGTTGGCGTTGTCCGGCAGGGTGCCGAATTGCGGGGTGGCGTCGCCGCCGGCCAGGCCCTGGGATACCGGCACGCGGATTTCCGCCCTGTCGCCGCGGAATTCGAATTCGTTGGAGTTGAGGTTGACGGTCTGGGAAATACCGTACCGAACCCTGTTGTCCCAGAGGGAGTCGGTATAGTCAACCCGGCCGAAGTGGCGAATATTGTCGTTGGTGTACTGTTCGGCAAAATCGTCGAAGTTCCGCAGGTAGTAGGAATAATAGGTCCGCAATTGCCGGTAGTTCCATTCAAGGGCGGCTTCCCACCATCTGCTTTCATTGTCGGTTATCAGGTAGTCCGCCCCGTCGTCCTCGTATGTCTCCCCGTACCGCAGGCTCAGTATCGGCATCAGTTCATGCAGGGAACCGTTGCGGATGCTTCCCTCCCAGTTGCGGCTCCGGTTGTTGAAGGTGTTTTCCCGGTTGTTGTAATTCATGCTGGCCCGCAGGTCGGCATTGAACAGGTCATTGCGCACATCGAAGGTGACGGCCGGAGAGGCAAATTCGTTGTACCCGGTCTTTGACTGCCAGTTGCGCGCGTAATTCATGGTAGCATTGAGATTGACCCGGGAGGAGATGGCCGGATACCAGTTGAGAAAATATCGCTGCCGGTAGCTGTGCGAATCGTTCTCGCTGTTTTCGCTGTCATAAAAATTGTTCATTCCCCACGCCGCGTCCAGATTGACGGACTTGGCACAGGCCGGACCCGACAGTATCAGGCAGATGCCGCCGGCAACCGTCAGCATCCCCAGGACACAAAATATGGTCGGTATCAATCTGTTCAACGTTTTGTTATATCAACCGGCGCCCCGTCCCGGGAACAGGACGCCGGAAAAGCAATTTACGGCGAGAAGTCTATACCACGGGGAGCGGCCGCGGCGCTTACTTCAGGTCGAGTACCGCCTTGACTCGATCATACGACTTGGGAGCATGGCACCCCACCACACAGGTGCCGCCGTTTTCGGTCTTGGTGTACTGGATCGGATAGGACCAGCCGCCGAACGGCACCTCTTCGCGGATGTGCTTGGCCTGCGAACTGGCGTGAGCGCCGTGGCAGGCCGTACAGGTGCGTCCTTTTCTGCGGTTGACATGGAGGAAATGGAGATTGAATTCGCCGTCGCGGAAATTGGTCAGCTCGCCGGTGATTTTTTTCTGGGCGATATCCTTGTTGTGGCAACTGAAACAGAGGTCATACTTGGCCGGTTCATACTCATCGTAGAAGTTCATCGGAAATTCGCGGCCCAGCAGTTTGACATAGGTTGAACCGTGGATCTTGTTGTGGCAGGAAATACAGTCGCCGGTCTTGACCGGCCCGTGCCTGAATTGCGACTCCTCCACCTCTTCCCCCAGGTCGACATGACACGTGAAGCAGAGCTTCTCAAGGGTGTCCGCCAGCAGGGGCTCGTAGTTGGATGAGTGCGGGCGGTGGCAGGAGGCGCAGCGGTCTTCGCTCACCGGTTCATGCCGGAACTTGGCCGTGGCGATGTCCTTGAACACCTCCGGGGTTTTCTGCTCATGGCACTCCCGGCACAGGACCGTCTCCGATTTATGGAGCTGCATCCTGGTGTCGGAGCTGTGCGGGTCGTGGCAGAGGCTGCAATCCTCCTTGACCGGGGCATGCACCTGCTTGAGGTTGAATGAGTCGCGGCGGTCGGAATGGCATTGGAAACAGACCTGGCCGTCGGCCCTGGGGGCAATGAGCAGCTGTTCGACATCGGTGGCATGGGCATTGTGACAGGCGATGCAGTCTCCCACGCCAACCGGGCCGTGCTGAAATTTCCTGGTGAAAATGGTTTCGTCGTGGCAGTTGAAGCACAGGGAGCTGACCGGTTTGCCTTTCTCTCCCTTCAGTTGGAAGCGCATCGGGGACTGGTGGGGATCGTGGCAGGAAGAGCATCCCTCTTCCACCGGAGCGTGAACCACCTGTTTATTGAACTCCTCCTCCTTGGCCTCGTGGCAGATCAAACACAGGGTGCGATCATCGCGGGCCAGTTGGTTCCTGCGGAAACTGCCGTGGGGATTATGACAGGAAATGCAGACGCCGGCCCCGACGGGTCCATGCACAAACTGATCCTGCATCAGGCTGTCGCCGTGGCACTTGGCGGTAGTGCAGTTGGAGCGGGCCGGAACGTTGCGGGTGAAATCAAAGGAGCCGCGCCGGAAGCGGTGGCACTCCTTGCAGTCCAGTTCTTCCAGGCCGGCGTGCAGATAGTAGCGCCGGAACCCCTTGGGACTGCTCTTGTCGTCGCCGTAGAAGACCTTGACCTGTGCCTGCAGGCCGTCCGCCGTCACCTGAATGATGTTTTCGCCCTTCTTCAGACGGACCAGGGCGCCGAACCCGCCCCCTTCAAGAAAAACACCCCCCTTCCCCACCACTTCGCCGCCTTTGACGGCGACCGCTTTGGCCTCGAGCCCTTCTATGGCACCGGTAACGTGGATGCGGTCCACGGTGACCCAGGACATGTCAAGGGGGGAAATGATCCGGAGATTCGGGGCGGCGGTCCCCTGGGCCGCGGCCCGGTCGACGGGGACTGCAAGAACGGCGGTCAGCAGCAACAGGAAAAAAACCGCTGCGGCAAAACATGGTTTACACCTCAAGCGCCTGCCAAACATTCTCATGATTACCCCCCTTTTCCTGGTATGCAGTTCCGCCCGACCTGACCGGAGCAGGTGCGGAAGGAAACAAATGGAGATCGCCTGCCACTCTGCCCCCTCAGCAGGTATGCATGCAATGCGCAACGTGTAAAATGAGAAGGTGAACTTGCGGCGTCTCGCAATTTTCCTGGTGCTTGCCGTTGAATAGTTATTCATTTTTTGGGGGAATTTGTCAATTGTAAATTCCGCCAAACGGCCTCAAAAAAGCAAAAAAAGCCGGCCGGTCCGGCAAAACGGCACACCCCGTCGAAAAATAAGGAAGCACGGGGCATCCCCGTATGCCCAAAAAAAAAGCCACCCCTCTTGCCGGGGTGGCTCTTCCTGGATCGAACGTCCTGATTATTGCCGATCAGGCGCCGTCCTTGGTGGCGTGACAGTAGAAGCAGCCATTGTCTGCCATGCCCCCCGTGGGGGCGCCGGCCACCATGTCTACATAATCCCAGCGCAGGATGTCATCGTACTGGGAGCCGTGGGCCCGATGGCAGGACAGGCAGATGACGATGTTGCCGCCCGTCTCGCCTATGTTCGAATCCTGCTGGCCGACCAGGTCCTGAAAATTGGCGGCCCCGACCTGGGTGATATCGCGGCCGACCGGGACCAGGGGATTGTACACATCCATATTGACAGCGTATTCACCGCCCAGGCCTGAGAAGTCAAAATCGGTCGGATGCCGGATCCAGGGATTGCCCCAGCCGCCTTCGCCCTGGATGCCGGTCGAGGTGCCGGTGGGTGAGCTGTTGTGGAAATTGGCATGGCACTTGGCGCACAGCCCGCTCATGGTCAGCGCGCCGAGACCGCCGTCCGCCTCATCGCTGTCGGCGGCCCTTGCCTTGCCGGGATAGACATTATGATTGGTTGAGGAAGGCGCGAATTCATAATCAGCAGATTCACCGCCGGGCATCCCTAAAAGGAAACGGAAGCTCTGGCCGACGGTTGATCCGTCGACCACGCCGGTCTGGCCGTGATGGGCCCCGGCAATGGCGGCGAAGCTCTGGGCCTCCGAATCATCTGGCCTCGATACAGTCAGGTCGCCGTGGCAGCCGGTCGCGCCGCCGCAAGACAGATGGGGAGAAGGAAGGGCAGCGACGGTCGGGGTCGTGCCGTCATAGCCGGGCGGGGTGTCGCCCAGCAACGCGTCGGTATGACCGGTGGGCAGGACCTTGACGTTGTGGCCGTGGGCGTCATTGCCCTGCTCGACGGAGTAGAAGTTGCCGCCGGCCAGGAACGAATCGGCCGTAAAGGGGTCCCCCGTGTCGAGGACGCCGGGGGCGTTGGAGCCTGAGACAGTTCCGGGAACCGCACCGGTACCGTTGGAGCCGGTATGACAGCCCAGGCAGTCAAAACGCAGCAGGACGTCGAAAGGCCCTCCCGAGCCCATGGCCTGATTGTTCTGGCTGGCGTGCATGGTATGGCAGTTGGAGCACTGTCCCTGCACCTGGGCATCGGCCCCCCCGGCCATCATCAATACTCCCAGTCCGAGGGCTCCAAAAAGGAGCGCGTGACTTTTTCTCATTGGTCGCAGATTCATTTCATTCCTCCTCTCCTGTTCTTTCAGGTACACTAAGGGCCCCCTCTCCTGAACCGAACGACTCTGTTCACCTCAGGGCAGTTTTTCCCCCTCCAAAAACAAAACCCGTAAAAAAACCGACTGTGCAGGCGCGCAACGCAAAGCCATGAGTCGCGGGCTGATCCGCCGATCACCGGTCGTTTGGCGCAGCCGGCAGATGAATCGGTATATATATATAAGCAAAACCAAGCAGCGTTGACAAGGACGATTCTTTCCTTTCAACCTTCTGCGTCAAATTGCCACATGCAGCTCCATCAAACCGGGCAAGTGGTCACATGACCGCCCCCCTGATCCGGTCCCCCGCGTTTCCAGGGCCGTCTTCCCCGGACCCTGCATGCGATCCCGGATCAAAGCCGCCCGGCGCGAAGTAGCGCTGCTGCTCCTTCCAGGTCATAGGCTGCAGCCCGCCCGCATCCTCCTGCACAAAAGGAACCTGGAACAGGGGAAACCGATACTTGAAATCCACGTTCAGAACCTGGACCCGCATGTTGAAGAGATCGGAAACCAGCAGATGGCCCTGCCGGTCGAGGTCCAGATTGAGGGGAAACATGAACCACCCCGGGGAATTGCCCTGGCCGCCGAACTCGTACAGAAAGCGGCCGCTGCGTTCGTAAATGAGCACGGTATGGCGCATGTAGTCGGCAATATAGACCGCGTTGCGGTTTTCATCGATGACCAGGTCCCTGGGCTGGCTCATCTTGCCTTCCGCCCCCCCCTTTTCACCGAATGAAAAGAGCAGTTCCTCATTGGTGTTGAACACGTAGACTTTTGATGTTTCCGCGCTGAGCACGAAAATATTGCCATGGGAGTCAATCCTGACGCTGGACGGGAGCACGGGCCCGAGCTTCGGTCCGGCTTCTTCGGGAGGATAGGCGGCGCTTCTTCTCGGGCGCAGTTCCTCCGGGAGCGTTGACAGGTCTATGTCGAATTCCGGCTCCTCGGGCTCCTCTTCCTCCCCGGCCTTTTCCTCCTCCTCTTCATTGGCCGGGGCGGGACCGGCCGCGTACACCATGTCCTGCGGCCGCAGCCAGTGGGAAAAGGTGCCGTCCGTCTTCATGACCAGCACCCCGCGGACATTGGCCAGGGTGATGTACAACCTGCCATCGGGGGCAACGGCAATGGACTGGGGGACAAACGTTTCCTCGCCGAGTCCTTCGATCTCCGGCTGATCAAGTGCGATGTCCCGTTCCTTGAACATCGCCGCGTTGTACACCGATACGCAGGCCGGACTGTTCTCCGTGGCCGACTGGACGATATAGAATCTGCCGGCCGCATCTTTTTCAATGTCCCGGGGAGCAACGGCGCCCCGTCCGGCCCCCAGGGAGAACACGGGAAAATAATTTTCGTTGTAGATGACGATCCTGCCCCCGCTGCCGGAGGTGACGACAAGTATCTCATCCATTTCCCGGTCGCAGAACACCGCGCTGGGAAATCCGAACAGATCGCCTTCATCGTTGCGGTTGAGAATCGACACCACATCGACCTTGATGACCGGCTCGAAGACGACCCGGCTTTCCTCCGGCGTTGGCAGGTCTTCCTCCACCGTTTCAGGGTCGGATTCGAGCCATCCCATCTCCTTGATTTTCTCATTGATTTGATCGGAGGTAGGCATACCGCCCGGCCGGGCCGGCCCCACCGGCGCCGGGACGCGCTCGGCTCCGGTCCCGGGATCAGGGATTTCCTTTTCGGTCAGGGCGGGATCTCCTTCCCCGGCCTGGACGGCTGCCTGCGGCGCCGCCTCCGCCGGTACCGGATCCGGCTCCGTTCCTCCGGACAGGGAGACCGTCGTGAAAACCGCCGCCGGAACGGCCAGGCACAGTATGACGATCAACCGCCTAATGGTGGCACTTGCTGCAGACATGGCCGCCCAGCATACTTCCGATTAACAGATACTGATATCTTGAACCATGGGGATCATGGCAGCTCGTGCACGCCAGTTCCCTGCCCGGGCGGCGCGGATCCGGCTTGCCGGCCAGGGGGTGATTGCCCACCGGGTGGCCTTTCTCGATCCCCTGCATGCCCAGATGACAGCTCACGCAGACCTGATTGATGGGACCGTTGAGCTGAAACTTGAAATCCGTCGCATGGGGGCTGTGGCAGGCCGAGCAGCCTGTGCCGGTAATGATGCCGTGCTGTCTGTACCCCTGGATATTGCTGACCACATCCATCTTTTCAACATGACAGGACAAGCAGAGATCGATTTTCGGGTCGGCCCACAGCATATAGGGAAAATCGCTGCCGTGCGAATCATGGCAGACCGTGCAGTCTCCGATTGCCGCCGGTCCGTGAATAAATGCCATTCTCGTCCATTTCAGCTTGTTGATATGGCAGGAGTAGCAGGCGTTGTCAACCCGGTCGGCCAGGATCGAGATGGAATTCCCCCCTTCCTCGGTCCGGTGGCATGTCATGCAGGCCAGTGCCGCCGACGGGGAATGCCGGAAGAGGTTCTGCGTCACCAGCCGCTGGTGGCAGGAGAAACACAACGGGGAGAAATCGGCGTTTTTTTTCAGCAGGCGGATATTCAGTTTCGCACTATCCGGCAGGACCTCGTCGTGGCAGGCTGCGCACGACGGCTGCATGACCTCGGTCCGATGATATCGGAACACCTTGGGATCATCGGGATCGAGCTTCAGCATGGTCCGCATCAGGATATAGCGGATTTTGAGCTCCCTCCCCCCGGGATTGATGACGTAGGTGTTGGTTCCCTTGTCCAGGGTCAGGACATAATGGACATACACCGAGCCGTCCTTTTCCCAGGACCCGACCCTCGGCATCACAGTCGTCTCTCCCTCCCAGCCCGTCATTTTTTCGACAAGGATCCGGTCCGCCTCATCCTTGTCGCCTGCCCTGATGACAAGGCTCGATTCATTGCGCCGGGTATGAATCAGGGTTGTCTCCTCGGCCGGCGGGGTGAGGATTTCATACCCGGCCGCGGGCGGAACGGCTCCGAAAAACAGCAGGGCCAGCATCGACAGGACCCCGGCTGACAACAGGTGTTTACTCACTCTCAGTTTCCTTCCTCGGATTCCATTCATTTCCTTTGCCGGGCAGGACATATTCCGCCGGCACCCCCCGCAATCCGAACGGGACTATTCGAATTCAACCTGCCTGGCCACCAGTTCGAAAGCCTTCCGGTACGCTTCGGCGGCCTCGGCAAATTTCTCCTGCTGCTCGTACAGCCCGCCAAGGGCATAGTGAAGTTCCGGGTTCCGGGCGTTCCTGAACAACAGGGCCTGGAGATCTCCGATCGCTTCATTCATCTGCCCTTCAGCCGCCATGATCCGGGCGTCGCATATGTTGGCCGGCAGATACTCTGGATCAAGATCATACGATCTGTCCAGCGCCTTTTTGGCCTCTTCCAGCCGCCCCTGCTCAAGATAGAGGCAGCCGAGCTGTCCGTGGGCCTCGGCCATGCCGGGCTCTATTTCCAGGGCTTTTTGCAGCTCGTTGACGGCGGATTCAATCTGTCCCCTTTTCATCATGACCAGAGCCATGTTCAGATGGCGGGCCGACTGTTTTTCCTCGGCCGATTTCTCCACCATGCCGGGCCGCAGTTCCTGTTCCACCTGCTCCCTTGATTTTTCACCAAGCATTATCTGCACCTCGCCCTGCAGCCGTTCACTGAAATCATGGCTGAAGCCGAGTCCGGCGGCCACCTTGCCCTCCCTGTCCACCAGGATCACCGAGGGGACGACAAAGATGCCCAGGTCGCTGTACGCCTTCCGGTTTTCATCGAGGTAGACGGGTAATTTCCCCCCCAGCCCCCCGGCAACCTCCCGGATGACATCGATGTCGTCGCCCTGGGCGTTCACCAGCAGAACCCGGACCCCGCGCTCTTCCAGGAACGGCAGCATCTGCTCCGCTTCAAGCATGGTTTTCAGCGACCGTTCCTTCTTGACGTCAATATCAGCCCCCCAGAACACCACCGCCACGGGATTCCCCCTGAGGGAGGTCAAGGACAGGGTGGAACCGTCGCTGATACGCTTGAAGGTCAGGGGTGGGAGGGGATCCCCCGGACTGATTGCCCGGAAAGGAAACGAAGAAGCCATGCCCGCACCGCAGAAAAGCACGAGGAGACTCGCGATACCGATAATGAACAGATTCGTCCGGATGCCGGCAACTGAATGAGTCCTCATTTCACCACCCCCTGAATGAGTAAATAGAATCAAAAACAAAGCATTGCAACAAATTTCGGCGGGATGATTGTACTATACATAAAAAAAATTAAATTTCATTATACAAACAGGGCCTGAAAAGCAAATCGGTACCCGCCCAACCCATGCATTTCCCTCATGAACACTGCCGCAGGGGTCTCAGGCAGTCATAATTCCCCATATTGTTTCGGTTTTTTTCTTTTTCTTTTGTGATTATCCGGTATATGATTGTACTGAGCCGGCCGGCACGCCACAGAGTAATGCAGAGTAATGGTATTGCGGGAAAACCTCCGCGGCAGGGCCCTGCAGCCGGACAGAACAAAATGAAGGGCCCGTTCCGGGCATCATACAGGATTGGAGATACAGGGCTTCGCCGGACAACCCGGTGGAACGTTTCTTTTTCGTCGGCGACGACAGGATTATGATCATACGAATCCTCTCCCTTCTTTTTCTTCTCGGCGGCACCGTCTGTCTTGTATCCGCCCTCCCCTTCACCAGAAAAATATGTGCTCTGGAAACCAGGCACGGACTCGCCTGGCGCTGGCTCGGAGGGTTCATCGTTCTCTTCCTGGCCGGATACCTCTACTACGCCTACAGATTATGGTTTTTTGCAATCCATCTTGAAGATATCCTGCTGTCCTTCATCCTTGGAGGCGGCGGAATATTTGTCATCCTGGTTGTCCGTCTCAGCCTGCAGACCCTGAATACCATCAAGGACATAGCCGACAGGGAGCGCTACCGCGCCCTGCATGACGAATTGACCGACCTGCCCAACAGAACCCTGCTGTATGAGCGGATTGAGCAGGCCATACTCAGGGCCGAGCGGGACCAGACACCCATCACCGTCCTGCTGATGGATCTGAACAGGTTCAAGGAAATCAACGACACCCTGGGACATTTTTACGGCGACTACCTCCTGCAGATGATCGCCCCCCGGTTGTGGCGGACCATCCGCAAGAGCGATACCGTTGCCCGCTTCGGCGGTGATGAATTCGCTGTTGTCCTGCCCGGCGTGGACCTGGAACAGGCCGTCAACATTTCGGAAAAAATAGCCCTCAGCATGGAGGAGCCCTTTCAGATCGAAGGCAGCCAGCTCAGCATTGATGTCAGCATCGGCATAGCCCTCTACCCCGAAGACGGCACCGACAGCGACACCCTGCTGCAGCGGGCCGACGTCGCTCTCTATGCGGCAAAAAAATCAAGCAATACCTGTTACGCCGTCTATGACGCCGAACACGACGGGCACAGCATGGAGCGGTTGATGCTGACCGTGGAGCTGCGTGAGGCGATCAAAAGGGAACAGCTGATCCTCCACTACCAGCCCAAATATTCCCTGCCCGAAAAACGGGTCTGCGGGGTGGAAGCACTAGCCAGGTGGCCGAGACCGGACAAGGGCGAGTTGGTCCAGCCCAACCTGTTTATTCCGGTGGCGGAAAAGACCGGTCTGATCCGCAACATGACGTATCTGATTTTTGATAAGGTCTTCGCCCAGGTTGCCGAGTGGGAGAAGCAGGGGATGTCCGTTCCGGTCTCCGTCAACCTGTCGACCAAGATGCTGCATGACAACGAACTGCCGCGGCGGATGGACCAACTGCTCGGCAAATGGAAAATCGACCCGAAAAACATCACCCTTGAAATCACCGAAAACAGCATGATGGTTGACCCTGAAATAGCCTTCAGGACCATCAACAACCTGCTGCAGCTTGGCCTGCATTTCTCCATAGACGATTTCGGCAGCGGCTATTCCTCACTGTCCCTCCTGAACCGCCTGCCCGGCTGTGAACTGAAAATCGACAAATCCTTTGTCGTCGACATGATCGCCAGCCTGAACGACATGACGATCGTCCAGACCTCCATCAACCTGGCCAAAAACATGGAGTTGAAAACCGTCGCCGAAGGGGTGGAGACCAGGGAAACCCTGGAGAAGCTGATTGAAATGGACTGTGAAGTTGTCCAGGGCTACTATTTGAGCAGACCTCTGCCCCCGGACATGGTCCTGGACAAGATCAGGGAACTGGATTCGCTCCAGGCTGACTGGCAGATAACCAGAGAAGAACGAATGAAGAATGAAAAACCGGCTGGTCAAGGCAATGTACAGGAAAGGCTGGATGAAGAAGCCGGAATGAGGAATTAAACGGGCGCCCGGGACCCGGCCAATCCGGCCCCGGCCCCCTCACATAACTCCACCGCCGAGAGCCGGGAAACTCCAGACTGCAAACTGCCTGCTGATGACTGCCAACTCCATTCCTTTGCATTCCTCATTTCCTCACTCAGGAGGCGACAAACCGCGTCGCTGCTTCCACATCAAGACGGGAGCCGATGATCAGCGGGACGCGCTGATGCAGATCGACAGGCTGGATGTCGAGGATGTCCCGCCCGTCATCGGTAACGGCCAGCCCGCCCGCCTCCCGGACCAGCATCGCCATGGGGGCCGCCTCGTAGAGCAGGCGCAGCTTTCCTTCCGGCTGATCCGTGCTTTTCCTGTCACGGGGGTAAAGAAAAATACCGCCGCTTATGAGGTTGCGATGGAAATCGGCAACCAGTGAACCGATGTAGCGCAGGCTGTATGGCCGGCCGGTTTCCTGGTCGATTTCCTTCAGGTAATCCACGTACTTCCTCATTCCGTCATACCAGTAATTGGTGTACGCTTCGTTCACGCTGTAGTATTTTGCCTGCTCGGGGATGCGGATATCCGGATGGGAAAGAAAAAATTCACCGACGCTGGGGTCCAGGGTAAAGCCATGGACCCCTTCGCCGGTCGTATAAACCAGCACCGTGCTTGAACCGTAGATGATATATCCGGCGGCCACCTGGAGCGATCCCTTTTGCAGCAGGTCCCGCTCGCTTCCCTTGGGACCGTCCGTAATCTTGCGGTGCACGGAAAAAATGGTGCCGATGCTGACGTTGACGTCGATGTTCGAGGAACCGTCAAGGGGATCGAAGGCCAGGGTGTATTTCCCCTCGTAGCCGTCCAGGACCGGGATGATACCCTCCTCCTCCTCCGAGGTCATGACGCAGATATAGCCGCACTGCTCCATCCGCCGCTTGATGGTGGCATTGGCGAATTCGTCCAGTTTCTGAACGGTCTCACCCTGGATGTTCTTCTTGCCGGACTGGCCGAGGATATCGGCAAGGCCGGCCATGTTGACTTCGGCGCTGATGATTTTCGCCGCCACGATGAGTTCATTCAACAGGCCGGACAGTTCACCCGTGGCTTTCGGGTGCAGCCTCTGGCTGTCCATGATCTGCCGGCTGACGGTCACTCCCAAACGTTTTTTCATCCTCTCACCTCCCTCTTGCCTGGAACGGATACGAAGCGGATCCAGGAAAATCGATATGCATTCTTGACGTCACAACATTTCCGGCCATACCGGTGACCAGCTATTTCTGCAGGGGCTGCCAGGTGCGGATCAGGGCGATCAGCGTCCGGGTGACGATGCCCGACGGCCCCTTGGCCGGTATATACGGCTTTTCGGTGAACCCCCAGGCCGTCCCGGCTATGTCCAGATGGGCCCATGGGGTATCGCCGACAAACTCCTGCAGAAACGATGCGGCGGTAATGGTTCCCGCCGATTTGCCGCCGATGTTTTTCAGATCCGCCACGTCCGATTTCAACTGTTTCGTATATTCCGGACCCAGCGGCAGCCGCCACAACGGCTCGCCGCACCTGCCCCCCGTGGCGATGATCCTCTCCGCCAGGGCGTCATTGTTCGACAGCAGACCGGTTCGATGATGACCGAGACCGACGATGACCGCGCCGGTCAGGGTCGCCACGTCTATAACCGCGTCGGGCTTGAAACGCTTGATCCCGTAAGCCAGCGCATCGGCCACGATAAGGCGCCCCTCGGCATCGGTATTCACAACCTCGCAGGTCCTGCCGTTATAGTGGGTGATAACGTCTCCAGGCTTCAGGGCGGCGGAGCCGGCCATATTGTCCGTGGCCGGAACAAGGGCGACGACATTCAGCCCTTGGGGCTTCTCTTCGGCAACGGCCTGCATGGCGGCGAGCACTGCGGCTCCACCGCACATGTCATACTTCATGTCCTCCATGCCGGCGGCGGGTTTGAGGCTGAGGCCGCCCGAATCAAAGGTGAGCCCCTTGCCGACCAGCATCAGGGTTGGATTCTTTGCCCGGGTCCGGTATTCGAGGATGACCAGTTTCGGCGGCAGGGCCGATCCCTGGTTGACGGCCAGTATGCCGCCCATGCCCAGTCTCTTCATGTCGGCCTTGTCCAGCACCGTACATTTGAGACCGGTCCTGGCGGCCAGTTTGCTGCCGAAATCGGCAAAATGGGCAGGAGTCCAGTAATTTGCCGGTTCGTAGGCCATATCGCGGGCAACGCATGCCGCCATGGCGGCTGTGCTTCCTTCCCGCAGGCCCCTTTCGACAAGAGAGGGCGGGAAGGTCCCGCCGCTCAGCAGGAATTTCTCAACCTGGCGGGGGACGTCCTCATCGTCTGCCGGTTTTTTGTACTTGGTGAACAGGTAATTGCCGAGCACGAGTCCCTCGGCGACGCACTCCGCCACTTCGTTGCCGGCAAGACCGGTAAAATCAGGAAGGACCACCAGCACCTGCCCGGCCTTGATTTTCCGGGCCTGCGCCGCAGCGGTGCCGGCCGCCACCCGCAGTTGTTCACGCCGGGGGTCAGGCTGCTCTTCAACTTTGCCGAAGCCGACGACCAGAAGACGTTTGGCCTTGATATCCCCTGCCTTCGCCCCGGGAGCCGATCCGGGATAGAGCAGCAGGACTTCCTCCGCCTTGCCGGAAAAATCGCCGGCCCGCCAGACCGGCAGTATCCTTTTTCTGATTGAATCCCTGGCGCAGATGAGTTTTTTGTCGTCGGTTCGGGCAACAATATAAACCAGCAGATCGACAGCCGTCTTTTCGGGATCTTTCTTTGTCAGACTGATCATTCCCTCTTCTCTCCTCCATCTCCTTCCACGCAAATACGCATCATCCCCTGTTCATTACACTATTCAGCGGTTTGATTCAATTACTCTATGCGGGCCAGAATCAGGACCCCATCATTCATTGGCAAAATGCTTCTCATCCGCTATGATGGAGACCGTAACCCATTGAATAGAGGAGAACAAGCGTGCTCACGATTCTTATCTGTACCGTTACCATAGCAATTGTCGTATCCGCCATGTGCAGCCTGCTGGAGGCATCCCTCTACTCCCTCCGCCTGAGCCATATCGAAGTCATGGCCAAGACCAGGCCGCGAACCGCCGGACTGCTGAAAAAACTGAAGACAAACATAGACGAACCCATCACCGCCATCCTGACGCTGAACACCATTGCCAACACCATCGGGGCCGCCATTGCCGGCGCGGCGGCGGCGGCAGTGCTGGGCCGGGGAAACCTTGTCTGGTTTTCCCTTGCCTTTACCCTGGCCATCCTGATCTTTTCCGAAATCCTGCCCAAAACAGCCGGCGTCGTCTATGCACGCCATCTTGGGCCGTTCATTGCTTCCCCCCTTCAATGGATGATATTCATCCTGTGGCCCTTTATCTGGCTCTGCCGCATAGTGACCCTGCTCATCCCCCACAAGGGAACCCCAATCAGGATTTCCGCCGAGGAACTCCAGGCAATCGCCATTATCAGCCGCAAAACAGGAGAAATAGAAGCGGAGCAGGAACAGGTCATTACCAATATCCTGCAGCTCGGGGAGCAGAACGTCCGCCAGGTCATGACCCCGCGAACCGTAACCTTTTCCCTTGATTCCGCCATGACCATCGAAGAAGCAGCCGCCTTCAGGGAACAATGGAAAATCCACAGCCGGGCTCCGGTTTACAGCGAGGACACCGACAACGTGGTCGGCATAGTCCTCGGCCGGGAAATATATATGGCCATGGCCGAAGGGCAGAGCAGCATGAAACTTTCCCAGATCATGCACAAGGCCCATTTCGTTCCTGAAACAGCGCCGCTCAACCGCGTTTTGATGGATTTCTTCGAGCGGTATCAGCACCTTTTCATCGTTGTTGATGAATACGGCAGCGTAACAGGGGTCATAAGCCTGGAGGATATCATCGAGGAAATTGTCGGCCGGGAAATCATTGACGAATCCGACACGGCGCGGGACATGAGGGAGCTGGCCAGGAGCAGAAAGAAAGGTATGGTGCTGAACCCGGCTGCACCGGGACAGAAGACAGAGGACAGATGACAGAAACCGGCTGCGCCGGGGAAGTTGGCAGTCGGCAGCGGGACCGGGATCAAATACTGATCGCAGCAGTGCCGGGAGGTCTATTGCCGCGCTTTCATTTCTGCATCATATCAGCTGTTCTCGCCCACCGTTAATCAGTTTACCGCTTCCAGGATAATGTCGACCCGCATGGTCTCGCCGGAACGTTCAATGGTCAGGGTGACCGTATCGCCGACCCCGTATCGTTCCAGCTCATCGCGCAGTTCATTATAGTCCTTCACTTCCCTTTCATTGACGGCAATGATGACGTCACCGAGGACAATACCGCCCGCGACCTCCCTTGTTCCCTGGAGTCCTGCCTTTTCGGCCGCGGAGCCGGGCTGGATGTTGATGATCAGGACGCCCTCGACATTCAGTTCCCGCGCCAGCTGCTTGTTGGCGAGACTGACGCCGAGGCCGGGGCGGATGATCTTGCCGGTCCGGATGATTTGCGGCACCGCCCCGTTTACTTCGCTGACCGGCACGGCAAAACCTACCCCGGCGCTCCCGCCCGACGGACTGTAGATTGCCGTGTTGATGCCGATCAGCCGGCCGGCGCTGTCAAGCAGGGGGCCTCCTGAGTTGCCCGGATTGATCGCGGCGTCGGTCTGGATAACCCCGTGAATGGTCCGCCCGGTGACCGAGGTGATTTCCCGGTTCAGGGCCGAAACCACGCCGGTGGTCAAGGTCTGGTCCAGGCCGAAGGGATTGCCGATGGCAAATACCTTCTGGCCGACCAGCAGGTCATCCGAATCGCCGATCAGGATCGGATGCAGCTTGGAAGCCGGAGCAGAAATCTGCAGCACGGCTATATCCTGGTCCGGGGCGGCGCCCACCAGGACTCCCTTCCAGGTTGTCCGGTCCGCCAGGGTCACCTCTATGCGGTTGGCATCACTGATGACATGATAATTGGTGACCACCCGGCCCTGTTTGTCCCAGACGAATCCCGACCCCGTGCCCTGGGGAATTTCATACACGTTCAGGTTGAAGAGGTTGCGCCTGACCGCAATGCTGGTGATATAGACCACCGATGGCGATGCGCTGCGAAAGAGTTCGATGGTGTTTTTTTCGTCCTCGGCCAGGTCCCCGCGCGCCGTCACCGGCCGCGGTATCGCGTCCGGATCGTGCAGGCCGGGCTGAAAGGTCTGGTAGGCCAGCCAGAGCCCGATGAGGGACAGGATCAGCAGCACGGCCGGATGAACCCTGCCCGACTCGCATAACCCTGAAGGTCCTGGCCCGCTGAACTTTCTCCGAGCGATGATGTTGCGGACCGCTGTCCGGAAACATTTGACCCCCTGCATCAATGCCGGTCCCGCACCACCCTGACCCGCCGGGGGATCGAAGAGGCGTCGGAGGGTTCTGTCGTTCTGTTCATCCATTTTCCCTAGTCGCGATGTGCACGCCCTTGACGCGGCAAAAAAGCCGCCCCGTCAGCCGGGTCCCAAATCGGTTCAGATATCGAGCAGCATCCGCGCCACCATGAAAAACATGTACACCCCAAGAATATCAATGGACGTCGTCACAAACGGCCCGGTGGCAACCGCAGCGTCGATCTTCAGGCGCTTGAGCACCAACGGCACCAGGGTGCCGACGGTGGCGGCCATGGTCATGACAAAAAACACGGCAAAGCCGACGACCAGACCGAGGCGGGCCGTTTCGGTATGTCCGAGCCAGGCGAGGAGGCCCAGCAGCAGACCAAACACCGTCCCCAGGATCAATCCCACTTTGAACTCCTTGAAAACGATCTTGATTAAATCCTCCACGTTGACCCGGCCGGTGGCCAGGCCGCGCACCACAATGGTTGAGGACTGGGTGGCGATGTTGCCCCCCATGCCGATGACGATGGGGATGAAGGAAGCCAGCGCCAGGGTCTTCATCAGCTCTCCTTCAAAGGAGGTAATAATGAACATGGCGGCAATGCCGCCCAGCCATGAAGCCGAAAGCCAGGGTGCCCTGATGAAGGCACTCTGGGCGGTGGATTTGAAAAGGATTTCCTGGTCCTTGCCGGCGCCGGCCATCTGCAGAAAATCCTCTGTGGCTTCATCGCGGATGACATCGATCACGTCGTCAACCGTGATGATACCCACCAGCTTGAAGGTCGCGTCCACAACCGGCAGGGCCAGGAGGTTGTACTGGGAGACCAGGTGCGCCACCTCCTTCTGATCCGTGTCGGTGGTCACGGAAATGACATTGGTGTTCATGATATTTTTCAACTGCCGGTGCATCGGCTGAAGTATCAACTCCCGCAGGGACAGGACCCCGGCAAGCTGACCCTCACCGTGGGTGATGTAGAGGTAGAACACCATCTCCTTGTCTTCGCTCCGCTTCTGAACCTTCCTGATAGCCTCCTCGACCGTCAGGTCCTCGTCCAGGTACATGAAATCCGGAGACATGAGACCGCCGGCCGTTTCCGGATGGTACTTGAGCAGTTCCGCTACCTCGATCCGGTCCGCCGCCTCCATGTGGGTCTGAATTTCACGGGCAAGTCCGTCCGGCAGGGCTTCGAGGAGGTCGACGGCGTCATCGGAGGCCATGCTGGTGACCACCTTGGCCAGATACTTGGGGGAGAATCCTTCAACCAGCTCTACCATGATGGATTCGTCCAGCTCGCTGAGGAAATCCGCAACACTTTCGGTCTGGGCGATAATCTGGAAAATGTCCTTCTGTTCGATGGGGTTCAGCGATCGAAACACCCAGGCGAGGTCGGCGGGATGGGTCTTCCGCACCAGCTTGACTATATTGTCGACTGCTTTTCTCCGGTGCAGGCGCCGCAGGGTATCCAACAGCACCTTTCCCTCACTGCCGATCATTTCACGTTTGGGTGATTTTTCCATGGAACTGTTTCTCAAGACGGGGTGGACTCGGGATCGGTTACAGCCAGCAGCAGAAACTGGAGAAATTAGCAGACAATGACGGAAAAAGCTATTGCAAAAGCCCTGAGTGCCGGGCAAAAAGTAAAACAACAAAACCGCAGATCATGGCCGCCAGTCCGACAACACGGAGCTGCGCCGGAGGAATCTGCGTCAGTTGCTGCAGCCAGCGCTGCATTGCCTCGGGAAAAGCTGCGTACGGCAGTCCTTCGAGGACCAGGATGAGACCAATCAGGATGATAAAAAGTTTCATGCCTGACAACGTAACAAAAGGGTTGACGGGCTGCAATATCTCCGACAAATGGATTGACAATAATAAAAAAAAAAACTAATTTTTACGTTTAATTTCACAGGTGGGAAGGCCTGCGCGACAAAGACGGCTGTTTTGCCGATCCGAGTACAATTAGCAAGCAATATCAGGTTTGCGATATTGCAACCTCGACAACCTCGCACACATGCTCCGACAAGTTGACTGTATTACGGTATTGCAACGAAATACCGCGCCTGACTATTCCCGCTGCCTCCCCTGAACCGACAATCCTTAACCTGATATCATCATCCATGACAGAACCACCTTCATCCCGGTATGCAGAGGCAGGTGTCGACATTGATAAGGGCAACGAATTTGTCCAGCGTATCAAAAGTATCGTCGCCACGACACAAACCAGAGGCGTCCTGACCGATATCGGGGGTTTTTCAGGTCTGTTCGCCATTGGCAATATGGGCATTGAAGACCCTGTCCTCACCGCTTCCACCGATGGCGTCGGCACCAAGCTCACCGTGGCCAAGCTGTGCGACCGTCACGATACCATTGGTATCGACCTGGTGGCCATGTGCGTCAATGATATCGTGGTCTGCGGGGCCAGGCCGCTTTTTTTTCTCGACTATTTCTCAATCAGCAAACTGGATCTCGAAGTAGCCACCGATGTGGTCACAGGTATCGCCCGTGGCTGCAAGATAGCCGGCTGCGCCCTGATCGGCGGGGAAACCGCTGAAATGCCAGGGCTGTACCAGCACGGCGATTATGACATAGCCGGTTTTGCCGTCGGCATTGCCGATCGGAACAAGATAATAGACGGCAGCGACATCCGGGTTGGTGACAAGATCATCGGCTTGGCCTCATCCGGACTGCACAGCAACGGGTACTCCCTGGTACGGAAAATCTGTTTCGAGGAGATGGGCCTGTCGGTTGACGATCAGATCGATGAATTCGGCAGCAGTCTGGGGGAAGAGCTGCTGCGGCCGACACGGATTTATGTGGAACCGGTTTTGAAGACCCTGCGCAGCTACGCGATAAACGGGCTGGTGCACAATACGGGCGGCGGATTCATCGACAACGTGCCAAGGATTCTGCCCGCCGGCTGCAGGGCCATGATTGATCCCGGTTCATGGCCGATCCCGCCCGTCTTCGATTTCCTGCAACAAAACGGCGGAATTGCCGGCTCCGAGATGTATCGCACATTCAACATGGGCATCGGCATGATGGCCCTGGTCAACGATGAGATAGTTGAAGACGTGATGCAGCAGTTCCGGGCTTTTGGAGAATCCCCCTATGTGATCGGCGAGGTGCAGGCAGCCGACGAAAACGACAGCCGGCGGATCACCATCAAGGGGATTGCTGAATAGCGGCACGGCTGCGCCGTGAGTCGGCAGTTGGCAGTTGGCAGTTAAAAGTTTGCAGCTTCACTGGACAGAGGACAAGCGTAGGTTGGGGAGAGTTGACGAACCCCAACACAACCGCTTGGAATTATTAGGGTTTCGAACTCACCCCAACCTCTCGAAACTCAAAGCCCCGTACCCCTCCCCCCCGGCGCAGCCGGGAATTCCCAGGCTGCCGACTGCTGACTGATGACTGCCAACTCCGAGCCTCAGCCGGCGCCGCAGTCCCGGCTGCCGCCTTTGATCTTGTACAGGGCATGGCGCAGGGCGGGCAGGACCACCTCGATGTTTTCCCGGGCCGCCTTTCTGCTGCCCGGCAGATTGATGATCAGGCTGTTGCCCCGGATACCGGCTATTCCCCTTGACAGCATGGCATTGGGCGTCTTCTGCAGGCTCGCGTGGCGCATGGCCTCGGCAATGCCCGGAATCTGGCGCTCAACGACCTCGCTGGTCGCCTCCGGGGTCACATCCGATGGCGCCACCCCTGTACCGCCCGTGGTCAGAATAAGATCAATGCCCCGTTCGTCCGCCCAGTCCCGGAGAGTACCGACAATCAGATCATGTCGGTCAGGAATCACCGCATAGTCGATCTGGACGTACCCCTCCCGGCAAAGCATCTCGCAGAGCAGCGGACCGCTGGTGTCCTCCCGCTCGCCCCTGGATCCCTTGTCACTCAGGGTCAGAACGCCGAAGGTATACGTTTCGCTCGAAACAGTCACTGCCCCTACTCTTCAGGCTTGGCTTCGGCGATGATCTTTTCGGTCAGGTGAGCCGGTACCTCCTCATAGTGGGAGAACCTGACCTGGAACGTTCCCCGGCCTCCTGTCATGGAAGTGAGATCCGGGGCGTACAGCATGATCTCCTTCTGGGGAACATGGGCGCTGATCACCTCGTACTTGTCGGTGGAGTCCATTCCCAGCACCTTGCCCCGCCGGCTGTTGAGGTCGCCCATGACATCGCCGACATGCTCCTTGGGCACCTGGATGGTCACCTCCATGATCGGCTCCAGCAGTACCGGATTGGCGTCATTGACCGCCTTCTTGAATGCCAGGGAACCGGCGACCTTGAAGGCCATTTCCGACGAGTCAACGGTGTGGTAGGAACCGTCCACCAGATAAACCCTGACATCGACGAACGGATAGCCGGCGATGACCCCCTTCTCCATGGCCTCCTGGATGCCCTTGTCCACCGCGGGCCGATACTGCTGGGGAATGACGCCGCCCACAATCTTGTCAACAAACTCGTAGCCGCCCCCGCGCGGAAGGGGCTCAATTTCAATCCAGCAGTCCCCGAACTGTCCCCGGCCTCCGCTCTGCTTCTTATGCTTGCCCTGCACCCTGGCCTTCCCCTTGATGGTTTCCCGGTAGGGAATCTTGGGAACCTTCAACTCGAGATCGACCCCGAACTTCCGTTTCAACTTGTCACCAATGACCTCCAGGTGAACCTGGCCCATTCCGGATATCAACACTTCATGGGTCTGCTGCTGGCGGGTCAGCTTCAGGGTGAGATCCTCATCAAGCATCCTGGTAATGGAGGAAAACAGTTTTTCCTCATCCCCCTTGGTGGAGGTGACCGCGTAGGTGATAACCGTATTCTGGGGAACAAGAGGGTCAAAGACTATGGGATGCGCTTCGGCGCACAGGGTGTCGCCGGTGGTGGTTTCCTTCAGTTTGGCCACGGCAACGATCATGCCCGGGACAGCCTGGTCGACCGGTTTCTGCTCCTTGCCTTCCATGACATAGAGTTGCCCGAACCGCTCGGAAGTGGATTTAGTGGCGTTATAGAAGGAGTCGCCGGCAAGAACGCCGGAATAAACCCTGAATATGGTCAGGCGGCCCGCAAAGGGATCGGCCATGGTTTTGAAAACCTGGGCGGAAAAGGGCGCTTCGACCGAGGCCGGTCGTTCCTCAAGTTCACCGGTCCTGGGATTGGTGCCGACCTGCGGCGATCTCGCTTCGGGGGAAGGAAGCAGGTCGGCGATTGTATCCAGCACCAGGCTTGTTCCCTGGTTCTGCAGAGGAGCGCATACGCAGACCGGGGCTATTTTGCCGTCGCGGACCGCGGCGGCGAGCCCGCCTTTCAGTTCCTGGTCGTTCAGCTCGCCTTCTTCAAGAAACTTTTCGATCAGGTTGTCATCCGTCTCCGCCACGTATTCCATGAGGTTTTCCCGGAGCGTCATGACTTCTTCGGTCAGTTCGTCCGGGACGTCGCCCTCCTCCACCTTGCCGCTGCCGTCGGTTTTGAAAAAGAAGGCCTTATTGGCGGTGATATCGACAACTCCCCGAAAATTCTCCTCGGCCCCTATGGGCAGAAAGAGGACGACGGGATTCAGATCAAAGGCGGAACGGAGCTCCTCCACCGTCTTGGAGAAATTTGCCCGCTCCCTGTCCATCTTGGTGATGCAGATAAGGCAGGGCATGTTCTTCGCCCGGATGAACTCGACAAACTTGTCCGTCTGGTTGCGGACACCAAGCACCGCCCCCACGACCAGGACCGCGCTGTCCCCCACCTGCACCGCGAACTTTGCTTCATTGACGAAATTATCGTCACCAGGGGTGTCGGACAGAAAGATTTCCCTTTTTTTCCATGTCAGATAGCCGAAACCGGTGCTTATGGTGATATGACGCCTGATCTCCTCGGGCTCAAAATCCAGGGTTGATGTGCCGTCATCAACCTTGCCGAAACGTTTCGACGCGCCGGCGGTGTAGAGGAAAGCCTCGGCAAGCGTGGTTTTGCCGCTGTTGCCATGGCCGATAATAACCGTATTCCTGATCTGTCTGACATCGTGCATAAAGGCCTCCGGTGGACGGTTAACAATTTGAAAGGCACGAATACGGGTACACCCGCCCGCATCATGCGGCTGAGAGACGCCTGGAGACCGGCCCTGCTGATGCAGGCCGGCATGGACATCCTCATTTCGTCGATGGTCGAAGTATCCCGCCGATGTGATCGCTCCCGGAGGGAAAAAAGGGCGTTCCCAGTCGGAAGTTATTATTGAAATTCAGAGAAAAAGAAGTTTCTCTTTTGCCGCAGGAATGGTAACCATCTGGACCAGCATCAGAACTTTATATTCCTATTATCCTTGAGAAGTCAAGCAATAACATTTGTTTGCGGAGCGATCCGGTACGGACGATGAACGACCGCCCCAGCGCATTTACCGGAAGAATTGCCAGGTCAGCCGGAACGGTGAGCGGAGCAGTCATGTGCAGCCGGGTTCTCGGTCTGATCCGGGAGCAGATTTTTGCCGGCATGTTCGGGGCCGGATACGCCTACGACGCCTTCGTGGTCGCTTTCCGCATTCCCAACCTGCTGCGTGACCTGTTCGGCGAGGGCGCCCTTTCCGCGGCCTTTGTTACCGTTTTCTCCGACTACGACACCAGGCGCGGCCGGAAAGCCACCTGGGAACTGGCAGGAACCGTCCTGACCTTTTTCGCCGTCCTGCTCAGCCTGCTGACTCTGGCCGGCATCTACCTCACCCCTTTCATCGTCAATCTTCTGGCGCCCGACTTTCAACTCGTAGCCGGCAAAACCGAACTGACGGTCAAGCTGACCCGGATCATGTTCCCCTTTCTCATTTTCATCGCCCTGGCCGCTGTGGCCATGGGCATTCTCAACACCAGGGGCCGTTTTTTCGTGCCGGCCATGGCATCCAGCTTTTTCAACCTCGGCTCCATCGTCGGCGGCGTCTCCCTGGCCCTGCTCTTTCCCCGGATAGGACAGCCGGCCATCGCCGGCATGGCCTGGGGCACCCTGATCGGCGGTCTGCTGCAGCTTCTGATCCAGCTTCCTTCCCTGCGGCGGGTGGGTTTCGCTTTCCGACCCCGCTTCTCCCTCCGCGATCCGGGACTGACCCGGGTTCTGCTTCTCATGCTGCCGGCGACCATCGGCCTGTCCGCCACCCAGATCAACATTTTCGTCAACACCAATTTCGCCGCCTCCTGCGCCGAAGGTTCCGTCTCCTGGCTCAATTACGCCTTTCGCCTCGTGCAGCTGCCCATCGGCATTTTCGGCGTCGCCTTTTCCATTGCCGTCATGCCCCTGCTCGGCAGACAGGCGGCGGAAAAAGATTTCAGCGGTCTGCAGCAGACCTTCAATTCATCGCTGATCATGGTGCTGAGCCTGACCATCCCCGCCACGGCCGGGCTTGTTCTGCTCGCCGAACCGGTCATCCGCCTCATCTTTGAACGCGGCGCGTTCAGCGCCTTCGATACATTCCGCACCGCCGAGGCCCTTGCCTATTATGCCTTCGGCCTCTTCGCCTATTCGGCCGTCAAGGTCATGGTCCCGGTCTTCTACGCCCTCGGTGACACCCGGTATCCGGTAATCGGCAGTTTTATCGCCGTGGCGGCCAATATCATCGTTGTCACGCTGACCATCGACCATTTTCAACACAAGGCCATCGCCCTGTCCACCTCCTTTACCATGACCCTCAACTTTGCCTTTCTCGGGATCATTCTGTACCGGCGGCTGGCGGGATTTTCCCTCCGGCCCCTGCTGGCCGGAAGCGGAAAAATACTGGCGGCCACCACAGTCATGGCCGCGGCGGTGTGGGGTTTGAAAAGCTGGCTTTCCTCCTGGCTTCTCGGCGGCATTGTTCCACAGCTGATCGCGGTGCTGGGCATCATCGTCGCCGGCGGCCTGATCTACTACCTGACCCTCCTCTCCCTGAAACTGCCGGAACTGACGATCGTAACGGAAAAGATTCTGCATCGGCTGGGGAAATCGGGAGACAGATGAAAATTCCGGCTTCGCCG
>Ga0209270_1000369_pt1 | contig 107072 bp, 104 predicted proteins | sample MTBAKSrepl1MetaG_FD_187456 | JGI IMG/M metagenome (GOLD analysis project Ga0209270, IMG submission 187456) | Enrichment culture microbial communities from Arthur Kill intertidal strait, New Jersey, USA, that are MTBE-degrading - MTBE-AKS1... | ecosystem: Environmental > Aquatic > Marine >...
ACCGTCCGAGCCTTAGACAACCGGACCTTGGCTTTCTCCAATACCTCCCGCCCCTGTGCTTGTCTGGCCATATGCTCACCTCCTTCGTGGTGAGCATATTATTACATATTTGATTTAGAAATGGAATAAGACCGCTGCAAAACACAGGATGCCGAGACGAAATCGAGGAGGGCGAGGATCGAAGTCGCAGGAATAGTAACCCTATTTCGAGGACGTCGAGCTGAAGCCCGACAATGAGTTCGGCCGGCAGCCGAAGTTTTACGGCGGTCTAAATCCCCTTGACAAAATCCTTGCGGATGAGGTCGATGATCTTGTCCACGACATCGAGCATGAACTCGGGGTGGTCCTGGGCGACCTGGTCGATGATCGTCTCGATCGAGGCCGCGTCCAATGTCCCGACCGTGTCGGTCAGAAATTTGGGCCGGTCGTGGAGCAGGTGATTGACGGCCAGGGAGACCGTCTCCGGCTGAAGACCTACGGCCAGGTCGGAGAGGAACTTGGGGTCTTTTTCCAGCAGGCGGTTCACGGCCAGGGCCAGGGCCGGTTTATCGAAGCGCTGGGAGAGATCGTACAGAATATCCGGGTTGTTTTGAATCAGGCGGTTCATGCGCGGGGCGGCCGTGTTGTTTAGCACCGAGATCATCACACGATCCGAGCACCAGATGCTCGCGATCAATACGATGACGGCCAGCATGACCAGGCCGAGCGCGAGGTTAAAGACCATCAAGCCCCGTTGAAAGGGGGTGCTTGTCGGGTTTTGCTTCCCTTGTGGTGACGCTGTCATCTCTGTTCCTTTATCGGCGCCGTGCCGGTTCCGCGCCTTCCGATAGACGCCGGAACCCGATTTAAACAGACAGATTCAATTTTTCGCCGTCGAATACATAAGGGAGCTTCACGTGGGGAGGCCAAAGCGGGCTTTTGAGTTCCGAGTTCCAGCTCAGCAAGGCATCCTTCATGGTTTTCAATACGTCGGGGCGGTCCGCCGAACGGTCCTTGGCTTCGCCGATGTCTTCATGGAGGTCAAAGAGCCAATAGCGGTCGTTCCCCTTGAAGAGCTTCCACTCGGCGCTTCTGACCGCGGAATTGGCGTCCATGCGCCAGAAAAGATGCTCGTGGGGCGACGATTTTTTTTGGCCGGTTAAATAGGGCAACAGGTTCACGCCGTCCCGGGCCTGGTCCGTGGGCATGGTTGCTCCGGTGGCCGCCACGACCGTGGGGAAAATGTCCAGAGAGCTTATGGCCTGCCCGAAGGTCTGGTTCGCGGGGATAGTTCCCGGCCATTTCATGGCGAATGGGATCCGGACGCCGCCCTCGAACAGGTGTATTTTGCCTTCCTTCAGTGGATCGTTGCTGCAAGCGCGGGTGTACAAGGCGCACCCGTTGTCGCTTAGAAAAATGACCAGCGTATCCTTTTCCAGGCCTTGTTCCTTTAGTGTTTTCAGTATCTCACCGATACCGTCGTCCAGGGCGGAAACCATGCCCGCGTAAATTCTTTTCCGTTCGTCCTCGATGTGTTTGAACCGGTCATAATATTTCCTGGTGACCTGATGCGGCTTGTGCGGCGCGCTGTAGGGCACATACAGGAAAAACGGCTCCTGCCGGTGCCTGGCGATAAAAGCGACGGCCTCGCGGGTAAAAGCATCCGTGAGGTATTCATTTTCTTCAACGGCCGTCCGGCCTCGGAGGATGGGGTGATACGACGACCGTCGAGGTCCGCTTCGTTCCTCTTTCCCCGTAATCAAGTCCGGCGTCCCCGCGATGCCATAAAGGTTGCCGCCAAAGGTAAATCCGAAGAATTCGTCGAAGCCCCGGGCCATGGGGTGAAACTGTTCTTGCATGCCCTGGTGCCATTTGCCCACCATGCCCGTGGCATAACCCGCTTTTTTCATGGCGTCGGCCAACGTGGTTTCATTGAGCGGCAAGCCCAATCCTTGCTGCAAGTCCCGCCACAGCGGCCCGGTGTTGAATTCAAAGCCGAACCGCTGCTGGTAACGGCCGGTCAAGAGTCCCGCGCGCGAAGGGCTGCAAATGGGCGCGGTGACATACCCGTCCGGGAAGGAGGCGCCGTCCGTGAAAATGGAGTCGATGTTCGGGGTGGGGATGTTCCGGCAGCCGTACAGGCTCACGTCGCAGTATCCCAGATCGTCGGCCACAATAAGGACCACGTTCGGTTTCCGGGTCGGGGGAGCGCTTTCCGCGAAGACGAGATTGGACGCCAGCAGGCCGGCCGCTCCGGCTCCGATGATTTTAACGAAGTCCCGGCGTCCGATGGTTGAAGGTTGCTTTTGGTCTTTTTCCTGCAATGTTTTGCCCATGTTTTTCCTCGCGCCGCTTAGATTTCCAGGCCGACGGTCAGTCCGTCGCGGATGGATTCGTACACTCCGCCCACTTCGCGGCATTGGCCCGCGAGGTGGACCTTGTCGCCCAGGTTGCCCAAAGCCTTGAGCAGACCGTCGTTGGACTGGCTGCCCAGGGCCAGGACGATGGTGTCCACGTTGTCGATGCGGTTGTTGGAGGCGAAGCCCTTGGACACGATCACGGCCCGGCCCTCCACCTTGTCGATCTTAGTCCGGGTGTGCAAGGTCACATTGACCCGCCTCAAACGATAGAGCAGATGGGCGGCGGTGATCTTTTCCATGTCCTGGGCCGGCCGGCGCTGGGAGATGAGCACCTCGACGGTCTTGCCCTGATCGGCCAGGAACTCGGCCGTGCCCAGGCCTTCCATGCCCGCGTCCATGGCCACCACGACCACCCGCCCGCCGGTCTTGGCCGCGCCCATGAGCACGTCCCGGGCCTGCACCACCGGCATGGTGCCATCCTCGGCGCCGGGGATGGTCATGGTCTTGGGCGTGCCGCCCGTGGCCATGACGATCTCGTCCGGGTTTTCCTGGGCGACCGTCTCCTTGGTGACCGCCTGGCCCAGCCGAATCGTAACGCCCAAGCGCTTGAGTTCGCTCTGGTAGTATTCGACGGGCTTCATCATCTCGGTCCGGGTGGGCGTCTTCGAGGCGATGACCATCTGCCCGCCGATAAAGGGTTCCTTATCGTACAGCGTGACCTGGTGGCCCCGCTCGGCGGCCACGCGGGCCGCTTCCAGGCCGGCCGCGCCGGCGCCGATGACCATGACGCGCTTCTTTTTCTCGGCCGGGGTGATCTTGTATTGTTCCTCGTGGCCCACGGACGGGTTCAAGGCGCAGGAGATGCCTTCCGGGTGGGAGGTGCGGGACCAGCAGGTCATCAGGCCGATGCAGGGGCGGATTTCGCCCGTTCGGCCTTCACGCGCCTTGCTGGACAGCTCGGGGTCGCACATGTTGGCCCGGGTCATGCCTACCATGTCCGCGCGCTTGTTGGTGACGATTTCCTCGGCCATGGCCGGGTCCACGATGCGGCCGATGCAAAAGACCGGCACCTGGACCACCTCCTTGATGGCCTCGGCCAGATAGACGTAGGCCCCGTGGGGCGTGCCCATGGGCGCGATGACGTTGTATCCGCCCAGGCTGACGTTGATGTAGTCCAGATTGCCGGCCGCGGCCAGCTTGGGCGTGATGCCTTTCATGTCCGAGATGCGCAGGCCGCCGCGCTGGAACTCGTCGCCGGTGATGCGGATGCCCACCGTGAAATCGTCGCCCACGGCCTTACGCACCGCCCGGATGGCCTCGATGGGGAAGCGGATGCGGTTCTCCTCGGACCCGCCATATTCGTCGGTGCGTTTGTTGTGCAGGGGCGACATGAACTGCATGGGCAGGTAGCCGTGGGCGCAGTGAATCTCGACCCCGTCCAGGCCGGCCCGGCGCATGCGCTCGGCGGCCACGGCATAGGCTTCGAAGAGTTCGTGGATTTCGGGCACGGTCAGAGCACGGGGCCGGTTGCCTTTACTCAGGCTGGGAATGGCCGAGGACGAGACCACCTCGGAAACGCCGTAGGCGGTCGCATTCTTGCCCGGATGCCAGACCTGGGCGATGATCCTGGCCCCGGCTTCATGCACCGCGTCGACCACGGGCTTGAAGGCCTCCACCACACCCTCGCGGTAGCATTGAATCTCGGAGGGAATGATGCCGGCCGTGCGGTGGATGGGCTGGACCTCGGTGATGACCAGGCCGATGCCGCCCCGGGCCTTGGACCCCCAGTAGTCCCGATGCCTAAGAGACGGCAGCCCGCGCTCGCCGAACCCGGTGAAATGGGCCGTGCTCAAGACACGGTTGCGAACCGTGAAGGTCCCGATCCGAAGGGGGGTGAAAAGGTGGGGGAAGGTCGCGCTCGCGCCGCCCGCGCCTTCGTCCGCCTGGGCCTGGGCCGCGCCGAAACCGAGACCGAGCGAAGCCCCGGTGACCGCGAAGCCCGCGATCTTCAGCGCCTCGCGGCGGTTCATGCCTTGTCCGTCTTTTGGTTTGTGGTCGTCAGTCATGCGCATCTCCCCGCCCGGCCTTAATCGACCCGCTGGATTCGGCCGAAACTGAAACCGTACTTGTTCTGAGAATAATAGGCCAGCACGACCTCCCCCACGTCAATGGCAAAGGCCTTGGGCCGCCAGTCGCTGGCCTGGGGCGCGGCCTCGGGGTGCGTGACCAGCGTGACTTTTCCGGTCAAGACCTTGAAGAGGTTCGGATAGCGTTCGGACAGTCCCAGCATGGTCACCTTCGACCCGCGACCCGCGGGCACGGGGTTGACGAGTTTTCCCCGGAGGAAGTTCAAGGATGGAATCCCGGCCAGCCGGTCAAACCACTCCCGTTCCTCGTCCGTGACCGGGTGGTCTTTGGTGTCAAGCGTCACTTCCAAGATGGTCTTGCCGTCCGCTTTCATGACGCCGGAGAAGATCGGTTCGTTGCGGCTAAAGGTGATGTCGGCCATGACCTTGGGGTAGCCCAGCCGCGTGATCCCGCCGATCCGGGCCCGGTCGGAAGTGACCGGCATGGTGATGCAGTGCCACGTCTCTTCCCCCTTGTATTTTCCCAGCAGGAAAACCGCGACTTCCCGGTAGGGCTCAAGGGCCCAGGGGGCCATCTTGTAATAGTCGACGAGAAAGACATGGACCAGCGGCTGGTCCGGCATGTCGAACACCTCGGGCAGAAGCTCACGATAGATCACGGTGTCCTTGGGGATATAAAAAAAATTGACGCCATCGAATTCCTCATACATGTGGCCCCGGCGCTGCGTCGTATCGGCTCCAAGGGTCGGAGCGACGGCACCAATGACAAACATAAATGTCATGATAACAGATAGATACACGGATCGCTTCATGGCCGATCTCCTTCAGGGTTGTTTCAGGGCGAATGAAAGACACCGCCTCGGCACAGGCTAAAAATCGGGCCAAGGCTGATGGCTGTTAAGTCGAAGAAAAGCGGCGAGAGGTTACAGTTGCACGGCGGACGTGCTTGAGCCCTTTACGAAAATTTTATTTGCGTATGACGGCCAGGCCCACGCCGGCGCCGATCAGCAAGGCGCCGCCAAGGCGATGGAGCCAATGCTTGAGGACCGGCGCGGCCAGGCGCCCGGCTCTTGCTCCCAGCGCCGCGTAGGCCGACAGCACGCAGAATTCGATGATAAAGGAGCTGAGGGCCAGGATCAGCACCTGGAAGCCGATCCGGCCGGCGGGATCGATGAACTGGGGGAGGATGGCGGTGAAATAGCCGAGCAGCTTGGGGTTCGAGCCCTGGGTTATCAACCCTTTCCAGAAGGCTTTTCCGCCGGGTTCTTGTTTGGGCTCGCGCGGCGCTTCCTCCGGAGCGGTGAACGTGCGCCGGATCATCTGGACTCCGAGCCAGACCAGGTAGGCGGCCCCGACCCATTTCACCAGGAAGAAGATTTTCCAGGAGGCAAGCAGAATCGCGGCCAGGCCTAAAGCCGAGAGGCTGAAATAGACCGCGTTGGCCGCCAGAATGCCCAGGGTCGCGTATCTGCCGGCTGCGCCGCCGGTGGGTCATGCCCAGGGAGGAGACCAGCATCACCGCCGGGCCCGGGCTCAGGCAGAGCACGAATTCGACCAGGCAGAAGTAGATCCAGGTTTCAAAGGTCATGGCGGGTTACGGTTTTAGATACTTTTTCTTTCGCTCTTTACCTCGCGTCCATTCGGCGTCCAGGTCCGCGTCCAGTTTCGCGGCCAGCTCAAAAAGAAGAAAGAGCATGTCGTATATTTGGTGAGACGTCCCGGCCGGGTTCTCCAACGAGGCCTTGAGTTCCGCGTATTCCTGATCCAACAGGCGGAAAATATCGGCCAGGGACTCTTGGCCCTCGGGATCGACCATCTTCAGGAACGCGGCGGCTTCATCGCGAAAGGTGTTTAGCGTCATTTGGAAATTGTTTCCTTTCGCCTGGATGCAGCGCTAGATCAAGCGATTTGTTTTTTTAAACATCGGGCCTATCGTGTGGTGCTTCGCATCACACGATAGGCCCTGCTGACGTTTTTGGGGAAGGGGTCCGGGGGAACCCTTTTTACCAAAAAGGGTTCCCCCGAGCCGCCTTACGCCTCTCGCCCCCTCTTGAGATAATAATCGGCCGCCTTGCGGGCCGCGGTGGCGGCGCGGGTCATGGAGGGGAAGAAGGGGATGCTGGCGTCGAGCAATTTGGTTCTGAGTTCACACATGATCTTCCAGGCCCAATGGTTGTAGTCGGGTCCTCCCAAGGGCCGGTTGGCCACCACGGCCAGGAGCGGCTTTTTGCCCAGCTTGTCCAGGTGGAACTGTTCGAGGATTTGGTCCGGGGTGGTGTCCCGCTGGCGCTCGTGGTGCGGGTCGCTCATGATGGCGATGAGCAGGTCGTAGGCCGGGTTCTGGTCCATGAGTTCCAGCATTACGCCGGGCGTAAAACCTTCGCTATCCCGGATGGACATATCCACCGGATTGTTCACCCAGTCCCAGATGGCGCTGCCGTTTTCCTTGAGCGTGGCCCGGATGTCGTCCGGTAGAGGCACGACCGAAAGCCCACTCTCCTCGCATTCGTCCGCGGACAGCACGCTGGCGCCTCCGCCGCCGCCGGCCACGGCCACGCCATAGCCGGTGATGGGCGGGGCCAGGAGAAAGATGGCCGCCAGGTCGATCAGTTCCTCGGCCGTGCCGGCTAAGGCCGCGCCGGCCTGTTCCAGCACGGAGGTGAGCACCTTCTGGGAACCGGCCAGGGAGGCCGTGTGGGAGGCCGCGGCCCTGCGCCCCGAATTCCCTCGCCCGCCTTTGAGCACCACCACGGGTTTCTTGGCCGCAGCCGCTTTGAGCAGGCCGGGGAAGCGTTTGCCGTCGCGGATGCCTTCCATGTACATGAGGATGACCTTGGTCTCTTCGTCCTCGGTCAGGAACTCCAGGAAGTCGCACTCGTTCAGGTCCAGGGCGTTGCCGTAGCTGATGGCCTTGCTGAAAAAGACGCCCCGATGCGCGCCGTAGCGGGTGATCTCCTCGGCCATTTGGCCGCTTTGGGAGATCAGCCCCACGTTGCCGAAAGCCTTGGGCAGGGCGTCGGAAAAGGCGATGCCCTGCCGGGGCACGTAGAGGCCCATGCAGTTCGGGCCGATGATGCGGACGTTCCCCTGCCGGGCCACCTCCAGGACCCGGCGTTCCAGGTCGGCCGCGTCTTTGCGCCCGGTCTCGCCGAAACGGGCGGTGAACAGGTGAATCAGCTTGACGCCTTTTTGGGCGCAGTCCTCCATCAGGTCCAACACCCCGGCGGCCGGAATGGCGGAGATGACGTAGTCCACCGGCTCGGGCACGGCGCTCACCCGGGGGTAGGCGGGCATATCCAGGATGCGGTCGCTCTTGGGATTGATGGGGAAGATGCGGCCTTTGTAGCCGTACTCGATGAGGGCGCTGGTGAACTGGGAGCCACTGGAGCGGGGGTTGTTCGAGGCCCCGACCACGGCGATGGAAGCGGGCTGTAGCAATTTTCCCAAGGGATGCTGAGGCATGAATCGAATCTCCTTCTTGATGAGCCGTTACTTTTCTTGTATCAGGCCGCGAAGATGGAACATCGTTCCATCTTCGCGGCCCTGTTGAAGTTTTTAGGAGGGGGTTCGGGGGAACCCTTTTTACAAAAAGGGTTCCCCCGGAAAGTCAACCCAGAGGAACACCAAATAGGGACAGGAGCCGTTCGAGTTCCTGGTCCGAGGAGAACCGGATTTCGATACGGCCCTTTTTGCCGCGCCGGACCAGTTTCGTTTTGGCCCCGAAGCGGCGGGTCATGCGCTCGGCCAGGGCCTCGAAATAGGCCGCGTCCCTGCTGGCGGCGCGTTTGGGCGCCGGCGGCCTGAGGAGTCGCTTGACCAGGGCCTCGGTCTGGCGCACGTTAAGGTTGTCCGCGAGAATCCGGGTCCGGGCCTCCAGGATCAGGGCTTCGTCCTTGAGGGCTAGTAACGCCCGGGCGTGGCCCGTGGACAGCCGACCCAAGGCCACGTCGTTCTGCACGGCCGAGGGCAGGTTCAGCAACCGGAGCAGGTTGGCCACTGTGGAGCGGTCGTGGCCGGTGATGCGGGCGATCTCGGCCTGGGTGTGCTGAAACTCATCCCCCAACCGGCGGTAGGCCTCGGCGATTTCGATGGGATTGAGGTCTTCGCGGTTCAGGTTTTCCACCAGGGCCATTTCCAGAAGGCTCGAACCCTGGGCCTCACGAACGATGACCGGCACGGTCTCCATGCCCGCCGCTCGGCAGGCCCGCAGGCGCCTTTCGCCGGCGATGAGTTCGTAATGTTCCGGGCCCAACCGCCGCACCAGGATGGGTTGGAGCAGGCCTTGGCTCTTGATGGACTCTGTTAGTGATTTCAAAGAGTTATCGTCTATAGGCCGGCGCGGCTGGTAGGGATTGGGCTGGATGTTGGCCACCGGGATCTCCAGCGGCTGCCCGGGCAGATCAAGCGAGACGCCGAAATCGTCGATCAGGGCTTCGAGGCCGCGTCCCAGTCCTTTTTTCTTGGCCATGTCACGTCCTTCTTTTTTTGAGGATTTCCCGGGCCAAAGCCAGGTAGGCCTCGGCCCCGCTGGAGCGGATGTCGTAGAGGAGGATGGGCTGTCCGTGGCTGGGGCTTTCGGAGAGCCGGACGTTCCTGGGGATGATGGTCTTGAAGACATGCCCGGGAAAATGGGAGTATGCCTCCTTGGCCACCTGAAAGGAAAGCTTGTTGCGCTTGTCGAACATGGTCAGCAGGATGCCGATGAGGGTCAGGCGCTGGTTGTAGTAATGCTTGACCGTGCGGACGATCTTGATCAGCTTGGACAATCCTTCCAGGGCGAAGTATTCGCATTGGAGCGGGATGAGCACGTGGTCGGCCGCGGCCAGGGCGTTGATGGTCAGGAGCTGGAGGCTGGGCGGGCAGTCAATGAGGATGTAGTCGTAGGTTTCGGCGATTCCGTCCAGGCGCCGGGCCAGCAGGGTCTGGCGACCGGGCTGGTTCACCAGTTCGATCTCCACGGCGGTCAAGTCCTCGTCGGCCGGGAGCACGGACAAGGTGGACAGGCCCGTGGATTGGACCACCTGGTCCAAGGCGAGGTCTTCCATCAGGAAGTTGTAGAGGGACTGGTCGAGCGAGGCGCTGTCCAGACCCAGGCCGCTGCTGGCATTGGCCTGGGGGTCGGCGTCGATGAGCAGCACGCGTTGTTCGGCCGCGGCCAGGCTGGCGGCCAGGTTGACGGCCGTGGTGGTTTTGCCCACGCCGCCTTTCTGGTTGGCGACGGCGATAATGCGGCCCATGAGAGTTTCCTTTTGATTTCAGCCGGTTGAGTTCTCAGGTGCGAATAATTCATCTTATCATATCGCGGTTTTATTGAAAAGCCAAAAGGTGTGTTTCACGTGAAACATCCCCCCTCTTGTCTCGAATACGCCCTTCTGGTAGGCTGATTTCCGTCAGCGCTTCAAATCGAATGGAGGGAAGGGCCATGTCGGCCTTGCCGGAAGGGGCCGCCACCCCCATGGGCCTCAAGGCGGTCGCCAGGATTCAAAGACTGTTCTCGCCTCGGCGCGACCTCGAATCCTCGGCCGCCAAGCTGCTTCGCGTTCTGACCGAACTCGGCCTGGTCCGTTTCGGTATCTTCGCCCGCCTCAAGGGCGACCAGGCCGTGGTTCTTTCCGGCCAAGCCGCGGAGCTGCTTCTACCGCCGCATCGGCGGATTTATGAGTTTCTGGAAAGCGCCGGGCAGACGCTGTGGGAGGTCCCGGCGGCCAAAAACCCGGTCCGGCCCGAAGAAGGCCTGGCCCTCAAGATCGATACGGGCCTGACCCGTCCGACCTTTCTCCTGCTTTTTACCACGCTCGCCGGTCGGAACCTGCCCCGGTCCGATTGGGAAGGCGTCCGGCTGGCCGCCGCCTGGATGCTCAGCCGGGCGACCGAGGTCTCGGCCCTGCGGCGGCGGGAGGAGCAGCTCGGGATTCTGTTCGACCGCTTTCAAGACCTGGCCTTTGCCGCGGACCTGGAGGGCAGGCTGGTGCGGATCAACCCGGCCGGGGCGCGGCTGCTGGGCTACGAAGACCCGGCCGACCTGGAAGGCCGGGCCGACCTCCATGACCTGCTGCTGGACCACCACGACCACGACCGGGTGCGGGAGTTGCTCGAAACCGGGGGCCGGGTCGAGCGCTTCCCCACCATCCTGGTCCGCCACGACGGCCGGCCTCTGCGGGTTCAGCTCAGCGCCTTGGCCTCGGAGTTGGAAGACGGCCGAGCCGGGTACCGCGCCTTGGGACGGGACGTGACCTCCTTGGAAAAGGCCCAGAAAGACCTGCAACTGGCCCGGCAGACTATCGAAGGCGTGATCGAGGGCACGCCCGTGGCCATCTTCGTCTTAAGCCGCAACCACCGGGTGGCCTACTGGAATCGGGCCTGCGAGGTGCTGACCGGCGTGTCCAAGGACCGCATCCTGGGGACCAGGGACCACAGCCTGGCCCTCTATCACCAGGAGCGGGAGACCATGGCCGATCTCCTGCTGCGCGGCGACATCCCCAGATTGCACGCCTTGTACGGCGACAAAAAGCTGGTGCGCTCCTCCCTGGTCGAAGGCGGGTACGCGGCCGAGGATTTTTTCCCCGATCTGGCCGGCCGGGGCAAGAACCTCTATTTTTCCGCGGCTCCGGTCCGGGACGAGTCCGGCCGGGTGCGGGTCGTGGTCGAGGTCCTGCTTGATCTGACCGACCGCAGCCGCCTCGAACAGGACCTCATCACCTCCGAGGCCAAGTACCGGAACATGGTCGAGCAGGCCTTCGACGGCATCGTCATCCACGATCAGCAGTTCATTCTTTTCTCCAACCGCCGGTTTCGGGAAATGTTCGAGATCGAGGACACCCCGCCGGGAGAGCTGCGGCTGCACCGCTTCCTGGCTCCGGAGACCAAGCGCGAACTGTTCAAGGCCCAGAAGGCCATCCAGCGGGGCGGGCCGGGGCCAATTTACTACGACGGTCGAGGCATCCGGGCCGACGGCGCGGTTTTCGACCTCGAACTGTCCACCTTCGCCACCCAGTACCAACAGCGCCCGGCCCTGCAGACGGTCCTGCGCGACAGCACCGAGCGCCGGGAGATGGAGGAGCGTTTTCTGCGCTCCGAGCGCATGGCCGCCACCGGCCAACTGGCCTTCAATATCGCCCACGAGATCAACAACCCCATGGCCGGCATCGTGAATTACGTCCACCTCATGCTCGAAGGCCTTGAAGAGGCGGACGGGCCGGAAACGGCCCGAGTCGCGGATCAGAAAGAGTTGCTACGCAAGATTCTGGCCCTCAGCAACCGGTGCCAGACCATCATCGCCGGGCTGCTGGACTTCGCCCGGGAGGACCGGCACGGCATGCGGCCGGTGAAGACCAACGCCGTCGTCCGGGAAACCCTGGCCCTGCTTGAAGGGCAGGCCATCATGGGCGGGTTGGAACTCGAACTGGACCTGGCCCCGGACCTGCCCAAGGTCTCGGCCGACCCGGCCAGGGTGGAACAGGTCCTCATGAACCTGCTCATCAACGCGGCCGAGGCCATGGAGGGCTCGGGACGGCTGGGCGTGAAGACCCGTCACCTGCTGGACGAGGGCCAGGTGGAGATTTCGGTCTCGGACACGGGCAAGGGCATCACGGACGAGGACAAGCGGCGGCTGTTCGAACCCTTCTTCAGCACCAAGCCCCGCGGCCGAGGCACCGGCCTGGGCCTGGCCATCAGCCACGGCATCATCAAGCAGCACGGCGGTTCGATCGGGGTCGAGTCCAGCCCGGGCCAGGGCAGCACCTTCACCGTCCGCCTGCCCGCCGAGGATTAGGGGGGTTGTTGGTTGGGGGAACCCTTTTTGGTCAAAACGGGTTCCCTTGAGGCCCCCTCCCAAAAACTGAAGCAGCGCGGGCCGCACCGAACTGCGTTCGATTCGGTCCGCGCCGTTTTATTTGGTACGAGGTTCTTGGATCGTCATTCTGGTGGAAGCCAGAATCCTGGCGCAAAACGCCGTTGCCTGAGGCGCAGTTGAAACCCGCCCCTTTCAGCTTTTTCTTTCCTTTTCCTTAAAATAGAGCAGCACCCGCCGCCGATTCAGGAAGGGCAAGGTGTAATCTCGCCGTCGGGCGAGCTTCAAGCCCAGGTCGCGCAAGGTTTCCGTCGAGGCTTCGATTTCGCGGTAGGCCTGGGGACCTTTGTAGGCCGCCAGTATCCCTTCCGCGGCGAGAAACGGCCGGGCCAGACGCAGGAAATCGGGCAGCGGCCCCAAGGCGCGGGCCGTGATCAACTCGAATTGGCCGGTTTCCGCGGGTTCCGGTTCGGCCAAAGGTCCGGAACGGACGCGCAGGCCGGCGAGACTCAAGTGAAGGGCCGAGGATTTGAGGAAGGTGGTTTTTTTCGGATTGCGCTCGGCCAGGGTGATGGGCCACGCGGGCCTCAGGATTTTGAAGACCAGGCCGGGCAGGCCGGCGCCGCTGCCGATGTCCAGAACGGATAAGGCCGGGTCCGGAGGAAAATCGGCCAACGGAACCAGGCAGTCAACCAAGTGAAGCAGGATCATTTCGGCCGGCGGGGCCGGGGCCACTAGGTTGGTTTTTCGGTTCCAGCGGAGGAGTTCGCTCAGGAAATCCAGCAACCGGGCGGTCTGAGGCGGGGAGAGAGAGACACCCAGGGTTTGGGCCGCTTGGGCCAGGAGTTCGTCCAGGGGCCGGCTTCGCCAGTCCGGAAATGTTTCACGTGAAACACTTCCCTTCGTTTTTTTGGAACCGCCCATGTCACTTCCCCAGGCAGAATGTCTCGAAAATGCGGTTCAAAACGTCCTCGGGCAGGGTCTGACCCGTGATCCGACCCAGCCTGTCCAGCGCGGTCTGAATCTCCAGGGCCACGATCTCCGGCGGGAGGCCCGTTTTCAGCCCCTCGATGGCCGCCCGCACCGGTCCCCGGGCCTCCTCCAGGGCCCGCTTGTGCCGGGCGTTGGGCGCCAGGGCCGGGATTCGGTCGGACTGGAAGTCACCGCCGTTGACCGTTTCCAGGATGAGGGCCTGAAGACCGTCCAGGCCCTGGCCGGTCTTGGCCGAGGTTTGAAGCACCCGGGCCGGGGCGAGCAAGGCCCGCACCTCGTCCGGATCCAGGGCAGGAACCAGGTCGCTCTTGTTCAAGACGCCGAGAAGGGGCCGGCCGCGCATCAGGTCCAGCAGCCGCCGGTCTTCATCCGCCAAGGGCCGGCTTTGGTCGATCACCAGCAGCACCAGATCGGCCTCGGCCGCGCGGTTCTTGGCCCGGCGCTGCCCCTCGGCCTCGGCCGCGTCCCTGGGCGGCGTTTCCAGGCCGGCGGTGTCCACCAGGGTCAAAGGCACGCCGCCCAGCAAGGCCTCGGCTTCGATCAGGTCCCGCGTGGTCCCCGGTTCGGGCGTGACAATGGCCCGTTCGTCGCCCAGGAGGCGGTTGAGCAAACTGGATTTGCCCACGTTGGGCCGGCCGACGATGGCCAGGGCCAGGCCCTCGCGAAAAATTCGGCCGGCTTCGTACGATTCGAGGAGTTTTTCCAGAGGGGCCAAAGTCTCCCGCTTAAGACGGGCCGAGGCCTGCGGTCCGTCCAGAATCTCGGCGTCCTCGTCCGGGAAGTCCAGGGCCACTTCCAGGTGGGCCAATACGTCCAGGAGCGGCTCACGGAGGGTCAGCACGTTTTCCTTCAACCCGCCGGCGAGCTGGGCCAGGGCCAGATCGGCCTCGGCCCGCCCACGAGCCGCGATCAATTCGGCCACGGCCTCGGCCTGGGAAAGATCGATACGGCCGGCCAGAAAGGCCCGCTTGGTGAACTCGCCCGGTTCGGCCAACCGGGCTCCGGCGCGAAGCACGACCTCCAGGACCCGGCCGGTGACCATCGGTCCGCCATGGGTGTGGATTTCGGCCACATCCTCCCGGGTGTAGGTATGCGGGGCCCGCATGACCGCGGCCAAGGCCTCGTCCAGGACCCGGCCGGTCTCGGGATCGACGACTTGGCCCAGGCAGAGGCGGTGGGAGGGCAGGGGAAGCGCGGCCTGGCGCGGCTGAAAGACGCGGGTCAGTATCGGTTCGGCCTGGGGGCCGGAGAGCCGCACGATGGCGATGCCGCCCGGGCCGGCGGCGGTGGACACGGCGGCGATGGTCGAGCCTGGGCTTTTGGTGTTCATATGTTTGTTGTGGATTAAGGGGGAGTTCAGGGGGAACCCCTGTGGTGGCAAGGGTTCCCCAAGCGCCAGATCGTGTCTTGCTTACGTTTCCTGGACCTCGGCCGGGCGGTTTTCCTCTTCCGGCTCCCGGACCGTTTCATCGAAGGCTTCCCCGGATTCGGGCCGGTCCGCCGCGTCCATGAGGTCTTCATTCACGATCTCCTCGACGGCCGGCGCCCCCTTCCGGGCGTGTTCCGGGATGATGATCACCCGTTTATAAGCCCCGTCCCCCTTGCTGCGGGTGGACAGGCCGGGTTCGTCCTTGAGGGCCAGGTGGACCACGCGGCGGTCGTGGGCCGACAGGGCGCTGATGGTGACGGCCCGCTTGGTCCGGCGGGCCTTGTCGGCCATGCGCCGGGCCAGGGCCACCAGGGAATCCTGTCGCCGCTGGCGGTAGTTGCCGGTGTCCACCACCACGTGGTGCTTGTCCGGTTGAACCCGGTTGACGATCTTGTTGACCAGAAACTGCAAGGCATCCAGGGTGGCGCCCTTTTTGCCGATGAGCAGGCCGCTGTTTTCGCCCTGGATGTTGAGCACGATGCGGTCTTTCAGCCGCGCGGCCCGGATTTCGCCTTTGATCGGGATACGGGACAGGATGCCTTCGAGCACTTCCCGGGCCTGAATGGTGGCCGCGTCTTCCGGGCCTGGCGTTTCGATGGCTTCCGGGGCGGCTTCGGCCGGCGGGGCTTCGGGCCTGGGCTGTCGCTGGCGGGGCGGCCGTTCCGCCCGTCTTTCCGGGCGCGGTTTACGTTCTTCGCTTCGGGAAGGGCGCGGCTGGCGGGGCTGGGCTTCTTCGGCCTCGGCGGGCGAGGGAAGCGGCTCGGATTCGGCTCCTCCCCGACCCGTGAGTTTTTCTTCGATGTGAACCCGGATGCGCGCCTTTTTTCCGGCGAGCAGACCGAAGATTCCGCTAGAACCTGTTGTAATAATTTCGAATTTCAGTTCGTCCTTGGCCAGGTGGAGATGGCTGCAGGCCATTTCGATGGCCTCTTCGGTGGTTTTGCCTTCAAATTCCACTACGGGCATCTTTCCCTCCGTCTTCCTAGGACGCGCGCTTGTTGATTAAGTATTGCTGGCCGAGGGAGAGCAGGTTGTTGACGAACCAGTACAGGACCAGGCCGGAGGGGAAGTTGACGAAGATCACGGTGAAGAAGATGGGCATCAGCATCATGATCTTGGCCTGGGTCGGGTCTCCCGGCGTGGGGGTCATCTTCTGGGTGAGAAACATGGAGGCCCCCATGAGCAGCGTCAGGACCGGAATCCCCGCAGGTTCCTGCATGTAGGGGATTTTAAACCCGAAATGGAGCAGACGGTCCGGTGCGGACAGGTCCTGAATCCATAGCCAGAAAGGCGCGTGTCTGAGTTCGAGCGAATAATCCAGCAGGCGGTAAAAAGCGATGAAGACCGGAATTTGGATGACCATGGGCAGGCAGCCGCCCATGGGGTTGACTTTGAAGGTCCGGTAAAGCTGCATCATCTCCCGGTTCATGGCCTCCCGGTCGTTTTTGTACTTTTCCCGGAGCTTCATGATCTGCGGTTGGAGTTTTTGCATTTGTTTCATGGACTTATAGCTCTTGGCGGTCAACGGCCAGAATAGAATCTTGACCACGACGGTCAGCAGGATGATGGTCAATCCATAATTCTTGAGGAAGCCGTTCAGCCAGAGCATGACCACCAGGAGCGGCTTGGACACCACGTCCAACCAGCCGAAATAGATGGACCGGACCAGCCCGTTCTCCAGGGCCTTGAGCCGTTTGTAGTCCTTGGGGCCGTAATACAGGGTGTAGCGGTAGGTCTTTTCCGTATCGGGCGCCAGCACGACCGGCGGGGTAAGGAGTTGGAAGCGGACGCCGTTTTCGCCCAGGGCCTCGGCCTGCACTCGGGTTTTGTCCGGTTCGGCGGGCAGGATTCCGGCCAGAAAATACTGATCCTCGTATGCCGCCCAGGTCACGGATTGGAGCGTGGGGGTTATTTTGGCCATGTCCTTGGCCAGCTTTTTCAACTTGATCTCGTGCAGACCCGAATCCGTGAGCAGGCCCAGGCCGGCAAAAGAATACCGGTGCTTGTCCATGAAGGGCTGCGAAGTCAGTTCCAGCACCAGCGCGTCATCGACCTCTTGGCTCGACAGGTTGCGCAGAGTGACGGCCATGTCGATCAGATAGGTGCCGCGGCGGAAGGTGAAGGTCTTGATGACTTCGAATCCTTCGGGGGAGCGCCAGGTCAGGGTCAGCTTTTCCTCGGGCAAGGCCTCGCCCAAACGGATTTCCTCCCGGTCAGAGGAATAGACGACCTCGCTTAGGCCGGGCAGGGTGTGGTTGCGGAAGTAGGTGGCCAGCGGGAATTCGGCCGGGGATTGGGCGGCGACCAGCTCTTTGGGTGGGGATTGAGGATCGACGTCAACGCGGTAGTTGTTCAGGGTCAGGCTTTTCAGGCGACCGCCGACCGGCGTGATCTTGGCCTCATAAAGATCTGTTTTAACTACAATATCTTCTACGTTAACCGGGATTTTTGCTGTCGGCGTCTCCCCTTTGAGCGCGGGGCGGCTGGCAGCGGACGGGGTGGTGGCCCGTTCAGCCGGAGCGGCTTCTCCAGCCGAGGGCGGCGTGGTGGTGGGGGCGCTTTCTTGTTTCGACGGCGTGGTCAGGTAGGACCAACCGACAAAGACGATGATGGATAAGACAAAAGCCAACAGGACTCGTTTTTCCATGATTGCTCCGTGGAGACATGCCCCTGCCTCTTTAAGGAACCGGGTCGTATCCGCCCGGGTGGAAAGGGTGGCAGCGGGCCAGTCGGAGAAGGCTCAAACCGACTCCCTTGAACGGGCCATGCTTCACGATGGCCTGGAGGGCGTAGTTGGAGCAGCTCGGATGAAACCGGCAGCTTGGAGGCAGCAAAGGGGACAGGAGGTATTGGTACCCTCGGATGAGCAGGATGAGCGCACGCGTAATGACGGTGGAGATCATGATTCAGGCAAGACGCTTCCCAGGGCCTGCGCGAGTTCCGCGCAGATCGCCTTGGCATCCAGCTCGGCCGCGCCCGGATGGGCGATGACAATCATATCCGTGCCCAGGGGCAGCCGATGTTTGTGGAGCCGGAAGCATTCCTTGAGCCTCCGTCGGACCCGGTTTCTGGCCACGGCCGAACCGACCTTGCGGCCGACCGCGAGGCCCAAGCGGGCTTGGGGCAGAAGATTGGGCCGCATCAGAATCAGGAAATGGTTGGACCTCAGGCGATGGCTCGGCTGTCGGGAAACCGCCTCAAACTCTCCACGTTTCAGCAGACGCTCGGCCTTGGTGAGTCGAAAATCGCCCATGGTCCTGGCCGGGGACGTCCTCCCCTTGACGGTTTCGGGCATGCGCATCGAATGGGAGGAGGTCTCTCCTAGACGGCCAACCGTTTTCGGCCCTTGGCCCGCCGGCGTTTGAGGACGCGTTGACCGGCCTTGGTCCGCATGCGGACGAGAAAGCCGTGGGTGCGTTTGCGTTTCGTGTTGCTCGGTTGAAAGGTTCTTTTCATGGCGCGTTATCCTAATCTCCTTTTATAAACCCTAATTATGTACCAGCAAGCCGGAGCGATGTCAACGACATCCTTTAACCGGCCCGGGCGTTGTTCGGCGGTGAAAGCACACCTCACGCCCCCGAGAGTTTTGGACGCGGAGCGAGCCGGAATAGCCTTTAATTTCGGCCGACCGTGCGATATATTGATCAGGGAACGGAAAGTGTTTGCATCGATGCGGGGATTGCGCTATTAGACCGGCGAGCGCAAACCGGCATTTGACTGGGCCGGTGAACCAAGGAGAAACATGCGGGAAATTCAAGCTGAGACGATCACCCGGGCGGTCAAGGAGCTGTTCCTGGAATCGGCCTTTGTCCTGGGCCAGGACGTGATCGACGCCCTGAAAAGAGGCTATAGGGCCGAAGAATCCCCGGTAGGCCGGGAGATCATCAAACGTCTGTTAATCAACGCGGAAATGGCCAAGGCCGACCACATCCCCATCTGCCAGGATACCGGCCGGGCCATCCTGTACGTCGATGTGGGGCAGGATGTGCACGTCGTGGGCGGCGATTTCATGGAAGCCATCGAGGAAGGCGTGCGTCAGGCCTACACCGAGGGCTACCTGCGTAAGTCCGTTTGCCACCCCCTCACCCGAAAAAATACCGGCGACAACACCCCGGCCGTCACCCACGTGGCCATCGTGCCCGGCGACCGGCTCAAGATTATGGCCATGACCAAGGGCGAGGGCGCCGAAAACATGAGCCGCCTGTTCATGCTGCGCCCCACCGTGGGTTGGGAAGGCGTCAAAAAGAAGGTCCTGGAAACCGTGTCCGACGCCGGCCCCAATCCCTGCCCCCCCATCACCGTGGGCGTGGCCATCGGCGGCGCTTTCAGCACGGCGACCAAGGAGGCCAAAAAAAACTTGCTGCGGCCCATCGGCGAGCCCCATCCCGACCCGGAAATCGCCCGCCTGGAAGCCGAACTCCTCGAGGAGATCAACCGGCTGGGCATCGGACCCCAGGGCATGGGCGGCCGGATAACCGCCCTGGGCGTGCATATCTCGCTTCTGCCCTGTCACATCGCCTCCCTGCCCCTGGCCGTTAATCTCCAATGCCACGCCGCCCGCCACGCCGAGGTGGTCCTATGAACAATAACAATTTTCACCACCTGACCCCGCCACTCACCCGCGCCGATCTCGAACCCCTTCGGGCCGGAGACACGGTGCTCATCACCGGCGAGATTTTTTCGGCCCGGGACTCGGTTCACAAGCGTCTGGTCGAGGACATCCTGCGCAACAAGCCCCTGCCCATCGATGTGAACGGCCAGATGATATACTACCTCGGACCCACTCCGGCCCCGCCCGGCCGTCCCATCGGCGCGGCCGGCCCCACCAGCTCCTACCGCATGGACCCCTACACCCCCCAGCTTCTCGAACGCGGGCTCAAGGCCACCATCGGCAAGGGTATCCGCACCGACGAGGTCAAGGCGGCCATGCTCAAGTTCGGGGCCGTGTACCTGGCCGCCACCGGCGGGGCCGGCGCCCTGCTCAGCAAGGTCATTAAGGCCGTGGAGATCGTGGGCTACGAGGACCTGGGCCAGGCCGCCATCCGGCGGCTGACCGTCGAGGATTTCCCCACCACGGTCATCAACGACCTCCACGGCGCCGACCTCTACCAGGAAGCCCGCCAGAAGTGGGCCCGGCCCAAAGTGTGAAAAGGGCCTCCGGCTTTTTAAGTTTCTATTTTAAAATTAGACAGTTATGGTGAGTGACCCGGACAACACGTTGTCCGGGTCCGCCATCATCCATTGGACGGAGGCGGACAAGAGGCTTTCATTTTTAGGAGTGCACCCGAAGGATAAGTGGAAGGAAGGCGAAGAAATCCTGGGCCCCGTCTTTTACCAAGTTGCTATCAAATACATACGATTGACACAGATAAATACGATGTCCGCCCGTCATTCCCGCGAAGGCGGGAATCCAGAATGTCAAGATTTATAGAGGAAAAAGACTGGACCCCGGCCTTCACCGGGGTGACGGAGTTCTCGTCCGTTTGTAGTTTTTTGATTGCGACGTGGTCTTAAATCATGCCGGGGTGACGACTCTTCGCGCACCCAGGCCCTTGATCGTCATTCTGGTATGTTTAAAGCCAGAATCCAGCATTCCATGGTAATTCTTCCGTTACGAATAGGGCTGCTTCCGAAACGCCATTGCCTTGGTTGAAAAATCATTGAAGCGATGCAGTCGATTAAATGACCCTATCAAATCTCGCTTGTTGCCCTGCCCGCACTTTATTTCCTTGAAAAGAATCCGGATTTGAAAAATTCGCGGTTGAGGCGGGCGATGTGGCTGATGGAGATTTCCTTGGGGCACTCGGCCTCGCATTCCTTGTGATTCGAACAGGCCCCGAAGCCGAGCCGGTCCATTTCCAGGGTCATGGACCTCACCCGGTCGGCGGCCTCGGGCCGTCCCTGGGGTAAGAGGGCCAGGTGGGAGACCTTGGCTCCGACAAAGAGCATGGCCGCGGCGTTGGGGCAGGCGGCCACGCAGGCTCCGCAGCCGATGCAGGCCGCGGCGTCCATGGCCAGCTCGGCCGTTTCGGGCGATACGGGCAGGTTGTTGGCCTCGGGCGCGCTGCCGGTGTTGATTGAGATGTACCCTCCGGCCTGGATGATCTTGTCCAGCGCCCCCCGGTCCACGACCAGGTCCCGGACCACGGGAAAGGCCCGCGACCGCCAAGGCTCGATGACCACCGTGTCCCCGTCTTTGAAATGCCGCATGTGAAGCTGGCAGAGGGTGGTGCCCTTTTCCGGGCCGTGGGGCCGGCCGTTGACCACGGCCCCACACATGCCGCAGATGCCCTCCCGGCAGTCGTGGTCGAAGGCGATGGGCTCCTTGCCTTCCAGGGCGAGTTGTTCGTTGACGATATCCAGCATTTCCAGGAAGGACGCGTCCGTGGAGATGTCCCGGGCGTCGTAGGTTTCCAGGCGGCCCTTGACCTTGGCCTCGTCCTGTCGCCAGACCTTGAGGGTGAGGTGGATCGTCCGGCTCATTTGTAGCTCCTCTGCTTCAGTTCCACGTTCTCGAAGGCGAGCGGTTCGATGGTGCGCGTCGGTTCCCGGTCTTGGCCGGCGTATTCCCAGGCGGCCACGTGGCAGCAGTGTTCGTCATCGCGTAGCGGCTCGTTGTCCTGGGTCTGGAAGGCCTCGTTGAAGTGGCAGCCGCAGGACTCGCGGCGGGTGAGCGCGTCCAGGACCATGAGTTCGGCGAACTCCAGGAAATCGGCCACGCGGCCGGCCTTTTCCAAACTCTGGTTGAAGGTCGGGGCCGAGCCGGGCACGGTGACGTCCTTCCAGAAAGCGGCCCGGAGTTCCTGGACCAGGCCCTGGGCCTTGGTCAGGCCCTCGTCTGTGCGGGCCATGCCGCAGTATTCCCACAGGATATGCCCCAGCTCCCGGTGGAAGTCGTCCACCGTGCGCCGGCCGCCCACGTCCAACAGCCGCTGGACCCGGGCCGCGGCCTCGCTCTCGGTCTGCTCGAAGGCCGGGTTTTCAATGGCCACGTCGCTAAAACCGCCCTCGGCCAGATAGCCGCCGATGGTCTGCGGTAGAATGAAGTAGCCGTCGGCCAGACCCTGCATCAGAGCGCTGGCTCCGAGCCGGTTGGCGCCGTGGTCCGAGAAATTGGCCTCGCCGATGACGAACAGGCCGGGCAGGGTGGACATGAGGTTGTAGTCCACCCACAGCCCGCCCATGGTGTAATGCACGGCCGGGTAGATCATCATGGGCGTTTCGTACGGGTTTTCGGCCGTGATGCGCTCGTACATCTGGAAGAGGTTGCCGTACTTGCGTTCGATGGACTCGCGTCCATCGCGGCGGATGGCGTCGGCGAAGTCGAGATACACGGCGTAGCCGGTCTCGCCCACGCCCCGGCCCTGGTCGCACTCCCTCTTGGCGGCGCGGGAGGCCACGTCTCTAGGCACGAGGTTGCCGAAGGCCGGGTATCTCCGTTCGAGGTAATAGTCCCGGTCCTCCTCGGGAATTTCGTGAGGCGGCCGCTTGTCGCCCGAGGTCTTGGGCACCCAGATGCGGCCGTCGTTCCGCAGGCTCTCGCTCATGAGGGTCAGCTTGGACTGGTAGTCGCCGTGAACCGGGATGCAGGTGGGGTGAATCTGGGTGAAGCAGGGGTTGGCGAAGAGCGCGCCCCGGCGATAGGCCCGGTACGTGGCGCTGACGTTGGAACTCATGGCGTTGGTCGAAAGGTAAAACACGTTGCCGTATCCGCCCGTGGCCAGGACCACGGCGTGGGCCGCGTGGCGTTCGATGCGGCCGGTGACCAGGTCGCGGACCACGATGCCTCGGGCCCGGCCGTCCACCATGACCAGGTCCAGCATCTCCCGGCGCGGGTACAGAGTCACCTTGCCGGCCTTGACCTGCCGGCTGAGCGCCCCGTAGGCCCCCAAAAGAAGCTGCTGCCCGGTCTGGCCGCGGGCGTAAAAAGTGCGCTGCACCTGCACCCCGCCGAAGGAGCGGTTGGCCAGCAGCCCGCCGTATTCCCGGGCAAAGGGCACGCCCTGGGCCGTGCATTGATCGATGATGGCCGCGCTGACCTGAGCCAGCCGATAGACGTTGGCTTCCCGGGAGCGGTAGTCTCCGCCCTTGACCGTGTCGTAGAACAACCGTCGGATGCTGTCGCCTTCGTTGGTGTAGTCCTTGGCCGCGTTGATGCCGCCCTGGGCCGCGATCGAGTGAGCCCGGCGGGGGCTGTCCTGGATGCAGAAGGTCTTGACGTTGTACCCCAGCTCGGCCAGGGAGGCCGAGGCCGAACCGCCGGCCAGGCCCGTGCCCACCACGATCACGTCGTAGCGGCGTTTGTTGGCCGGGTTGACCAGCTTCAGTTCAAAACGGTGCCGGTCCCATTTTTCGGCCAGCGGGCCGTCGGGCACGCGGGCGTTCAAGGTCATGGCGCGTCCTTTCTATAGGAGGATCAGCATGAAGACAGGGATCAGGCCGAAGCCGAAGCCGAAGGCCAGGCTGGCCAGCAGCCCGGCGCCGGAAAGGATGGGGCTGTATTTGGGGTGGTTCGCCCCCAAGGTCTGGCAGGCGGACCAGAACCCGTGGCTGACGTGCAGCCCCACGGCCACGACGCCGATCACGTAGAGCAGCACGTATTCGGGTCGGCTGAAGAGACCGGTCACCATGCCATACAGGGCTTGTTTGGATGCGCCGGCCAACCGGAAGTTGAGCAGGTGCACCACCAGGAAGGCCAGGATGACCAGCCCGGTGTAAAGCTGCAAACGCGAGACGGTGGTCCCTTGGGCCACGGTTTTGTACACCCGATACCTGACCGGCCGGGACGTCCAATTTTGCTTATAAAGGTAACAGCCCATGATGACGTGAAGAATGGCGAAAAAGAGCAGGACCAGTTCGGCCGTGGTGATGAACACGCCCAGCGCGTTCAGATGCTCCACGTAGGAGGTGAAGACCTCTTGGCCTAGACCCAGGGTCAGGTTGCCCAGGAGATGAACGATCAAAAATAGAAAGAAGCTGAGGCCCGTCACGGCCATGAACAGCTTGCGGCCGATCGAGGCGTTGAGCGTGCGCGTGAGCCAGTTCATGTTTCACTTCCCCCGCCAGGCCCATGGACCTTTGGCGGTCCTGGCCGGCCAGAATTCGCGCACCCGGAACCGGTCCCTGCAGCCAGCCCCCAAATCGAAGGCCGGCCTGCCGCGGGTGTGGTCAAACGAAACGTAGTGTCGTCTTATCAAAAAAAAATGAAAAAGGCAATCCTAGAACCTCCTTGACCCCGCATTGCTTAAAGCCGGGCCGCTTTCCTCCAAACCCGGCCGCCCGGCAAGGCCCGGTGGGCCAAAGGTATTGACAACGTGCCGAAAAAAACGGTATTTTTGAACCGTCATCCATTTTAAAGGTAAAATACCGAGGCGTTGCGTGAGCGGGCACGGAAAACGAATGGTCCTTTCGAGGGACCAGATAGAAAAGCGGGTTCAGGAACTGGCCCGGGAGATTTCGGACGCCTACCAGGGACAGAACCTGGTGCTTATCGGCGTGCTGAACGGCGCCTTCATCTTTCTCTCCGATCTGGCCCGGGAGATCAGCGTGCCGGTTCAGGTGGATTTCGTGCGGCTGGCCAGCTACGGCGCCGAAAGCGAATCCTCGGGCAGCATCCGCCTGACCAAGGACGTCGAACTGAATCTGAAGGACAGGCACGCCCTCATCGTCGAGGACATCGTGGACACCGGTCTCTCGCTCAGCTTCTTGAAAGACCACCTGGCCGCCCATCGGCCGGCGTCGATCAAAACCTGCGTCCTGGTCAACAAGCGGGAGCGGCAACGGGCGACCGTGAACATGGATTACATCGGATTCGAGGTGCCCGAGGGGTTCCTGGTGGGCTATGGACTAGATTTTAACGAGCAATACCGGTGTCTGCGGGACATCTATCATCTGGACCTGAACTAGTCGGGCTGTGTCATAATACAAGAAATTAAGAGAAGAGACCCATTTTGGGTGTTGGGTTACCATTAAAAATCCAAAAATCGTTTGTAGGTTATTCTGGGAAGCCTGGTATTTAGCAAAAAATATTATGACACAACCGGGAATACAAGGGGTCAGGACATGATCGTCCAATGTGAAAACTGCTCGACCAAATTTCGCGTGGACGAAGACCGGATCAAAGACGAGGGGTCCCGCGTCCGCTGTTCGGTCTGTAAAAACGTTTTCACCATTTTTCGCGAGACCCCCGAGAGCGAGGAACGCCCCGAGGATCGCATCGATCTGGACGAACTGAGGGCCTCGGCCGAGGACCTCACACCTGCCCAAGCGGATACGGGTTTTGACGAAACCGTGCTCCCGCCCATCGACAATGACCTGGGCCTGGGAGACCTCGAAGCCACCGCGCGGAAGGAAGCCCCGGAACCGGAAGCGGTGGAGGAAGAGGAAGAAGTCCCGGCCCTGGCCGAAGACGAACCCGCGGCCGTGTTCGAGGAAGAAGCCGAAGAAGCCGAAGAAGAGGTTCCGGCCGAATCCGAGGCCCTGATCGGGGAAGAACCCGAGGAAGAAGCCCTGGCCGAAACCGCGATTTTGGCGGAAGAGGAAGGGGGCGTCTCAGAAGAGGAAGCCAGGGGTTTCGAGGAAAGCTTGGCCGGTTTCGAGAAGGAAATGGACCAAGCGATCGAGGAGGAAACAGACCAAGAGATCGAGGAAGAACCGTCCCCGGCCGTGGACTTCGAACACGAGCAGGTCCTCCAGGAAGAGGCCCCGGAGGAGTTCGTCCTCGAATCCGAGGAGCCCCTGCCCCAGGCCGTGAAACCCCGGGTCCCCAAACGAGGCCGGACCCTGCTCTGGATTCTCATTTTGTTACTGGCCGTGGTCGCGGCCGCGGCCGGCGTGAACTACTTCCAGCCCGGCCTCCTGCCCTCGCTCATCCCCGGCCTGTCGCAAAAGGTTGAACCCGATCCTCTGGGCCGGAGCCAGATTTTCCTCGACGACAAGTTGACCAAAGACTCCTGGAGGACAAACCAGAGCGCCGGTCAGCTACTGATCATCACCGGCCTGGCCAAGAATATTTCCACCGGCCCCCGCAGCTACATTCAACTCCGTGTTGTTCTGAACAGCGCCACGAACGAAATCCTGGCCCGCAAGATGGTTTACTGCGGCAACATCCTCAGCGAAGAGGACCTCGAAACCCTGTCCATGGAGGAGATCAACCGCAGGCTCCAGGACCGGGCCGGGGCCTCGGAAACAAACACCAACGTGCCGCCGGGGCAGAGCGTGCCTTTCATGGCGGTCTTTGACAACGTACCGGCCGCCCTTTCCACCTTCGGAGTCGAAGTGATCGGCTCCCAACCCGGGCAGGCCGCGAAATAAAGGCATGTTGAAAGTCAGGCGAATACGAGGGGCCGTTTACGAACGGCCTCTTGATTATTGAACAGACGGCGCAGGCGAAATACAGACCTTCCCCATCAAAAGGAGCCAGTCCATGCCCAAGACTCGCAAGCGGCCGGTGCAACCCGAAGACGTGTATGCCTTGAGGACCGTGGTCGATCCCCAGATTTCCCCGGACGGCCGGTTCGCGGCCTACACCCTCTCCTGGAACGACAAGGACAAGGACGAGGTCTGTTCGGCCATCTACCGGGCGCCGCTGGACGGCAAGTCCCCGGCCCGGCGGTTCACCTGGGGCAAAAACGACAACTCCCCCCGCTGGTCGCCGGACGGCCGCTTTCTGGCCTTTGTTTCCAATCGCGGCGAGAAAAGTCAGATTTTTCTGGCCCCGCTCGACGGCGGCGAACCTTTCCCCATCACCCATGCCAAGTTCGGCGTGTCGCAACCCTGCTGGTCGCCGGACGGGAAACAGATGGCCTTTACGGCCCGCGTGGGCGACTACAAGGAAACCAAGGACCGCGGCCCCGTGGAAAAGGCCGCGCCCCGCGTCATTCGCGACCTGGCCTACAAACTCGACGGTATCGGCTTCTTTGACCAACGGCGGCTGCACATTTTCACCGTGGACGTTGGCAGCGGTGTGGAGAAACAGATCACGGACGGCGACTTCAACGACCGGCAGCCCTGCTGGTCGCCGGACGGGCGGTCGATCGCCTTTGTCTCCGACCGCCGGCGCGGCCGCCACCAGTACCATTGGCGCGGCGACGTCTGGGTGGCGCCCGCGGCCGGGGGACGGCCTCGAAAGCTGACCCCGAGCACGGGCGGCGTGACAGGCCCGGTCTATTCGCCCGACGGCCGATGGATCGCCTTTATCGGCCAGGAAGGTGACGAGGCCGATACGTCCCGCAACCCGCAGTTGATGATCGTTCCGGCCCAGGGAGGCGAGGCGCCCCGCTCGGTCAGCGCCGCGCTGGACCGGCCGGTCACGGGACCCGTGCCCAAGGGCGGGCAAACCTTTGATTGGCTTCCGGGCGGCCGGAGCCTGGTCTTTTTGGCCGCTGACCAGGGCGCCATGGTCCTATATCGCGCGGACATCCGTTCGGGATCGGTCGAAAAAGCATTGGGCGGCGACCGCCACATCCAAAGCCTGAGCTTGAGTCCCGAGGGCGGCCGGGTCGCCTTTTCCGCCGCGTGGCTTTCGGCGCCCGGAGAAATCTATGTGGCCGGATTCGATGGGAAAACGCCGGAGCGCAACCTGAGCCGGGCCAACGACGAACTGCTCGGGAGCGTCGAGTTCGCGCGGCCCCGCCGGATTAAATACAAGGCCCGGGACGGTCTGGAAATCGAGACCTTCGTTCTGGTTCCGCCGAATTATAAAAAAGGAAAGCCGCTGCCCACCATCCTCGAAATCCACGGCGGGCCGCATTCCTTCCACCCCTCCATCCCTCGAATGTTGGCCTTTCAGGCCATGGCCGCGGCCGGATACGCGGTGACGCTGCCCAATCCGCGCGGCAGCGGCTCCTACGGCGAGGCCTTTGCCCGGGGCTGCGTGGAAGATTGGGGCGGGCAGGATTTCCTGGATATCATGACCGGCGTGGATGAGTTGGTCAAACGCGGCATCGCCGACCCGGACCGCCTCTATGTCAGCGGCTACTCCTTCGGCGGATTCATGACCACCTGGACCGTGGGGCACACCAACCGCTTCCGCGCGGCCGTGATCGGCGCGCCCGTGTCGGACCAGGCCAGCATGTTCGGCACGACCGACATCCCCCGCTTCAACGCCTTCGAACTCGGCGCTCTGCCCTTCGACGCCCCGGAACGGTCCTGGCAACGGTCCCCGGTCGCCTACCTGCCCAATGTCCAGACCCCGGTCCTTCTGACCCACAACGAGGGCGACCTCAGGTGTCCCATGGGCCAGTCCGAGGAAATCTTCCACGGGCTGAAGATGTTGGGCAAGGAAGTGGAATTTGTCCGCTATCCGGGCGGTTCCCACGTGTCCAACGCGCCTTCCCAACTGGTGGACCGCACCCGGCGGATCATCGACTGGTTCGAAGGGCACGCCCCGTCCAGGGCGAAGAAGAAGCGGGGCGGCTGAAACGCGCCTTCACCGATGGGGGAACCTCTGCCCTTGTTCGGAACAAGAGGAAAAACAGGCCATGAATCAACTGGTTACCATTGGCATTGTCGGGGACTACAACCCCCAGGTCATTTCATCCCACCGTCTGACCGACCAGGCCCTCGGCCACGCGGCCCAGGCCTTGTCCATCGCGGTGGAGCCGACCTGGATACCCACCCCATCGCTGGAGGGGCCGTTCGGCGTCGAGGTCCTGGGTCGGTTCGACGGCCTGTGGGGCGCGCCCGGCAGCCCGTACCTAAGCATGGACGGGGCGCTGGCCGGCATCCGCTTCGCCCGGGAGGCGGATCGGCCCTTTATCGCCACCTGAGGCGGGTTCCAACATGCTCTGGTAGAGTATGCCCGGAACGTGCTCGGCATGGAAGACGCGGCCCACGAGGAGATCACCCCGAACGCCCCCACCCTGCTAATCAGCCGGCTTCCCTCCTCCCTGGTGGGACAGGCCCAGACGATCACCATGACCCCCGGCTCGCGCGCCTTCGAGGCTTACGGCCAGGCCGAGGCGGTCGAGCAATTCGCCTGCAACTTCGGGCTGAACGCCGGCTTTGGCCGGGACCGGGATTGGGGCCGGCTCAAGATCACAGGCAGGGACGCCAGCGGCGAAGCCCGGATCGTGGAACTCGAAGGCCACCCGTTCTATGTGGCCACGCTCTTCCTGCCGCAGCGCTCCTCCTCCCCGGATCGCCCCCATCCGCTTATCGTGGCTTTTCTTCAGGCGGCGCAGGCCTCGAAATAGCTGGGGCCTTTAGGCCGCGCCCCCTGGAAGAAGCCGGGTTTTGTGATAGACTGGGTCTGTAACCGGTGCCATGGCCCGGGCGACTTAGGAATCATGGGAGACTTGATCGGAGGGGGTGCGCCGCGTCTTTTGGTTTGAAACGGACCGGCGTCTGCGATCCAGGAGGTCATCCAAATGAAAAAATTGAGAAAAATGGCGTTCAAGACGGCCGTTGTCTTTGCCTGTCTCTTCACCTTTGGCCTGTGGTCCACCGCGGCCCCGGTCCTGGCCGCTCGAAATGACCCGGGCAACCGACAGGACGAAAAGCGGGACCGGGACGTTTCCCGAGACCGCCAACAGGACCGGACGGAACGAAATCGGCCCGAGGCGTCTTCCGAGGACCAGATGGAACGAAACCGGTCCGATGACCAAAACAAGCGGGTCATGACCAAGGACCGGCCCGGCGACAGGAACGACCGGGGTCCGGCCCGCGCGGCGCCTCCGACCCGGGTGGTCAAGCCCACGCCCAAGGTGGTTCGTCCCGCTCCCAAGGTGGTCCGTCCCGCACCGCGCCCGGTTTACCCCGAAGGCCGGGTCGTGCACCGGCTGCCCGCCGGGCATCGGCCCATTTGGGTGGGCAACCACGAGTATTATTACCACAGCGGCTATTTTTACAATCGAGGCCCGTCCGGTTATGTGATCATTCGGCCGCCCAGGGGCGCCGTGGTCTTCAGTCTGCCCATCGGCTTCACGGCCCTGGTTCTGGCCGGCATCACCTATTACCTCTTCGAGGGCACCTATTACATGCGCGTGCCCACGGGCTATGTGGTGGTCGATCCGCCGGCCCAGGTGGCCGTGGCCAAGCCGGTCGAGCCCGTGGTGCCCACCACGCCGACCGCGGGTGAGACCGTGACGGTCACCGCCGCGCTGCTCAACGTCCGTTCCGGCCCGGGCGCCAACTTCCCGGTCATCGCCCAGGTCCAGAAAGGCGACCCGCTGGTGGTGTACGGCTACGCCCCGGACTGGCTGTACGTCATGCTGCCCGGCGGCGGCGAATACGGCTGGGTCATGCTGGCCCACACCACCCCGGCCGCCAGCGGCTAGACGCGCGGATATAACTTAGGCTGTTTATTACCCGGCCGGGCCCATATGGGCCCGGCCGGTTTCGTTTCATTGCGAGGGGTTTATAAAATCCACTTGCGTTTGATGTTCCACAGGCTGGCCGCGAAGAGCAGCGCGCAAAAGACGAAAAGCACGGACAGATCGAGCGTGTAAGGCATGGTGTTTCCGCCGTGAACCGAGCCGTGGAGTACATCCGCCCCGTAGGTCAACGGAATGATGTAGGACAGCGGCTTCAGGAAAATCGGCAGCTTCTCGATGGGGAAGAAGAGGCCGCACAGAAAGATCATGGGGAAGCGGAAAAAGTTGGAAAAGGTCTGGGCTTCGAACACCTCGCTGACCGCCACGGCGATGAAAAGGCCGAGAAAGGTCGAGGCCACGGCGATCAGGATCACGGCCGGAACGAACAGGCTCCATGCCACCCCGGACAGGTCCGCGAGGAAGGCGGCCATGACCACGGGCACGAAGGCGTTGGCCATGCCGAACAGGATAGCCCCGCCGGTCTTGGCCAGCATGAGGAATTCTAGCGGTAGGGGGGCCAGCAGCAGACGTTCGAAGGACCGGCTTCTCTTTTCAAAGGTCACGGTCACGGCCAACATCGAGGTCGTGCCGAACAGGATGGACACGGCCGTCATGCCGGGCAGCAGGGTCAGGATGCTGTCCAGGCCTCTGCCGGAGCGGATAAAGAACATGCCAGTCCAGGCCAGGGGAAAGATCAGGCCCCAACTGATGTTCGGCGGCTTGAGGTAATAGGTCCTCATGTCCTTGTCCAGGATGTTCCAAAAAGCGATCCAGCGTTTCATTGGCCGGTCCCCCGTTTCTCCTTTTCCCCTTGCATGGCCCCCGCCTCGATCCCGGTGGCTTCCACAAAAATGTCCTCCAGAGACGGCCGCATCCGTCGGGCCTCGGTCACCTCGGCCCCGGCGTCCTCCAGAAACCGCACCAAAGGCCCCACGGGCACGGGATGGTCGGCTTCCACCCGGACTTGCGTCGGCGAGGCGGCCTTGAACCGAAGGCCGGGGAACGAAGCGGCCAACTTTTCTTCCAGGCCGTCCACCGGGTTGGCGCAGGAGATTTCGACCCGGTGTTTTTCCTGAATGGGCTGGACCAGGCGCTCGACCGTGTCGTTCCTTACGATCCGCCCCGAGACGATGAAGGCGATGCGGTGGCACAGCCGCTCCGCCTCCTCGATGTAGTGGGTTGTCAGGAAAACGGTCGTGCCGGAGTGGTTCAGGTCGGCGATGAGCTGCCGGACCTGCCGGGCGCTGGCCACGTCGATGCCCGTGGTGGGTTCGTCCAGAAACAGGATTTCGGGCCGGTGGATGATGCCGGCGGCCATGGTCAGCTTGCGCTTCATGCCCTTGGAATAGCCGCCGAACTTCCGGTCCGCCGCCTGGGCCAAGCCGAAGGTCTCCAGAAGCTCTCGGGCGCGCGCCCGGCGTTCCGCCTTGCCCCGGCCGTACAGGGCTGCGCAGAAGCACAGGTTTTCGAAGCCGGTCAGCTCGGGATAAAGATTGCTTTCGTCCGGGACCACGCCGATCAGGTGTTGCGCCGCCTTGGGGCGTCCCGTGCAGTCGATGCCGCCGATCTGAATCCGGCCGCCGTCCGGCCGGGCCAGGCCGGTCAGCATGTTGATGGTCGTGGTTTTGCCGGCCCCGTTCGGCCCCAGAAAGCCGAACAGCTCACCGCGCCGGACCTCGAACGAAAGGCCCGCCACGGCTTCGACATCTTCGAAGTTTTTCCGCAGATCCTGGGCAACGATGGCCTCGGTCATTTTGTCATTTTCTCCCTCGCGCACGGATGCGGCGCGTTTTGCGTTTTCGAGTTCTGTCTTTGAGACCATTGCAGAATAAGAGAGCCGGGCCGGCACGGGGGCCGGCCCCTTCAATACTTGGAAAAATCGCAACACGGAAAAACCCGTAAGGGTCACGCCGAGGCGTGACGGCCGCCCGCGCTACTTCGTTACATGTCATTGCGAGGAGCGAAGCGACTCGCAATGACAGAAAAAAACCGCTTTTAAGCAATGAACTTCTGGCACATGACCCTACCGGATCGCGCCCAGCAAGCCCTGGGCCGCCCGGTTCCACGCGGCCAGCGTGGCCTCGTTGACCCGATAGTGAACGAAGTACCCCTTTTTTTCGGCCAACACGATGTCCGCGTCCCGGAGCACACGCAAATGCTGCGAAACCGCGGCCGGCGTGATGTCCAGGTCCCGGGCCAGGGCGTTCACGCACAGGGAGCGGGTCTTGAGCAGCGCGATCATGCGCACCCGCTTGTCCACGGACAGCACCTTGAAAATGCGGGCCAGCTTTTCCGAATCGACCATGACGCTCCTTTGATTAAGCATCAACGCGGATACTTTATCAAATATGCCGCGATCGTCAAGGAATTTTTTCCAAATTGAAAGGCAACAGCGCGAGGCGGCGAAAAAACCCTACTCCTCGAACTTGAAATCCACTTTTATTTTAAAGGTTTTGTCGGCCGGGAGGTTGAAAATCTCGGAGACGCCCGTGGCCAGGGAAATTTCGGCCAGGCAGGCGTCGATCTCTTCGCGGGAGGGGGCGATGAAGGTGAACCAGACGTTCAGGTCATGGCTGCGGCGGTAGTTGTGGGTCACGCCGTCGTAGCGGTTGACCGCGTCGATGAAGGCGGCCAGTTTGTCCTTGGGCACCCGGGCCGCGCAAAGCGTGCTGGTGTAGCCCAGCCGGCCGGCCGAAAAATTGCCGCCGATGCGCCGGATCACGCCCGTTTCTCGCAGGCGTTTCACCCGGCCGAGCACCTCGGCCTCGGTCAGCCCCAGCCGTTCGCCCAGCGCGCGGTACGGTTCGGCCTCGATGGGGAAAGCGGTCTGGACCAGGTTCAAGATGGCCCGGTCGGTTTCGTCCAGGGAGGCGGCCATGTTTTCGGGGAGCTGGTTCGAGGTCATGTGGGGATTTCTCTAGAAATCGGTTCATACAGGCAGAGCGGTTCCTCGGCCAGATAGTCGCCCGTGGCTTCAAAGGCCCGGGCCCGGCAGCCGCCGCAGACCTGGCGGTATTCGCACCGGCCGCATTTGCCGTGGTAGCCGGACCGGTCCCGGAGGGCCAAAAATACGGGTGAGGTCCTGTAGATCTCGGGAAAACTTTTCTCGCGCACTTGGCCGCAGTCGATCTCCAGATAGCCGCAGGGTTGCACCTGGCCGGTGTGGGAGACGAAGACGAACCCCTGCCCGCCCATGCAGCCATGGGAGACGGCGTCCCGGCCAAAGGTGGCCATGTCCACCTTCTTCCCTTCGGCCTTGGCCTGCTGCCGGAGCACGCGGTTGTAGTGCGGGGCGCAGGTGGCCTTGAGTTCGAGCGGCACCTGGAACTGCCGGCCGTAGAACCAAACCAGCACGTCCTCGTATTCCTGCGGGGACAAGACCTCCTCGGGCAGGTCCCGGCCCCGGCCGGTGGGCACCAGCAGAAAAATGTGCTGGGCCACGGCGCCTAGGGAGACGGCCAGGCTTTGGATAGCGTCCAGTTGAGAAAGATTGTGGCGGGTGATGGTGGTGTTGATCTGGACTTCCAGACCGGCCCCCCGCGCGTGCTCGATTCCGGCCACGGCCCGATCGAACGCGCCTTTGACGCCGCGCAGCCGGTCGTGCTCCGCAGCCGTGGCCCCGTCGATGGAGATGCTGATGCGTTCGATGCCGCTTTCCCGGATACGCCGGGCCGCGTCAGCCGTGACCAGGGTGCCGTTGGGGGCCATGACCACGCGCAGGCCCTTTTCCGCCCCCCGCTTGGCCAGATCGAAGATGTCGGGCCGGAGCAGCGGCTCCCCGCCGGTCAGGATGAGGATGATGTCCGGACCCATGGAGGCGATCTGGTCGATGAGGGTAAATCCCTCGGCCGTGGTCAGCTGCTTTGGGTCGGGCTCGTCGATGGCCGCGGCCCGGCAATGGGCGCAGGCAAGGTTGCAGGCCCGGGTCACCTCCCAGGCCACCAGGCGCGGGGCCGCCGATCCGTTTGGATTCAGGCCGGCGTGGGGGTGTGCCGGCCGGTTCACCCGTGGGCTTCCTTGAGCCACCGGGCCGCGTCCGGGGCGAAGTAGGTCAGGATGAGGTCCGCGCCGGCGCGTTTGATGCCGGTCAGGAGTTCGAGGACGATGGCTTTTTCGTCGATCCAACCGCGCTCGGCCGCAGCCTTGACCATGGCGTACTCGCCGCTGACGTTGTATGCCGCCAGGGGCAGGTCCACGCGGCGTCGCACGCGGCGGATCACGTCCATGTAAGCCATGGCCGGTTTGACCATGACGATGTCCGCGCCCTCTTCCACGTCCAGATCGACCTCGCGCAAGGCTTCCCGGGCGTTGGCCGGGTCCATCTGGTAGCCGCGCCGGTCGCCGAAGGCCGGGGCGGATTCGGCCGCTTCGCGGAAGGGGCCGTAAAAGGCCGAGGCGTACTTGGCCGCGTAACTCATGATGGCGATGTGACTGAAGCCGGCCTCGTCCAGGGCTGTTCGGATGCGGCCCACCCGGCCGTCCATCATGTCCGAGGGCGCGATCACGTCGGCCCCGGCCTTGGCGTGAGACACGGCCTGGCGGGCCAAGAGGTCCAGCGTGGGGTCGTTGTCCACTTCCTCACCCTTTAGCACCCCGCAATGGCCGTGGGACGTGTATTCGCACAGGCAGACGTCGGTCATGAGCACCACGCCGGGCGCTTCCGCCTTGAGGCGCTCCAAGGCCTGCTGCACAATGCCGTCCCGCGCGTAGGCCTGGGAACCGGTTTCGTCCTTGCCCTCGGGCAGGCCGAAAAGGATGATGGCCAGGACGCCCAAATCCCGGGCCGCTTTGACTTCCTCGACCAGCTTGTCCACGGACAGGTGGTACTGACCGGGCATGCTGGCGATGGGCGTTTTGACGTTTTTGCCGGGCACGACGAAGAGCGGCCAGATGAGGTCGCTGGCCAGCAGGGTGGTTTCGCGCACCAGGCCGCGGAGCATGGGCGTGCGCCGTAAGCGGCGGGGGCGGTCTTGAGGAAAGGGCATATGATCTCCGTGTTTTTTTAGTGCATCCTACAATTGCGCGGCCACTTCGAGCGAAAAGAGATAATTGCTTGAGATTGCCGCGTCGCTACGCTCCTCGCAAAGACGTTCACGTGTCTAGGTGTCCTTGAACCAAACATCACCCCAGGCCGATCTCCTGGTCGGTCAGGTAGCAGGCCGGGTCCGGCGCCCAAGGGTCGCCCGTGGCCGCTTCGGCCCTGGCCCGGAAGTTGCCGGCGCAAACGGAAAGCCAGCGGCAGGCCTGGCAGCGGCCGGTGACGTGGGCCTTTTTATCCTTCAGCTCGGCCAGGAGCGGAATGCTCGGGTCGGTCCAAATCCGGCTGAAGGGCCGCTCCCGCACGTTGCCAAAGGTGTGCTCGCGCCAGAATTGGTCGGCGTGGACCCGGCCGTCCCAAGAGACGCAGCCGATGCCTCGGCCCGAGGAGTTGCCCTCGTTCATTTCCAGCAGTCTCAGCACCTCGGCGGCCCGGTCCGGGTTTTCGTTCAGGAGTTTTAAATAGATGTAAGGCCCGTCGGCGTGGTTGTCCACGGTCAACACCTCGGGGCTTTTGCCTTGGTCGAACATCCGGCGGGTGCGGGCCAGGATGAGGTCCACGGCCGCCCGGGTTTCGGCGTGGCTGAGGTCCTCTTTCATGAGATCAGCCCCCCGGCCCGAATAGACCAGGTGGTAGAAACAGACGCGAGGGATGTCGCGCTCTTCCAGCAGATCGAAGATGGAACCGATGGCCGCGGCGTTGTGCCGGTAGATGGTGAAGCGCAGGCCCACCTTGAGCCCGGCCGCTCGGGAGTGCTCGATCCCGGTCATGGCCCGGTCAAAGGCGCCAATAGCGCCGCGAAATGTGTCGTTCACCTCGGCCAGCCCGTCCAGGCTGATGCCCACGTAGGAAAGCCCCAGGTCGGCCAGCTCCCGTGCCTTGTCCGCCGTGATGAGCGTGCCGTTCGTCGATAGGACCGCCCGGAGGCCCTTGCTCACGGCGCGCCGGATGAGCCGCATGATGTCGGGCCGCATAAGCGGTTCCCCGCCGGAAAAGAGCACCACCGGCGCGCCGAAACCGGCCAGGTCGTCCAGCAGGGCCACGGCTTCGGTCGTGTTCAGTTCGTCCTTGGCCGGACCGGCCCCGGCCTGGGCGTAGCAGTGGATGCACTTCAGGTTGCAGGCCCGGGTGACGTTAAAGACCACTACCGGCTTTTTGTCCTCGGAAAATTGCAGAAGATGCGACGGCAGCCGGCTGGAGTGCCGCCCGTAGCGGAGCGCGTCCGCCGCCTCGACAGCGCCGCAGTACAGCTTGGAAATCCCGATCATAAAAGAACCCTTTGGCTAAAAAAGCAGCCGGGCAAAGTATAATCCAGACTTTGGGGATGTACAAGACCGGCGGAGGGAATGATGAATGATGAGGCAGCTTGCTCCCGTCTTGGCGGAGAGCAACCGGGACGAATGGAATAAAAGAGCGCCGAGCCAGGATTCATCATTTTCTTCCCGGTCTTGCCGCCGAAGCGGCGATGGAATACAATGAGATGAACTCTTGTTCGGCCAAGGAATTTTTTATGCACGAAATGTCCATCGCCCAGAGCATCGTTGACATCGTCCGCGAGGAAATGGCCCGGTACAACGTCCAGAAACTGGAAGCCATCAACCTGGCCGTGGGCAAGATGTCGGCCGTGGTGCCCCAGCATCTTTCCCGCTGCTTCGACATCCTCGTTTACGAGACCGACCTTGACGGCACCCGGCTCAACATCCGCGAAGTGCCCCTGACTTACCGCTGCCAGGCCTGCGGGCACGGTTTCCAGGCCGATCAGGTGGCCTTGGCCTGCCCCGAATGCGGCCAGGACGCTCCGTACCTGGAACAGGGCCGGGAGCTGTCCGTGGAAAGCATCGAGGTGGGGCAGGAAGACGTGGAGTCGCCCTCAGACCAACCGGCCGGGGATATGTAACGTTTTTTAAGGAGGCCATGGTGAAAGTTCCCGTCGTCCGTAACATCCTGGAAAGCAACGACCGCATCGCGGCTCAGAACCGCGCGCTTTTTTCCGCCCATCGCATCCTGGTGATCAATCTCATGTCCAGTCCGGGCGCGGGCAAGACCACGCTCCTGGAACGCACCATCGAGCGGCTGAAAGACAAGTACCGCATCGGCGTGATCGAAGGCGACATCGCCTCGACCTACGACGCCGAGCGTATCGCCCAGAAGGGGGTTCAGGCCGTGCAGATCAACACGGACGGGGCCTGCCACCTGGACGGCAACATGATCAGCGAAACCTTGGCCCAGTTCGATTTGACCGCCCTGGATCTGCTGGTGGTGGAAAACGTGGGCAACCTGGTCTGTCCGGCCGAATTCAACGTGGGCGAGGACATGAAGATCATGATCCTGTCCGTGCCCGAGGGCGACGACAAGCCGCTCAAGTACCCCCTCATGTTCCAGGAGAGCCGGGTGCTGCTCGTGAACAAGATCGACCTCCTGCCCTACGTGGACTTCAACCTCGACCGCATGCGCCAGATCACCACGGGCTTGAACCCGCACCAGATCGTCTTCGAGGTCTCCTGCCGGACCGGCGAGGGTTTGGACGCCTGGATCGACTGGCTGGACAACGAGGTCAAGACCCGCCGGACCGGTCCGTGATCCGGCTGGCCCGGCCGTGCGTTCGCCCATGAGACGAACCCGCCCTTTTTCGTTTTTTATAAGTCTGGCCGCGATCCTGCTGCTGGTCGGGGGCAAGACTGTCGCGGCCGAGCCGCCGGTCGAGGACATGGTGCGTTTGGCCGGGGAGCGGCTCCTGGCCGCCGTGGACGGCGTGTACCAAGCCTTGGAAACGCTAGAGACCGGCGATCGCGCGCCGGCCGTGGTTTTCAAGGCCCTGGACGCCATCGAGGCCGAACTGAAGGACCTGCGCGATCGGGTCGATCGAGGCCTGGTTTCGAAGGATCTGGATCAGCCCGCGCGCGAGGCTTTGCTTCTGGCCCGGCGCGCGATCGACCATCTGCTCGATCTGGTGGACACGCTTCGGGATTCGGCCGCGGGAGAAAAGAGCCCGGAAACCCGCAAGACCTTCCAGTCCTTGCGCGACCAGACCCAACAGGACCTGGAGCGGATGAAATCGTCACCGCCAGCCGGGAACGCGCGGCGGATTTGAGGATTTCGATTTTAGACCTGGTTTCAAACGAATAACGAATCATGCGCGGGAGCGGCCCTCTGTGGCCGCCCGCATTTTCGGCGCTTCTTTCATTTCTCACCCATCATTCCGCATTCATCATTCATCACTTACATCCAGCATCTCGGCCAGGCTGGCCACGCGCGCGTTCAGGCCCAGGCGCCTCAGCCCGTCTTCGAACTGAAGCAGGCAGCCCGAGCAGGCGGTCACGATCACATCCGGATCGAGCGGGGTCACGGTCTCGGCCCGGCAGGCGAAGATGGCCTGGCTGAGGTCGTAGTGCCAGAGGTTGAACAGGCCGCCGTGGCCGCAGCAGGCCGGGGGCAGGTCCCCGCCGACCAAGGTTACGCCCGGTAGGGCTTCGATCAAATCCCGAGGTTCGCGCCAGACGCCTTGTTTGCGGCGGAGGTGACAGGGGTCGTGGAAAAAGACCCGTCGCGGCCGGTCCGGGGCGGGCGTGGATGAATCTGCCCGAGGGGTCCAGCCCAGGTCCCGGACCAGAAACTGGGAAAAATCCCGCACCGTCACGTTCCAGTCGTAGGATTTGAGGTGGGCCGAGCAGGTGGCGCAGAAGGCCACCAGGAAGTCGCAGCCTGTGGCTTCGAACACGGCTTTGTTGCGCTCCTGGAGCCAGGCCGCGGTTTTTTCGTCGCCCGAGGAATGCGCGGGCTTGCCGCAGCAGACCTGCTCGGGCGGTATCACCACGCGTGCTCCGGCGGCTTCCAGGACACGCACGGCCGCTTCGGCGTCGCCGGGCCGGAGAAAATTCGAGACGCAGCCCACGAACAGGGCCACGGTCGGGACCGCTGCAAAACTTCGGCTTTCGGCCGAACTCCTTGTCGGGCTTCGGCTCGAAGTCCTCGAAATAGGATGACTATTCCTCCGGCTTCGATCCTTGCCCTCCTCGATTTCGTCTTGAAATCCTGTGTTTTGCAACGGTCTTGTGGCGGTTTTTGAATCGACACGAGATCTTTCGAGGAAGGGCGGGTCGGCCAAGGGCGGCAGCCAGCGGGCCTGGCTAAGTCCGGGCAGGGGAAAGCGCACGCGCAGGCCGCTTTCCGGCGGCACGGTCTTCATCCACAGGGGCTTTGTTTTAAGGGCCGTCCGGGCGAGCAGGCCTCGGGAGAGAAGGTCCCGGGTCAGCAGCCGTCGAAAGAGCTGCAGGCCGCCACCACCCAGGGCCAGTTCCCGGCCGGCCTGGATGATCTCGTCGGCCCGGACTTCGTTGACGCAGGCCTCGGCGCAGGCCCCGCAGCCCAGACAGAACGAGAGCAGGTCCTCCATCCGCTCGGTCAGGTCCGCGGTTTGGGCCAGGTCGGCCTTGAGCAAGGCCAGCTTGCCTCGGGCCGACGCGCCCTCCCGGCCGGTCTGGCGGTAGATGGGACAGACCGACAGGCACCGGCCGCAGCGCGCGCAGCCTTCCAGGGTTTTGGCTAGGCTTTCGCGGTCCACGGCCTTTACGCGGCGCCGTCCCGGTCGGCTTTGGGAAAAATTTTGCCGGGGTTGAGGATGCCTTTAGGGTCGAAGGCGGTCTTGACGCGGCGCATGAGGTCCAGCACGGCCGGTTCGAGTTCCAGGCCGATGTAGGCCGATTTGGCCGTGCCGATGCCGTGTTCGCCGGACAGGGTGCCGCCCATGGCCAGGGTGGCCTTGAAAATGTCCTCGACCGCGAACTCGGCGGCCTCGCGCCGTCCCGGTTCGGCCGGGTCGTACATGACGTTGGTGTGGATGTTGCCGTCGCCCAGATGCCCGAAATTGATGATGGTCACGCCGCGCTTCGCGCCGATGGTTTCGATTTCGGCGACCATGTCCGGGATGCGGGAGCGGGGCACGACGATGTCTTCGTTGAACTTGCCCGGCGCGGTTTTGAGCAGGGCCGGGGAGATGGCCCGGCGGGCCTGCCACAGGGTCTCGGCTTCGGCCGGGGTGTCGGCCTTGTGGACCGAGCGGGCGCGCATCTCCTGGCAGAGGCGGATGACGGCCTCGGCTTCGCTGGCCGCCTGTTCCTCGGGGCCGTCGGTCTCGATGAGCAGCAAGGCCCGGTCTTCCGGTTCGAGAGCGAGACCGGCGTAGGCCTGGACGCAGTCCAAAGCGGCCCGGTCCATGAATTCGAGCGTGGTGGGCACGATGCCCTGGGCCGTGATCGCGGCCACGACCCTCGCCGCGTCGTTCAGGTCGCCGAACAGGGCGGCCACGGTCTTTTTGCTCTGGGGTTTGGGCAGGAGCCGCAGGGTCAGGCGGGTGATGATGCCCAGGGTGCCTTCGGACCCGACCAGGAGCCGGGTCAGGTCATAGCCGACCACGCCCTTGGGCGTCCGCACCCCGGTCTTCACGATCTCGCCCGTGCCCAGCACGGCTTCCAGGCCCAAGACGTAATCCCGCGTCACCCCGTACTTGACCGCCCGGGTCCCGCCCGCGTTTTCGGCCGCGTTGCCTCCCAGCGTGGAAAACTCGCGGCTGGCCGGGTCCGGCGGGTAGAACAACCCCACTTTCTCCACCGCGGCCTGGAAATCGGCCGTGACCACGCCCGGTTCCACGTCGGCCGTCAGGTTGGCCGGGTCGATGGACAGGATGCGGTTGAAGCGGCTCATGGCCAGGACCAACCCCCCGGCCACGGGCAAGGCCCCGCCGGTCAGCCCGGACCCCGCGCCTCTAGCCACCACCGGCAGACCCGCCTCGGCGGCTAGAGCCACCACGGCCGCGACCTCGGCGGTCGAGCCGGGCCAGGCCACGGCCTCGGGGCGGTGTTCCTCGCCCGTGCCGTCGTAGGCGTACAGCACCAGGTCCTCGACCCGGGTCGAGAAATTTTCCCGGCCGAGAATGTCTTCCAGGCGGCGGCTGAGTTCGCGGGTCAACATGCTTGGATCATGGGGGAAAGGGGGGGAGGTGTCAATGATGAATGGAGACCACTGTAAAACTTCGGCTTTCGGCCGAACTCTTTGTCGGGCTTCGGCTCGAAGTCCTCGAAATAGGATTCCTATTCCTGCGGCTTCGATCCTTGCCCTTCTCGAATTCGTCTCGAAATCCTGTGTTTTTCAGTGGTCTCGAAAGATGAATGTTAGATCGCTGAGGCGAGTTGTGTTCACACGCCCGGTTGTGCAAAAAAAGAGGGGGTGGACAAAGCCACCCCCGGTGGTTTGAAGATCAACGTCCCCTATTCGCCGTTCGGGCCGTTGGGGGAATCCATGCCGCTGCCGTCCGGGATGCCGTCGCCGGAATTGGGAGCCGGCCCAGCCGGTCCATTGCCCGCGTCCGAGAGGTTCACACCGTTTTGGCCGTTGGGGGAATCCATGCCGCTACCGTCCGAGATTCCGTCACCGGAATTGGGGGCCGGTCCGGCCGGACCCGAGGGATCGCCAACCGCGTAGCTGAAGCCTGCGGTAAGAATCACCAGAAGAGAAACGATCGCCATCCACTTTTTCATGAGACTTCCTCCTTTTTTTTGTTCTTCCTTCAAGGACATGATTATTTGTCCTCACCGTTTTTTCCAAAGCCGCTCTTGCCGGTTCCGTCCCCCAGTCCATAGCCCTTGCCGGGTTCTGTAGCCGCTCCGGGGCCGAAGCCGCTCTTGCCCGTGCCATCGCCCGGACCGTAGCCGGAGCCGTCCTGCGGTCCGCCATCCAGGTTCCCGTCGCCGTCACCCGGCCCGAAACCGCTTTGGCCGGTGCCGTCTCCCGGTCCAAACCCCTGGCCGGGTTCTGCGGCGGACCCGGGTCCGAAACCGCTTTGACCCGTACCGTCTCCGGGACCCATGCCTCCGCCCGCACCCCCGCCGATGCCGCCGCCGATGCCGCCGCCGGCCCGGGCCAGGACCATGACTTTCTGCTGATCCAAGGGGGGAGACGCCCACGCCGAGGCGCCCATCAGGAAAGCCATACAGGCGAAGATCGCGAATATGACTACCAACTTCTTCATGAATTCCTCCTTCCTGTCCGCGCCATTTGCTAGATATACGAAGGAGGAGGGGCTTCGGTCACAAAGAAGGATTCATCTTCTGTTGAATTCTATGAGCGCCGGATGACAAAGGATGCCTTCACCCCGGCGAAAACCGGGGCCCTGTCCTTTTTGGGGGTCATGGTATTCCTGGATTCCCGCCTTCGCGGGAATGACGGGAAAGACATTCCACCCTGGCTTCCCGCCTTCGCGGGAATAACGGGAAAGACATTCCACGAGGTTGTATTGATTGAATCTTTTTGATTGCAGCTTGGATTCAGAATTTCAGGGCCGCTTGAGGTTAATGGCCGCCCGGCCCGCTGCCCGGGCCGCCGGCGCCACCACCCGCGCCTCCGGCGCCACCGCCGGCGCCTCCACCCGAACCGCTGCCAGCACCGCCGCTCGACCCCCCGGCTCCGTCACCGGCGGCTCCCGGACCCGGGGCCGCGGGCGCGCCGACCACCGGGCCGCGGGCCATGTCACTATCTTTCACACCCAGGGACTTCTGGGCGTCGGTCACGCTTTTCTGGCCTTTCACGACCTCCAGGGCCTTGGCCTTGATGTCCTTTTCCGGCAGGTTCTTGATCTTGGCCGCCTGGATCAATTGGGCGAGACTCCAGGCGTCTTTGGCGAAGAAGTTGTTTTCCAGGCCCTGGAGGGCGATCTCCCGAGCGGTTTCGTGGCCGATGTTGGCTTGCTGAAGCGCGGCCATGAACTCCAGGGAGGTCGCGAGGTGGTTCAGAGAGGCTTTGGGAGCCGCCTCCAGCACCCCTTGCATCTCCCGGGCGGACAGTCCCATGGCCAGGGTGTTGGCCAGCCTGGCCACCAGGCCCTGGGGAATGTCCGTGTCCCCCTGGCCGCGCCGGCCCATGGTCTGCCGAACCATGGCCCGGGCCTCGGCGTGGCGCGTCATTTCCGCTTTCACGGCCCGCTGGATCGCGGCGACCTGGACTCTCTTGGCCAGCCCCTCTTCCATCTTGCTCACGGCCTGGTCCGGGGGAAAGCCGTGTTCCTTGGCCGCGCGGGTCAAATGGAGAAGTTCCGTGAGCTGTTCGGGTTTCAAGCTGTTCTTGTAGCCCAGGAGGAGCACGCGGTTGAGGGTCTCTTCCGGGACGCCGCTTTCCTTGGCCTGGGTCACCGCTTTGGTCACGTCGTCCTGGCCCATCGCCTTGGGGGCGAACCAGGCCAGCGCGGCCAAAAAGAGCAGCAGGCAGGCCAAGGCTCGGAATGGCTTGTATTTCCTGCTAAATGCCGGTTTCATGGCCGGGATTCCTTTCCACGATGAGCACGGAGTTTTGGTTGCCGAACCCGTCGTCCCGGTTGATCAAGGCGTTGGGATCGGGCACCACCTTTTGGCCGTCCACCAGAAAGGCGTACTCGTACCTTCCCCGCTGAAGATTGAGAGAGGCGACCCAGGCCTTCCGGGAATTGTCCCAGGACATCATATCTCCCGGCCGCCAATGGTTGAAGGAGCCGATCAGCTCCACCTTGGACGCATCGGGCGCGTTCAAGGTGAAAACCACCATGCTTGCGCTTTCGGCCGAGGCCCGCGTCAGGGCGGGCGCGATGAGTTGCTCCGGGTTCCGGTGCGTCAGCGCGAAAGCGCCCAGTAAGACCAACACGACCACGGCGGCCGCCGAAGCCGCTTGAAGCGGGACAGCGGCCGCGGAAATCCGCATCCGACGCCACCACAGCCCAAGCCGGCTCACGCGTTTGGGCTCGATGCGGGCCATGACCGCGTCGATCACGTCGTCGGGCGGTTCCCGGTCGGGCAGGCCGGCGATCGCGCCCGCGATCCGGCGCAGGTCCCGGTCCAAATCATCCCTGTTTTCATTCTTCATGGGTTTTACTCCCGAGCATTTCCCGGAGCTTGGACAACCCCCGGTGCACCCGCATCTTGGCGCCGCTGGCCGAGATGCCGAGCGCGTGGCCCACTTCGTTCATGGACAGCCCCTCATGAAAGCGAAGCATCAGGGCTTCCCGGTAGTCCAGGGGCAGCTTGTCCAGCAGAAGCCTCACTTTTTTCGCCTCCATGGCGCCGTGGGGGTTTCCCCCGACCGCCTCGGGAGGGTCCAGGTCCCGGGAAAGCGCCTCCTCGGCCACGCGCGAGGCCTTGGCTTTTCTTTGAAAATCCCGGGCCAGGTTCATGCCGATGGTGTATAACCATGGAAAAAACGAACGCGACGTCTTGAACTGCTCCAGTTTTTCGTAGGCTCGGATGAACGTGTCCTGGGTGAGGTCCTTGGCGTCTTCGTCGCTGTATGTCATACGCAGCATGAGATTGAAGATCGGCCGCTGATACCGCCGGACCAGGACGGCGTAGGCCTCGGCGTCTCCGGCCAGAATCTCGTGGATCAGGTTTGCCTCGGCACCGCTCACGAAAATAATCTTCCTTCAAGAGGCATCCGATTCCGCACCTCTTTCTGCATAATATACGAATCAGGGGCCGTTTCGGTCACGGATTAGTCCAGGATGAGGATGGAATTCTTTTGGCCGAAGCCGTCCTCTTCATGTAATAGGGCTTCGGGGTCCGTCGCCCAGAGTTCCCCGTCCAGGAGGAACCCGTAGCGGTAGCGGCCCGGGGGGAGAGCCACCCGGACCTCCCACCGGCCGCCTTTCTTTTTAAGGCAATGGGCATCGGGCGACCAGCCGTTGAAGTCGCCGCTCAGGCAGACGCTTTTGGCCTGTCCGGTAAAGGTGAACGAAACGAGCCGCCGGCCACTCGCCGTTTCCACGTTCGGGCCGGGATGGAGCGCGCAGGCGGCCAACAGGGCGAGCGCCAGGAGCAGGGCCGGCCGCACGAGTCCCCGGCGCGGGGCCTGGGCGGCGTATCTGAATAGGAGGCGTTTTAAATTCGGTTCCATGGTTCCAAAAGTTCCTGACGTTAAGTCTGCCCCTTTTATCACTCGTTGCCAAGCGGGGCAATCCCGCTCATAATGGGGTAGTGGGTCAGTTTGAGGATGATGTAAGACGCTGCCCCTCATTTGAAGGGAAGCCCCGGTACGCCGGCACCTTGATCCCTTGCCCGGGAAAATGCCTCTATCAACAGCCGTCGGCCTTTTTCCCTGGCCTCCAAGCCCCTCTCGTCATTCCCGCGCAGGCGGGAATCCAGAGGTGAAGCCTCCCCGTTCAGTATGAACGCTTAAACACCATTCGCCCGCCGTTGTTTCATTTCCAAGCCGTTCGGATTCCCAGGGGACAAGACTGGATTCCCGCCTGCGCGGGAACGACGGTTCAAACGTCAGGGAAGGGAAACAGGCTACTCCGGCGCAAACGAGGGGCCGAAATTCCGGAGAATCTGCCCGCGCACTCGTTTAAATACGATGTCCGCCCGTCATTCCCGCGAAGGCGGGAATCCAGGAATGTCAAGATTTGTAGAAAGAAAAAGACTGGACCCCGGCCTTCGCCGGGGTGACGGAGTTCTCGTCCGTTTGTAGTTTTTTGATTGCAACTTGGTATTAGAAGCAAAAGCCGTTTTTTCCCATCAAGCCTCGCAAAATAAAAAGGCCTTGATTTGAAAATCGTATTTCGTTTGGACTTGATCGTTTAAAGCCTCTTGTCCGTCTCGGCCCTTGGCCCTCGGCGGCCCCGGACGTTGTCCGGGCCACCCGACATGGCATCCCCAGCCTTCAGCCTCCGGTCTCCAGCCTTCAGCCTCAAACCACCTTGCCGAATGACCCGTGCGGGTGTATATTTTTGGGCGCAGGCTCAAAAAGGAGCAACCGATGCCCCGCCCGCCCAAATGCCGCCTGGTCGAAACCTGGCCCCAGGTGACCTACTTCAAACCCAGAGGCGTGCCGCTCTCCGAGCTTGAGGAGGTCCGCTTGACTCTGGAGGGTTTCGAGGCCCTGCGCCTGACCGAACTTGAAGGATTGGACCAGGACCAGGCCGCGACCCGCATGGGCGTTTCCCGCCAGACCTTCGGCCGGGTCTTGTCCGCGGCGCGGCAGTCCCTGGCCCAGGCCGTGGTGGATGGCAAGGCCCTTCGGATCGAGGGCGGGCATTATCGTCTCCAGGAGGAGGCGGAGGAGCGTCGAACGAAAACAAAGTAAAGATCAGGAGGAATCATGTCCAAGGTGACACAGATCGAACCGCAACCCGCGAACAGCGGCGGGCAGGACAACCAGGACGAGATCATCCAAAAGACCCTGGGCCGCATCAAACACAAGATCATGGTCATGAGCGGCAAGGGGGGCGTGGGCAAGAGCAGCGTGGCCGTGGGACTGGCCCTGCGGTTGTCCGAAATGGGCCGGACCGTCGGCCTGCTGGACGTGGATTTGCACGGCCCCAGCGTGCCCCGGCTGCTGGGCCTGGAAGCCACCTTCCCGGGCGGCGAAAAGGTCCGCCCCATCCCGTATTCCCCGCACCTGTTCGTGACGTCCATCGAGCCGCTTTTGCCGGACAAGGACCGGTCCATCATTTGGCGCGGTCCGATTAAGATCGGGGTCATCCGCCAGTTCATCTCCGACATCGAGTGGCCGGACCTGGACTACTTGGTCATCGACAGCCCGCCCGGGACCGGTGACGAGCCGTTGACCGTGGCCCAAACCATTCCCGGGGCGCTGGCCGTGCAGGTGACCACGCCGCAGGAGGTGGCTCTGGCCGACGTGCGCAAGTCCATCGACTTCTGCCGCCAGGTGAACATGTCCATCTTGGGGGTGGTGGAGAACATGAGCGGGCTGGTCTGCCCCCATTGCGGCAAGGACGTGGGGTTTTTCCAGCCGGGCGGCGGCGAGCGCATGGCCGAGGCCTTCCGGGTGCCCTTCCTGGGGCGCATCCCCTTTGCCGCGGACATCGTGCAGGCCGGGGAGTCGGGCCGGCCGGTCACTGCGCCGTTCAAGGACCTGGCCGACGAGGTGGTCCGCCGGGTCGAGGGCGAGGCCTCGGCCTAAGGCGCGGGCCAAACCTTCCCGTCGGCGACTTACCGCGAATATCCATCCAAGGGGGCTTCCAAGCCCCCTTTTCCATTCACCGGCCGCGCGGAAGCGGCTTGGCTGCTCGCCGGCCGCATCCATTCTGCATTCTGTTCGCATTTTGTTTGCGCTTCGTTCTCAATAAAACATCATTCTTTGCCATTCAGCTCCCCCATGTCGTCCATGGCGACGGGTTGTACGAGGGGGACATTTCAGCCTCTGATTCGCCGGACCCCACTCGAAAGCCATCGGCCGTCCAAACCGCTTGTGCTGTTGGCGATTTTCACGGGATTGAACAATCTCGTTGAACAATCTCAATGAGTTGCGGCGATGTGGGTGTGTGCTGCCGGGCGTTGAGCTTCCCGCCTTTTTTATACATTATATTGTTATTATTCCTGTCATATATACAATATGTAGTGGTCCTTTCTGGGGCCGGCATATTGAAAAAATGATTGATATTCTTTAATTTTTTCCTTGACACTCCGATTTTTTCGTCTTAAAGTGGGAACAAGTGGAAACAAGTGGTAATCGGTGGTATCAACCCAGGCGAACCGGGGTCCTTGATCATGTTCATGGGAAGCTTTCCCCACACCATCGACACCAAAGGACGGGTGTCCATCCCCAAAGACTTCCGGGCCCAGCTCGCCGGCAGCGGCGACAACCTTGAGTTCGTCATCACCTGGGGCATGAGCGGTCATTGTCTGTGGGCCTATCCTCGCGAAACTTGGGAAGAAATGCTGTCCAAGATCCGAAACAGCAAGCCCAGCACGAGCAAGGACGCCTTTGTGCGCACCTTTGTTGGCGGCGCGCATCCGTGCGGCGTGGACCGGCTGGGTCGCGTGCTGGTGCCGCCCATTTTGCGGGACGGGGTCGGCTTAACCAAGAATGTAGTGGTCGTGGGCGCCATTGAAAAGATCGAAATCTGGGATGCGGATCGGTTCCAGGCGGACCGACAGAGCGAGGCCTCCCTCTCCCGGGCCCGGGCGTACTACGACTCGGATGATTTCCATTTGCAATAAGTGATGGATTTCGGCCACTTCCCGGTTATGCCGGCCGAAGCCTTGGAGGCTCTGGCCGTGCGGGAGGGAGGTCGCTACGTGGACGGGACCATCGGCGGGGGCGGGCACGCCCGGTTGATCCTCGAACGGATCGGAGCCAAGGGGGCGCTCCTGGGCATGGACCGGGACCCGGAGGCGATTCGTTACCTCGAAGAGCGGCTTGTGCCCTCGGCCCCCAACCTGACGTTGGTCCAGGCCAGTTTTTCCCGCATGGAGGAGACGCTGGCCGAAATGGGGTGGGGCCAAGTGGACGGAATTCTTCTCGATCTCGGCATCAGCTCCCATCAACTGGAGGCCTCGGGCCGCGGGTTCTCCTTCCAGCGGGACGAGCCTCTGGACATGCGCATGGACCCGGCCGAGGACCGGACTGCGGCCTTTCTGGTCAACCGGCTGATCGAGAAAGACCTGGCCGACGTGATCTACCAGTACGGCGAGGAGCGCGCCTCCCGCCGCATCGCCCGCTTCATCGTTCGGGCGCGGGAGGACAAACCCCTGGCCACCACCGGGGAACTGGCCCGCATCGTGCGTCGGGCCTTGGGTCGGCCCCGAAAGCACACGCGCCTGGACCCGGCCACACGCACCTTTCAGGCGCTTAGGATCGCGGTCAACCGCGAACTCGAGCATTTGGAGCGTTTTTTGGAAACGGCCCCGCGGCTGCTCAAAACAGGCGGACGCTTGGTGGTCATCAGTTTCCAGTCATTGGAAGACCGGTTGGTCAAGCAGGCCTTGACGCCCCGCAAAAAGGCGCAGGCCGGCCAAACCGGTCTCGTTGCCCTCACCCCCAAACCGCTTCGGCCCGGGGAGGAAGAGACGGCCGCCAATCCGCGAGCCCGGAGCGCTCGGTTGCGCGCGGGCCTCAAGGTCTGAAAGACGATTATGACCGTGGGCGCCATGAAAACTTCTTACGCCTCCATCCGGCCGGGAAACCGCCGCCGGGAGGCTTCCTACTGGTCCCAGGGTCGCCGTTTCCTGACCGCGGTTTCGGTCGGTTTGCTCCTGGTGGTTTTTGCTTTGCTCTATGTCTGGTCCAATCACCGGGCCGTGAGCATCGGTTATCGCATCACCGAACTTCAGCGGGAGCAGATGAATCTTTTGGACATGAACCACCAGCTCAAGATCGAGTTGGCCAACCTGAACAGCCTGAGCCGTCTGGACCGGGTGGCTCGGCAGAAGCTGGGCCTGGCTCCGCCCCGACCGGACCAGGTGGTGGTGATGGAATGAGTCCCTCCCAGGTCAAATGGGCCCGCTTCCGCCTGAAGCTCGTCTTCAGCGTCTTCCTGGTGGTGTGGGGCATCCTGATCTGGCGGGTGGCCAACCTGCAGATTCACGAGCGGGACCGTCTTTTTCAGATCGCCGAGGGCGAGTACCAGAGGCAGGTCGAGCTTCGTCCGGTGCGGGGGGACATCCTGGACCGCTCCGGGGAGAAGCTGGCCGTGAGCCTTCGCCTGGACTCGATCTTCGCCGAACCGCCCCAGATCGAGGACCCGCCGGCCGCGGCGGCCCGGCTGGCCAAGATTCTCAAGATGAACCGGCGCGACCTCTTGGAACGTTTGACCAAAAAGTCTTGTTTCGTTTGGCTGAAGCGGCAGGTGGACCCGGACCAGGCCGAGGCGGTGCGGGTCGCCGGTATCCCGGGCGTGGGCATGGTCAAGGAGGGGCGTCGTTTCTACCCGAACCTGACCCTGGCCGCCCAGGTGCTGGGTTTCGTGGGCATCGACACCCAAGGTCTGGCCGGACTGGAAGTGGCTTACGAAAATCGGCTGCGGGGCCGGACCCGCTATCGGTTGGTCGAACGGGACGCTCTGGGCCGGACGTTTCAGGATCGGCTTTCCCAGGATTCCTCGAACCTCAAGGGCGCCAGCCTGACCCTGACCTTGGACCGCCGGGTGCAGTATATCGCCGAGACGGCTCTGGACGCGGCCGTGAAGCGGCACCATGCCCGGGCCGGCATGGCCATTGTGGTGCGGCCGAGCACGGGCGAGGTCCTGGCCTTGGCCATCGCGCCCCAGTTCAACCCCAACGACTATGGGCGCTACCCGGCCTTGAACCGGCGCAACATCGCTTTGACCAACACCTTTGATCCGGGTTCGACCTTCAAGGTCTTTCTGGTGGCCGCGGCCCTTGACGAGGGGGTGGTCCGGCCCGACGACAAGGTCGATTGCGAAAACGGCGCCATGGCCATCGGCTCCCGGTTGGTGCACGACACCCATCCTTATGGCCTGCTCACCGTGGCCAACGTGGTCAAGTATTCCTCGAACATCGGCGCGGTCAAGATCGGCCGGCGCCTCAGCCCCGAGCGGTTCTTCGACTACATGAACCGCTTCGGCTACGGCGAAAAGACCGGCATCGATCTTCCCGGCGAGAGCAAGGGGCTGATCCGGCCGCCTTCCCGCTGGCGGGAGATCGACGCGGCCAACGCGGCCTTTGGCCAGGGTCTGACCGTCACCGGTCTGCAACTGGTCATGGCCATGGCCGCTCTGGCCAACGACGGCGTTTTGATGCGTCCGTACCTCGTGGCCCGCGTCCAAAGCCCGGACGGTCGCATTCAGTACCAGGCCCGGCCCCAGGCCGTACGCCAGGCCGTCTCCCCGCGTACCGCCGCCCAACTCCGGCTCATGCTTCGGTCCGTGGTCGAGCAGGGCGGCACCGGAACCCTGGCCGAGCCCGAAGGCTATCCGGCGGCGGGCAAGACCGGCACGGCCCAGAAGCTGGACCCGGTCAGCCATCAGTATTCCCAGACCAAGTTCGTCAGCTCCTTTGTCGGTTTCCTGCCCTACGACCGGCCCGAGCTGGCCATCCTGGTGTCCCTGGACGAACCCCGGCCCCAGTATTTCGGCGGCGTGGTCGCCGCCCCGGTCTTCAGGGAGATCGGCCAGAAGGTTTTGCCTCTCCTCAATGTGACCCCGAGGCCGGCCCCGCCGGTCCTCGCCTCTCCGGACGAGACCTCCCGGGCCGCTCGGACCGAGGCCCGCCGGTCCCATGTCGCCGGGCCGGGAATCAAAGAAACTTTGACCGTAAGCAAGACCGGGCGCTCCGGCTCCCCTTTGGTGGCCCTCGGCTCAAAAAGCCGAGGCGCGGAATCGCGGTGGCCATGAAACTCAGGACCCTCACCCAGGCCGATGGGGCCAGAACCGTTTATCGGGAGACCTTTTCTGTTCCAACTTCGGGGCGCTTCGGCGCCCCCTTGATCACCCTCGGCGCTGAAGGCCGAGGCGCGGCGGTTCGGCGTTCATGAAACTTGGGACTCTCATCCAGGCCATCGGGGCCGAAGCCCTTTACGGCGATTTGGAAACCGAGATTATCGCGGTGGTAAACGATTCCCGGACCGTGACCCCTGGCTCGCTGTTTGCCGCGGTACGTGGCCAATTGGAGGACGGCCGCCGCTACGTGAGCCAGGCGGTCCAGGCCGGGGCTTCGGCCGTGCTGGCCGACGCCCCCCTGGCCGAAAGACCGCCCGTACCGGTGCTTATGGCTTCGGACGTGCGGCGGGCCATGACCCTGGCCGCGGCCGAAGTCTATGGCTGGCCGGCCGAACGCATGGTCACCGTGGCCGTGACCGGGACCAAGGGCAAGACCACCACCACCTTTCTGATTCGCTCCATCCTCGAACAGGCCGGTCTGCCCACGGGCCTGGTCGGCACGGTCAAGGCCGCTTATGACGGGATCGAATTGGTCACCAACAACACCACGCCCGAAGGCCCGGAGCTGCAACGGCTGCTGTTGGACATGGTCGAGCGGGGCGTGACCCATGCCGTGGTCGAGGTCTCGTCCCATGCCCTGGTGCTGTCCCGTGTGCTGGGCTGCGCCTTTGACGTGGGGGTTTTCACCAACCTGGGCCGGGAACACCTGGATTTTCACGAGGACATGCCCACGTATTTCGAGGCCAAGCGGCGGCTGTTCATCGAGCTGCTCACAGGCCGGAACCTGGAGGGCGGGCCTCGGGCCGTGATCAACGTGGACGACGACTGGGGCCGTAAGCTGGCCGCCGAGGTGGGTCCGAAGGCCGTGACCTTCGGACTGACCTCGCCGGCCGACTTTACCGCCCGGCGGATCGAAACCGAGGGGCTGGCCCTTTCGGCCGAACTGGTCACGCCGGACGGGAACGTCGAGGTCCATACGAAGCTGGTGGGCCGCGTGAACCTGTACAACCTGTTGGCCGCGGCAGCGGCCGGACGGCTGTTGGGCCTTCCGCTGGGCGCGATCAAGGCAGGCCTCGAGGTCGTGGGCGGCGTGCCGGGTCGTCTGGAACGCGTGGGCGCGAACGACGACTTCCTGGTGCTGGTGGACTATGCCCACACGGCCGAGTCCTTGGCCGAGACATTGACCTCGGTTCGGGAACTGACCACCGGGAAACTGTTGGTTGTCTTTGGCTGCGGAGGCGACCGGGACCGGGCCAAGCGGCCCGAGATGGGCAAGGCCGCCGGCCGCTTGGCCGACTTGGCCATTGTCACCAGCGACAATCCGCGAACCGAGGACCCGCGGGCCATTATCGGCGAGGTCGAGGCCGGACTGGTCTCCTTGGGGCTCAAGGCCTGGAAGCCGGGACCTGGCATTGATCGGCCGGCCGAACCGGCATACGTGGTCGCGCCCGACCGGCGGAGCGCCATCTGGCAAGCCGTGTATCTCATGGAACCCGGCGATGTGTTGCTGGTGGCCGGCAAGGGCCACGAGCCGTATCAGATTTTGGGCCGGGAAAAGATTCATTTCGACGACCGCGAGGAAGTACAGGCGGCGTTGGTCCTGGAGGGTAAAGCGTGAGCGGTCTTGGGCTTACGCTGGCCGCGGCGGCCCGGGTCCTGGGCGGGGACCCGGGTCCGCCGGCGGCCAAAATCCGGCTGTCCGAGGTGAGTACGGACACGCGCACCCTTCGGCCCGGCGCGCTCTTCGTGGCCCTGCGCGGGGAAAATTTTGACGGCCACCGTTTTCTGAAGAAGGCTTTTGACCGCGGGGCGGTCGCGGCCGTGGTGGACCGGCCGGTGCGCGGATTCGGAGATAAGGTGCTGATCCGGGTGCCGGACACGCTGCAAAGCCTGGGCGATCTGGCCGGCTTCCTCAGAAAACGCCGGCCCCTCAAGGTGGCGGCGATTACTGGGTCGAACGGCAAGACCACTACCAAGGAGATGTTGACCGCCGCGGCCGAGACGACCTATCACACCCTGGCCACGGCCGGGAACCTGAACAACCTGGTCGGCCTGCCGCTGACCCTATTTCGGCTTCGGCCAAAGCACGAGGCGGCCGTGTTGGAGATGGGCATGAACCAGCCCGGAGAGATCGCGCGCCTGACCGAGATCGCCGACCCTGACGTGGGCCTGGTCACCTGTGTGGCCCCGGCCCACCTGGAAGGCCTGGGCAGCATCGAAGGCGTGGCCCGGGCCAAGGGCGAACTCTACGCCGGTCTCAGGCCCTCGGCCGTAGCCGTGGTCAACCTGGATGACCCCTGGGTTGTGCGTATGGCCCGGGCGGCCGCCGGACCGCGGATCACTTTCGGTTTCAGCCGCAAGGCCGACGTGCGCGGGCGGAAGCTAAGGTCCCGAGGGCTTCAAGGCGTGGGCTTCGAACTGGTCACGCCGGACGGCGCTGCTCCGGTGCGCTTGAATCTTCTGGGTCGCCATAACGTGCTCAACGCCCTGGCCGCCGCCGCCGCCGGGTTGGCCCTGGACTTGACCCCGGACAACATCGCGGTTGGTCTGTCCCGGGTCCATCCCTATACCGGGCGGCTCAACCTCAAACGCCTGGCCGGCCCGGTCTATCTGCTGGACGATTCCTACAACGCCAACCCGGCCTCGGTCGAAGCCGGGCTGGGCGTGCTCTCCGAAGTCAAGGGCCGGGGTCGGGCCGTGGCCGTGCTCGGGGACATGTTTGAACTGGGCAAGGCCGCGCGGACTGAACACGCCCGCCTGGGACGGACCGTTGCCCAATACAAGCTGGACCTTCTGGTTGGGGTCGGACCCCTGACCCGCTTGCTGGTGAAGGAGGCGCGGAAGAGCGGCCTGAACGGCTCGAAGACGGCCTGGTTCGCGGACCAGGATGAAGCGGCCGCTTGGCTCAAAGACCGATTGCAGCCCCGGGACCGGGTCCTGGTCAAGGGTTCCCGGGGGATGGGGATGGAAACCGTGGTTGAAGCATTGACCGAGCAAGGGGGCGGACCGGCATGATCTACCATCTCCTCTTCCCCTTGCATGCCTATTTCCCGATCCTGAACGTCTTCAGGTACATCACCTTCCGGGCGATCTACGCCAATCTGACCGCCCTGGTCTTGTCCTTCATCATCCTGCCCTGGTTCATCCGCAAGGTGCGCGAGTACCAGATGGGCCAGTATATCCGAGAGGACGGCCCGGCCTCGCACCAGGGCAAGGCCGGCACGCCGACCATGGGCGGCGTGGTCATCCTGGGCACGGCCATAGTCTCGACGCTGCTCTGGTCCGATCTAAACAACATGTATATCTGGTTGCTGATCTTCGTGGGCCTGACCTTCGGGTTGATCGGATTCGCCGACGATTATCTGAAGATCAGCCGCCGGCGGAACCTGGGGCTCACCGGCCGGGCCAAGCTCTTCTGGCAGATTCTGTGCGCGCTGGCCGTGGGCGTATTCCTGTATTTGGATCCGAACTACCAGACCCGACTGGCCGTACCTTTTTTCAAGGGCTTCCACCCGGACCTGGGGCCGTTCTATATCTTCTTGGTGGCCTTGATCGTGGTCGGCGCTTCGAACGCGGTCAACCTGACCGACGGGCTGGACGGCTTGGCCATCGGACCGTTCCTGGTCTCCATCGGCACCTACCTGGTCTTTTCCTACCTGGCCGGGCACGCCCGCATCGCCGCATACCTACAGATTCCCTTTGTGCCGGGCGCGGGGGAGGTGACCGTGCTCTGCGGGGCTTTGGTCGGGGCCAGCGTCGGGTTTTTGTGGTTCAACGCCTACCCGGCCGAGGTATTCATGGGTGACGTGGGCGCGCTGCCTTTGGGCGCCCTGCTGGGCACGGTGGCCGTGATCGTCAAGCAGGAGATTCTGTTGATCCTGGTGGGCGGGTTGTTCGTCATCGAGGCGGTTTCGGTCATGCTTCAGGTCGGATTTTTCAAGGCGACCAACGGCCGGCGCATCTTTCGCATGGCCCCGCTGCATCACCATTTCGAACTGAAGGGCTGGGCCGAACCCAAGGTCATCGTGCGTTTCTGGATCATCGCCGGCATTCTGGCCCTGGTGGCCGTGAGCACGTTGAAGCTGAGGTGACGGATGGGCCGGGAATATGGTTTGCGCGCATTTTGGCAGCACACCTTCAACCCGCTGCACGTGTATTGCCGGCTGCTGGATTTAGGGCTGCCCGAGTCCTGGGCGCGGCTGTTGTGTAGGATTTATGAACGCTTTCTGTTTAGAGAAAGAAACAATGACTGCTGAGGCTGACGCGCCCCGCGGTCTCGAACTTTTCGGCCGGCGGGTTCTGGTCGTGGGCTTGGCCCGCTCCGGGCTGGCCACGGCCGAGTTCCTGCTGGCGCGCGGCGCCCGGGTGACGGCCACGGACCGGCTGCCCGAGGCCAAGCTCGATCCCCGGGTGCGGAATCTGGCCGAACTGGGGGCGGCGCTTGAACTGGGCGGGCATTTGGAAAAAAGTTTTCTCGAAGCGGACCTGATTGTGGTCAGCCCGGGTGTGCCGGTGACGTTACCGCTCCTTGAAAAGGCCATGGCCGGCGGCGTGCCGGTGGTGGGTGAAATCGAACTTGCCTCCTGGTTCGTCGAGGTCCCCCTGGTGGCCGTTACCGGCACCAACGGTAAGACCACCACCACACGGCTGGTGGGCGAACTTCTGCGCGCCGGCGGTCAGCGCATTTTTGTTGGTGGCAACATCGGCAACCCGCTTGTGGGCTTGCTGCTCGGCGGCGAGCGCGTGGACGCGGTCGTGGTCGAGGTCTCCAGTTTTCAGCTCGAAACCGTGCGCACCTTCCACCCGCGAGTGGCCGTGCACCTCAACCTCACCCCGGATCACCTCGACAGGCACGGCGACCTCGAAACCTATAGCGCGGCCAAGGCCAGGCTCTTTGCCTGCCAGGAACCCGCCGACGCGGCCGTGCTCAACGCCGATGATCCGGCCGTGGCTGGTATCGAGACCTCGGCCCGCCGGCTGCTGTTCAGCCGCCGGAGCCCGGTGGAGAACGGGGCCTTTGTAGATCGGGACCGCATCCGCATCGTTCAGGATGGCCGCGAGTTGGCCGTGCTGCCGCTAGACCGTTTGTCCCTGCCCGGCCGCCACAACCAGGAAAACGTCATGGCCGGCCTGCTGGCGGCCGTGGGTTTGGGTCTGGCCCCGGACGAGGTTCTGCTTGAAACCGCGGCCGGTTTCAAGGGCCTGCCCCACCGTCTCGAATTCGTGGGCCGATATGACGGAGTGCGTTATTTCGACGATTCCAAGGCCACCAACGTGGGCGCGGTCATCCAGGCGCTCGAATCCTTTGACGAGCCCATGGTGCTCATCGCCGGCGGCCAGGACAAGGGCGCGGATTTTGAATCGCTGCGGGAAGCGGCGGCCGGCCGGGTGAAGAAACTGATCCTGATCGGCCAGGCCCGGGACAAGATGGCCCGGGCGCTTGGCGACCTGGTGGACACGGAAATGGCGGCCGACATGGCCGAGGCGGTTTCCTTGGCCCGGCGGGCGGCCGGGACCGGCGACGTGGTTCTCTTGGCGCCGGCCTGCGCCAGCTTCGACATGTTCGACGATTACGCCCATCGCGGCCGGGTCTTCACCGACCTGGTGCAGGGGAGGACGGCCTGATGGAACGGGCGGAAATCATCAACCGTTGGGACTATACGCTCCTTTTAATCATTCTGGCCTTGACCGGCATGGGGCTGGTCATGGTGCTGTCCGCTAGCACGTTCGTGGCCGAAAAGCACTTCGGCGACGCGTACTTTTTTTTCAAGCCGCAACTCGTCTTCATGCTCGTCGGCCTGGCCCTGATGCTTATTTTGAAGAACGTGCCCTACCGGTTCATCTGCCGGTTCGCCTATGTCTGGCTGGCCGTGGCCTTGATCGGTCTGGTCCTGGTCTTTGTTCCGCCCATCGGCCGCACGGTCGGCGGAGCCACGCGGTGGGTGCGCATCGGCGCTTTTTCGGGCCAGCCCTCGGAGTTCGCCAAGTTCGCGGTGGTGGTCTTTTTGGCCATGTCCCTGGCGGCCCGGCGCGAGCAGCTTCGGGAATTCAAGCGCGGCCTGCTGCCACACCTGGCCGTGGTCGGCCTTGTGGCCGCGTTGATTATCATCGAACCCGACCTGGGCTCGGCCGTGACCGTGATCACCATTTCGGCGGTGCTCCTGTTCGTGGCCGGGGCCCGACTCTGGCATCTGCTCATCATGGCCGCGGCCGCGTTGCCGCCGGTGGCCTTTTTCGTTATGCGCCACGGTTACCAGCTCAAGCGGATCGCCACGTACCTCTCGCCCTGGGAAGACCCGCAGGGCGCGGGCTACCACATCATTCATTCGTTTTACGCCTTCACCCTGGGCGGTCTGTTCGGCGTGGGGCCGGGCGCGGGCCGGCAGAAGCTCTTCTTCTTGCCCGAGCCGCATACCGACTTCATCTTCTCGGTGGTGGGCGAGGAACTCGGTTTTACCGGCGTGTTGGTCGTGTCGTTGCTGTTTCTTTTGCTCATCTGGCGAGGGGTGACCATCGCCCTGGAATCGCCCGAGATCGAGGGCACGTATTTGGCCCTGGGCCTGACCCTGATCATCGGGGTCCAGGCCTTCATGAACATGTTCGTGGTGACCGGATTGCTGCCGACCAAGGGGCTGGCCCTGCCTTTTTTCAGCTACGGCGGGTCCAGTCTGCTGATGAACTTTATTTGCGTGGGCATCCTGATGAACATCGCCGCCCAGGAGAGAAGGTGAGGCGCGTATGTTCCGGCTGCTTCTGGCGGGCGGCGGCACGGGCGGCCATCTGTTTCCGGCCGTGGCCGTGGCCGAGGAATTCATGAGACGCGACCCTGAAACCCAAGTCCTGTTCGTGGGAACGGGCCGGCCCGTGGAAGAGGCGGTGCTGAAGCCTCGGGGTCTGGCCTCCCGCAGCATCACCTCGGGCGGGCTCTTGGGCAAATCCCTGCCCGAGCGGCTCGTGTCTCTGGCCAAAGTCCCGATAGGCGTGATCCAAGCGGCGACGATTATCCGGGAGTTCAAACCCGACCTGACTTTTTGCGTAGGCGGGTACGCGGCCGGACCCGTGGGCTTGGCCGCGCGCCTGATGAGGAGGTTTTTGGTTGTGCAGGAACAAAATTCGGTACCCGGCCTGACCAACCGGCTGCTGGGGCGGCTGGCCGACCTGGTCTTCATCAGCTTCGCTTCGAGCCGATCGTTCTTCCCCGAGGGCAAAGTGCATCTGACCGGCAACCCCATTCGAGGCGACATCGCGGCCCGGGCCGAGGGCGCGGAGCCTCGAAGCGGTGATGGCTTCCACTTGTTGGTGGTGGGCGGCAGCCAGGGCGCGCACGCCATCAACGAGGCGATGCTGGCGGCCATGGTTCGTTTGGCGGCCGAAGTGGACGGTTTGGCCGTGCGGCATCAAACCGGGGCGGCCGATCTGGGACGAGCCCGGTCGGTTTACCAGGAACTGGGCGTCGAGGCTGAGGTGAGCGACTTCATCCAGGATATGGCCGAAGCCTATCTCTGGGCCGACCTGGTGGTGGCCCGGGCCGGGGCTCTGACCCTGGCCGAACTGACCGCCTTGGCCCGTCCGGCCGTGTTCGTCCCGCTGCCTTCGGCGGCCCATAACCACCAGGAGATCAATGCCCGGTCCCTGGTCGAACTGGGTGGAGCCGAGACGATCCTTCAGGCGGACCTCACCCCGGACCTCCTGGCCGACAAGATTCTCGCCTTGAGCCACGACCCGGAACGCAGGAGGCGCATGGGTCAGGCGGCGCGGCAGGCGGCCAAACCCCATGCGGCAACGGAAATCCATGATCTCTGCGTGAATTTTCTCGAACAGTCCGGCCGGTTGAAAACGGTCTGAGGAGCGTTGTGTACCGCAAGAAGCAACATATTCACTTTGTCGGCATCGGCGGCATCGGCATGTCCGGGATCGCCGAGGTGCTGATCAACCTGGGCCACCACGTCAGCGGTTCGGACCTGCGGGAGTCCGACATCACGCGGCGGTTGGCCGGCTTGGGCGCGGTGATTTCCTACGGCCACCGGATGGAGAACGTGGTCGAGGCCGACGTGGTCGTGATCTCCTCGGCCGTGAAACAAGACAATCCGGAAGTGGTCGCGGCCCGGGAGCGGTTCATCCCGGTCATTCCCAGGGCCGAGATGCTGGCCGAACTCATGCGGCTGAAATCGGCCGTGGCCGTGGCCGGCTCCCACGGCAAGACCACCACCACCTCCCTGGTGGGCACCATCCTGGCCGCGGCCGGCCTGGACCCGACACTGGTCATCGGCGGCAAGCTCGACTCCATCGGCTCGAACGCGCGCCTGGGCAGCGGAGACTTCCTGGTGGCCGAGGCGGACGAAAGCGACGGGTCCTTCCTGATGCTTTCCCCGACCATCGCCGTGGTGACCAACATCGACTTCGAACACATGGACTACTACCGTGACCTGGACCACCTCAAGGAGACGTTTCTCACCTTCATCAACCGGGTGCCCTTTTACGGCGTGGCCGTGCTCTGCCTGGAAGACCCGAACGTGCAGAGCCTGATCCCGCATTTGAAGAAGCGTTATCTGAGTTACGGTTTTTCGGCCCAGGCCGATATCCGGGCCGACAACCCGGTGCTCGAAGGCCTGACCAGCCGCTACGATCTGGTGTTTAAGGGCGAGACCCTGGGGCCGGTTCACCTCGGCCTGCCCGGTCGCCACAACGTGCTCAACAGCCTGGCCGCGGTTGGCGTGGCTCTGGAACTCGAAGTGCCTTTCGAGGCCCTGACCGCGGGACTCAGCCACGTGGGCGTCATCCACCGGCGGTTCGAGCGGAAGGGCGAGGCCGGCGGCGTGCTGCTCATCGACGATTACGGGCATCACCCCACAGAGATCGCGGCCACGCTGGCCACGCTCAAGACCTGCTATCCGGATCGCCGGGCCGTGGTGCTTTTCCAGCCGCACCGCTACACCCGCACCCGGGCTCTGTTCGAGGAATTCACCAAGGCCTTCAACCAGGCCGACCGGTTGATCCTGACCGAGATTTATCCGGCCGGCGAGACGCCCATCAGCGGCGTGAGCGGCGAGACATTGTACGAGGCCATCCGGGCCCACGGTCACCGGGACGCCCGGTTCGAACCCGAGGTCGAGCGCTTGGCCGCGTTGGTCACGGCCGACCTGACCGCCGGCGACGTGGTCCTGACCCTGGGCGCGGGCAGCATCTCCGGCATCGGGCAGGAAATTTTGAGGATGCTTGGCAATGAAGATGGCGCTTAGAGAACAGCTCGGCTCCCTGGTTGCCGGGCCGGTGGCCTTCGACGCCCCCTTGGCGCCGCTGACCACCTTTGGCCTGGGCGGACCGGCCGAAGCCCTGGTCGAGGTCGGGACCGCGGACGAGCTGCGGGCGGTTCTCGACTTCGCGCGCCGGCAGGGTCTCCCGTTCTTCATTTTGGGCGCGGGCAGCAATGTCTTGTTCAAGGATGGTGGTTTCGCGGGCGTGGTCGTTCGGCTGGGACCGGCTTTCGCCCATATCGAGACGAGGCGCGATGGGGACCGGGTTTTGCTCGAAGCCGGCGCGGCCGCGCCCCTGGGACGTTTGGTGGACCGTTGCCAGGAAGAAGGGCTGGCCGGGCTTGAGTTTCTGACCGGGATTCCGGGTTGGGCCGGCGGCGCGCTGGCCATGAACGCCGGGGCCTTTGGCGGCCAGATCGCGGATGCCTTGGTCTTCCTGGACATCCTGAACCCGTCGGGTGAAACAGTCCGGCTGGCCAGGGACAGCATCCGGGCCGGCTACCGGCGTCTCGAACTCGAACCGGACGCGGTGATCCTCGGGGCCTGCTTCGCCTTGACGCCGGTTTCGCCCGAGCAGGTTCGGGCCCGGGTCAGGGAATGCCTGAAAAGACGGCGCGGCTCCCAACCCGCCGGGGTCAAGAGCGCCGGGTCCATTTTTAAGAATCCGGAGGCCGGGCCGGCCGGGGCCTTGATCGAGCAGGCCGGGCTCAAGGGCGCGAGCCAGGGTCATGCTTGGGTTTCCGAGGTCCATGCCAATTTTATCGTGCACCGCGGCGGGGCCAGCGCTGGCGACGTACTGTCGCTGATCGAGCGCGTCCAAGCTGCGGTCAAGGAGCGGTTCGGTGTGGTGCTCGAACCGGAAATCAAGATCGTGGGCGAGAACGGAACGCCCGGAGAACAATGATGGCGGCCCCCAAGAAGAAAAATACCACTGCCCGACCCCGGTCCAACCAGTACCGGCGGTCCTCCCGGCCTCGAACCGGCGGCCCGGCCGGCTTCGGCGGGCGGCTGGCCTCGTGGATTCGGGCCGGCTGGCGCGTGAGCCGGGCCGTGCTGGTGGTGGCGGTCGTGCTGGGGGTGGTGGGATTGTTTTCGGCCGGGCTGGCCGTGGGCTATCACCAGCTCGTCAGCTCCCCGTTTTTTCAGGTTCGCAAGGTGGTGTTGCTCGGACTGGACCGGGTGGACCAAGCCGAGGTGTTGACCCGCACCGGATTGGACCGGCCGGTGGGCCTTTTGGAACTGAAGCTGGGCGTCATGGCCGAGGATCTGCGCCAGCACCCCTGGATTCGGGACGTCACCTTGACCCGCAGGCTGCCGGACACGGTGGTTATCCGCGTCGAGGAACGCCGGCCCAAGGCCCTGATCCGGCTCGGGGCGCTCTACTACATGGATGAGGAACACGCGCCCTTCAAACGGGTGGACTCCGACGAGGAGGCGCGGCTGCCCATCATTTCCGGGTTCACCCGTCATGATTTCGTGAGCCGGTCCCGGTCCGTCGAGGAGAACCTGGATCAGGTCTTTGAATTGCTCAACGTGTTGGCCGGGCGGAGGGATCGGTTTCGGGCCGAGAACGTGGCCCAGGTGGATTTTGACGTAGTGCGGGGGTTGACCGTGCGCACGCGCACCCCGGTAGTGGAGGTCAAGGTGGGCTTCGGCGATTTTAAGCATAAGTTCGAGCGTCTCAGCCGGGTGACGGCCTACCTTAAGAACCAGGGCGACGCGGGCGGTTACACATACGTGAATCTGGAATGCGGCCCGCGGGTGGTGATCCGCCCGGGCGCTTCGGCCGCGGGCCGGACGGGGCGGGGCTGAGATGGTCGCGGGGTTCGGCCGCCGGAATTGCCCGGAGCGCCTTATCAGGCGAGGCGGCTGTTGGGAAGGAGGTCACGGGTCGTGAAGGAAAAACTCATCGTTGGCTTGGATATCGGGACGACCAAGATTTGCTGCATTGTGGGCGAACTCACGCCGAGCGGCGTGGACATCGTGGGCATCGGCATGCACCCATCGGTCGGCCTGCGCAAGGGGGTCGTGGTCAATATCGAGAACACCGTGGCCTCGATCAAACACGCGGTGGAAGAGGCTGAGCTGATGGCCGGCTGCGAGATTTCGAGCGTTTACGCCGGAATCGCCGGGGGGCACATCAAGGGGTTCAACTCCCACGGCGTGATCGCGGTCAAGAACCGGGAGGTTACGGACCAGGATATCGAGCGGGTGCTCGAAGCGGCCCGGGCCGTGGCCATCCCCATGGACCGCGAGGTCATCCACACCATTCCCCAGGAATACATCGTGGACGACCAGGACGGCATCATGGATCCGCGCGGCATGTCGGGCGTTCGGCTCGAAGCCAAGGTGCACATCGTCACCGGCGCGGTCACCTCGGCCCAAAACATCATCCGCTGCGCCCACCGGGCCGGGCTGGATGTCTGCGACATCGTGCTCGAACCCCTGGCTTCCTCCGAGGCCGTGCTTTCGGCCGAGGAGAAAAATTTGGGCGTGGCCCTGATCGATTTCGGCGGCGGCACCACCGATTTGGCTATCTTTTCCCATAACAGCATCAAGCACACGGCCGTGCTGGCCCTGGGGGGGCAGAATCTGACCAACGATCTGGCCATCGGGCTGCGCACCTCGGCCAAGAACGCCGAGGAGATCAAGTGCAAGCACGGCTGCTGCTTGACCAGCATGGTGGATCCCCATGACATGATCGAGGTCATGAACGTGGGCAGCCAGAGCAGCCGGTCGGTTTCTCGCAAACTCGTGGCCGATATCCTCGAACCCCGGGTCGAGGAAATCTTCCTTCTGATCCATCGGGAGATGATCCGGGCCGGCTACGAGAACGAGGTGCCCTCCGGCATCGTCATCAGCGGCGGCTCCGCGCTGCTCGAAGGCGTGCCCGAGGTGGCCGAGCAGGTTTTCAACCTGCCGGTGAGGCGCGGGTATCCGCTTGAAGTGGGCGGTCTCAAGGACGTGGTTCACAGCCCGCAGTACGCCACGGCCGTGGGCCTGGTGGTTTTCGGCATCCGGCAGGGCGAACAGGGCAAAGGCTTTCGCATCCGGCAGGAGAACATCTTTAACCGGGTCGTCCAGCGGATGCGCAGATGGTTTCGGTAGGCCATCTGATGCCGGTCGCGGCTTTTCAGCCCGCCGGGTCGGGTGGATTTACTTAGGGGTGTGTGAGTGGCGGTAGGTTTTAGGTCTCAGGATTAACCCAAGGGAGGGGACGAAATGCAGTTTGAATTTGTAGAAGATCAGGTTCAGAAAGCGGCCCGGATCAAGGTCATCGGTATCGGCGGGGCCGGCAACAACGCCATCAACAACATGATCGCGGCCGGGCTTTCCCGGATCGGGTTTATCGCGGCCAACACGGACCTCCAGGCCCTCGAAATCAGCAGCGCCCCCCGCAAGCTCCAACTCGGCGCCGAACTGACCAAGGGTTTGGGTTGCGGAGCCAATCCGGACAAGGGCCGGGAGGCCGCGATGGAAAACCAGGAGCAGATCAAGGAGTTCCTGAAGGATTCGGACATGGTCTTCGTAACCGCCGGCATGGGCGGCGGAACCGGCACCGGCGGCGCGCCGGTGGTGGCCGAACTGCTCAGCCAGCTCGAAGAACCGCCTTTGACCGTCGCCGTGGTCACCAAGCCCTTCCATTTCGAGGGCAAACGGCGTTTGCAGGCGGCCGAGGACGGCATCAAGCGGCTCCGCCAGTACGCCGACACCATCATCGTCATTCCCAACAATCGGCTCATCGCCATGGCCCCTCGCGGTTGCAGTCTGAAGGAGGCCTTCCGCATGGCCGACGACGTGCTCCTGCAAGCGGTTCGCGGGGTTTCGGACCTGATCCTGGTCCAGGGGTTGATCAACCTGGACTTCGCCGACGCCCAGACCATCATGTCGCAGAAGGGTTTGGCCCTTATGGGCACCGGCCTGGCCTCCGGCCCGGAACGGGCCACCAGCGCCGCGGAAAAGGCCATTTCCAGCCCGCTCCTGGACGAGATTTCCATCAAGGGCGCGCAGGGCGTCCTGATCAACATCGCCTGCTCCGAGGACAACATCGCCCTGGACGAGGTCGAGGCGGCTTGCAGCTTCATTTCCAAGGAGGCCCACGAGGATGCCACGGTCATTTTCGGCGTGGCCTGGGACAACGATCTGGGGGACGATCTGCGCATCACGGTCATCGCCACGGGCATCAGCGAACGGGGGCGGCTCGCGCAGCAGCCGGACATGGACGAGCTTTCACCGCGGCCTCGGCGGATGCCCACGCTCGAAGAGGTCAATCTGGACGCGCATCAGGAATATTCCCGTCCGGCGGTCGATCGGCGGGGGGAGAGTCCTGCCGGCCCGGCCACGCCCACCAAGGCCCGGCTGGCCGAGGAAGGCGTGATCGGTCGCAAGCGGATGCGGATGCATGATCTCGACAGCATTTTTTCCGGCGACACCGAGGAACTCGAACGGCCGGCCTTCATGCGGCAGCGGGCCGACTAGCCGCTACGCGGCGTCGTAGGACCGCCGGAGCGATCATGTCGTGGGAGAGCATCGCCTATCTAAAGGGACTGCTGGCCGCGGAGCAAGGGACCTTGGTCAAGGACTGGGGGGGACGCATGCCCATCGCCCTGGTCTTTGCCAACACCTACCGCCTTGGCATGTCCAACCTGGGCTTTCAAACGGTTTACGACCTTTTGAACGCCCAGCCCGACGTGGTCTGCGAGCGGGTCTTCCTGCCGGACCGCGCCCAGGCGCGGACGCTCGAACGGACCGGCCGGCCGCTGCTTTCCCTCGAATCGCAGCGACCCCTAGCCGATTTCGAGCTGGTCGCATTCTCGCTCTCCTTCGAGAACGATTACCCCAACGTGCTGCGTATCCTGAATCTGGCGCGCCTGGCCTGGCGGAGCGCGGCGAGAGAGGAAGACGAACCCTTATTGATCGCCGGAGGCGCGGCGTTGCGCCTCAATCCCGAGCCGATGGCGGATTTTCTGGACCTGATCCTCCTTGGCGACGGAGAAATTCTTCTCCCTGATTTGCTGCGGGCTTGGCGCGAGGTACGGCTCGAACCCCTCCCAAAAAGCGAGCGACTGCTCCACCTGGCCCGGAGCATTCCCGGGGCGTATGCCCCGGTCTTCTACGAGGCGGCCCTGGACGGCCAGGGCCGCCTCGTTTCTTTTACGCCCACCGTGCCCGACCTGTCCGAGACCATGGCCACGGTGCGGCTGCCCAGGCTCGGCCCGCGCGCGGCCATGAGCCGCATCCTCACGCCCGATACCGAATTCGCCTCGACCCGCCTGATCGAAATCGGCCGGGGCTGCGGGCGGGGCTGCCGTTTCTGCCTGGCCGGGTATGAGTTCCGCCCGCCGCGCGTGGTGCCGGCGGCCGAGGTGCTCGAAGCCCTGGGACCTCCTCGGGAAACCGGCGAGCGCATCGGCCTGGTCAGCCCGGCCGTGGCCGATCACCCCGAGATCGTGCCCCTGGTGCGGGCCCTCGTCTCCCAGGGGCGCGAGGTCACCGTCTCCTCGCTTCGTCTGGACGAGGCCGCCCCCGAGCTGATCCGTCTCCTGGTCGAAGGCGGCCTGCGCAGCGCGGCCGTGGCCCCCGAGGCTGGGACCGAGCGTCTGCGCGCCGCCATCAACAAGGGCCTCTCCGAAGAACAGATTCTCGAAGGCGTGCGCGTCCTGGCCGAGGCCGGTATCAAGCGCCTCAAGTTCTACTTCATGATCGGTCTGCCCGGCGAAACGCCCGAAGACGTCCGCGCCATCGGCGAGTTGGTGAAAAAGTCCAAGGACCGCCTGCTGCGCGCCTTTGCCCGACGGAAACTTTTGCCTGAATTGACCCTGACTATAAGCAGCTTCGTGCCCAAGGCCTCGACGCCCTTCCAGACCGCGGCCATGGCCGAGCAGCGGGTGCTCAAGGACCGGGCCCGCATGGTTCAGGCCGCGCTTCGGGGAGCAAAGGGAATTCGAGTGAACTTCGACGTGCCCAAGTGGTCCTGGCTCCAGGCCGTGTTTTCCCGAGGCGACCGGCGGGTTTCTTACCTGATCGAGGCCCTGGCCCGGTCCGGCGGAGACCTCAAACAGGCCCTCAAGGAGATCACCTTTAACCCGGATTACTTTGTCACCCGGGCTTGGCCGGACGAGGAGCGTCTGCCCTGGGATTTTATCGATCGCGGATTTTCGCGGCGGTATCTGGCCGAGGAAGGCCGTCGGGCCGAGACCGGAGAGGCGAGCCCGGCCTGCGATCCCGAGGTTTGCCGCCGTTGCGGGCTTTGCCCTTTGGATTAAGAAAGGGGGTGGGCTTTTTTTAAGATTCGATGCGGGCGCCCAAGATGTTCTTCATTCGTTTTAAGGCAAAGGCGTGGGCTTCCGGGTCGAAGTCGGCCACGGCCTTTTCGTGCACCACCACCGGGTAGTCCCGGTTTCTCAGGTCCGAGACCGTATCCATGACGCAGATGGAGGTGCACACGCCGCAGACGTGGACCTCGTCCACCTCGGCCTCGGTCAGAATCCGTTCGAGATCGGTCTTGAAGAAGGTGCTGAACCGTGTCTTGGGCAGCCGGTGTTCGTCCGGCAGGACCTCGATCTCCGGGATGAACTCGGCCCCGGGCGTTCCGGCCACGCAATGCGGGGCGAACATCTCGAACTCCCGGTCGTCCGGAGCGTGGGCGTCCATGGGAAAGACGATCAAGGAACCGGCCCGTCGGTGATGGGCCAACAGATTCCGCACGACCGGAATGATCCCCCGGGCCGCTTCGCCGCAGTAGAGAGAGCCGGCCGGGTCGATGAAGTCCCGGAGCATGTCGATAACCAACAGGGCTTGCCGACTCATGGCCGTCCTCCTGGGGTCGAGTATATCGGATTCGGGCCCAAAATCAAAGGACCGCGCCCGAAGCGCCGGCCCGCCGTCCGGGAAAGGGGCTTGATTGTTCGGCGGGGATGGGGGTACGTTTATCGCATCGGGCGTGACACAGATGAGGCCGTCTCGCGGGCGACGTTGAGCGGAGAGCGCCGTCCCTGGGATCGCCTCCCTGCCCAGAATCTCCTGATGAGCGCCCCGGACTCAGGACGAAAACAAGACCATGAACCCCTCGCCCTATAATCAGCGTTTGAACCGATCTCGCCGTTCCAAGGGCCGGACCGCGTTGATTGTCTTCGGCCTGATCGTTTTGATCGCGGCCGGGACCGTGGTCTGGGCCCTGGCGCGTCCCGAGCAGGCGGCGGCCGTGTTTCGGCGTGTGTGGCCGCTGCCGCCCGTGGTCCGGTCCCTGACCGTGATGCAGAATGGCCAGGAGATCGCGCTTCGGCCCGGGCAGACCCTTTTCCTGCATCCGGGCGACACCCTGGCCGTGGTGAAATTTTCCAGCAACCGTCCGTTCAACTACGGCCTGCGGCTTTATTCGAGCGACCTGGACGTTCACACCTTAAAGGAGGAGACCCCGCTGGCCAGGGTCCTGAACCTCGACGAACTCACCCGCTCCCGCCGGATCGTGGTCGAGGTCAAGGAGGATCGCCGGTTGGTGGCCGATTTTTCCTTTTTGATTCGGATCACGCCCGACGATTTGGCTTGGCGGGCCGAGCGTCTGAAAGACCCGAAGGAACGGGTCGCTCTCTACACCGAGGCGTTGAAGCTGGACCCGGACCGGGACCTTATCCGGCGCAAGCTGGCCGCTGCCTTGGAACAAGCCGGGGACGCGGCCGGCGCGGCCAGGCAGTATGAGACGCTCGCCTCCAAGGGGCCGGACCCGGAGGTGCTGGGCAAACTGCTGGTTCTCTACGAGGCCGCCCAGGACCAAAAGAAGCTGGCCACGGTCTATGCGCGATTGGCCGAGATCGGGCCGGAGGCCGAAAGGCGGCGCTATCTCTACCTTCTGGGCCGGCTTCAAGAGGACTTGAAGCAGTATTCTCAGGCCATCGCCAGTTTCGAGCGGCTGAAGGATAGGCTGCCCGCGGCCGAGCGCGTCGAGGTGCTGAAGCGTTTGGGCTTCCTGTGCGCGCAAATCGGAAACCGCAAGGCCGCCATCCAGGCTTACGCGGCCGCGGCGGCCTTGGACCCGAGCGATTTGAACATCGCCTACAACCTGGCTGAGCTGTATCGGGACGAAAAAGACAGCGCGGGCCTGCGCCGCAGCCTGTCCACCATTCTGGCCGGGAATCCGGCCGACGCGGCCATTGGGATCGAACTGGCCGAGGCCCAGCTCACGGCCGGAAAAACGAACGAGGCCGAGGCCACCTTTCGCCGGGTGCTCAAAGCCGCGCCCAAGTCCAAACCGGTGCGGCTGGCCTTGATTCAACTTCTTCAGAAAAGCGGCCGGCCCGAGGACCAGATTCCGGAATACGAGGCCTTGCTCGAAGCCGAGCCGGACAACAAGGTCTATCTTTTCAACCTGGGCGTGTTGTATTATGACCGGAAGGAATTCGCCCAGGCGGAAAAACGGTTCCAAAGGCTGGCCCGGCTGGACCCCAAGGATCGGGAAGCGGCCGAATATCTGTTTTCCGTCTATATGAAACAGAAGAAGGATGAAGCCGCCTTGGCCCAGGCCCGGGACCTGCTCCGCCTCGATCCGGACTTCCAGGCCGGTTATGATTTTATCTTCGAACGTCTTGACGAGCGAAAGGATTACAAGGCCTTGGCCGAGACAGCTCGGGGCTGGCTGAAGCGCCGGCCCGACCGGGCGGACTTGACCGAATACCTGGCCTATGCCTATTTCAAGCTCGGTCGGCCGGAGGACGCGGCCGCCGCCTACGGCGAGTTGCTCAAGACCGACCCGCGCAACCTCGACGTGCTGCTCAAGCAGGCTCGGCTTTTCGAAATGTTGGGCCGGATCGACGAGGCCCTCAAGGCCTACGACCGGGTGCTTGAAATCGAACCGAACCACGAAGTCGCGGCCCAGGCGCGCGTGCGTCTGTCGCTGGAGCGCATCAAGGCCCGCCGGGAGGAGCGGCGTCCGTAGGGGAGGCATGGAGATCGAAACCCACCAGGATCGGCTGGACGTGACGGCCGCGCTCATCGTCGAACAGGACCGGGTGTTGGTCACGCTTCGGCCCGACCGGGGCTTCTGGGAGTTCCCGGGCGGGAAACGTCACCTTGGCGAGTCGCTCCCGGATTGTCTGGCCCGGGAGATCGAGGAGGAACTGGGGCTTCAGGTGGCCGTGCTTAGCCGTTTCATGACCGTGGACCGGGACGGCGACACGCCTTTTCGCCTGCACGCCTTTTTCTGCCGGATTGAGTCCGGCGCGCCTCAGACCCTGGGCGTGGCCGACTGGGCCTGGTCCCGGCTGGAGGACCTGGTCCCGGAGCGGTTTCTCCCGGCGGACCGGGAGATCATCCAGGCCCTTCAAATCGGCGCGGCCCGCCTTCGGGAAGCCGCCAAGGGGACGGCATGAAGCTTCAGCGGACGGCGATCGCGCTCGTGGTGAGCGTTCTCTTCCTTTACCTGGCCTTCCGCCAAAGCGACTTTGATGTGATTTTGAAACAGATTCTGGCCGTGAAGCCAGGGCCGCTCCTGGCCAGTCTGGTCGTTTTGTTTTTAGCCTACCTGTCCCGGACCTTCCGCTGGCGGGTGCTGCTTTTGCCCACGGGTCGGCCTTCGCTGAACAGCCTATTCGGCGCCATCATGATCGGCTTCATGTCGCTCAACCTGCTGCCGTTCCGCTTGGGCGAGTTCATACGGGCCTACGTCCTGGGGCGAAAAGAGGGCCTGTCCAAGAGTACGGTTTTCGCCACCATCGTGGTCGAGCGGATTTTCGACGGTTTCACCATTTTGCTCATCGGCTTGGCGGGCGTGGCTTTTCTGCCCTTGCTGCACTTCGGTCAGGACCTGGGCTGGATCAAGTTCCTGGCCGTGATGGGCGGGCTCCTTTATCTGACAGCCTTGGTGGGCGTCATCCTCATCCGCGTCAAGCGGGAGCTCATTATCCGGCTGGCCTCGTTTCTGCTTCAATGGACCCCCCGGCTTCGGGTTCGGACCGTGGCCATGATCGGGTCCTTTGCCGAGGGCCTGGCCACGATTTCGAGTTTCAGGGCCTTGGTGGAGATCTCCTTTTTTTCGCTTTTGGTATGGGGCCTGACCGCGGTATCTTATTGGCTGATCATGTTCAGTTTTAGCGCGGGCGGGGTCAGCCTGGGGACCCAGGTGGGGTACGCGGGTTCCCTTTTTCTCCTGGCGGTTTTGGCCCTGGGCGTTATGGTTCCGGCCGGACCGGCCTTTGTGGGCACCTACGAGCTGGCCTGCGTGGCCGGCTTGGCCGCCCTGGGTCATGAAAACGTGGCTCAAAGCTACGCCTTGGTGGCGCATGCGATCCAGTTTTTTCCCGTGACGTTGGTTGGCATCGGCTACTTGTATTTCCAGCATTTCAGTTTCAAGGAGATTCAGGCCGGTGGGGAGGAGGTCGCGGAGGATTGAGGCCTGACGGATTTGGCGGCCATGGAGATTCGGCCGAGTCGGGGCCGAGGATGAGGCGGAGGACGCATGTCCGAGCCCATGCTTGAGATAAACGATCTGCGCAAGAGTTTCGGCGGGCTGCAAGCCGTGTACGATTGCACGCTCGAAGTCCAGGCCGGCACCATCACCGGACTAATCGGCCCCAACGGCGCCGGCAAAACGACCCTGTTCAATCTCATCACCGGCTTTCACAAGCCGGACGCGGGCCGCATTCTGTTCAACGGCCGCCGCATCGACAGCCTGCCGCCCCACCGGATTTTTCACCGCCGCCTCTACCGCACCTTTCAGATTCCGCGCGAGTTCGCTCAGATGACGGTCTTGGAGAATCTGATGCTCATCCCGGCCGACCAGATCGGGGAGAGCATCTTGAGCACCTGGCTGCGTCCGCGCAGCATTCGGGCCCAGGAAAAGGCCTTGCGCGACCGGGCCTTGGAGGTGCTCGAATTCGTGGAGTTGATCGACCTGCGGAACGAATATGCCGGATCGTTGTCGGGCGGGCAGAAGAAACTTCTGGAACTGGCCAAGAGCCTGATGGCCGAGCCGGAGATGGTGCTCTTGGACGAACCCGGGGCCGGGGTCAATCCGGTGCTGACCCAGAAGCTGACTCAGAATATCCGCCGGCTCTGCGCCGAGCGCGGGCTGACTTTTTTTCTGATCGAGCATGACATGAACCTGGTCATGAGCCTGTGCGATCCGATCATTGTCATGAGCGAGGGCCGGAAGCTGGCCGAGGGGCCGCCGGATCGGGTCCGCAACGATCCGCGGGTCCTGGAAGCCTACCTGGGCGGGCAGTATCGATGAACATCATCGAAGTGGACCGCGTTACGGCCGGCTACGGCCAGGGCGACATCCTGAAGGAGGTCCACCTCGAAGTGGGCGCCGGTCAGATGGTGGCCGTGGTCGGTCCCAACGGCGCGGGCAAATCCACGCTGCTCAAAACCGTTTTCGGTTTGCTCTTCCCCCGCGCCGGGTCCATCCGCTTCGAGGGCCGGGAGATCGCCGGAAAACCGCCCGAGGAGATTGTGCGCCTCGGCATCAGCTACGTTCCGCAGGTGAGCAATGTCTTCCCCAGCCTGACCGTGCAGGAAAATCTGGAGATGGGCGCGTTTATCCGGCGGGACGATTTCAAGCACAAGTTCGAGGAGCTGTTCTCCCTGTTCCCGCTGCTTCAGGAACGGCGGCACCAGAAGGTAGGGCAGCTCTCCGGAGGTCAGCGCCAGATGGTGGCCATGGGCCGCGCCCTCATGCTGGACCCCAAGGTGCTGCTTTTGGACGAACCCTCGGCCGGTCTGGCCCCGCTGCTGGTGACCTCGATCTTCGAGAAAGTCCAAAGCATCAACGCCAGCGGCATCGCCGTGGTCATGGTCGAACAGAACACGCGGGAAGCGCTGAAGATGGCCCACCACGGCTACGTGTTGGCCACGGGACGCAACGTGCTGGACGGCACGGGGCAGGAGCTGCTGGCCAACGAAGAGATCGGCCGGTTGTATTTGGGCGAGTGAGAATATGGCGGAGTTGATCGTTTACGGTTTGGTTTTGGGGGGCATCATCGCCCTAGGGGCCATCGGTCTCAGCCTGGTGTACGGCATTTTGGGCTTCGCCAACTTCGCCCACGGCGACCTGATGACGGCCGGGGCGTATCTGGCCTTGTTCCTGACCACGGGTCTTTTCGCCGACTTGGGCGTGTCGAACGCGGTCTTCGGCCCGTTCTCCTTTGGCTGGCGCATGGCCCTGGCCTTTCCCTACGCCATGTGCATCGTGGCCGGTCTGGCCATCCTGACGGACCGCGTGCTTTACCGCCGGTTGCGCCGGAAAAGGTCCAATGCGGTCATTCTGGCCATGAGTTCCCTGGGGGCCTCCTTCATCATCCGCATGGTCGTGCTCATCGCCTGGGGCGCCGATTACCGCGTTTACCGTCCCGGCTTGATGCGGCCGGCCTTGGAGCTGCCCCTGGGCGTGCGCATCCGGCCGGACCAGATTCTCATCCTGGTGGTGGTCGTCCTGCTGGTGGTGCTGCTTCACCTTTTCCTGACCCGAACGCGGATGGGCAAGGCCATGCGGGCCACGGCCGACAACATGGAGCTGGCCCGGATATCGGGCATCGACACCGAACGGGTGGTGCTTTGGACCTGGTGGATCGGCGGGGCATTGGCCGCGTCCGGGGGCATCCTGTACGGCATCGACGTCCAGCTTCACGCGGAGATGGGCTGGGACCATCTGCTGCCGCTCTTCGCCGCGGCCATCCTGGGCGGCATCGGCAACGTGTACGGCGCCCTGGTGGGCGCGCTGATCATCGGCGTGGTCCAACAGGTGAGCACGGCCTTCATGTCGCCCTCCTACAAGCCGGCCGTGGCTTTTCTCATCATGATCGCCATTCTGCTCGTGCGGCCGCAGGGCATTTTCGGCGGGAGGCGGAACTGATGGATTTCGGCGGGCTCGCGGCCTATCTGGTCTCGCTGGCCATCATGGCCGGCATCTACGGCGTCTTCTGCCTGGGACTGAACATCCAGTGGGGCTACACCGGGCTGTTCAACATCGGCATCGCCGGCTTTTTCTGCCTGGGCGCCTACACCTCGACCATGCTCTCCACGCCGGCCCCGACCGGCGTTTACGCCCACTACGTTAAGCAGCTCTTCGGCTTGGGCCTGCCCTTCCCCATGGGCCTGGTCGGCGCGGCCCTGGTCTGCGGGTTGATGGCTTTGCTCATCGGTCTGGTCACGCTCCGGCTCCGGGAGGATTACCTGGCCATCGCCACCATCGGCATCGCCGAGAGCGTGCGGCTGGTGTTCAACAACGCCCATTGGCTGGCCGGCGGACCGCGAGGCCTGACCGGCGTGCCCCGGCCGCTCGAACATTTGGTCCCGCCGCCGTATAGCGATTATCTCTACCTGGCCATCGTCCTGACCGTGCTGGTTCTGATTTATTTGGCCATCGAACGGGCCATCCGTTCGCCCTGGGGCCGGGTGCTGCGGGCCATCCGGGAGGACGAGGTCTCGGCGGCCATGAGCGGCAAGAACGTCTTTTCTTTCAAGCTGCAATCCTTTGTTTTCGGGTGCATGGTCATGGGCGTGGGCGGCGGCCTGTACGCGCACTATACCAAGGCCGTTTCGCCGGATGTCTTCACCCCGCTGTATGGCACATTTATCATCTGGGTCATGCTCATGGCCGGGGGCAGCGGCAACAACAAGGGCGCGGTCCTGGGGGCCTTTGCCATCTGGGGCTTATGGATCGGGACCAAGTTCATGACCGATTTCCTGCCCGTGGCCTGGAAGGCCCGCGCGCCCTACATTCGGTTTCTGCTGATTGGGGTTCTGCTGGAAATCATTCTGATCCGCCGGCCCCAGGGTCTTTTGGGCGAGGAGAAGAGCGTATCCAAGCTCATGGGGGGTGCTCGGGAATAGAGACAAAAAGGGCTCCGAGCCAGGCCCGGAGCCCTTGCGGCCCATCCGACCAAGCCGGTTATTCCATGCGCACCGTCTCGATCTTGCCGCCTGTGTATTTCCACACTTCAATGGGTGTAATCACGTCGCCGTTGGCGTCGAAGTCCTGGGCGCCGGCCGCGCCCTCGTAGTTGATGTCCTCCCCCTTCTTGATCAGCTCGAAAGCCTTTTGGAACTCGCCCGGCATGATCACCGTGCCCGGCGCGTTGGCCACGGAGCGGAGCTGGTCGCGGATGTTGGCCGAGGTGAGGGGCAGGTCCTTGGTCATGGCCTGATAAGCGGCCAGCCCGATGACGGCCATGGCGTCGTAGCCGTTGGTGATGAAGGGCAACGGCGGCAGCATGCCGTATGCCTGCTTAAAGGCCGTGTTGAAGGCTTCCAGGGCCTTGCCGCCGGTCGAACCCGGCGCGGTGCCCATCATGCCTTCCAGGTTCTCGGCTCCCACGGACTGGATGATGACCTCGGACTTGGTCCCGTCGCAGAAGTAGAAGGTCTTGAACTTGAAGAACTCGATGGCTTCCTTGATGTACACCTTGGCGTGCTCGGGATAGCTGAAGGCGGCCAGGGCCTCCGGCTGGTCGGCCAAGGCGCTCTTCAGTTCGGCGGTATAGGAGGCGGAGGCCTTCTCGTCATGCGGGACCATGGCCAGCACCTTGCCGCCGTTTTCCTCGTAGGATTGCTTGAACCACTCGGCCAGACCCTGCCCGTAGGCGTTGTTCACGTACAGGATGCTGATCGTCTTGTACAGCCCGGCGGCCACTTTACCGGAGACCACGCCTTGCAGGGAGTCCGAGGGGCAGGTCCTGAAGAGCACGTCCTTGCCCTGATCGGCCGGGAGGTTGGTCAGCAGGGGGGAGGTCGAAGCGGGTGAGATCAGAATGACGCCGGCCGGGCAGGTGACGGACTCGGCCACGGGCTGGGTCACGCCGCTGGCCAGCGCGCCTATAATGGCCGCCACGTTGTCCACTTCCACCAGCTTCTTGGCCGCGTTCGTGGCCGGAATGGCCGAAGTTTCACTGTCCTCGGGGAAGAGCTTGACCGGAAGACCGGCCTCGGTCAACTGCTTGGCCGCCAGGTCGATGCCCTTCTGGATGGCCGGACCGTACTCCTTCAGCGGGCCGGTGATGGACATCAGCGTGCCGACTTTGAGTTCTTCTGTTTTCTTTTCGCAAGCCGTAATAGCCAGACCGAGAGTGCATAAAACCACCAAAACGATGATTCCCAGTTTTTTCACGGGCGTTCTCCTTTCCTGATTGGTTCGAGCCTGAGTGACCTTTTAACGCGAGAAAGGTTTTTCGTCCTCTGGTCCACACGTCTCTTTGTTATGGGGTTCGATGCTTATAAAAGCTCACGTTTTGTAACGACGTATTCCGCTTGGCCCGCCCTTTGCGAAACGTATCGAGTAACCTGCTGTCTTTTATCGAGAATACATACTCCATCCGCTTGGCTCTGACAAGAAAAATCCTTGGCCCGTCTTGACCCGGCCCTTTCTCCTTGACCTAAGCCCCGGCGGGTTTTATTTTTTGGAGGCGGAAAACCGGGCCGCCAAGCCGAGTGCGGCCCCAGGGGGGCAGACATGAATTTTCAAAAGCAACTGGCCGTTCTCATCTCGTCCTGGCCCGAGGACCAGGACGGGCTTCGCCACGCCTTTCAGGCCCTGGTCGAGTTCATTCAAGCCCAGCCGGACACGGGGTTGAGTCTGGTTTCGCGTGAGGACGTCAGCCATTCGGTGCGGGCCGAGGCGCTCAAACCGGCCCCCGGCCGAAACCGCCCGTTGTACAGTATGCTGGACGTGGTCACGCCCCGCCAAGGCCCGTGGTTTCTGAGTATCTGTTTTTTTGAGGACGAAATTTCAGACCCGGAGGAACTGGGCGACGCGATCCCCGGCGGCCTGTATAACGAGACCGGGTACTGTTTTGACCTGGATGATCACGACCCGGCTCAGGTGGCCTATTTGAAAGAGCGCCTGGCCGAGGCCCGTGCCGCGTCCAACCAGGGCTGAGGTCGAAGGCATAAAGAAAGGATCGATATCCATGCAGGTGATCGTAGTGGGAGCCGTGGCTTTGGGACCCAAGGCTGCGGTGCGGCTGAAGCGGCTCCAGCCCGAAGCCCGGGTGATCATGATCGACCGCGACGAGCGGATTTCCTACGGCGGCTGCGGCATCCCCTATTTCATCTCCGGGGACGTGAGCGAACCCTCGCAGCTCATGACCACCAGCTTTCACATGGTCCGGGACGCCGACTTCTTTCGCCGGGCCAAGGGCGTCGAGGTGCTCAGCCGGACCGAGGTTCTGGCCGTGGACCGGCCCGCAAAGCGGGTGCGTATCCGGTCTTTGGCCACCGGCGAGGAATCCGAGCTGCCTTACGACAAGCTCCTCTTGGCCACGGGCCGGAAGACGCGACGGCTGGGCGTTCCGGGGGAGGACCTGGCCGGCGTCTTCACCGTGTCCAGCCTGGGCGAGGCCATCCAGATCAAGGAGACCATGACCGGCGGAGGGGTCGAACGGGCCGTGGTCGTCGGCTCCGGGCCCATCGGTTTGGAAATCGCCGAGGCCATGGCCGACCTGTGGGACATCGAGACCACCCTCATCGAGATCGCGGACCAGGTGCTGCCGGGCATGATCGGGCCGATCCTGGCCCATATGGTCGAGGAGCATCTGGCCGAGCGCGGGGTCACGGTCCGGCTGGCCGAACGGGTCGAGCGCTTGGAAGGCGAGGGCGCGGTGGCCCGGGTCGTGACCGATAAAGGGACGCTCGACACGGACCTGGTCATCGTGGCCGTGGGCGCTCAGCCCAACGCCGACCTGGCCCGAGCGGCCGGGCTGGCCTTGACGCCGCACGGGGCCATCCAGGTGAACGAGCGCCTCCAGACCTCGGACCCGGACATTTACGCCGGCGGGGACTGCATCGAGAACGTCAGCCTGATCACCGGCGGTCTGGTCTATACGCCCATGGGTTCCCTGGCCAACCGCCAGGGCCGGATCATCGGCACGAACCTGGCCGGCGGCGACGAGACCTTTGACGGCGCGGTGGGCAGCTTCATCGTCAAGGTTTTCGACCTGACCGTGGCCGGGGCCGGGCTGAGCCTGCCTCGGGCGGGGGCCGAGGGGATCGAGGCCATGTCCGTGCTGGTCGTGCAAGGCGACCGGGCCCATTTTTATCCGGGCATGGAGCTGCTCTATCTGGAACTCATCGTTGAACGCCCCTCCGGCCGGGTTCTGGGCATTCAGGGGCTATCCCCGCGCGGCGAGGCCCTGGCCACCCGGGTCAACGCCGTGGCCGCCTTGCTCAAACACCGGCCCCACGTGCGCGACGTGTCCCAGCTCGAACTGGCCTATGCCCCGCCCTACGCCATGGCCATGGACGTGGTCAACGTGCTGGGTAACGTGGCCGATAATACGCTGGCCGGGTTCCAGGAGGTCGTGGAGGTGGACGAGTTCGTGCGGCTGTTGGAAAGCCCGGACGCGGGCCAATGCTTGTTCTTGGACGTGCGCGGACCGCAGAACGCCGAGCCGTTTGTTGCGGCCTACGGCGACCGCTGGGTTAACATCCCCCAAGAGACGCTGGTCGAGCGCATGGCCGAGGTGCCCCGCGACAAGGACCTGATCGTGGTCTGCAACAACGGCGCCCGCAGCTACGAGGCCTTGCTGGCCCTGAAACAGGCGGGGATCGGGAGCCGTAATTTGCAAGGCGGCGTGGGCGCGCTCAAGCGGTGGGGCTTGAAAACGCCCTGACGAACAGTTAGGTCTTCAGCGTTTTGTAGGGGCGGGTTTTAAACCCGCCCGTTGTTCATTTCCCGGTCCAGGAAGGCGAAGATGGCCTCGATGGCCCGGTCCCTGATTTCATCCTTTTCCATCAAGAGCTCGTGCCGGGCTCCGTCCAGCACCAGGTGCCGTGTCTGCGGAGCCGCGTCCCGTAAGGCTTGCGGCCCTTTCGGGGAGACAACCCGGTCCGCCCCGGCCTCCAGAAGCAGAATGGGCGCGCGGATGCGGCGGGCTTCTTCAATGGCCCGGCCGCAGGCCCGGAAGGCTTCGTCGGCCCAGCGATTGGTCGGTCCACCGAGCGCGGTCTCGGGGAAGCGTTCGATCAGCCGCTGGTTCAGTTCGAAGCGGACCTGGCAACCGGTCAGCACGTTACCCTCGAACGGCTCGTCCGGATTGTAGGGTTTGCCGCCCGGAACGTAGGCCCGGCCGAGTCCCAGCGTGGTGAGGGTTCGGGCCAGGATCGCGGCCGCCGGCCTCGGCAGGGGCGCGGTTCGGATGGCCAGCATGGGCGCGGAAAGGATCAGACCGTCCACCGGGTGCTCGGCCGCGTAAAGTACGGCGATGGCGCCGCCCATGCTGTGGGCCAGGAGCAATGTCCCTCCGGGATGTCGCTCCGGCCGGACCACCTCCTCCATGAACTTCTCCAGGTCCTCGACGTAATCCTCGAAGCGCTCGACATGCCCTTTGTGCGGATCGGCCAGCATGCGGCCGGAAAAACCCTGGCCGCGATGATCCAGGATGTACAGGGTGCGGCCGGAACGCGCCAGGTCAAACATCAGCTCGGCGTACTTGGCCTGGGATTCGGTCCGGCCGCCCAAAAGGACCAAGGCTCCGATGCTTTCGGTCGGTTCGTGGATTCTGTAGCTGAGGGGCGCCCCGCCCTTGCCCGGCAAGGTCCCGGCGGTCAGCCGGCCTTCGAAAAAGGGCAGCACCGCCTCCACGCCGTCCCGGATCAGAATCTCCTCGGTTAGGCCGAAGAGCAAAAGCGGCGCCAGCAGCAAAGCGGCCAGAAGGAGCGTGGTCAGCATCATGCCCGCTTAAAAAGAGTGCCGGTAGATAGTGGCCACGGCCTCCCGATCCAGGGGGATGGGATGCGCGCTGAGCCAGGGCGAGGAGACAATGGCCAGGTCGGCGATCTCCTCGGCCTTGTCCTCTTCGCAGCCCAAATCGCCGAGCCGGATGTTCATGCCGATCCCGACCAAGAAGGCGTCGGTACCCAGGATGCCGTCTGGAACGCCGAAGACGTTCCGGCCCAGCTTGTCGAAGCGCGGCGCCATGGCCTCTTGGGTGAATCGCATCCAGGCCGGGAGCAACGCGGCCAGGCCGTCGCCGTGGGTCACGTCGTAGTAGCCGCTCAGGGCGTGTTCGATGCCGTGGCAGGTCAGGCTGCCCATGCCGCCGCCCAGCCGGGCCAGTTGGGACATGGCGATGGTGCTGGCCCAGGAAAGCTGGGTGCGGGCTTCGAGGTCGTCGGGGGTCTCCAGAGTCCGGGGCAGGTACTCGACCACCATCTTCATGACCGTTTCGCGGATGCCGTCGGTAAGCGGACTGGGCTCGGTATCGGTCACATAGCTTTCGACGATGTGACAAAAGATGTCCACGCCGCCGGCCTTGGTCTGATTCAGAGGCACGCTCAGGGTCAGCTCCGGGTCGATGACAGCCGTCTGCGCGAACATGGTCGGGTGCGAGACCCCGCTTTTAACGTGGGTCTCCCAATTGGTGATGATGGCCCCGTTGTTGATCTCCGAGCCGGTGCCGGCCAGGGTGGGCACCTGGATGATGGCCGGAACCTTGCCCTCCGGTTGGAAGCGCTGCCCCACGTAGCTCCAGACGGATTTCGAGCCGCTGGCGGTCAAGGCCAGGGACTTGGCCGCGTCCATGGCGCTGCCGCCGCCCAGGCCGACGATCACCTCCGCGCCTTCCCGGCGGGCCAGGTTCGCGCCCTCGTCCACGGTGGTCGCGCGCGGGTTGGGCTCGACCTTGTCGAAGACCAGGGTTTTGAGCCCCTTGGCCTCGAGTTGATTCACGGCGCGTTCGAGGATGCCGACTTTGCCGATGTCGGGGTAAGTGACCACCAGGGCCGTTTTCCCCAGCTTGGCGGCCTCCGTCCCCAATTGGTCCAGGCTTCCGGGGCCGAACAGGATTTTAACGGGCAGATGGAACCGCATGGCCATGGCTGCTTCCTCCTTCCGGGTTTCGATGGGTTGTCAGGGGTACATCCCAGTGCGCCACATTTGACCGATGGTGTCAAGCGGTTTTCCGTCCGGACGGTCCGTTAGGAGTCTTTTTCAAATATCGGTTCGCCTGGCTAAGGTCTCGCCGGCCAAGGGCCTGTTCCCCAACCACGTCATGAGAAAAAGGCGCCTGACCCCTTTTCCTCAGCGTCCCTGCCGGTAGGTCATGAAAAAGTGATAAAAGGCGTCGATGACCAGGGCGTGGTCGATCTCCCCCCGGGCGATCATGTCCGGGATGTCTTCTATGTCCGCGACGACCAGTTCCACGTCCTCGGTGCCTTCCTCGTCCGCGGACGGCTGCGGCCCGACGGCTTTGAGGTCCGTGGCCAGAAAGGTGTAGCACCAGTTGTTGAACAGGGCCGGGTTGGGCCGAACCCTGCCGATGGCCTCGACGCGGCCGGCCCGAAAGCCGGTTTCCTCGACCAGTTCCCGGGCCGCGGCCTGGGCCGGGGTTTCGCCCGGATCGATTAGTCCGCCGGGCACTTCGAGGGTCATCTCCCGTGTGCCGTGGCGGTATTGCCGCACCAGGAGGACACGGCCGTCGTCGGTAACGGGCACGATATTGATCCAGTTCGAGGATTCGAGCAGATAGAAGTCGTGTTCGCGGCCGGTCAGGGGCGAGATCGAGGTGTCGGTCTTCATGGTGAAGATGCGGTTCTCGACCTCGATGCGGGTGCGGACGCAGATCCAGGGTTGGGGGGTCGAAGGTTTGGGTGGGGTCATGGGGTTGTCCTTTCCGTGGGCGGGTCTTCCGTGGAGAGGGCTTCAAACAGGGCCTGCCAGACGGCTTCCAGCCCCTCACCGGACAGGCCGGAGAAGAGCAGGGGCGGCCGTTCGAGACCGAGCGCCCGGGCGATGGCCGAGGCCCGGCCGGCTCTCCTCCCCCGACTGATCTTGTCCGTCTTGGTCAAAACCGGCAGAACCGGCACCCCTCGGGAATCCAGCAGGGCCAGTAGGTTCTGCTCCTCCTCCCGCGGGTCCCGGCGGATGTCCAGGATCAGGACCACGGCCCGGAGGTTTCGGCCGGCCGAGAGGTACCCTTCGACCATGGGGCCCCAGCGGGCCTGTATGGCGCGCGGCACCTTGGCGTAGCCGTAGCCCGGCAGGTCCACGAAATAGAAGCGGCCGTCGATGTCGAAGAAGTTGAGGGCCTGGGTTCGTCCCGGGGTGCGGCTGGTGCGGGCCAGGTTCCGCCTCCGAACCAGGGCGTTGAGCAGCGTGGATTTGCCAGCGTTGGAACGCCCGGCAAAGGCGGCTTCGGGCCGGTCGGACGCCGGAAACTGGCTCGGCTTGACGGCCGTTACCAGAAACTCGGCCTTGTGTATGACGCCGGCCCGGGCCATGGCCTTCAAGCGGACAGGGGCCGCGGATTCTGGTCCAGATACGCGTCTAGACGCCGCAGTCCCTCGGCGATGTTTTCCATCGAATTGCAGTAGGAGATGCGAAGGCAGCCCTCGGCGTTGGCTCCGAAGTCGATACCCGGGCTCACGCCCACCCCGGCTTTCTCCAGGATGTCGAAGGCCAGGGCATAGGAGTCGCGATGCAGGTGGCGGGCGTTGACCAGAATGTAAAAGGCCCCGCAGGGCTCGACCTTGATGTCGAACCCCAACCGGCGCAGGCCGTCGATCAGGAAACGGCGGCGCTGGTCGTAGATGGTTCGCATACGAGCCACGTCCTCCCCGGCCTCGCGCAAGGCCGTCACGCCGCCCCATTGGGCCGGGGTCGAGGCCGCGATGAAGAAGTTCTGCTGAATCTTCTGGATGGGCCGGATAAAGGCCGGGGGCGCGATGATGTAGCCCAGGCGGAAGCCGGTCATGGCGTAGAGTTTGGAAAAGCCGTTCAGGACCACGGCCCGGTCCGTGTATTCGAGGATGGAGTGTTCCGGGTCCGGTCCATAGACCAGCCCGTGGTAAATCTCGTCGGAGATGACCAGCGGACCCAGTTCGGTCAAGGTCTGCATCCGGTCCGGCGAGAGCAGTTGCCCGGTGGGATTGGCCGGCGAGTTGACGAAGATGGCCCGGGTCCGGTCCGTGATCCGGGCTTGGACCTGGTCGGGGTGAAGCTGATAGCCGTCGTCTTCATAGACGTTCACGAAAGCCGGGCGGCCCTGGAAGAAGCGGATGAAATTCGGATAGCAGGCATAGCCGGGGTCGGAGAGGATGACCTCGTCGTCGGCTTCGAGTAACGTGGCGAAGAGCATGAACATGGCCGGCGAGGTGCCGGAGGTGACCACGATCTGGTCCGGCGAGACGTGCACGCCGTAGCGCCGGAAATAGTCCTCGGCAATGGCCTCCCGCAGTTCCCATATCCCCAAGGAATGGGAGTAGTGGGTCCGGCCCTCGGCCATGGCCCGTGTGACCGCGGCCTTGATACACTCGGGCGTGTCGAAATCGGGTTCGCCGATCTCAAGGTGGATGACGTGCCGACCCTCGCGCTGCATCTGCTCGGCCTTTTCAGACACGTCCATGACGATGAAGGGCGGGATGTCCCGGGCCCGGGCGGTGATCACGGCGTTTTCCTATTGGCTGGGAATTTCGGCCAACCTGCTACGGGCCTGCTCGGCCAGACGGGTGTTGGGCGCGGTTTCGATGACCTTTTGAAAATAGACCCGAGCCTCGGCCGGCTGTCCCAGCAGCATGAGGGTTTCGGCCAGGCTCATGTGAGCCAGGGCGTAGTTCGGCGCGAATTTGATCGCGTCGGCAAAGGCGTCCCGGGCTTTCTCGTTCTGACCTAGGGCCAGGTAGGTTCGGCCAAGGTTGTAGTGGGCGATGGCCCAAGTCGGGGCCTTGGTAATGGCCGCCCGAAAGGCCTCGACCGCCTGTTCGTAACGGTTGGTATCGAGATAGACCTGACCGATGTTGTTGTAGGCGTAATGGGGCGTGGTGTAGAGCACGTCGGCCAGGGCCGTGCGGAATTCCTGCAGGGCCTCCTCGTAGCGCCCCATGCTGAGGTATAGAGAACCCAAATTGTTGTGGGCGTCTGGGAAGTCCTTCTTGAGGGCCTGGGCCTTTTTCATGTGAGCGAGGGCTTCGGTATACCGCTCCTTCTGTTGATAAGCTATGCCCAGGGCGTTCTGCACGTCCGCGTTCTCCGGGTCGTACTGCTCGGCCAACAGGAGTTCCTTCAAGGCCTGGGTGGTGTTGCCGGCCCTGAGACTGGATATGCCCAGGCTCAGATGGGCCCGGGCCTGGGCCGGGTCTTTGGTGATGACCTTGCCGCTGACCGGGTCGCGGGGCGCGGAGGAGGCGCATCCGGCCAGAAACAGGGCCAGCAGCAGTCCGGCGGCGATGACAAAGGCTCGGTGCACTCAGATCACCTTGTTCAGCGGGTATTCGATGATGCCCTCGGCTCCCCGTTTGAGCAGTTCGGGCACGAGTTCGCGGACCACCGCCTGGGAAACGATGATCTCCACGGACAGCCACTCGGACTGGTACAGATGGGCCACGGTGGGTGAATTGAGGCTGGGCAGGATTTCCATGACCCGCTGCACCGCGGCCTGGGGCACGTTCATCTTGATACCGACCATGCCTTCGGCCCGGAGCGCGCCTTTGAGCAGCGTGGCGATGTTCTGGGTCTTCTCGCGCTTCCATGGGTCCTGCCAGGCCTGTTTGTTCATGATGAGCTGGGTGTAGGTCTCCAGGAGTTCGTGGATGATCTTCAGGCCGTGGGCCCGTATGGTGTTGCCGGTCTCGGTCACTTCGACGATGGCGTCGGCCAGGCCCGAAACCACCTTGGCCTCGGTCGCGCCCCAGGAGAAGTCCACGCGCACGTTGATGCCGCGCTCCTGAAAGTAGCGCTTGGTGAAGCCGACCAGTTCGGTGGCGATCTTCTTGCCTTCAAGCTGTTCGAGGCCGCGGATATCGGAGTCGGACGGCACGGCCAGCACCCAGCGGGCCGGACGCTGGGAGACCTTGGAATAGACCAGGTCCGTCACGACCTCGACCTCGCTCTCGTTCTCCATGGTCCAGTCCAGGCCGGTCAGGCCGGCGTCCAGCAGCCCCTGCTCGACGTAGCGCGACATCTCCTGGGCGCGACAGATGGTGCAGTCGATCTCGGCGTCGTCTATCTCCGGGAAGTAGCTGCGGCCGTTGGTGGTGATCTTCCACCCGGACCTGGCGAACAGCTCGATGGTCGCTTTTTCGAGGCTGCCCTTGGGTATGCCCAGTTTCAACACCTTCTTCACTTGCCGTACACCTCCTCGGGGTCGAAGACCGGCTCCCCTTCGAGTTCAAAGCCCTGGCCGGACCAGCGAAAGTGGAAACAGCTCCGGTGTCCGGTGTGGCAGGCCGCGCCGCCGACCTGATCGATCTTGACCAGGATAACGTCGCCGTCGCAGTCCAGGCGGATTTCCTTGACCTTCTGCACGTGCCCGCTGGTGCCGCCCTTGTGCCACAGCTCCTGGCGCGAGCGGCTCCAGTAGTGGACTTCTCCGCTGGTCAGAGTTTTGCTCAAGGCCTCCTCGTTCATGAAGGCCATCATCAGAATCTCGCCGGTGTCGGCGTCCTGGGCGATGGCCGGGATGAGTCCGCCGCCTTTGGCGAAATCCGGCTTTTGTTTATTTTCCTGGCCTGACACGTCACACTCCTCAGTCCGGTTCATCGAATTTTTAAGCATTGCCGAGATCGGATCAATTGTCAAGAGGCGTGTCCGCGGCCGGCTGCTCGTCCAGGGCCTGTCCGGCCAACTGGCCGCAGGCCGCCCCGATGTCTTGGCCCTTGCTGTCGCGGACGATGACCGTCAGGTGCGTTCCCGCCAGCACTTCTTGAAAGGCCTGGACGGCTTCGTTGGATGGCCGCTCAAAGGCCGCCCCGGGATAGGGGTTGAAGGGGATGAGGTTGATCTTGACCCGCAGGCCGTGGGCGAAGCGGATCAGGTCCCGGGCGTGGCGCGGGGTGTCATTGACCCCGGCCAGGAGGACGTAGGCCAAAGTGATCATGCGCCGCGAGGGCAGGGGAAAGGCGGCCAGGGCCTTGTGCAGCGCCTCCAGGTTGTGCCGCTTATTGATGGGCATGAGGAAGCTGCGCGTTTTGTCGTCGGCCGCGTTCAAGGAGACGGTCAGGCCCACGGTCACGTCTTCGGCCAGTCGGGCCAGTTCCGGGACCAGGCCCACCGTGGAGACGCTGAGGTGCCGCCGGGAAAAGCCCATCAGGCCTGGTTCGGTCAGGATGCTGAGGGCCCGGACCACATTCTCCCGGTTGGCCAACGGCTCGCCCATGCCCATGAAGACGAGGTTGGTCAGCGGCGGACCCTCGGGCAGCCGCCGCCTCACGCCGAGCACCTGGTTGAGAATCTCGGCCTGGGTCAGGTTTCGTTTGAAACCAAGCTGGGCCGTGCGGCAGAAGCGACAGCCCATGGCGCAGCCCACCTGGGAGGAGAGGCAAAGGGTCAAATGGTCCCGCTCCGGGATGAGCACGCTTTCGATACGGCCGCCGTCCGCGAGCCGCCACAGGAATTTTTGCGTTCCGTCCTCGGAAACCCGGGCCTCCAGGAGATCGGGCCGGCTGATCACGGCCGCTTCGGCCAACCGCCCTCGCAGGGATTTGGACAGGTCGGTCATGGCCTCGAGGTCGCATACGCCCCGATTGTACAGCCACTTACGAATCTGGCGGGCGCGGAACGGCTTTTCCCCCAAACCGGCGGCCAGGGCCTCCAGCTCGGTCAGGTCCATTTCCTTGAGGTCCGGCAGGGTCATGCCTGGTTCCGCATGGTTCTCAGCCGCGCCAGTTCCCATACGTAGTCGTACAGGTGCAGGCCCTTGGAGGCGGCGATGATCTCGCCGTCGTCCACGCCGATCTGGCCGGCCATGTATTCCTTGAGGAGCTGCAAACCGCCCAGGTTGGCCGGGAAGCCGTTCCACAGGTCCCAGGAGCGGAAATAGACCATGAAGTGCAGCTTGCCGTAGCGTATGCGAGTGTCCACGCCCCGCAGACAGGGCGGGTCGCTCATGCGGATGGTGTCGGGCGCGCCCACGGTCATGTAAGCCTGGTTGGTGCCGTGGCCGTGGTCGCGGTACATACGGATGACTTCTTCGATCTGGGGTTCGAGGTACTGGCCGTAGGTGTATTCCTCGCCCGGACTTTTGGCCGAGGTCATCAGGTAGGGCATGTACTCCTCGATGTAGCCTTCGGCCACCGGATTGGGAATACCCAGAGCCGGCGGGATGTCCGGCAGGAGCGGGCGCACGCCCGGGTGCCGGATGCGCACGGTCACGTAATCGAATTCGAGCCGCTTCTGGCCCTGAAAACTGCCCCGGTCGATGGTGTACTCGTGGCCGCAGTCCAGGATGGCGTAAACGCATTGAAACCAGGCGTCGGGCAGGTCCCGGGCCACGATGGTGACCATGTTCAGCTCGTCTCGGCTCATATTGGTCCTTTCCACGCCTTTCTGAGGGCCTTGGTCCGGGCCTGGATTTCGAGGGCCTCGGCCGCGCCTCGGGCCAGCCGGTAGCTCGGCCCGGCGGACAGCGCTTTCAGCCGCGCCTCGGCCTCGGGACCGGGCATGTTGCCCAAAGCCTGGAAGCAGGCGGTCAGCATGACCTCGGAAACGCCGGGATGGGTGAGTATCCGTTCCAGCAGCGGCGCTGCCGGCGCGTACCCGATCCGGCCGAAGAAATCGATTGCTTCCCGAAGCACGGTCCGATCCTCGGGCAGGTCCGCGGACAAATCCTCGGCCTGTTTCAAGACCCGGCCGAAAAGGTCGTCCGAACCCAGGTAGGCCATGGCCGCCAGCGCGGCCCGCCGGACGAGATGATGTTGCCGCTGCTGTAGCCGACTTCTCTCCCACCAGGTAAAGATCAGGTCCCCACTCTCCCGGTCCCGCAAGCGCCCCAGGGTCTCAAGCACCTCGGCCACGAGTGCGCCGTCGGCCTCGGGCAAGGTCTCGATTCCCAGCCGTCGGGCCAGAAAATCCTTGAAGGCGCGCCTCACCTCGGGCCTATGGCCAAAACAACCCAAGGCCCGCGCCACCGCCACCGGGTCAGCCGCCGGACCTTCGCCGCCGGACAGGGGGTCGCCGGCCCGCTCAAAGGCGGCCAGCAGAAGCGGTTCGGCCGGTTCGAGCCGGAAGACCCCGCCCAGCCGGATCGTCTCTGGCCCAAGGTCGCCCGCGGTCAGCCGTTGTTCGATTCGGGATTTGACCCAGATGTCTTTGGCCGAAAGAAAGGGCAACAGGGCCTCGTCGTCCAGCTTCAGGGCCTCGGCCGCGTTCGGTCCGCCAGCGGCCAGCAGCAAGGCCGCGGCCGCGGCCCGTGCCTCGGGAGTCCCGTCCTTCCAGTTCTGGGTCCAGGCGGCCGCCTGGGCTTCCAAGAACTCCTCGTTGTCCAGCGTTTCCAGGTCCCGGGCCAGCAGGGCGGCGATGGCTTTCTTTTTAAAAAGGTCCTTGTCCGAGGCCAGCGTCTGCCGTAGGTCCTGGTTGACCGCGGGCCGTTTGGCCAGCCAGCCCAAAAGCCCCGAGGCCGCCTTTTCGAGGGATGTCTCGTCGTCGCCTAGGGCCGTGTTCATCTGCCGGCGCGCAAGCTCGGCCAGTTCGTCCAGCAGGGTGCGGCCGATCTGAACCAGCAACCGATCCTCGGCGGCTTGGGTCGCCCGGCGCACCGGGTCCGTTTGAGCGGCCCCGGTCCGGTCGTGCCCGGTCCAGGATTTCAGCCGCTGGGTCAGGTTCAGAAGGATGCCGGTCTTTTCCTTGGGGCCGGTTCGTTCGTCGTTGATGATCCGGTCCAGCCAGGCCGCCTCGGCGTAGCGGGGCAGAAACCCCAGCTCCGGGTCGCGGCAGATGCGGCGGAACAGGGTCTCGGTCAGCTTCGGGGCCACGGTCTGGCCGAGTTGCTGGCCCTCGTTCGTGGACCAGAAGAAACCTTCGCTCAGCGCCCGGTCGGACACGGCCGGGTCCACCAACTGGGCCTGGTAGGTCTTGCTGAAGATCGGCCCGCCACCCTTGAGGCTGAGCACGTTTAGTTCGATGGCGATGGTGTATTCCACCTGGCTGACCGGCACCAGCCAGCCGCCCAGGTCCACGTGGCCGCCGCTCACCAGGTTGCCCAGGGCGAAAACCGGGAGCAGGGCCGCGTCCAACAGGGCCCGGGGGACCATGTAGGGACTCTTGCTCGTCTGGCGTAGGTCCAGGCGGGTGATCTTCAGACCCAGGGCCAGGTCGGTGGTCAGGCCGCGCAGCGGGAAATCGGACCATTTGAAGTCCGGCCGCTCAGGCGCCGGACCCTGATAGGACAGGATTTCCGAGAACAACCCCTGAGATAACATCTCCCGGCGACCCACGTCGGCCACGGTTTCGACCGGCAGGACAATGGCCGCCTCCTGCCGCCGCAGGGGTTGTTTTTCTTCCGGGTAGGTTCGGGCGTCCACCGCGGGTAGAAGCGTGATGGAGAGTCCATCATTCCGCACCGGTGGGGCGCCGGCGAATTCGGGCGCGTGAAGCCGCACCGAGGCGCAGCCGGCCGCCAGTAGCAGCAGACATATACCAAGGAACGCTTTTGTGTCTTTCACTCCAAATTCCGCCGAGCGGCCGTGTGTCCCGCGTAGGGGCGGTTCGCGAACCGCCCCTACAATACCTTAGAGAGATGCCTGAGCGCCCGGCCGGTCTTCCCTCGGCCGGCTTAGGACGCGGGCCTGGAAAATCAGAAAGGCCGACCGAAGACCGCGGCCTGCCCCAACTCCTCCTCGATTCTCAGGAGACGGTTGTACTTGGCGATCCGCTCGGAGCGGCTGAGTGAGCCGGTTTTGATCTGCCCGGTGCCGGCGGCCACGACCAAATCGGCGATGAAGGTATCCTCGGTCTCGCCGCTGCGGTGGGAGACCACGGCCTTGAAGCCGGCTTTATGGGCCATGTCGATGCAGCGCAGCGTCTCGGTCACCGTGCCGATCTGGTTGAGCTTGATCAGAATGGCGTTGGCCGCGTCTTCCTTGATGCCTCGGGCAAGCCGCTCCGTGTTGGTCACGAAAATGTCGTCCCCCACGTTCTGGATGGTGCCGCCCAGCCGGGCGTTGAGCGCCTGCCAACCCTTCCAGTCGTCCTCGGCCAACCCGTCTTCGATCGAGCGGATGGGGTATTTTTTGATCCAGGTCTCGTACAGATCGATCATATCCTCGGCGGTTCGAGCCGCGCCGTCGGATTTGTGGAAGACGTACTTTTTCTTTTTGGCGTCGTAAAAGGAACTGGCCGCGGCGTCCAGGCAGAGGACCACGTCCTTGCCGGGCTTGTAGCCGGCGGTCTTGATGGCCTTGATGATGACGTCCAGGGCCGCCTCGTTGGACTTGAGGTCCGGGGCGAAGCCGCCTTCGTCGCCCACGGCCGTGGAGAGTTTCTGTTCGCCGAGCACCTTCTTGAGGGCTTGGAAGACCTCGGCCCCGCATCGCAGGGCCTCGGCGAAGGTGTCGCCGAACAGGGGCATGATCATGAATTCCTGGATGTCCACGTTGTTGCCGGCGTGCTCACCGCCGTTGAGGATGTTCATCATGGGCCGGGGCAGGGTGCAGGCGTTGGCCCCGCCCAGGTAGCGGTAGAGGGGCAGAATGGTCACGTCGGCCGCGGCCCGGGCCACGGCCATGGACACGCCCAGTATGGCGTTGGCGCCCAGTTTGGTCTTGTTTTTGGTTCCGTCCAGGGCGATCATGGCTTGGTCCACCAGGGCCTGGTTCAGACCGTCGATGCCCATCACGGCCGGTGCGATGATCTCCTGCACGTTGGCCACGGCCTTGAGCACGCCCTTGCCGCCGTATCGCCCCTTGTCTTTGTCCCGCAGCTCCAGGGCTTCGTGGACGCCGGTCGAGGCGCCCGAAGGCACGGCGGCGCGACCGAAGGAACCGTCCTCCAGCCAGACCTCCACCTCGACGGTGGGATTGCCTCGGGAGTCCAGAATTTCCCTTGCCTTGACATCGGAAATGGCCAGCATGATTGTTGCCTCCTTTGAGGAAATGGGGCGTTGTGGATGCTTGAAAAACCTGTTTCTACTTTATCGCAGAAACCGACTGACTGACAACCGAAATCTCGGGAAAAGGGGCCGGCCTCAACCGGGGCCGGCTTGACCGACCTTAAACCGGGCGGTAGGATTCGGCCATGCGCCTTCTCCACATCCATGATCGCCTGTCGTCGCGCGGCGGCGCGGACTGGATTCTGCTCAGCCTGCTGGACTGCCTGCCCACAGGTTTCGAGCGGATCGGCTTGTTCGGCCGTGAGGACGGCTCGGTGCCGACCGATTTCAAGCCTTGGGAAGAGGTCTTGTTTCTGCCGGGCTTGGACCAGAAGGCGCCTTTCCAGCGACAAGAACGGGTGGCCGCGGCCCTGGCCCGGGCTATCGACGAGGTCCGGCCGGCCCTGATTCACGTGCACAACATCTTGCATCCGAGGTTTCTGCGGGTCATTCGTCAGGCCGGGCCGCCGGTGGTCATGAGCGTGCAGGACCACCGCTTTTTCTGCCCGGGCCGAGGCAAGGTGCGGGAGGACGGGTCCGCGTGCCACAGACGATACGGGCCGGCGTGCGCGGACTGTTTCCGGGAGGAGGTCTATTTCCGGCGCATGATGGACCTGGTGGAGGCCCGTCTCAAAGCGGTGAAGTTGTTCGACGCCCTGGTCGTGCTCAGCATCTACATGCGGGACGAGCTGATCCGGGTCGGTCTGGCCCCGGACAAGATCGCAGTTATTCCGCCTTTCGCGCATGGCCTGGACATCAGTCAAGCAGGAACGGCCGGCCAAGGGAGCGCCATGCTCTACTCTGGTCGGTTGGCCTGGACCAAGGGGATTTTCGACCTGCTGGAGGCCCTGAGCCTCTTGCCCGGGAGCACCCGGCTGATCGTGGCCGGGACCGGACCGGCCGAAGGGGTTTTTCGGGAGCGGGTCAAGGAATCGGGCCTCGATGACCGGGTGCGGTTCATGGGCTGGGTGGCTCACCCGGACCTGTCCCGCGTGTACCGCGAGGCGCGGCTTCTGGTTTTGCCGTCCCTGTGGCAGGAACCCTTCGGCCTGACCGGGTTGGAGGCTTTGTGCCTGGGCCGGCCCGTGGTCGCCCATGATGGCGGCGGCGTGTCCGAATGGTTGGACCACGGCCGAAGCGGTCTGCTGACGACCTCGGGAAACGTGACCGATCTGGCCCTGGCCCTGGCCCGGCTCTTGGAAGCGCCCGATCTGGCCGAACGCATGGGCCGGGCCGGCCGGGAGGCCGCGTCCGAGCGGTTCGACCCGGGCCGGTTGATGGACCGTCTGGTCCGGCTTTACCAAGGCCTCGTTTAAAAAAGCCCTTGACGTTTCGGCCGTATCTCATGATACTTAATGGGATAAAATTTGGGGAGTCTTCCCCGCGCTGAAGGAGCAGTACATGTCTTCTATCGACGTGCCCATGGCCTTTACCGGCGCCAGCAAGTATGTCCTGGACAACGAACTCGCCAAGATCGTCAACATTTCCATGGCTCTGGAAATGCCGCTTCTACTCAAGGGCGAGCCGGGAACCGGCAAGACCATGCTGGCCCATGCCATTGCCGAAAGCCTGTCCATGCCGCTGATTATTCTCAACGTCAAGTCCTCCATGAAGCTGGTCGAGGCTCTGTATCAGTACGACACCCTCACCCGCCTCAACGACAGTCGCTTCGGCGACTCGTCCCGGGACGTGAGCAACATCGAGGAATACATCAAGATGGGCAAGATCGGGCAGGCCTTTGCCGCCGATGAACGCGTGGTGTTGCTCATCGACGAGATCGACAAGGCCGACACCGATTTCCAGGACGACATGCTGGACGTTCTGGACCAGATGACCTTCGACATCATCGAGATCGACAAGACCGTCCCGGCCAAGAACCGCCCGGTGATCATCATCACCTCGAACGCCAAGAAGGACCTGTCCGACCCCTTCCTCGGGCGCTGCAACTTCCACCACATCGCTTTTCCGCCGCCCGAGACCATGCACGAGATCATCAACGTCCACTTCCCGGATATGGACCAGGACCTGTCCGAGGCGGCCATCAAGACCTTTTACCGGCTGAGGGACCTGGAGGCCATCGAGAAGAAGCCGGCCACCCGGGAGCTGATCAACTGGATTCGGGCGCTTAAGGCCGATCCCCATTTCCAGTGCGAAGACATCGACCAGGTGCCCTACCTGGGCGTGCTCTTCAAGAAGAGCCAGGACTATCAGGCGGCCTCGATGCAGGTCCGCCGCAAACGCTTTCAGGCCGTAGGCCGTTAGGAGCGCCCACCCATGTTCGAGGGCTTTTTCTATGAGTTGAGGGACGCGGGCGTGCCGGTGACGCCGACCTCGTTCCTGCGGCTGCACAAGGCCCTGCATATGGGCCTGATCAACAGCCTCGAAGATTTCTACACGGGCACGCGGGCCGTGCTGGTCAAGAGCGAGCGGTACTTCGATCTTTACGACCAACTCTTCGCCTACTACTTCGAGGGCGTGGAGCTGTCCGACCTGCGGGCCATCGATCTGGACGCCACGGCCAGGGCCTTGCTCGAACAATGGCTCAAGGACCCCGAAGCCCTGGCCGAGGCCCTGGGTTCGGATGCGTCCGAGCTGAAGAAAATGACCCCGGAGGAATTGATCGACTATTTCCTCAAGCGGCTCAAGGAGCAGACCGAGGCCCACCACGGCGGCAACAAGTGGATCGGCACCAAGGGCAAATCGCCGGTCGGGCACAACGGCAAGCATCCGGGCGGCATGCGGGTCGGCGGCCAGGGCGGCGGCCGGAGCGCGGTCAAGGTGGCCTTGGACCGGCGCTACAGGGACTACAACCAGCAAGGCCCCTTGAGCAAGCCCATGGTCGGCGAGGCTCTCAAAAGGCTGCGCAACATGATCCCGGTCGGCCCGCTGGACGAGGTCAACGTGGACGATACCATCTACGAGACCATCCGCAACGGCGGCGAGATCGAGATTCAGTTCGACCGTCGGCTGAAAGACCGTCTCAAGATCATGCTCATGATCGACAACGGCGGCTGGTCCATGGACCCCTTCGTGGACGTGGTCCAGACCCTCTTTGACTACGCCCGCAACCAGTTCAAGGAACTCAAGACCTACTATTTCCACAACACCATCTACGACGTTGTCTGGGAGGACGTGCGCCGGATCACCAAGCACCAGAAGATCATGAGCTTTACCAGCCACGACCCCGAGACCCGCCTCATCATCGTCGGCGACGCCTCCATGGCCCCTTTCGAACTCATGGCCCCGGACGGGTCCATCCACATCGAGGAACGCTCCGGACGCCCCTCCATCGAGCAGCTCAACTTCCTGGCCAGCGTCTTCCGCCACTGCGCCTGGCTTAACCCGGTCATGTCCAACCGCTGGCGCTGGACCCGCACCATCGGCGAAATCGCCGCGATCATCCCCATGTTCGAGCTGTCCTTGGACGGCTTGGAAAAGTGCGTTCAGCACCTGATGAGCCGCAATTGATCTGAAGCGGGTCGGGTTTTAACCTAATAAAGTCCATCATGTTTGTAGGGGCACGGCATGCCGTGCCCCTACATTTTTATATGCAAACGTTGTGCATGGTTTGCAAGCTGTTCTGGTTTCTTCTCGTTCCGGGGCTCTACCCTGGAACGGGAAGAACTCTGGATTCTGGCTTCAAACATGCCAGAATGACGTTGTTGAAGTTCCGAGGTTTCATAAACCGTCACCCTGGAATGATTCAATCCAGGGCCCAGGATTTTCCCACGCTTCTTTTCATTTCAGGACGCTGCCCTGGAACGAGGAGAAATTGGTTCTGGTTTTGTTGCCTGGCGTGAAAAAAAACCGTGCGGGCCGAATCGCGCGTAGAGCGAGACGGCCCGCGTGCTGAAGTTTTTGGGAGGGGGTGGGGGGAACCCTTTTTTGGCTTCCGAGACCGGTCCAAACTTCGGCTTCCGGCCGAAATCTTTGTCGGTCATCGGCTCGAAATCCTCGGAATAGGTGCGCTATTCCTGCGGCTTCGATCCTCGACCTCCTCGATTTCGTCTCGGCATCCTGTGTTTGGCCTCGGTCTCGGAAGCCAAAAAAGGGTTCCCCCAATCTATCCCGGTCTTCCGGCTCATTCGCTGGAATCGCCGATGCCCAGGGCGCGGATTTTTTTGTGCAGGCTGGTGCGGTCCAGGCCGATGGCCTCGGCCGTCTGGGTGACATTACCCCCGTGTTCGGCCAGCTTGGCCCGGATGTAGGCCCGTTCGACCTCGGCCCGGGCTTCCTTGAGGGACGGCGCGTCCAGGACGTCGGCCAACCCCGACGGCGGGCCGGTTGCGGCCGGAGCCCGGTCCAGGTCCACGGATTCGATGACCCGGCCGGGCGTCATGATGACCAGGCGCTCGATGACGTTTTTGAGTTCGCGCACGTTGCCGGGCCAGTCCCGGGCGGTCAAGGCGGCCAGGGCCTCGGGGCTGGTGGTCTTGGGCTCGACGTTGTTTTCCGCGGAGAACTCGGCCAGGAACTCGTCCACCAGGAGCGGGATGTCCTCCCGGCGGTCCTGGAGCCTGGGGACGTGCAAGGGGATGACGTTGAGCCGGTAGAAGAGGTCCTCGCGGAAGGCGCCCCGGGCGATCTCCTCTTCGAGATTCTTGTTCGTGGCCGCGATAACGCGGACGTCCACGGAGAACGTTTTGCTGCCGCCCACGCGTTGAAGCTGCTGCTCCTGGAGGATGCGCAGAATCTTGGACTGGGTCTTGAGGCTCATGTCCCCGATCTCGTCGAGGAAGAGCGTGCCGCCGTCGGCCAGTTCGAAGCGGCCGCGCTTGCTTCGGTCCGCGCCGGTGAAGGCCCCTTTTTCATGGCCGAAGAGTTCGCTTTCGATCAGCTCCTCGGGAATGGCCGCGCAGTTGACCTCGACCATGGGCCGGTCCGCGCGTCGGCTGAAGCGGTGGATGGTGCGGGCCACCAGCTCCTTGCCCGTGCCGTTGTCTCCGGTGATGAGGACCGAGGCATTGGACGGCGCCACCTGGCGGATTTGCTGTATAAGGGCCAGTATGGGCGGGCTTTGGCCGGTCAGGCTCTGCCGCTTGGCCGCCTGCCGCTTGAGCAGACGGACCTCCTCGGCCAGGCGGTGGTAGCTGAGGCAGTGGTTGATGACCAGCAGAATCTTGTCGTAGGACAGCGGCTTTTCGATGTAGTCGTAGGCTCCCAGCTTGGTGGCCCGGACCGCGGTTTCGATGTTACCGTGGCCCGAGATCATGACCACCGGGAGATAGGGATAGTCCCGTTGCAGCTTTTCGAGGATTTCCAGGCCCTGCTCCGAGCCGTCCATCCAGATGTCCAGCAGCACCAGGTTCGGGACCCGGTCCTCCACCAGGGCCAGGGCCTCGGGGCCGTTTTTGGCCAGGGAGACCTGAAAGCCCTCGTCGTTCAGCACGCCTTCCAAGGACTGGCGGATGTCCTGCTCGTCGTCCACCACCAGTATGTGTTTCTCCATGGGCCTTCCTTCAGGTTCTTATGGGCAGTTCGATGGTGAATTTCGTACCCCGGGGCGGGTTGTCGTGAACCCGAACGTAGCCGTTGTGATCGGCCACGATGGTGCTGACAATGGCCAGCCCCAGGCCGGTGCCCGAGCGCTTGGTCGAAAAGTACGGATCGAAGAGACGCTCCCGGTCCTCGGGTTTGATGCCCGGACCGTTGTCGGCCACCTCCAGTCGGGCGATGCTCAAGGTCGGGTCGTAATCCAGGCGGATGTCGATTTGTCCGTCGCCGCCCACCGCGGCCAGGGCGTTTTCCAGCAGGTTGATGAGCACCCGCTTCATCTGTTCGCGGTCCAGGGCAAAGGCGGGCAGGTCCGGGTTGACCACGAAACGGATGTCCACGCCGGGCCGCCGGTCCCGGTAGAGTACCAGGGTCTCCTCCACGATCTTGGCCAGATCGTTCAGGGTCGGCTCGGCCGCGGGCATGCGGGCGAACCGGGAAAATTCGTCCACCAGCCGTTTGAGTTCCTCGACCTGCCGGATGATCATGCGCGTGCATTCGTCGAAGACCTGGCCATCGTTTGCGGTCATCTTGTCCGCGTAGCGTTTCCTCAGCCGCTGGGTCGATAGCTGGATGGGGGTGAGCGGGTTTTTGATTTCGTGGGCGATCCGCCGGGCCACCTCCCGCCAGGCGGCCATGCGCTGGGCTTTTTCCAGTTCGGTCAGGTCGTCGAAGACCAGGACCAGCCCTATGTTCTGGCCCTGCTCGTCCCTAAGCAGGCTCAGATTCAAGCTGAGCGTCGCGGCCCTTGCCCCAACCTGGGTGCGGACCTGGGTCTCGGCGAACCCCCGGCCCGAGCCTTGAGCCGTCCGTGACAGCGTGTCCACCGCGGCGCTCAAATCCTTGGGCAGAAATTCCCCCAGGTCCCGGCCCATGACCTGATCCGCCGTGACCTTGATAATGCCCTCGGCCGACTTGTTGATGGTGGCCACCCGCCCGGCCGCGTCCGTGGAAACCACGCCGGCGGCCACGTTGCCCAGCACGATCTCCATGTACCTGCGCCGCTGGTCCAATTCGGTCAGGCTCTGGCGTAGCTCCTCGTTGGCCCGGGTCAGTTCGGTCTTGCTGGCCTTGAGGTCCCGGGTCATGCGGTTGAAAGAGGCCACCAGGGTGCCGATCTCGTCCTGGGACCTCACTTCCAGCGTGAAGTCGTAATCCCCGCCCGCGATCCGCTCCGTGCCCTTGGCCAGCTCCAGGATGGGGTCGGTCATGCCCCCGGCCAGGCGGAAGCCGAACCAGGTCGCGGCGAAGACGATCACCAGCGCCACCAGGACCATGGTGATGTAGTGGCTGGTCTTGATCGGGTCCCGGAAAACCTTGATGTCCCGATACCCATCCAGCCCCTGGGCGATGGCGGCCAGCTTGCCGCTGACCGGCATCTGAAAACGATAGGTCAGGCTGAGCGCTCCGGCCGGTTTTGCCTCTCCGGATCGAAGCGGCAGGACCACCTGGAGGAGATCGCCCTCGGGGGAGGCCTGCAGGCCAACCCGTTCCTGCCCTTGCCGGAACACGCTTTTCAGCACGTCCGGTTCGGGCGCGGCCGTCACCTCGGGCGACAGGTCCGGGGCCCTCACCCGGCCCAGGAGCGTGCCGTCCGGTTGCAAAACCTCGGCCTGGGCAAAACCGTGGATCTTCATCGCGGCCGCGAGATAACGCCTTATCCGCGCCCCGGATCGGTCCTGGAGCAGGTCCTGTCGTTCCAGCCCGGCCCGGACTTCGCGCGCGACCTTGATCGCCCGCTCCCGTTCGCGGTCCAGGAAGAACTGGCTGACCTCCAAGGCCTGGGACAGGGACCTTTCCACGTTGGCGTTCAGCCAATAGTCCTGGCTGCCGGCAATGAACAGAAGCGAGGTGAAGACCAGCAGGATGGTGGGCGCGAAGGACAGGCTGATAAAGGCCACGATGAGCTTGGTGCGCAGCTTGGACCCGAGAATCGGGCGCTCGGCCATGAAGAAGAGGCGATAGAGGTTGCGCAGGACCAGGAAGATGAGCCCGATCATGATCACCGCGGTGGCGTTGACCAGGGTGAAATAGAAAATGGTGTTGGAGATCGGGATGTTGGGGGCCAGGCGGACCACGTTGGTGCCTAGGATGGTCAGGCCGATGACCAGGACGATGATGAAGCCGATCAGCCCCAGTTCCAACCGGATTTTTTTACGTTCCGCCGGGTCCTTGCCGACGATGTCCGCGCTCATGGCCGACCCGCTTTCGAGCAGTTGACGAACAAAAAGATTCCTCACTCAATGGGGAAACATTGCCAAAGAATGATTGCCATATGACAACTATAAGGAAAAAAGCGATCGAATTGCAAGGCCTCCCGCCTAGGCTCGGCCTCATCCAAAAACAAAAGGCCCGAAACCAAACGTTCCGGGCCTCAGCTAGGGATGAAGTTCAAACCGAAGCGGACTCAGCCGGCAGCCTCGCGGAGGCCGAAATCGGCCGGACCGGCCGGCGCGGCCATCACATCGGGTTCGATCAGGGACAACGTGGCCGCGGAAGCCAGCAACTCCTTCATAAAGGCGTTGTGCAGGGTATGGCCCGCCTTGGACGTGCTGAACCGGCCCAGGACCGGCGCGCCCAAAAGGGCCGTGTCGCCGATGAAATCCAGGGCCTTGTGACGGACGACCTCGTTGCCAAAGCGCAGGCCTTCCTGGTTCACCACCCCGAAGTCGTCCATGACGACCGCGTTGTCCAGGGAGCCGCCCAGGGCCAGGCCCTGCTGCTTCAAGTACTCTACCTCGCGCAGAAAACCAAAGGTCCGCGCCCGGCTGATCTCGGTTTCGAAGGTGGACCGCGTGACCGTGACCGTGTAGCTCTGGTTTTTCAGCAGCGGGTGGTCGAAATCGATGAAGCACTCCACCTTGAAATCCAGGGCGGGCTCGGCCGAGATGAAACGGTCCCCGTCCCCGACGGTCAACGGCCCGGACAGGATGTAATACTTGCGGGGTCGATCCTGACGGGCGATGCCGGCTCGTTTAATAAGACCCACGAACGGACCGGACGAGCCGTCCATGATGGGCACTTCGGCCGCGCTGACCTCGACAAAGGCGTTGTCCACGCCCAGGCCGCTCAAAGCCGAAAGCAGGTGTTCGACCGTGGCCACTTTCACGCCGTCCCGGCCCAGGGTCGTGGCCCGGATCGTGTCCACCACATGGTCCAGCCGGGCCGGGATGGCCGGATCGCCGCACAGGTCGGCGCGGATAAAGACGATGCCCGTGTCGGCCGGCGCCGGGTGCAGGGTCAGGTTCACGGGCCGGCCCGAGTGCAGCCCGATGCCCACGCAGGAGATGCTTTTTTGAAGGGTATGTTGATGGGTTTTTAGCATAAATCCTCGCTTTAGTTCGCTGCTTTTCCATAGAGCAAAGACCATGCCAGAGGCCCGAAAAAGGCTTTTTGTTTATTTCTCATATCTCATTGATATGTCAGGATTTATTTCAGGAGATTTTTCCGGGGCCGGGCCGCCCTTTTTTTAGACCGCCAAGGTGTGGTCTTTTTGCCACACCTTGCTTCAAAATGCGGCTTTTTGACCACGGTTACAACGCCCGCAACCGCTCCTCGGCCTGCTCCAAATCCTGGGGCGTGTTCAGGTTGACGAACGAGGCCAGCTCCGGGTCCAGACCCCTGAGCGTCGCCTCGTCCACGGCCTCGATTCGAACCCCGGCGTCACCCAGGTCCAGGAGGCTGCTGTTGGGCCGGAGCATGAGCTTTCTGGCCGTGGTTTGGCAGCCCCGCGCGTAAGCGGCCAGGAGCGGCTCCCACCCCTTGGCGTGACGCGGGATCAAAGCCCTGGCCCCGGGCTTGGTTTCCGAGGCCCGCCGGGCCAGGTAGTCCACGAGTTCGGGCCGGACAAAGGGCAGGTCGCAGGCCAGGAGCAGCACCCAGTCGGTGCGGGCGTAAAACAGGCCCGTGGCGAGCCCTCCCACGGGTCCCAGGCCGGGGGCGAGGTCGCGCACGATTTCGAGGTCCACGTTCAGAAAGTCGGTCGGCCGGCTGGTGACCACCAGGATGCGGCTGACCGCCGGGGCCAGGACTTCCCGCACGCGTTCCAGGATGGTGCGGCCGCCCAGCTCAAGATGGGCTTTGGGCCGGCCCATGCGTTTCGAGGCGCCTCCGGCTAGGATCAGGCCGGTGATGGGATAAGGCGGGGTCGGAATGGCCATGAACGTGTGAGCGGCCGGACTTGGCCGGGCTAGGGGGTGGTTTCTCTTTCCAGGATGGGGCCGGGGTCTTGGTCGCGGTTGAGGAAGATGGCGCAGCGGGGGCAGGGGCCCGGGCAGGCCGTTTCCTCGTTCTCTCGCACCTGCCAGCAGGGACGATGGGGGTCGTGGAAGGCGGAGCATTGCTCCTTGTCGAGGCACTCGAAGATGTTCCAGCACGGGGCCAGGACCAGGAGCTGGCGCAGGCAGGCGATGGTGAAGCCTTGGTTGTGGATGAGGTGATTGACCCTCCGGATCTGCATGATGTCGAAGGGGGTGAAGATGCGGTTGTTGGTTCGCGGCTCCCGCTCCGGCTTGATGAATCCCTCCTCCTCATACTCCCGGATGCGCTTCTGAGACAGGTTGACCTGCCGGGAGACCTCGTTGATCATGAAGGTTTCATTTGTCGCGACCGCGGCCATCGATGTTCCCCATCCTCTCACACCGCCGCCATATGACCCAGGCGGTTTATTCCCTTGAGGAAAATACCATTTTACCGCCGAGAGCGCAAGAGCGGGGGCGGCGAGAGCTAGGGGCCGGGGGCTCGGATTTTTCCCTGTTCCGGGCCCTGCCCCGGAACAAGGATCAGACCTGTGGCGCTTTCACGCGGCCGCCCGGGCCTTCTCCGCGGCGGTTCGAGGGATGAGCGTGAACAGGATGCCGGACAGGATGATCATCACGATGAAGGCATAGAAGGCCACGCTGTAGCTGTGGGTGGTGTCGTACAGATACCCGGCCAGGACCGGGGCGAGCACCGTGCCGATCATGGTCAGGCTGGTGGTCATCCCGGCGATGGTGGCGTAGTTCTTTCGGCCGAAAAGGTCGGCCCGGAAGGCGATGGTCAGGGGGATCAAACCGCCGTAGCCCATGCCGTAAATCAGCACGAACAGGTACAGCAGCTGCGTGGTCCGGGCGTGGATGAAAATGAAAATCCCGGCGGCTTGCAGCAGGCAGAGCAAAAGCATCAGGAGCCGCTTCTCGAAACGATCGCCCAGCCAGCCGAAGATGAAACGGGACGGAATGCTCATCAGGACCATGGTGCCCAGGACCGTGGAGGCCGCCTGGTAGGGAATGCCGATATCGGTCAGGTGAGGAATCTGGTGGATGACGATCGAACTGAGGATGCAGGACCTGAGGATCATGGAGGCGGCGTAGGTCCAGAAGGCGCGCGTCTTGAGGGCCTGCCGCACGGAGAAATCCTCGTTTTGAGGCTCTTCCTCCACCAGGCTCGCCTCCTTTGCTTCGTTCGCGGGAGCCGCGGGCCGGGCCGGGGCGGCGTCTCCGTCCGGCTTGAGGCCCATTTCCTCGGGAGTGCTCCTGACGAGAAAACTGAGGGGCAGGGGCAGACAGAAGGCGGCCACGCCGAGGATGACGGTCGCCGTGCGCCAGCCGAAATGAATGATCAGGTAGGCGATGATGGGTACGAAAATCGCGCCGCCCACGCCGTTGCCCGTGGTCAGAATGGAAAAGGCCCGGCTTCGCTTCTTGACGAACCACTTGGCGATCACGGCGCCGCTGGCATGGGTGTAGGCCAGGTTATAGCCCACCGACAGAATCAGGAAGAGGGCATAGAGGCTGAAGATGCTGTTCACCAGGGAGATGGCGATGAATCCCACGCCGCTGAGGGCGATGCCGATGTGCATGAGCCTCTTGGAGCCGAAGCGATCGACCAGGTAGCCCACCAGCGGCCCCTCGATGCCGCCCTCCAGCCGGGACAGGGAATAGACGCCGGACATGGCCGCCCGGGACCAGCCGAACTCCGTGATCATCGGGTTGAAAAAGGCGCTGAACCCGTAAAAGAACGTACCGATGCCAAAGGCGTTGAGGCAGAAGCCCACGCCCACCAGCCACCAGCCATAGAACACGTTTTGCGTTTTCGCCCTGATCCGATCAACCAGCCGCATGCCTCATGCTTCCTTCCCCTTGCCCTGAAGCGATACGTCGCTACAGGCTTTTCGCCGCTCGAAGCGCGCCTCAAAGCCGCTTTTCAGTTGGAGTCATCACATAGAAAGAAAAGCGGATGCCCTAGCCAAGCCCGGACATAATTATCCAAGGCCTCTCCCCCTGTCAAGCGGTTGCACCGCCCGGTAGTGGGTCAATTTAAGGATTCAGTTGTTACCCTTGCCAAATGCCCCGATTCGACTGCAACCTGTTTTTCACCGCCACCCAAGCCCAATTCGTCATTCCCTCGGAAGCGGGAATTTAGGCGTGAAACCTCCCAGCGAGGTGGCGCCTCCCAAAAACCATTTGGCCGCCGTGGTTTTCATTGCGAGGCAGTTCGGACTCCGAGTTGTTCAAGACTGGATTCCCGCCTTCGCGGGAATGACGTTTCGAACCACGGAAAAGGGAAAACACGTCACCCCGGTGAGCGCGAAGGCCCAGGAATTCCTAGGAAGGGGGGTATGGATTTTCCCAAACTAACCCACTACCCACCGCCCTTGCCCCCGCGGGGCCGCCGCGGACCGGACCGCCAAAAAATCATACCGGAGTCGTATTGACGAACAAGGCGCTTTTGTATTTTTATGGTTGGTGAGGCCGGCTGGTTGCTTCGACGGGTCAGCGGCTGACGCCAGGCTTCATCACGGGGAGAGGCTGCCATGAGAAATCGAGCGCGCGCGGGTGTGATCTTGTTGCTGCTTGTCACGATTCTGATCGGCGCTTCGAATGCCGGGGCCACGATCTACCACGAGGACTTCAGTTCGAGTTCGGATTTGAGCCGCTGGATTCCCGGACCGTCGCACCTGGACGCCTACGGCATTGTCAGCGGGCAGCTATACATCGACGGTTGGGGTTCTCCCAGCGTCACGCCCGGGGGGTGGGGCGTGCTTCAGTACGACGCCAACCTGGGGGACACGTTCGTGGCCACCTGGCAGACGCGCGTCACCTACTATGAATATGCCAACTTCGTTTTATTCGCCGGCGCGCCCTGGGATTTCAACGTGTCCACCGGCTACGCGAAAAACGGGTACGTGCTCTGGCTCGACATCAACGATCCCACGCTACCCAAGCTGGACATCATGAAAATAAAAAACAGCGCGGGCGTCGATCTGCCGGGCGCCACCCGAAACGTCGGCCTCAGCTACGATCTTCCCTCAAATCAGTGGTTCGACTGGCGGCTGGAAAAAGGCCCGGATTACCTCCGGGTATATATCAACGATATACTGGTCATCGACACCTACGACGCCGAGTTCGCCCACGCGGATTTCCGGCTGGGCCTCAGCTTCGGGGAAGACAGCCGGGGATACATCGACAACCTGACCATCACCACCGCCCAAGTGCCTCTCCCGGCCGCGTCCTGGCTCCTGGCCTCCGGGCTATTGGGCTTTATCGGCCTCCGAAGGAAGCTGTCCAGGCGGACTTAGGCTCGATTGTTGGCCGGGCCGTTCTTATTTATTCCCACTCCAGAACGCCGGAATCCCAGTCGTACGTGCCGTCGCCGTCCGTGTCGGCGATCACGCGGTATATATGGTGTTGAGAAAAGCGAAGTTGGGCCTTGGTGTTGTTGGCGCCCTCAAGTTGGAGCACCCCCCGAAACACAGAGCCAGCGTAGCTTATAATAAAAGTCACTTCGTCTGAATCTGAAACATCGACGTAGCCTAAATCGGATTCGTAATATCGTCCCGTGAAGCGCATGTCCGAATCATCACCAAAGTCATAGTACCTGAATTTAAATCCATCGACGAAGTAGGCAATGCCCGTTCCATGATCTTCAAACAGCAGGTTCGTGGTTATCGTAACTCGGGTCCCCGAGACAGAGGAGTCGTATTCGCTTTCAAGGTCTATAATCCCTTGAATGATGGAATCTTGCTCGTCTTCGGTTATGGTCACGTTTTCGAAGGTAATTTTGTAGCTTTCATAGTCTTGCCAATATTGGTCGAGCTGGCCGCCGATTCGAATCCGACCGTTGTAAATTATACCGTCCTCGCAATATGAACGATATTCAATGTCGCCGCTGAACTTTCCCGTGACATCATCGAAGGTCAGAGAATAAGCGATCTCCCCTCCGCAATTTCCATATTCGGTCCATGTATCCTCTATTTTTGCCCGCGCTTGGCTGGCCTGGTCTGTAAAATGGTTCCGGATGGTCCGTGAGATTTTATCTAGGCCGAGCAAAGCTTTCGGCTGGGGTTCGCCCTCAATAGTCGACTCACGCCCGGCGCTTGCACCCGCGCCAAAAAGATATTGGCAGTTCATACCCCAGCTTAGCTGGAAAGCGTTCACAGCCAGGTATTCGGCGTTTTCTTCCGTTATGATCGCTTGCGACCTTGCTCCCGTGTAAGGAAGGTCTATTCTCTGGTCGCCCCCACCGCCGCCTCCACCGCCGCCGCTGCAGGCCGCCATGAAGCCGACCAACGTCAAAATGAATAGACATCGGGCCACTTGCATCCCAAAACGCGTGCTCATGGGGTCCCCCTATTCTTTTGTGTCTGGCAGACTACTTTCGACCGATTATTCCGTGCCCTTGGTCTTGGTGCGGATTTCTTCCATGAGTTCGAGTTGGACGTTTTGGATTTCGATGAGGCGTTCCCATTGCTGCTTCAGGAGGTGGTCCACCTTCTGGTGGAGGTGGCGGATTTCGAGTTCGGCCTTGAGGTTCACCTGGTAATCGTGTTGGGATCGCAGCCGGTCCCGGGCCTCCTGCCGGTTCTGGCTCATCATGATGATGGGCGCTTGGATCGCGGCCAGGCAGGACAGGACCAGGTTGAGCAGGATATACGGAAACGGATCGAAGGGCTTTTGAAAAAGCGCCACGGTATTCGCGGTAATCCACACGGCCAGGATGGAGCCGAAGATGATGATAAACTTCCAACTGCCGCCGAACGAGGCGATGTGGTCCGAAAGCCTTTCGCCGACCGTAAGCGCGGTGATGAACTCCTTTTCCACGTCGGTGGAAAGAATCTCGTTCTCCTTGAGACTTTCCAGCACCTCCTCCTCAAGCGAGGACAGGTCGCCCTTTTCGTCCTCCAGGATGGTTTCGATATAGCGGCTGCGGAACAGATTGAGGTCGTCCAGGCAGATCGAGGCCTCAAGGGAAAGGTCCGGGTGGGCCTTGACGATCTCCTGGACCACGGCCGGCCGGAGAATACCGACCGGCGCCATCTGGGTCTTGGGCCATTTTTTACCGCAGATCGGACAAGTTTCAGTCAGCTCTTGCATGCCTCGCCTCGCTTACAAATTCATCGCCTTGCCAGGGCGGCCCCTGCTATTCCTGGACCCGCTCGATCTTGAAGACCACGGGCTTGAACCCGTCGGTGCAGCAGGCGATGGTCACGCCTTTTTCCTTAAAGGAGAAATTGTCCCCGCCGCCGAAGATCAGCATGATCTCCTTGTGGATGTCCGACCAGGCCCAGGGGCAAAAACCCTCGGGCGGAGCGGCCCAGTTATCCAGGATGAATTCCTGGTTGTCCTGGAACATCTCGCACGGCGCCGGGTAGCGCTGGACAAACTCGGGCAGCCGATACTCCTCGATCAAATCCTGGTTGGACATCCGCCTCAGCACCGTGACCTTGCATTTCGCCATGTCGAATCCTCCTGATTGGTTTTGGATTGAGCTTTGAAACGAGTAGAAAGTGCAGCTTCTTGTCTGCCTGCGGCAGACCCGGACGTTGTCCGGGCAATCAGTGAGTTATGGCCCTGTGAGATCAGGGAAATCCTGCATCGATAATAGTTTTAACTTTGCATTTGGATCGTAGGCATACTCGCCCGCTCTTCGTATCAGCGCCTTGATTACTGTAATAATCCACTCTTTTTCTTTTGGGCTGAATTCTTTGTACACTCCATTTTTTGGGGCTTTGCGGGCTTCTGCAGGATCGCCTTTGATTGTTACGAGTTTGCCTAATTTATCCAAAAGTTCATATTTAATATTGTATCGTGTTGCCACTTTTTTTCGTTTTTTTGGATTTTCTTCTTTAGATTCAAGGATAGTTAAGCAAAAATACGCCATGGAGGCAAGAGTCTCTTGTTTTTGTTGATAAGCTTTATATCTAAAGTACATTTTTTCAGCTCCGTTTGAAGCGCTAAACTTGTTAGGAAAAGGAGGGTACTTAGTCTTTGAAACATGAACTGTGAAGCTAGCAGATGCAACAGCGTGAATTGCGACGTGCACATCCAAGTAGTGTACCCCTTTGTCATCCCTATCAGGATTCCTATCAATGAGATCGGTATGGTCAAATTTCAATCGGAAGCTATCGGGACCATGTTCTATGCCGGCTAAGATATCCCAGGCTCTTAGATATTGTTCTATCACCGCTTTGGCTTCATCGGCAGATGCATAATGCTCTTTCATTTCAAATATTGCAGCTTGCCCTTCTATGGTGAGATCAAATTCTTTCGTACTTTCGGATAAAGGCGGAGCTTTATTGTAATCAACATCTTTTCCCACTACAACCCGATAGTGTAGCGCCTTCACGTGGGGATCATTCATCACTTGCCCAATCCTATTCCAGGTCTCTCCTCGTTCCAGGGCTCTGCCCTGGAACGTCATATAGCCTTGAGGCTCTGCCTCAACCTCAACTCCACTCGTCTTTACGTTCTAAGTTGCGAATGTGTCGGGGCAGAGCCCCGAATCTATTTCCCGTTCCAGGGCAGAGCCCTGGAACGAGGGGATATCGGGATCACTTGTGCTTTTTACTCATGCTCATCCTTGTCCGATGTTCTGCGTCTCCGATCGAGGAATCGCGCTACTCTCGTCGCCACGAAGGCTCCGATGACCGCGACGCCGAAGGCGACGGCCACGGCTTCGGGTATGGACATGGGCCGCCTCCCCTTACGGCCGGTATGGCGCGGCGGTCTGGCCGAGCTGGGTTTTCAAAATGGCCTGGGCCTCCTCGACGAATTCGCAGAGCAGGGGCCGGGTGTCACGCGGGTCGATGATATCCGTGCCCGCGGCTTCGGCCGTGCGGAAGGGCGAGGCAATGGCCTTGAGCATCTTTTCCACCTCGGCCAGCTTGGCCTCGGGGTCGGGGGCCGATTCGATCTCCCGGCGGTAGGCGGCCATGGCCCCGCCTTCGATATGCATGGAGCCCCAGTTGGCCGAGGGCCAGGCATAGCGGCGGTACATGCCCGAGGGCCGGTGCTGGCATTGGCCGGCCACGCCGTATAGCTGGCGCATGACAATGGTCATCCAGGGCATGCGGCTGCCGCACGTGGCGCAGACCAGCCGCGCCCCGGCCCGCTCGATGCCCTGCTTCTCGGACTCCAGCCC
>Ga0209270_1000370_pt1 | contig 106467 bp, 92 predicted proteins | sample MTBAKSrepl1MetaG_FD_187456 | JGI IMG/M metagenome (GOLD analysis project Ga0209270, IMG submission 187456) | Enrichment culture microbial communities from Arthur Kill intertidal strait, New Jersey, USA, that are MTBE-degrading - MTBE-AKS1... | ecosystem: Environmental > Aquatic > Marine >...
CCACCATGAACAGATAGGAAGCGATCAGTGAAACTGAGAGCTCACGAATGCGAACTAAGGGAGGATTCCTAGTAGCGGAGTTCAATGGAAATCTCCGCTTTCCCCTTGACTTTCCTTATCATGGATGTCACCTTTTTTTGTCCCTTTTTATCAGATCTTTCGGCTGCTTAAAGCTTAGGTCGGAGATGCTAATTTACAGAAAGATGGAGACTTGACTAAAACGGACAACAGAACCGCTGGATTGAACTTCTATCCTACGCTCTCCAGTAATGACCGCACCAGGTTGTAGGTGGAGAACTGGCCGTCGGTGAGTTGGGCAAAGGGGTGTTCAGCGCCGAAAAGTTCCCTGACAATGGCATCGAGGTCATATCCCGATTTCTGAAGGTCCTTTGATCTTGCGGCCAGCCCGGACAGGTAGTCGAGACAGTTTTTAAGGGCGCGTTGTCCATCCTCCACAATCTTGCCCACGGCCGTAAACAGCACCAAAGATTGCCCGGCGGCTGCCATGACCGCGCGCATGGAGACCATGATCCAGCCGATGTTCTCCTCGGGCCGGATGAACTTCGGCTGCTCGCGGGCAAAGAGATCGCCGGTGAAACACCACCCGCGCGTGGCATCCATGAGGCAGATGTGTCCTTGGCAGTGGCCGGGGGTATCTATAACCTGCAAGACATGGCGCGGTGTTTTAATAATGCTCGGGATGGGGATAGCTTTTGTGGGCGACGGATAGCCCCAGGCAATTTCCTGGTAAGGATAAAGCTCGAAGCCCTGCGCGATCAAGGGGATGGAATCGGGATGGGCGTATATATCCACGCCGAAACGATTGATAAGGTCATGGTTCCCGCCCATGTGATCTTCGTGATAGTGCGTATTCACGACCTGCCGGATACCCTTGCCTTCCAGAAAGTCGGAGAGCTCTTGTGAGGTATGGCTGCAGCCGGTATCGATCAAGAGCCCATCGACCAGGTAGGCCGCCACCCAGTAGACGGGCTTGCCATTAAGTTCGCGGCTCATGCGGATCTGGGTTACACCGGCAAATTCTTGTGTCTCGAGCATTGAATAGCCCTCCAATAAGTTTTGCGGCAAACCGATTGGGTTTAAAAAAAACCTTTATAGATTCTTGTAGACCTTTCCCAGCAGCCTGAACAACGTGTGTTTTTCTTTGGTGCTGAATCCCTCGAACAAGCGGGCGTTCATGTTTTGCGATATCTCGATCAGGATGGGCTTGAGCGCTTTGGCCTTGTCCGTCAGTTCCAGACTGGTGCAGCGCGAATCCTCGCCAGCCTTGGTTTTGGTGAGGTAGCCGCCGCTTTCCAGTTTAGCGATCACGGATGAGATGGTGGATTTATCCTTGATGGTATGCCTGGCAATCTCCTTTTGTCTGATGATGCCTTTCTGATCCAGGATAAAGAGGATATCGCCGTATGAAGGCGCCAGTCCTTCGATGCCGGCCTGGTTCAGTTCGCGCTTTAAGTATTTGAAGAGGCGCTGCCTGATATTCGTGATTGTATACAGGAAATTGCCTTCATCGATCACCATGATAGTTTTGTATAAAACAATTATGAGGCAGGCGTCAAGTGGACGCATTACCGCGGCGTATTTGCCCACGGGTATGATCTTTGATTTTCCCGACACATAGTGTATGTAGGCGGTCAACTTATGTCGAGGGGAAAGGCATGCATAAGACCATAGCGGTTCTGGAAGGAGACGGGATCGGGCCCGAGATCGTCCGCGAAGCCCTCAAGGCGCTCCATGCGGTAGCGAAGAAGTTCGGTCATGAGTTTGATCTTACCTATGCCCCGTTCGGCGCGCAGGCGTATTTCGCGGAAGGTTCGCCATTTCCGGAAAAGACGCAAGCAATCTGCGACGCCGCGGACGTCATCATCAAGGGGCCCGTGGGCTTAAGCGTCGCGCGCATGGAAGAGATCCCACCCCAGTTTCGTCCTGAGATCGGCGCCATCCTGCCGCTACGCCGGCGCTATGACACCTTCGCCAATTTCCGGCCCGTACGGCTGCCTAAGCAGCTCGCTGAGTTCTCTCCCCTCAAACCTGAATATATCGGCGAGGGGATCGACATCCTGATGATCCGGGAATTGGTGGGCGGCATCTATTTCGGAGAAAAGGTTGAAGGCCCGGCCACGAACATGCGCTATGCCACGGATGAATGCACCTATTCCGACGAGCAGGTTAGACGCATCGCCGAAGTGGCTTTTGAAGAGGCGCGCAAACGCCGCGCCCGACTCACCAGCATCGACAAGGCCAATGTCCTGGCCACCTCGCGCTTTTGGAAAAAGGTCGTGGAGGATGTGGCTTCGTCCTACCCGGATGTGCCCTATCAATCCATGCTGGTCGACAACGCCGCCTATCAGCTGGTCAAAAACCCTACGTCCTTAAACGGCGTGATGCTGTTGGAAAACATGCAGGGCGATATCCTCACGGATCAGGCCGGCGGGATCATCGGTTCGCTGGGCCTGATGCCTTCGGCCTGTATCGGACCTGAAAAAAGCTATGTCGAACCCGCCCACGGGTCTGCCCCTGACATCGCCGGCCAGGGCATCGCCAACCCCTATTCGATGATCGGCAGCGTGGCGCTGATGTTCGAGCGCTGCCTGGGTCTGCCTCAGGAGGCTGATGTTCTCTGGCAGGCCCTGTTCCAGGTCTTCGCTTCAGGATACACGACCGGCGATCTCTTGGTTTCAAACCGAACGCGCCAGCAGATCCTCTCGACCGCGGCCTTCGGCGACCTGGTGGTCAAGCATATCGAACAGGCTTAAGGCGTCATGATCATTCGAATGGAACGGGCCGCCGGCAGCCGCTGGACAGGCTATACCGCGTCCGCGCTTTTTTTAGTGCCGGGTTTTAAAAACGGATATCGGCGTCGCGCCCCAGTCCTTCCAATACGAACGGATCGCGTCCATAGGGGTCTTGCTTGAAATAAACCTGCCCCTGGTCATCAACCTCCACGGTCCAATACAACAGAAGAATGGTAACCGGTCGCGGCATGAGGATGCGCTGTGTCCTTCCGCTTTGGACGGCGCGCATGAGGCTTTCCTGGTTCCAGTGCACGGGGTCGTCCAGCAGCAGCTCGGCCAGTTCAAACGGCCTTTCCACGCGGATGCACCCAGAGCTTAACGCGCGTTCTTCCTGTTCGAAGAGTTCCATGCTGGGTGTGCCGTGCAGGTACACCATGTACTTGTTGGGAAACAGGATTTTGATCCGTCCCAGGGGGTTATCGGGTCCGGGGTTCTGCCTCAGTTTATAGGGGAACGGTCGGCCGGGGTAAAGGGACCAGTCGATGCCGTCGGGATTGATCTGTCTGCCCTGCGCATCGATGATGAGAAGATTCTTTTTATTGAGATACCGATGGTCGGCCTTTACCGCCGGCAGGATATCTTCCTTGAGGATGGTGGGCGGCACGGTCCAGGTGGGGTTGATCTCGAGCGCATCGATACGCGACCGCAAAACCGGGGTATTGCGATAGGGTTTTCCGACTAGGGCCCGGCCGGACCAGACGGTTGTATCATCCTGCCGGTAAAAGACGCGATAGCCGGCGATATCCACCAGCACGTAACGATCGCCTAAGTTGGAGAGCACCCAGCGGGCGCGTTCCAGATTCACGCGGATCTGGTCGATCCGGTCTTCAAGCGGGATGTTCAAGGCCTTGAGGGTCCCCTGCCCCACCTCGCCGTCGGGCTTGAGGCTATGCCGGTGTTGGAAACGCATGACCGCCTGTTCCAGTTCCTGATCGAATAGTGGAGAGGGCGTCACGGTGCTTGGCAAGTCTCCACTCACCGAGAGCCTCAGACGTAGGGCTTCGATCCGTGGACCGGACATGCCTTTTTTCAAGGTCGGCCCATCGGGTACGCGTTCCCATCCTCCACCGGCCCTGAGCGCCCGATACTGGGCAAGCGCATTCTTGAGGCGTTCATAATAGGGGTGCTCAATCTTCCAGGCCTTGATCGCCCGTTCCAGCGAAGGGTCATCAAGGCCTTCGGAAAGGATGGTTATGGGGTCCAAACCGAAGATGGTGCGATTGAAGTTCCATTGGGGATGATACGTGAGGGGGTCCTCCTTGCCGCAGCTGGAATGATGGGCAAGTCTGATGTAGGCGTCGGTCAGGAGCAGTTCGAGTGTCAGGGCCTGATCATCGCCCAACAATTCATGGTAGGCTCTTGTGGCAAGCAGCTCCTGGATCTCGCCGAGGTGATAATCCTGCGGATTGAGACCGTCCAGGTACGTCTCTCGGATGATCGTGACGAGCTGATCGATGCGTTCTTTACTGATCCAGATCGGCCGGTAATCATGCTGTTGGTAGAGCCGCGGCAGAATATACAGGGAAGAAAGATCGCATCCCCCTATGCGCAGGCCCTCTTTCAGGTTCGCGATCTCGAAGCGCTGCCTTAAGAGCCCCTCCAAAGATTCATCTTGGGCCGCAACGAGGCTAAAGGGCAGGAACAGAAGGCCCAGGCCCAGCACCAGGATAAAACGGAGGCAGGGCTTCATCCGTGGCAGGCTGAGGTTACCAATACCGCACGCGCCCGGTATCCATGTGCACAAAGTCGGATCCGGGGTAGTAGCCCACGCCGCCGCCCCGCAACCGAACGGCGGCCTGATGCAGGGATGCCAGGCTGTGGCCCGGCAAGCGGATATCGATGGCTTTTCCCTGTGTATGCAGGCTGTGGCGGGCTATGCCGGCGCTGTGTAGCCGCATGATCGCGTTGGTGTGCGGTGAACGGTAGCCGGATATGACATGAAAGCGCGCCTGTGATCCCATGCGGCCGGAAAGCTCGTGCAGGAGATCGAGCAGGCGGGCGTCGATCGAGACCGCTTCGCCGCTGCGGTGGTCGCGCAGGATGTGGTTGATCCGGTTAAGGGCCTCCGGAAGATACTGTCCCTCGGACCAGTATACGGTATTCAAGTCCTCGCCCGTATGAAGGTTGTAGAACGCGAGCGATCGTTCTGGCTGCGTGGAGGCGTGGACGGTGCCTATCAACGCACCGGGGAAAAAACAACCGCCCAGCGCCAGGGCCGTGGCTTTTAAGAGACTCCGGCGATTCAGTCCGATACCTGCTGTTATAGATGGTTTTTTATCCGGTGAGCTTGTCATGGTCGTCCTTTAAGGCTTAAAACTACCGAATCAATCCGGTGCTTGTCAATTTGTTTTGTGTGCGTGCTGCTCCTGTGTGTCTTTCCTTTATCTTTCGGTCGTATCGTTCTGGTACTTGACCCTTGAAGGGTTGACACCACCGCATGATCACCATATACTCAGTTACAGACAACTTGTATTCCATCAATCATCTCCATGACTTCATTGAACATAAAAAGGAGCTGACATGAATTTTGCTTCGCTGTTTCAACCACGGGAGCATCCGTCGCAGGGTGGCATGGGCGTCGTCCTGATCGTGCTCTTCATCCTGTTTCTCTTGGCTTGGCAGATGGTGGGCCTGATCACGGACTGGTTCTGGTTTCAGGAGGTGGGCTATGAGCAGGTCTTCAGTGTCACTCTCAAATCGCAGATCCTGGTCGGGCTCCTGTTCGGCGGGATTTTCTTCCTCATCCTGTATGCGAACCTTTACGTTGCTCTGCGCCTGACCGATGGCATACCGGTCGTATACCCCGACGGTATCATTCCTTTTCCGACCCAGAACATCCAACCCCGCGCCTTGAGGGGGTTTACTCTGGCCCTGGCCCTGCTATTCGCGCTCTTCGCCGCCCTGCAGAGCGCCGCGCAATGGGATCTGGTCCAACGTTTTCTCAAATCAACTCCGTTCGGGGTCAACGACCCCCTCTTCGGCCGCGATATCGGCTTTTATGTCTTCCAGCTGCCGTTCCTGCAACAGATCCACGCCATGCTGCTGACGGTGCTGGTGATATCGGCCTTGGGCGTTGGTACCCTCTATGTCTTCCGCCGCGCCTTGTACTTCATTCCGCCCAAGACGGTACGTTTCATGCCGGGGGCACGCACGCACCTCCTGATTATCCTGACCGCCATCTTCCTCACCGCGATTCTGGGATTCTGGCTCGATCTGGCGACGCTCTTGAACGTGAAGCGCGGCGTGGTCTTCGGTCCCGGGTACACGGAGGCCACCACGCAGGTAGGGGTCCTCAAAACCCTCATGGTCTTGAGCGGGGTCTGCGCCTTGACTCTTATGTACAGTATATTCAAGCCTTCCTGGCGTATCCCGGTGGCGGTGATCCTATTTTTCTTGGCCGTGCTGATCATCGGACGCGGTTTCTATCCGTCCTTCGTGCAGCGCTTCAAGGTCATACCGAATGAGATCGTTCTGGAAAAACCATATCTGGAACGCAACATACGCTATACCCGCCTGGCCTACGGACTGAACAATATCGAAGACCGCGTCTTCCCGGCCGAGGATAATCTGACGCCGGATGATCTTAAGCGCAACGACCTGACCATCAAGAACATCCGGCTCTGGGATCATGCGCCGCTCTTAAAAACCTTCGCCCAGATACAGGAGATCCGTACCTACTACAAATTCATCGATGTCGACAACGACCGCTATACCGTGAACGGCGAGTACCGGCAGGTCATGCTTTCACCCCGGGAGATCTCCTATGCCGCGCTGCCGTCGCGCACCTGGGTGAACGAGCACTTGACCTATACGCATGGGTATGGCGTGGTCATGGGTCCGGTGAACCGCATCACGCCCGAAGGGCTGCCGGAATTCTTCATCAAGGACATCCCGCCTGTGGCCTCCACGAATATAAAGGTTACCCGTCCCGAGATCTACTTCGGCGAGCAGTCCAACGAATATGTATTCGTCAAAGGCAAGCGCCCGGAGTTCGATTATCCGGTGGGCGAAAAGAATGTCTATGCCCGTTATGCAGGACGGGGCGGCGTGCCCCTGACCTTCTTGCGCAAGCTGCTCTACGCCGCCCGTTTCGGCGCCTTTACCATCCTGCTTTCAGACGACATCACGGCGGATACCCGCGTCATGTACTATCGCAACATCAGGGAACGGGTGGCGCGCATCGCCCCCTTCGCCCGTCTGGATCCCGATCCTTACCTGGTGGTATCTCCCCAGGGGCGCTTGTTGTGGATCGTGGACGGTTATACCGTGACCGATCGTTACCCATACTCCGAACCGACCTCTCGCCTCGGGAACTATATCCGCAATTCCATCAAGGCCGTGGTGGACGCCTATGACGGCAGCGTGGCCTTGTATATCAGCGACCCGGACGACCCCATCCTGAAAACCTATGCCAAGATCTTTCCGGGGGTCTTCAAACCGCTTGCCGACATGCCGGAAGATCTGCGGCGGCATCTGCGCTACCCGTCGGCCCTGATGGGGGTTCAGGCCCGCATGTACCTTGCCTATCACATGCAGGACCCCCAGGTGTTCTATAATAAAGAAGACCTGTGGGCCATCCCCGCTACCAGCACGCAAGGCGGCGAGCAGAGCATGGACCCTTATTACACGATCATGAAGCTGCCCGGCGAAGCCAGGGAAGAGTTCATCATGCTGCTGCCCTTTACGCCGCGCAACAAGGACAATATGTCGGCCTGGATGGCGGTGCGCTGCGATTCCCCGCACTACGGCAAGGTCATCGTCTATAACTTCCCCAAGCAGAAGCTGATCTACGGTCCGCGTCAGATCGAAGCCAGGATCGACCAGGATACCGAGATCTCCAAGCAGATCTCGCTCTGGAACCAGAGCGGCTCACTGGTCATTCGCGGGGGCCTCTTAGCCATCCCGATCGAAAAATCCATCCTGTATGTGGAGCCGCTCTATCTGGCCGCTGAAAAGGGTCAACTACCGGAGCTCAAACGCGTGATCACGGCCTATGGCAACTCTATCGCCATGGAGGACAATCTGGAACTGTCCCTGCAGAAGATCTTCGGCGGTGAAGTCGGCCTGGACAAGGTTCCCGCGCCTATTGCCAGCGCCGCCACGGTGCTGGATAGGACCGATCGCCAGCTGGCCCTGGAGGCCCTGACCCATTACCGCAAGTCGCAGGAATCTCTGCGGCGGGGTGATTGGGCAGGCTATGGCGAGGAATTGAGAAAGATGGACGATATCCTGAGCTCCATCGAAAAACGGCCCTGACGAATGCGTCGATGAACTTCGACACGGACCTGGGGCGCATGGGAGTAAAGCCTCCAGGTTCACGGTCCTTTGACAGGAACCGGGGTATTCCCATCCGAGGGTCTGAACTTTATTATACATGGTATGCCGGGACTCTTCAGTCTGCTTACCTGCCTGTTGCTGTTCGCCGCAGCGGACGATCCATACTTAAGCGCCCGCGAGGAAATGGTGAAGGCCCAGATCGTCGGCCAGGGGATCAAGGATCAGGCCGTGATCAAAGCCATGCGTACGGTCAAACGCCATCTCTTCGTTCCTCGGCATCTGAGGTCCAGGGCCTATGAGGATGGACCTCTGCCGATCGGTTACGGCCAGACCATTTCACAGCCCTTCATCGTGGCCTTCATGACCGAAATCCTCAAGATCAAGCCGGGTTCAAAGGTGTTGGAGATCGGCACGGGAAGCGGATATCAGGCCGCCATTCTGGCTTCGATCACGCCCGAGGTATATTCGGTCGAGATCATTGAAGCCCTGGGACATTCAGCCCGGAAGCGCCTGCAAACGCTCGGCTTCACTTCCGTGCAGGTGAAGATCGCCGATGGCTATTACGGATGGGAAGCGTATGCCCCCTATGACGCCATCATCGTGACCGCGGCGGCGGAATATATCCCCCCGCCGCTCATCAAACAGCTTAAAGCAGGCGGACGCATGATAATACCGGTGGGTTCACCTTTTATGGTGCAGACGCTCATGCGCGTGGAGAAACAAGGTTCCAAGGTTTATACGAGAAACATCCTGCCGGTGCGCTTCGTGCCGCTACGCCGGGGATCATGAACCATGCCATGGGTCCAACGCGTCCGGTACGCCTTTTGTTCGCGATCGGATTGATCTCCACGGCGGTGATCGCTTACCAGATCTGTCTGATGCAGATCTTGTCGATTGTCCAGTGGCATCACTTTGCTTCCACGATCATCGCCATCGCCCTCTTAGGCTTCGGCGCCTCCGGCACCTGCATCGCCTTGCTGCGCCTGAAATTGCTTGCGCACTATGAGCCGTTGATGCCCGTACTTATGATCGCCTGCGGTCTTGCCATGGTTCTGGCGGTCAATGCCGCTCAAAGCGGTCTCATCCGCTTCGATTCATATCTGCTCTTTGCCGAACCGCGGCATATCCAGCGGCTGGCGGCCACCTGCCTGATTTATTTCATGCCCTTTTTCCTGGGCGCCCTGGCGATCGGCCTGGCGTTCGCCAGGCATGCTCCTTTCATCAACCATCTGTATTGCGCCAATCTGATCGGCTCCGGACTGGGAGCCGCCCTGGCCCTCATCCTGATGCGGCGTCTCCCGCCCGAGGCGCTCCCGGCCTTCATCGCGCTCACGCCCCTGCTGGCCGGCATGCTCATGCTGAAACGACCACTTATCCGATCGGCGGCCTGCCTGCCCATTTGTCTGGTGCTGTTATACGTCTACCACCCGCCCGATCTGGCGCTTTCCGAGTTCAAGGACTTGAAGCGGGCCATGGACCTGCCGGGAGCAGCGATCATCAGCTCCCGCAACTCTCCCCTGGGGCTCCTTGATATCGTCAAGGCGCCCGCGCTGCGCTATGCCCCCGGAGTAAGCCTTACCTACCAGGGGGACTTGCCGGTGTGTCCGATGGTATTCAAAAACGGCGACTGGTTCGGTCCGATCCTGCCGTGGAATCCCGCCATGCGGCATTCCATCCTGGATTACACTACCGGAGCCGTGGCCTATGCACTGGCAAAACCCGCCCGGCTGCTTGTCCTGGATGCCGCTACCGGGGCGGATGTCGTCCAGGGCTTGATACACGGCCAAACGGTCACGGCCGTGGAGCCTCACCCGTTGGCGGCAAAGATGCTCTCACGCTTAAGCGCCGATGAAAAACGCCTGCAGGTGTTCCCAGACGGCTCACGCGCCTTCCTGAGACGCGACAGGTCCTTCTATGACCTGATTATCCTGCCCATGGCCAATACCTTCGGCGGGTCATCGGGCATCCATGCCCTGGCTGAAAATCATCTCTTGACGCTCGAAGGCTTCACGCAGATGTGGCATCGGCTTGAACCCCACGGCATGCTGAGCGTCTCGTGCTGGCTGGACACACCGCCGCGAGCCAGCCTCAAGCTGGTGGCCACCGCCAGCGCGGTCTTGGGACGTCTCGGAATAGACCCCGCCAAACATATCGTAGGGGTCAAGGGCTGGGGCACCTTCACCATGGTGGTGAAACGTTCGGCCATCACGCCGGCGGACATCCGCAACATCGATGACTTCTGCCAGCGACTTGCCTTTGATACTCTTCTTCCGACCGGACATGCGCCTCCTGAAAACCGTGATTATGGGCCACGACAGGAAGGATGGTCATCGATCGCAGCCGGCCTCATCTCCGGCCGAGGCGCGGCCGTGCCCTATGATTTCAATATCCGTCCCGCCACGGACGACAGGCCGTATTTCTCTCAATTCCTGACCGTGCGGGGCCTGGAGCGCCTGAAGGCGATCTACGGCCGGCGCATGGTCCCTTTTTTCGAGCTCGGTTACCTGATCCTGATCCTCGCAACCACGCTGGTAAGCTTCCTGGCCGTTGTCCTTATTCTTCTGCCCCTGGTGAAAGAGCGGCCCACCCACCCCTTAACCACGCTCATATATTTCGGAGGACTCGGGGTGGGCTATCTCTTCTTGGAAATCGCCTTGATCCAGCACGCGGTCCTGTATCTGGGCACGCCCATGTATGCGGCCGCCATCGCCATCGGCGGCATGCTGTTCTTTTCCGGGTGCGGCAGTCTGGCTTCGGCCATGATACCCAAGGCTTATCGTATTATGCCGGCCTGCGTTGCAGGCCTCATCCTGATCTATGCCCTGGGCTTCGCGCCCCTGATCTCGCTTACCTGTGCGCTGCCGATCGTCGCCCGGATCGGCATCATGCTGCTGGTTGTCGCTCCGCTCGCTTTCTGCCTGGGCATGCCTTTTCCCGCAGGCATTGCCCGGCTGCCGCAAAAGGATGTCCCATGGGCCTGGGGCATAAACGGTTGCCTGTCCGTAGTGAGCGCGCCCCTGGCAAATATCGTCGCGGTGGAGTTGGGTTTTACCTGGGTCATGATCTTTTCCGCCCTGGCCTACGCCGCGGTTAGGCTGGCCGTATGGGTGAAAAGATATGCTTGATAATCACATATTCATGCGCTAAGGAAGGTGATTGGGTTGAAGCAGGACAGATGATCGCTGGCGCTTAAACGCGCGAGAGGAAAGTCCGGGCTCCGCAGGGCATGGGTGGTCGCTAACGACGACCGGGGGTGACCCCAGGGAAAGTGCCACAGAAAATAAACCGCCCGCCTATAGGGCGGGTAAGGGTGAAACGGCGAGGTAAGAGCTCACCAGTTCCCCGGGTGACCGGGGAAGCTCGGCAAACCCCACCCGGAGCAAAACCAATAGAGGGGCTTTAAGAACGGCCCGTTCCGCCCCTGGGTAGGTTGCTCGAGACATCAGGCAACTGATGTCCTAGATGAATGATCATCACCCGGAGCGGGGCAACCCGCGCCGGGAACAGAACCCGGCTTACGGCCTGCTTCGGCCCACATTCGATTAGGAGGTCGGCTTAAAACGGACATGAAAAAGTCCAGATTCGAACTCAGCTATATCGAGATGGTCAGGCGCTCGTTCTATGTATTCTTAAGGGATGAGCTGGAGCGCAGGCTTAAGATCATAACCTTTGAGAAGCCCTTCAGACTCTGTAAAGATGGAGGCATTCCCTATCCCTATGTTGATCCGAGCGACATGCGGCCCAAGAAACGCGAGTTCTCGAAAGAATCCCCGGTAGCACGGCCGTACATAATCATATTCTGCGAGGAATCCATTGAAGAGGTGCATCAGAAATACATCCGCTTCAGCGACGATAACCGCATCCGCAAGGACACCCTGGCGCTCATCCCGAATGTCAGACTCAACAAGCCCTTCTATTCCGGCATCAAGTTCTTCGAACGCAACACCTTTTTCGAGCTCCTGGAGGAGCTCCTGGATGTGGACTACGGTCTCCTGATCCAGCGTGATGATCGGTATAAGAAGCAGAACCGTTATGCCTTGACGCACTTTCATGTCAAGATCGACTGGCCCATCGCCGAGGCGGCGGAAAGTCTGGCCAAAGAGCTCAGGTTCATCTCCAAGAGTCTCTACGAACGGGGTGAGCGCTACGCCGATACCCTGCAGGAAAAGCTCTTCGAGCACTACGGCTGGCACCATCAGGCCATCGGCGGCCGTCGTACCGCGGGGCTTATCGCCGCCCAGTATCTCAAACAAATCATAGGCCTCTCCACGGTCTATGTCTCGAGCGCCGAAACGCGCACGCTGACGCGCTATTCGGAAAAGGGTGTGGCCCGCTATGCCGTGATCCAGCTCGATAAGGAATACGCCCAGCAGATCATCGAGTCGAACAAGGTCAGCGCCGAGGCCTTCAGACAAGGCTACGTGCTCGGCGAATCGGAGAACTTTTACGATGTGATCATGTTCGTCACCTATAAACATACCGAGTGGGGCATGCCACCTACGGACAACAAACTGAGGATGATCAGGCCCGATTACAGCTGGCTGATCGTGGACAAGGAAATGATCCTGCCGCTTTCATCGGACTTAAGCTCGCATCCTCTCCCCCTGAAGTGGATCTATCGTTCCGAGAAATAAAACACCCTTTTAAACAAGGAGGAAATCGTGTCTACAATTATTGACGGGAAAGCCTTGGCCGAAAAAAAACGCGCGGCCGTGGCCCAAGAAGCTTTAGCCTTCACCCAGCGCTATGGCCGAGCGCCCGGATTGGCCGTGGTACTGGTCGGGGGCGACCCCGCCTCATCCATTTACGTGCGCAACAAGAAAAACGACTGCGCCCTGGCCGGCATCACATCCTTTGACCATACGCTGGACGAACGCATTACGCAGTCCGAACTCCTCGCGCTCATTCAGACGCTCAATGCCGACCGGAACGTGGACGGCATCCTCGTGCAATTGCCTTTGCCGGCGCATCTGAATGCGCAAGATGTGCTCTTAGCCATTTCTCCGGATAAGGACGTGGACGGCTTCCATCCCTACAACATGGGCAGGCTTTTGACCGGCGAACCCACGCTGGTGCCGTGCACGCCCGCGGGCGTCATGGCCATGCTGCATGAATACGGCGTAGACTTGAGGGGCAAGGATGCCGTCGTGGTCGGGCGCAGCAATATCGTCGGCAAGCCCATGGCGCTCCTCTTAATGATGGAGCACGCCACGGTGACGATCTGTCATTCACGTACGCGCGAGCTGGACCGCAAGATCGGCCAGGCGGACATCGTGGTAGCGGCCATCGGCAAGCCCGAGATGGTCAAGGGAAGCTGGATCAAACCGGGCGCCGTGGTGATCGACGTCGGCATGAACCGCACCGAAAAGGGCTTGAAGGGCGATGTCGAATATGCCGAGGCCTCCAAACGCGCCAGTTTGATCACGCCGGTGCCCGGCGGTGTCGGACCCATGACGCGCGCCATGCTGCTCGAAAACACCATGATCGCGGCCCATAGACACATGCAATGATCCAGACAGCCGTTTGATAATTTTTGGGGTGTGAACATTACCTTGCCAGACGACCCGGTTCCTGATACCTTACGAAACGAATCGTACCTGTTGTTCTGGAGTTGGGCAGATGAGGACCCCTTTATATGATGAGCATGTGCTTTTGCACGCCCGGATCGTTGATTTTCACGGTTGGGACCTACCGGTCTGGTATACGGGTATCGTGGAAGAGCACATGGCGACCCGTCAAGGCGCCGGCCTTTTCGATATCAGCCACATGGGCGAACTCTATGTGCGCGGGCCTGGCTCGGTAGACTTTCTCGAACGTGTGCTTACCATCACGGTCGCCGACCTGAAAAGGTCGCAGGCCAAGTATGCCCTGCTGCTCAACGAGCAAGGCGGCATCATCGACGATCTGTTGACCTATTGCATCGATCCGGGATCCAAGTACATGCTGTGCGTGAATGCCTCCAATGCGAAGAATGATCTTGCCTGGCTTCAGTCCCAAAGCAGCGGACAGACAACGGTCGAGGACCGCAGCCCTCAAACCGTCATGCTGGCTTTGCAGGGACCACGGAGCGCGGATATCATCAAACATGTCCTTGACGTGGATCTTGAGAAGATCAGGTATTTCAACTTCATGGAACAGGATCGCGCCTACGGCGCTCTTATGATCTCACGCACGGGCTATACCGGTTCCGACGGGGTGGAGATTTTCATGCCCCCTGAAAAAGCGGCCAGACTTTGGCGGGCCTTTCTGGACCAGGGCGCCCTACCCTGCGGTCTGGGGGCGCGCGATACCCTGCGGCTCGAGATGGGCTACCCCCTGCACGGAAACGACATCGACGAGACCACTACGCCTATCGAGGCCGGGCTTTCTTTCGCCGTCGACATGCATAAACCGTCCTTCGTGGGAAAGCCCAGGCTTGAAGATCAGCTGCGTACCGGCGTAGACAGGCGGCTCACCGGACTGATCATGATTGAAAAGGGCATTCCGCGCGAGGGTTTTGTATGCCGCAGAGGAGAAAAAACCGTGGGCCGCATAACCTCGGGCAGCATATCGCCGATGATGCGTACCGGAATCGCGTTGGCCTATCTCGACAAGGAGACAGCTCCGGGCGACGAGGTTGAAGTCCTGATCCGCTCCAAACCGGTTAAGGCTAAGGTTGTAAAGCCGCCTTTCGTTGCCCCGGCCGTTCATAAGCGTGGAACGTAGATTTAAAAAATGAGGTGAGGGATGAGCATACCGGATGATTTAAAATTTACCAAAGACCATGAATGGGGCAGGATCGAAGGTTCTCACCTGCGGGTCGGCATCACGGACTATGCCCAGAGCGAGCTCGGGGATGTCGTCTTCGTGGAGCTGAAAAGTATCGGAACCAAGCTGAAGGCCGGAGAGTCATTCGGCACCGTGGAGAGCGTCAAAGCGGTATCGGATCTCTATGCCCCGGCGGGCGGCACCATCGTGGAGGTGAACCAGGAACTTGAACAGGCCCCTGAATTGGTGAACCAGGACTGTTACGGAGCGGCCTGGATGATCGTGCTCGAGATGGATGATGTGTCAGAAACCGATAAGCTCATGGATGCTGTAGCATATGAACAGTTCGTAGCTTCCGAGGCCCGCTGATGTCTTTCGTCCCGCATGACCAGGCCGATCGTCAGCATATGCTCGAGACGATCGGCATACAGGATGAAGAGGAGCTTTTCGCCACGATCCCTCAAAATTTGCGCCTCACGCAGCGGCTCAAGATACCCGGCCCGCTGGATGAAGAAAACATCCGCCGTATACCGCAGGGCCAGTTCTCGCATGTCTGCTTCGCGGGCGGTGGTATCTACCGACACCATATACCGGCCATGGTCGATGCTTTGGCAAATCGTCAGGAATTCTATACCTCCTATACCCCGTACCAGCCGGAGATCAGCCAGGGGGTTCTGCAGAGCATCTTCGAGTTTCAGTCCATGATGGCGGCCCTGACCGGGATGTATGTCTCGAATGCCTCGCTCTACGACGGGGCCACGGCCCTGGCCGAGGCTGCACTCATGGCCATACGCGCCAAACAGATAAAGCGTGTTTTGGTAACCCGCGCCACCAACCCGCGCTTCCGTTCGGTGCTCAAGACCTATCTGGACAATACCGGGGTTAAACTGCAGGAGATCCCTTTTGACATGGCCTCCGGCCAGGTCGAGCGTTTCTCTCTGGAGCGTTTGAACGGCGAAGACGCCGCGCTCTTTGTCCAGAATCCGAATTTCTTCGGCATCCTGGAACCCATGGACTGTATCGCAAAATTTGCCCGCCAGTCGGCCTTCTGGGGCATTGTCGTAAGCGAGGCGGTTAGCCTCGGTCTCTTGAAGCGACCGGGTGATTACGGTCCGGATTGCGTGGTGGGCGAGGCCCAGTCCTTCGGCAACCCGCCCAATGCCGGAGGCCCGTTGCTGGGCTTCATGTGTACGACCAAGGAACACCTGCGGCGCATGCCCGGACGGGTGGTCGGACTGACCAAGGACAGCCGGGGTCGGCAAGCCTTCTGCTTGACGCTCGCCACCCGCGAACAGCATATCCGCCGCGAGAAAGCCACGTCCAACATCTGTACCAATGAGGGTTTATGCGCCATACGCGCGGCCCTGTACCTCGCGGCCATGGGCCCCAGGGGCTTAAGGGCCGTGGCCACCCAGTGCGTGGCCGGCGCGCACCAGATCCTGCAACTCATCCAGCAGGTCGGCCGTCAGCCGGTCTTTAAGGGACCTTTTTTCCACGAGTTCGTAGTGCAATTGGACGCCGATAAACGCAAGGCCCTGGAGGACGACGGCATCATCCCCGGCGTGCCGATCGAGTACTACTATCCCGAGATCAAAAACGGACTCTTGGTGGCCGTCACCGAGATGAACACACGGGAGGATTGGAAATGCCTGCTCGAGAATCTATAGATCATTCTCTCGAGATCTTGGAGCCCCTGCTGATTACGCACAGCAGACCCGGCCGTAATAAGCACATCCTTCCGGACCCGTTCAAGCCATGCGTCCCGGATGAGCTCTTGCCGTTTATGAATCCCGAAGAGGTACGCCTGCCGGACGTGGCTGAAGTTGAAACCGTCCGTCATTTCACAAGGCTGGCGCGCATGAACTTCGGGGTGGATCAGGGCATGTATCCGCTGGGTTCCTGCACCATGAAGTACAACCCCAAGATCTGCGAGAATATCGCCGAGCGCATCCGCAACATCCATTCCAGCGACAAGCACCCCATGCACATGGTCCTGCGGGCCTTAGCCGCCCTGCAGCGCTACCTGGAGGAGATCTGCGGCATGGATGCCTGCTGCCTGTGGCCGGCCGCCGGCGCACATGGCGAATTGACCGGCATGCTGGTCGTCAAAAAGGCTTTTCAGACCCGCGGCGAAGATCGGTCGGTGGTGCTCATACCCGATACGGCGCACGGCACCAACCCGGCCTCATGCGCCATTGCCGGTTTCACCACCCGGAATATACCCTCCGGACCGCGGGGTTTTCTCGAAGCCGCGACCGTGAAGGCCCATCTCGACAAGGACGTGGCCGCGCTCATGATCACCAACCCCAATACGCTGGGAATTTTCGAACAGGAGATCCATGAAATAGCTGAACTCCTGCATGCCAATGGTTCTTATCTCTACATGGACGGCGCCAACCTGAACGCCATCTTAGGGATATCCCGTCCGGGCGACATGGGCGTGGATTGCCTGCATGTGAACTTGCACAAGACCTTCGGAACGCCGCACGGCGGAGGAGGACCGGGGGGCGGACCGGTGCTGGTGCAGTCAGAACTGGAGCGATTCCTGCCCATACCCCGCATCGTGCATGTGCCGCGCGAGCTCTTCACCTTGAGCTACAGCTTTCCGGATTCCATCGGCATGGTCCATTCCACGCTCGGCAACGTAAGCGTGCTCTTAAAGGCCATCGTGTACATCATCAGGCTGGGGCCGAAGGGGTTGTTGGAAGCATCCCGGACCGCGGTCTTGAACGCCAACTATCTCAAAGCTAGGCTTAAAGACCATTTCGACCTGCCCTATGCCACCCCTACCCTGCATGAATTCGTGTTGACGGACAAACGCCAGAAGGAACTGGGTATCAGCACCATGGACATGGCCAAGGCCCTCATGGACTTCGGCTTCCACCCGCCCACGGTCTATTTCCCGCTCGTGGTGAGCGGCGCCATGATGATCGAGCCGACCGAAACCGAACCGCTATCCGAGCTCGACCGTTTCGCCGATGCCATGCTGACAATCGCCGAAGAGGCCGCACAGTATCCACAAGCCTTGCATGACAAACCGGAACTCACACCCGTAACACGCGTGGACGAGGTATATGCTGCCCGTAGCCTGTGTCTGACATGGGATATGCTTGAATCCAAGGACGACGGAGCGGTATCTAAATGAGCAAAGGTACCCGGGTTCCCAAGGACACCGAACTGGTCGGGAGGGTCAAGCAGGGCGATGACCATGCCATGGAGGAGATCGTGAAGCGCTACTCCAACAAGGTGTACAGCCTTGCCTTCCATATCACCCACAACACCTCGGCCGCCGAAGAGATCATGCAGGATGTCTTCCTGACCGTGATCGCCAAGATCGGCACCCTGGAGAACGATGCCTATTTCGCCACCTGGCTCTATCGCGTCACCACCAACGCCGCCTACGGATTCCTGCGTAAAGAAAAAAAGTATACCGAACAGACGCCCATGGACGAGATCGACCACGAACAGATCGTGGGGTTCGACTGGTCGGAGCTGCCGGACGACGTCCTATTGTCCGATGAGAGCAAGAATATCATCCGGCGGGCCATCGATGCCTTACCCGAATCCATGCGTACGATCGTGATTATGAAGGATGTGGAGGGATTGAAGAACGAGGACATCGCCGAAACCCTGGGTTTGAGCCTGCCGGCCGTGAAATCCCGCCTGCACCGAGGGCGACTGATGCTCAGAGACACCCTTTCCGTCTACTTCAGCCGTTATGCGAACAGGAGGGATGCATGAACTGCAAGCGTTACCTGGCGTTGCTCAATGAGTTCGTGGAATGCACGTTGCCTCAGGAAGTCCAGGATGACATCCGCGCGCACATGGAAACCTGTCCGCGCTGTCGTGTCTTTTATAGGACCTACAGCTTGACAATCACCTTGTCGCGCAGGGCCGAAAACACATGCTGCATCAGCGAGGACCAGGTCGATCGGCTGTGTTGCCTGCTGGCGAACCGGCTCAGCAAGAAATAGCAGCGGCGACCGCAATTGGACCGCGCCTACAAAACATCCTTTCCATTTTCATGTCACTATCTTGAATGCAAAACGGAATCATCCTCACTAGCCCGTGCGCTCATCGAGCAGAGCGATAAGCGCGCGCATATCCTCCGGCAGCATGCTCACAAACTCCATGTACTCATTGGTAGCCGGGTGATTGATCCCTAAAACATGCGCATGCAGCATCTGCCGATCGATCTTTCGAACATAGCCCCGCACAACTGGATCGTGCAGCGCATGCGCCCGCTTGGTCCCGCCGTATTCACCGTCTCCCACGATGGGGTGTCCCATATCCGATAAATGCACCCTGATCTGGTGGGTACGCCCGGTTTCGAGCCTGAGTTTGAGGAATGAACACTCCGCCCAGGCGCGTTCGACCTGCCAATTGGTCACGGCCTCGCGTCCGGTCTTGACCTTCGTGCTCATGCGCTTGCGGTCCGCCGGGTGGCGGTTGATCAGCGTGGCGATGCGGCCCGTGTCCCGCGGCATGCGGCCGTAACACACGGCCAGATAGATCCGCTGGTGCGCGTGGACCTTAAAGGACTCGGACAGGCTATAGTAAGCATCGCGGTTGCGCGCCACCACCATGACCCCGGTGGTGAGTTTATCCAGACGATGCACGATGCCGGGCCGTTCGCGGCTGCCCACCGCGGCCATATCCGGATAGCGTGCAATCAGAGCATTGACCAAGGTATCGCGCGTATTGCCGGCTCCGGGGTGTACGACCAGACCGGCCGGCTTGTCGATCACAACGATCCAATCGTCTTCATAGATGACGTTCAACGCCAAATTGGACGGCTCAAGGTCCGAAGGGACCTCCTCCGGGATACTCCATGTCAAGAGCATGCCCGCTCCGACCTTGAAAGCAGGTTTGCGACCGCGGCCGTCGACGAGAACCCTACCTTCATCGATCAGGCGCGCAGCCGCCGATCGCGTCAGGCCGGCATGGCGGGCCAATACGATATCCAGGCGCTCGCCCTGTTCTTCTTGCGATATGCTCAGCGGGTGCGCGTCTTCCACAATCGGAAAAACCTTCCCCGTTTGAGCGAGCGTTTCAGCGTGGGCATGCTTTTTTGCGCGCATTCGTATCCGGCCGCAATATAGCCCTCGATGTTGTCGAAGGCCGACCATGGCGCGTCGCCGATATCCGGATGCAGCACGAAATCGGCTCCGCGCGTGCGGCAGGTATTCATGAGCGATCTGGTGATGTCATTGGCACGCTGCAGGATGTCCATACTGCTCTTCATCTGAGCGCCGTAATCGATGGACGTGATATCGCGCGTGACATCCGAGGCGATGATGAAGTCCGCGCCCAGAAAAACGGCCGGTGAAACGGGAACGCTTTCGGCCCAGCCGCCGTCCACATACATGCCGGCGCGGATCGACACCGGCGGCATCATGCCGGGCACCGCGCTGGAGGCCCTCACCGCCGGGCGCAGCTCCCCGTCATGGAAGATCTCGGGCAGCCCCGAAATCAGGTCCAGGGCGATGCAGGCAAAAGGCAGCGTGAGCTCGCCGAAGCGCTTGTCCGGCACCAGCCGGTCGAGTTCCAGGAAAACGCTTTCCGAGACAACGGATTCGCGCATGAAGAAGCGGTAGAAAAAATAGCCCTTCTTGGCGGTATCGAAGATCTTCTCCAGCCAGCCTTTGTAGGGATCATCCGAGACGCTTAAGTTTTGGGTCTGCTTGATGAATTCCTCTGAGCCCAGATAGGACTTGATAATCATCTCGGTCTTTTCGGCCGAGCGTGTATCGGCATACACCGCGCCCACGATGGCGCCCATGCTTGTCCCGGTCACGATATCCGGCTCAATACCGGCTGCCTCGAGGGCCTTGAGCACGCCGATATTGGCCAAGCCCCGCACCCCGCCGCCGCCCAGCGCGATGGCGATCTTACGCCCCATACCCCGAAACCTCATTGACAAAAGCCGCTAGAGGCTTGAGCTCGTGGTCCGATACCGTGCGCATGTCGAAGATCAGACGATCATCCTCGATGCGGCAGACCACGCCCTTTAGCCTCAGACGCGCATGCACCTGTGGCGCGTTTTCCTTTTGGCAATTCACCTCTACCCCGCAAGAGGCAAAGGTCTTGGTGGGAGCGGACCCGCCACCGATCACGGCCTGGGTAGCGATGATCTCGCCCTTGACGTCCAGCATTTTCTTGAACTTCCGGGCGCGAGCCCTGACTACCGCGACATCCTGACTGATCATGCGCAACACCGGTATTTCCTGGTAGGCCCCTTTGCTCAAGAGTCGCAACGTGGCGTTCAAGCTCGCGATGCCAAGTTTGTCGATGCGCACCGCGCGGTGCAAGGGATGCCTGGCCATGGCTTGGATGAGGTCGTGCCGGCCCAGGATGATGCCCGCCTGCGGACCTCCCAGCACCTTGTCGGCGCTGAATGATACGATATCGGCGCTCTCCAGACACTGAGGGATAGTCCACTCGTTCGGGATGCCGTAATCGGCCAGATCGAACGGTACGCCCGAGCCCATGTCGATGAAAAAGGGGGTGCGCCGGGCCTGAGCCAGTTCCGAGAGCTCCTTGAGCTGCGCCTCTTCGCTGAAGCCCACCACGGCGAAGTTGCTGCGGTGTACCTTCATGATCAGTGCGGTATCATCGCTGATGGCTTCGGTATAATCGCTCAGGCGCGTCTTGTTGGTGGTGCCGATCTCCTTGAGCTTGGCACCGCTTAAGGCCATGACGTCCGGGATACGGAATGACCCGCCGATCTCCACCAGTTCCCCGCGTGAGACGATCACCTCACGACCGCGCGCCAGGGCAGCCAGAGCCAGGAGCACGGCGGCGGCATTGTTGTTGACCACTAGCGCGTCCGAAGCGCCGAAGCAGGTCCGCGTAAGCATACGGATATGGTCCTGACGCGAGCCGCGCTCCCCACGCGCAAGGTCGAATTCGAGGTTCGAATACCCGGCCGTGGTTTCGATGGCCTTAAGGGCCTGTTTTGCCAGAGGCGCCCGGCCCAGGTTGGTATGCACGATCACCCCCGTGGCATTGATCACCGGTTTTAATCCGGCCTCCATGGTGGCGCTGATCGTGCGGGCCGCGCACTGGGCCACGGCCGTGGCTGTCGGACTTTTCTCAATGTTGCCGTCGCGCATCCCGGCGCGTATACGTGCCAATTCTTCAACCACCACACGCTTGATCATGTCCGCGCGGAACGGCAGGTCTTCAAGCGCGGTCTCTTTCAAGACCACATCAACCTTGGGGATGGTTCTCAATAAGTCCTGTTTGTCCATGTTTGGTCCTTTATGCCTGGTCTATATGATAATGTGCGGATAATATTCCGCCAGTTCGTCGCGCTTGGTCTGCTTGGCCCCATCCGGACCGTGCGTTATCAGGCCCCTGACCGCGTCCAGGGATGCTCGCGCGCCCTCCTGCCCGGCCGCAATACATTCAGCGGCCCGGCTGAACTGCCACCAGTAGTATTGTTTCACCTGGGGTTCGATGATCAAATCGGCCTGGGCGGTTTCCATCAAGTTCCAGCGATATCCACGTACGGCCGAAGCCTGCTCGATCATCTGGACCACGGTATCGTAGGTTCCGCGCACCTTGGAGTCCGTATCCACGGCGATGATGCGCTCGGCCCCGAGGAGATGCGCGGCCAGAACCGGCACCAGGCTGGCTAGACCGCCGTCTAAGAGCCGCATGTTACCTAAGTGATGCGGCTTGCACACCCCGGGCACGGCGCTGGAGGCGTACATGGCGTCCGGGATATCGCCGTGCCTAAGGATCACGGCCCGCGCCGTGGCGATATCCACGGTCAAGGGCGCAAAGGGTATCCGGCAATCTTCGATCAGAAAATTGCGATCCTCAAGCATGCGTTTGCCCACGATATTATTGAAGGCGCGTTTTAAAAAGGCCGATGACAGGATGCCGTAGCGCCAGTAAATATAGGCCAGGCCCAACGAATACACTCCGCAACGGCCGATGCGCGCCAGAACTCCGGGATGGTGCGCAAACGAACGTTCCAGTGTCCTGACGATATGGTTGTCAGAAAACCTGAGCGCGAACTGCCTTAAAAATTCGGCCTCGGGCTTGTAGGCATAGACCCCGCCCATGACCGAACCCAGACTGGTGCCCACGATCAGATCCGGGATGATCCCGGCGCGTTCGAGTTCGATGAATACGCCGGCATGGGCCATGCACCTGACACCGCCCCCGGCCAAGACCAATGCAAGCCTATACGCCATAGCGTTTAAGCTACGCAATATCGCTTAAGGCGTCAATGGTGGAAAAATATATTCGTTCGGTCAAATAGAGATATCAACCAATCTGGGCAACCCGCTCACATGGGTACTGACATCACCCCTGGAATTGTATTGCGTGAGCAGTTTCAGCGAAGTTGTTTCACCGGGATGCATGAGGGCATACAGGTATTCTTCCAGGAATGACACATAACCATCCTGGTTTAAATCTCTTACATCGTAGGATACCTTGCTTCGGCCGGCTTTGATTCCGGTGGCGGCCATCTTCTGGGTGTTGCCGGCAGTGCTTTGATTCGCGCTGGACAATCTTGCGGTTGTTGATTTCGTGCCGGTGACTGAAAAATTTGAGATCGGTTGCATATTCATGGCATGTACCCCCACGTCGATGCCACTGCCGTATTCTCCTTTAGAGCATTGCGCAAGAGAATTGGATTCAGATGGTTTTCATGAAGTAAAAAAAAAGCAGGTCTTTGGCGACCTGCTTAATGAGGAGGTTCTGTTGGGGAATGTTTCTTGAACCTAATAGAATCTATCGACACAAATGGCAGAAGCTTAACCAAAATATTAAAACTGTCTATATCGTGCCGAAAAGAAATCATACAAGGGACCTGTATGGAAGTGTACCCCATCGGGATACGATCAGATTATGCCGCTCCCGACCCCATGACGGGACGGCCTTGCGAGGAGGCCCTCCCCCTATCCTCGGGGACGCCGAAGCAATCAGCAGTGATAAATTCAGGTCTTCTGAAGACACAAACCCGACCTATGGCCGTAACGGCAAGGTGAAGGTAACCGCCGCCGCTGCCGAAGCTCAGAAGTTTGAGAAGGCAACCCAGTCCAAGGGCAAGGAGGAAAAACAAATGCAGCTGTTGCCGCGTCCGGGAATCAAGGCCGTGCCGCTTACCAGCTGGGCTATACATGGTGGGGACAGCGCCAGCGCTGTCCCCACCATGTTTGTCATGCATCTGGCCGCAGTGACATCAGCTAGGGAAAGATGAAATCAAGCAAATTCGTGGTGACCTGTTCGGGCCGGCCGTCGTTCTGCACCGGCGCGGCGGTCAGGACGTCCAGGTGGTCGTAGCCGGGGATGATGGGCGATCCCGGTGGATTATTGTCGCCGCCCAAGTTCGGCCCGTCACCGGCGATGATATCGATCACGGGGCGCATGGAAACACCATCCGTGTGAACCGTGCCATCCACCCCGAACATGGAATCGAGGGCCAGTCGGATCGGGAAATACTTCTCCACAAAATCCATGGGCAAGGCGCCCACCGAGCGCGCGAAGTCGTTGATGTCCGTGACTTCTTTGTCGGGGCTGGTATAAGGCTCGCCGTCAGAAGCATTCGGTAGCGTGACCCCATCCAGTTGGTTATAATTGAGCCAGCCATAGAGCGGCCCCGCGGTGTTCTCTGATCCCTGCTCCGTGGCGATGGCCACATTGCCGCCGCCCAGCATGCCGGTAATGGAATTGAGCGAAGGGATCTGCTCCAGGACATCCGCCAGGCTGGACGGGATCGGGAAATTCTTGTCCGCCACCGCACCGCCCGTGAAGAATCCCGTACTGGAACGTACGATGGAGAGCGGCATGGCATTATCGTCCGTGAACACGGCCAGCAGGGCCTGATTCGTGTAACGGGTCCTGGTGAGCGAGGGCGTACAGGCCAGGAAGGCAGCCAGGTTGCGCGAGTGGTAGAAGCGGTAGGAGAGCGTGGCGCTGAAAGAATCCGGCATGTAGGCGATCAGGTCGGATTCCTCCGTCGGTTTGAGAGTCGCGGCATAGCCAAGACCGGTCAGCAGGCTCATGATCTCGGGATCGATCACACCGGTGACCGCGACAAAGCGTTCGAACCATCCCTTGCGCATCAGGTTCACGACACCTTCAGGGATCTTTCCCAGCAGCTCGCTCAAATCTACAGTGGAACCGCTCATGATCTTGACCATGGGTTCGGGCGTCACCAAAGTATCCAGGCCGAAGAACCCGGCGCACTGGTTGTAACCCGCGTCATTGGTCGTTGATGGGTCGCCGTCGAAGTCCCAGCAGGCGTACGCCCCGGTGATGAAGCCGCCCAGGGAATGTCCTCCCAGGTAAACCTTCTGCTGCCGCACCGACTGGTCCGGGATGCCGCGGGTGATGATGGCGTTCCAGTCCTTCACGGTCTGTTCCATACCCATGTCCACGAGCCACTCAGCGTCCTGGTAGGGGCTTAAATACCCAGCGAAATACTGACCCTGGTAGGGTTTGCCGCGATAGTAGTAATCGATCATGTCGTGCAGATTGCCGGTTGAGCGCGCCAGCCTCAGTCCGTTCATGTCCTCCAGACAGTTGGGTCGGCGGTCGACCGCCCAGAACTCGACGAATTTGCCCTTCTCACGATAGGCCCGCGTCACCAGGTTGGCGGCGACATTGTAGAAGGCCGAAGCGCCTTCCAGGACCCCGGGCTGCGCGATCAGGACCCGGTCCGCGTCGGACGGGTTGGACGGTCCATGCACGTGTCTGATGCGCAGGAAATGGAGGCAGTCACATTCCGTCGGATGCGTGGCGAACGATGCCGGCAAAGCAGCGCTTACCTGCACATCCGTGGCAAGAGTGTCCGGAAAGGTGGTGTTCTGGTCGGCCGGATTTTCCGTAAAACCGGCCGGCGGCCAGGCGGCGGGGTTATAACTTTCGGTGTCGTAAGAATCATACACACTCGATGCCCCCCGACTTACCCCCATATTCTGCGTATTATCCGATTTGTCGCAGCCTGCCACGAGCATACATGCCGCCAGACTCAAACCCCAGAGTGCCTCTCGCCAATACCATTTCATCATGATCTTGAACCTCCTCAGCCGTAAAATTGATATGGGCATATGGACTGCAACCTCATTTTTTTTCATGACAATCCGTTTACCATAACAAGGTATTCCTACAAAAAAATATAAAGACCTGCTCCCCCATGTCAAGAGGGGTGGGCATGATTGTCCGCTACTCTCATGTTTTACGGTTTTCAATTCGCCCTGCTTGCGGTATAGATCTCGGCTAACTGTTGAATAAAACGTGCAAGGGGGTGGGCATGATACGGTTCGACTTCTCCGGGGTTACGGACAAGCTTCTTGGCGAGCGGGGCATTGCCGTAAGCGATATCGAGGCGATTCTTCCGGCCCTTGCATTAGCGCATGAGACCATCATGGCCGCGCGCGCCAAACGCGAGATCCTGTTCTATGACCTGCCCAAAGACAGTTCGATGATCGAAAAAGTCAGGACCCTGGCAGAGACCCTCAAAGGTCGTTTCAAAAATATCGTCCATCTCGGCATCGGCGGTTCTTCTCTGGGTCCCAAGGCCATCTTCTCGGCCCTGAATGATCCGCTCCACAACATAAGCTCTGAGCCGCGCCTGTTCTTCATGGACAATGTGGACCCCGAATTGATGCACAGCATCCTGGCGAACATCACGCCCCAAGAGACGCTCTTCACGGTGGTGAGCAAATCCGGCGGCACGGCCGAGACCGCGTCCCAGTTCATGGTGGTGTATGACCTACTCAAACGTGCGCTGGGCGAGCGCTACAAGGAGCATCTGGTCCTGATCACTGACCCTGAGAAAGGGGTCCTACGCAAGCTTGCCCACGCAGACGGCATCGCAAATCTGGCCATTCCACCTGAAGTGGGCGGCCGCTTCAGCGTCCTGACCCCGGTGGGTCTATTCCCGGCCGGCATGGTGGGCATCGATATTAAGGCCTTGATGGAAGGGGCCGGGACCATGGCCGATTGCGTGCTGCAGGGCGATGTTTTCAAAAACCCGGCCTATCTCTATGCGGCCGTGCATTTCCTGGCCCAGGCGCGCGGGGTGAACATCTCGGTGCTCATGCCCTATTCCAATGCCCTCTACGACCTGGCCGACTGGTACCGCCAGATCTGGGCCGAAAGCATCGGCAAAAAGCGCTCGCTCAAGGGCAAGGACGTGTATGCCGGGCAGACGCCGGTCAAGGCCCTGGGCGCCACTGATCAGCATTCCCAGGTGCAGCTCTATGTGGAAGGTCCGTTCGATAAAGTCGTGAATATCATCGATGTGAATAATTTCCGCACGGATGTGGTCATACCCAAGGTATTCGAAGACACGGCCGAGATGGGGTATCTGGCCGGCAAGAGCATCGCGGCGCTGATCAAGGCCGAGGCGCGCGGCACCAAAGGCGCCCTGATTGAAAGCCGGCGCATGACCACCAGCATCTCGCTCGACGCCATCGATGCCCGGACCTTGGGTGCGCTGTTCATGTTCTTTGAAGCCGCCACGGCCTGCATGGGTTACCTCCTGGACATCAACCCCTTTGATCAGCCCGGGGTTGAGCTGGGCAAACAAATCACCTTTGATCTCATGGGACGGACGGGCTATGACGGCAAGTCCAAGACCTACAGCCCGGTCGAACGCATGGTGATCGAGATCTAAGGCCTTGGGCTCCGTCCGTCAACTCTCTAAGGACTTGATCGACCGGATCGCGGCCGGCGAGGTCATTGAACGTCCGGCCTCGGTGGTCAAGGAGTTGATGGAAAACGCCATCGATGCCCGGGCCACCAGCATCACCATCGCCATCGAGGAGGCCGGGATCGGTCTGATCAGCATCGTGGACAACGGCTGCGGCATGGACGAGTCCGACCTGTGCCTGGCGGTTAAGCGCCATGCCACCAGCAAGCTTAAAACCTCCGAGGATCTCTTCGCCATCCAGACCCTGGGCTTTAGGGGCGAGGCGTTGCCAAGCATCGCGGCGGTAAGCCGTATGACGATCGCCTCGCGCACCGCAGGTACTCCCCATGGAGGCTGTCTCGTCCTGGAGGGCGGCGAGGTTTGCGAGCAGGGCAAGCGCGCCATGCCCGAAGGCACTATCCTGGAGATACGCGATTTGTTCTTCAATACCCCGGCGCGCAAGAAGTTTCTCAAGACCACGGCCACGGAGCAGAAGAACATCCTCGATATCATCACCCGCTACGCCCTTGTCCGTGCCGATATCAGCTTCAAGGTTTCCATGGACGGCCGCACGATGATGCAGCTCGCCTCCGGCATGGACCTGGCGCAGCGCCTCGGCATCCTCATGGGCGCCGACTTCAAGTCCAAGATGCTTTCCTTTGCCCGGGAAGAGACCGGCATCAGCGTGCATGGGATGCTGGCGCCGCCCGAGATCAACCGCGCGGTGCGTTCCGGCATCCTGTGCTTTGTCAACAACCGCGCCGTGCGGGACACCACCTTAAGCGCCGCGGTGGGTGAGGGGTATCGCGGGCTGCTGATGCGCAATCGTTATCCGGTAGCGGTGCTCTTCGCCGACATTAACCCGGCCGAGGTGGATGTCAACGTGCATCCGGCCAAGGCCGAGGTGCGTTTTCAGAACCCCGGCCGAGTTTTCGGCCTCATTGTCGCCGCCGTGCGCGAGACCCTCAATAAACCCCGGTCGCCGCTGCCATACCGAAGAGCCTCCCTCCCGTCAGGCTCATCCCCGTATCCGTTTCCGAGACAGGACCAGCCGGCCAATAAGGCGGTGCAGTGCGTACAGACGGACTATGCGATCTCGGCGACGGACTTTTACAGCCACCTGGCCATCATCGGCACCTTACATGATACGTATATCCTGCTGGAAGATGCGAACTCGCTCTTCATCCTTGACCAGCATGCGGCCCATGAACGCGTCATCTACGAGCAGTTGAAGAACAGATCCCATCAAGACCCAGTCCAGATGCTGCTGCATCCGCTACTCATCGACGTAAGCCCCGGCGAATACGCGGTGTTCGAAAAGGCCGCGCCAACCCTTTCGGCTTTGGGAATCGATTGCGAACCCTTCGGGGCAGGCAGCATTGCCGTACGCTCGGTCCCTCAGGCCTTGAGCTCAGCGGATATCAAAGACCTTATCCTGACCATGCTCCAAGATATCAGCGTTAAACATCCGGCCGATCCTCGTGAAGAGATCCTGGCCTCCATGGCCTGTCACAAGAGCCTGCGTTCAGGCCGGCGGCTCACTACGACCGAGATCACGGCCCTGCTTGAACGGCTTGATCAGACGGGCGCGCCCCGCACGTGCCCGCATGGTCGGCCGATCTTTAAAGAGATCACCCTGGAGGAGATCGCGCGGTGGATCGGCCGGCGCCCCTGATCATCATCACCGGTCCGACCGGCTGCGGCAAGACTGGCCTGGCCTTCACCTTGGCCCATGATCACCCCCTGGAGGTTGTCTCGGCCGATTCCATGCAGGTCTATCGAGGCATGGACATCGCCACGGCCAAACCCACGCATCTGGAACGCAAACGGTTGCCTCATCATCTGGTGGACATCCGCAACCCTGACGAAACCTTCGATGCCGGCAGCTTCGCGACCCTGGCCATGGAAGCGATCGAACGCATCCGTTCCAGGGGCAACATCCCGCTGATCGTCGGAGGCACGGGGCTGTATATCAAGGTCCTGCTCTATGGCCTCTGCCAGGCGCCGTCTCGTTCGGAGACCCTTAGACGGATCTTAAGGAACATCTCCGCGAACAAAGGCACGCGGCGTCTCTGGGACTACCTGGCGCGCCTTGATCCGCCTACGGCCGATAAAGTGTCGCCCAAGGACGAGGCCCGCCTTATCCGCTACCTCGAGATCATATTCTTGAGCGGCAGAACACCGAGCACTTTACATTCACGCCATGGTTTCAGCCAGCCAAGCCTGGAAGCCGGAATTTTCTGCCTCGCTCCCCAGCGCGAAACCCTGTATGCCGCTATCGATACCCGCGTGATCGCCATGCTTGAAAACGGTCTTGTCCCGGAAACCGAACGGCTTCTGAGGATGGGATATTCCCGCGATCTGGCGCCCATGAAGGCCCTGGCCTATAAGCATGTCCTAGCCTATCTGGCGGAAGAGATCTCCCTGGATACGGCCGTCTTGCGCATACAGCGCGATACCCGACGTTACGCCAAAAGGCAGCTCACCTGGAACCGCGGGAACTATAATCCGTCATGCTTTTATGACCAAGACAGCGCGCTAAAGGCGATTGATCGTCTGCTGAAGAACCAAAACCCCGCGCCTTAGAGCAGGTTTTCCATGTTCTGGAGCGAGTCCTCCAGATCCACCTCCAGCATGGCCACGAACATGGGATCCAGGCCGAGTTTGCCGGACGCGGACAGGCTGATGATGGAAACATGGGGATCCGGCTCAAAAGCAAGGCCGATCTTCTTCAACAGGTTATTGGCCACATAGAGGATGTTGAAGAGCGGGTCATCCTTGTCCGGATAGTCGTCCGGATTGTGGTGCAGTTCGACGATGCGGCAGAAGCGTTCCTCGAAGTTGAGACGTCCCAGGACCTTGCCGCCCACCGAGGCGTGAAAGGAGCCGATGATCTCGTTGACCAGGTTGTCGCTCAGATCGACCGGCCCGTCCTGCTTTTTTGAGACCTTGGTCAAGGCATTGAAGATCGAGATGGTGCCGATGTCATGCAGCAGTCCCAGCATATAGGCATCTTCCGCGATGGACCTGAGCTTGACGTGCTCGGCGATGCGCTTGCAGCATACGGCGCAGCCCAGGGAATGCTGCCAGTTCAGCTTGAAGCGCTCCTCGAAGTGCGCCCCGGCGCTTTTGAAAACGCTCTTCATGGAAACCGTCATCAGAAAGCTGCGGATGGCCATGAGACCGACCCGGGCAATGGCGCGGTCCACGTTCTTGACCTTGACTAACCCGGCATAAAAGACCGAGTTGGCCAGGTTCATGACCTTGGCCGTCAAGGCCGGATCCTTTTCAATGACCTTGGCGAGCTCATCAAAGGCCACATCCTCCTTGTTGAGAAGGTTGCCCAGATTTACCGCCATGGTATCCACCATGGGCAGGTCGATCTCTTCCCGGCCCAGTTCCTGTTCGATGATGTCCTTCAGCGAAAAATTGTTTTCCATATCAATGCTCCACCAGTTTCAGTATCTCTTCGATCTTGCGGGGACGGCAGGTGTAGGGGGTATGCTTGGCGATCTCGTCAAAGGTGGTCAAGCCCTTGATGGCCTTAGTGATGCCGTCTTCCAGCAGGGTCACCAGTCCGGTATGCTCAAAGCTGATGCGCCTGATCTCATAGGAGGTTTTCTTCTGCAGGATGGCGTCCTTAACGGCTTCATTGAGGATCAGGAGCTCGTATATCCCCACGCGGCCGCTGTACCCGGTATAGTGGCAATGCTTACATCCCGATCCGCGCGAAAATTCATACCCCCGGATATCGTCGGGTGTTAACCCCACCTTGGAAAGCTCGTAGGGTCCGGGGATATAGGGTTCCTTGCAATACTGGCAGACCCTGCGGAGCAGTCTTTGCGCCAGGATGGACAGGACCGTCGAGGAGATCAGGAAGGTCTCGATATCCATGTCGATCAGGCGGATAATGCCGCCGATGGAGTCTTCGGTATGGAAGGTGGAAAAGACCTTATGGCCGGTCAAGGCCGCCTGGATGGCCACGCTGGCGGTATCCTTATCGCGGATCTCGCCCAAAACGATAATGTCGGGGTCCTGCCGCACGATAGCGCGCAAGGTCTCGGTAAAGGTCAGTCCGATATACTCGTTGATGGAGCACTGGATAATGCCGTCGATGACGAACTCCACCGGATCTTCGGCCGTGATGATCTTGATGGATGGGTCATTGCAGTACTCTATGGAGCTATAAAGCGTGGTGGTCTTGCCGCTGCCGGTCGGACCGGTGATGATGACCACGCCGGTAGTGGGCGCCAGCACCTCATCGATGTATTTTTTTTGCGTTCCGGCTCCGAAGCCCAGCTCGGCCAGATCCTTGATGCCCTTTTTCTTGCTCAAGAGCCGCAGCACCAGGTTCTCGCCGGCCACGGTCACAAAGGATGAAAACCTGATATCCATCTTCTGGCTGAAATAGGTATACTCGATCTTGCCGTCTTGGTGGTGGCGCCGGTCGGAGATATCCGCGCCGGCCATGATTTTCATGCGGCTGATGATCTTTTCCTGCAGGTGCTTGGGCAGCTCCGTTTTCTGAATCAATACGCCGTCCTTGCGATAGCGCACGCGCACCTTGGAGGCCAACGGCTCCACATGGATATCGCTGACATCCTCGTCGATGGCCGACTGGATGATATAGTCCACGATGCGCACCACGTCATCCTCCCCGCGCTCGCCTTCCAAACGCATGGATTCGACCTTCTTGGCCCCGGTCTCGTGCGCGTCGATAGCCTCAAGGATACTGGTCTTGGTGGCTATAGCCGGGATAATAACACCGCCGAAGAGCTGTTGGGCGGCCGTGATGCTTTCCTTGTTCAACGGATCGCGGAAGATGACGATCACGCCTTCCTGGGCCCGCGAAAACGGTATGCACAGATACTGCTTCATGAATTTGATCGAGGTCTTGTTGAGCAGATTCTTGTCGATCACCTTGAGGTCGGGTTCGATATACGGACAATCAAGTTGCTCGGAGAGGGCCTTACAGAGCTTTACCTCTGATATCATGCCGCCCTCGATCAGGATGTCGCCCAGGCGCTTCTTTTCCAATTGCTGCAGCTTCAGGGCCTTGTCAAGATCGGCCTCGGAAATAAATTTCATCTCCAGCAGGAAATCACCCAGCCTGAGGTCACGCTTGTGTTTCTTCATGACCTCCTTAATCTGGCTTTCATAGACATAACCGAGTTGCAGCAGGACATCGGAGAAGCGCTGTTTGATCTCCAGTTTGCTCTGGATGCGTTTGGCCCGCTCCAACTGCTCTTTCGAGATCATACCCTCGTCGAGCAGGAACTGGCCGAGGTCGCTCTGTCGTTTCTCTTCCGCTGCCGTCGTGGTGCTTGGCTCCATGCACGCTCCTCTACTTTATCCATCTTTATCGATCTTTCGCGCTCTTTTCTTTATCAAGATCTTGCAGGACCGCTTGCGTCGCCTTAAGGCCGCTTAGTTCCAGCCGAATCGAAAACCATCGTTTGGAATCAAGCCAGGCATGCTTATTGCTTGATAGCAACATATGCCTCATTCCAGACTAACGAAAGGAAACAATATGCTGATAAGCGGATATATCCGACACCTCATGATCATGGTACTGATGGCGACCACGTTTTTTATCGGCGCCTGTCAGACTTCGGGCAACGGCTCTGAGACGGAGCGCAAGGATGCAAGCCCTTATAGCACTGCCTGTGCCGTAAGCTATGAGACCTATGCCCAGGGCGTGGAAAGCGGTTTTCTGATCGATCAATACGCCTTGGATGAACCGACTCTTTTCGTCATCCGTACCCAGGAAGAACTCGAGCGCTTCTGGTCCAAACATGCCGCTATTTTCTTCCCCCAGCCGGCCATGCCTGATATCGATTTCACGCAGGACATGCTTATTGCGGTAGTGGATACGGTGGAGCCCAGCGGCGGCTATAAGCTCAGTATTGAGGCCTTGGAATCATCCGAGGGTACGGTGAGCGTAGAGGTTCGAAAAATCAGTCCAGAAAAGGATGTCATTGTTACCGATGACCTGACCGTACCATACCATATCATCACCTTGGCCCAGTCGGACATGGAGTTCGTGCTGCATATTGCGCAATAGGTATGCTGTTCTTAGGAATTGAAAAGAGAATTTAATTTCCCTCGAAAGGGAAATTAAATTCTATCTCGGTGTGCCAGATCAATTTTCGATCCCCTTGCGGGCCGGGATGCCCTGCGTATAGTAATGCTTGATATCCTGCATCTCGGTGACGAGATCGGCCGCCTCAACCAGCTTAGGGGTTGCGCCGCGACCGGTCAGGATCAGTTCGAGGGACGGCGGCTTTTCAAAGATAAGTCTTAAAAGATCGTCCTCTGAAATCAGATTGAACATCAAGGCGGTAACGGCCTCATCCGCAATTAGGACATCACAGCATGGAGCGGCTATAATCGCATTCAGACGGGCAAGGGCCGCATGCGCCCGGTCGAGGTCAGCCTTATCCGGCGGGTCGGTAAAACGGCAGAATTGCGGATGCCCGTACTGCTCGATGCTGACAAGTCCGGACAGAAGCTTGACCCCTTTCAGTTCGCCGTAGAACTGGCCTTTCATGAACTGAACCATGATGGTCTTAAGACCCCGTCCGGCGGCCCTGAGAGACAATCCGAGGGCGGCCGTGGTTTTGCCTTTACCGTTGCCGGTATAGATGTGCACGTAGCCCTGCCCCAGATCGCTCACATATTCCTCCGGTAGCGGCCGCCGATTTCATACAGCGCGGCCGTGATTTGCCCCAGGCTGGCGACCTTGACGGTCTGCATGAGCTCCTCGAAGATGTTGGCGCCGCTGACGGCCACAGCTTTAAGGCGCTTGAGCGCTTCATCGGCCGGGTCACGGTGGCGCTCCTGGAAGGCGCGTAGATTGTTGAGCTGCGCCGTCTTCTCTTCCGGCGTGGCGCGCGTCAGCAGGATACAGCCACCGGACGGCTGCTCCTCGACCTCCGGGTTTTCGAAGGTATTGACCCCGATGATGGGCAGCTTGCCATTGTGCTTGAGATGCTCGTAGTAAAGTGACTCCTGCTGGATCTTGGCGCGCTGGTAATGCACCTCCATGGCCCCCAGCACCCCCTTGCGCTCGCTCAAGCGTTCGAACTCCTGCAGCACGGCCTCCTCCACGGCGTCGGTCAGCCATTCCATGAAGTACGACCCTTGAAGCTGGTTCTCGTTCTTGGACAAACCGAACTCGCGGTTGATGATCAGCTGGATGGCCATGGCGCGGCGCACCGATTCTTCGGTGGGCGTGGTGATGGCCTCGTCATAGGCGTTGGTATGCAATGAGTTGCAGTTGTCGTTCAAGGCCGTCAAGGCCTGCAGCGTGGTGCGGATGTCGTTGAACTGGATCTCCATGCTGTGCAACGACCGGCCCGAGGTCTGGATATGGTACTTGAGCATCTGCGCGCGTTCATCGGCCTGGTAGAGATCGCGCATGGCGATGGCCCAGATGCGGCGCGCCACGCGGCCCAGCACGCTGTATTCCGCGTCCATGCCGCTGGAAAAGAAGAACGAGAAGTTCTTCACGAACTCGCTTACTTCCATGCCGCGCGAGCGGTAGTACTCCACATAGGTGAAACCGTTGGCCAACGTGAAGGCTAGTTGGCTCACCGGATTGGCCCCGGCCTCGGCAATATGGTAACCGCTGATGCTCACGGAATAAAAATTGTTCACATCGTGTTTGATGAAGTATTCCTGGATATCCCCCATCATTTTCAGCGCGAATTCGGTGCCGAAGATGCACGTGTTCTGGCCCTGGTCCTCTTTGAGAATATCGGCCTGGACCGTGCCGCGCACATTGGCAAGCACCCAGGCCTCGATCTCGGAGAGTTCGGCCTTGTTAGGATCGCGTCCTTTTTCATGCCGGAACTTGTCCACCTGCTGGGTTATGGCGGTATTGAAGAACATGGCGGCCATGATGGGCGCCGGACCGTTGATGGTCATGGACACGCTGGTCAAGGGCGAACACAGGTCAAACCCGGCATACAGCTTGGCCATGTCCTCCACGGTGCACACGCTCACCCCGCTCTCGCCGATCTTGCCGAAGATGTCCGGACGCTCGTGCGGGTCCTCGCCGTAGAGGGTTACGCTGTCAAAGGCGGTCGAGAGGCGCTTGGCCTCGTCGTTGCGGCATAGGTAATGAAAGCGCTTATTGGTGCGCTCGGGCGTGCCCTCGCCCGCGAACTGGCGCTTGGGGTCTTCCCAGTCACGCTTGAAGGGAAACACTCCCGCGGTATAGGGAAACTGGCCGGGTAGGTTTTCCTTGCGCTTGAAGCGGTAGATCTCGCCTTCGTCCAGATAATCGGGCAGGGCCACCCGGGGGATCTCCAGACCGGATAGTGATGTGGATGCCAGCGGGACGCGGATCTCCTTGCCCCGTACCTCGTAACTGAAGGTCTTAGCCTGATAGCGTTTCTTTTCCTTGGCCCAGGACTCGATCAGTTTCCGGTCTTCAGGGGACAGGCCTTGTTCCAGCTTGTAGAGTCGGCGCTGCAGGGCGTCCTTTTCCGGGCCCTCGCTGTCTTTGACCTCCCCTTTAAGCACCGCGGCCGCGCGGATAGCCTGCGCGGTCTTGCTGGTATGCTCATGATAGGACCGCACGGCCTGGGCAATGGAGCGCAGGTACTGTTCCCTTCCCGGCGGCACCACGGCCCGCCGGGGCTGCTGCGCCGCCTCGGCCCTCGCCTCCGGCAGTTCCCAATCGGTCAAGCCCTTGCTCTTGAGCAGACGCATGAGGTGGGCGAAGACCCGGTCCGTCCCCCTATCGTCGTAGCGGCTGGCCACGGTGCCAAAGATGGGCATCTCTTCCTCGGAGCGGTCGAACAGGCCGTGGTTGCGCATGTATTGTTTGCGCACTTCTCTGAGCGCATCCAAGGAACGCTCCTGCTCGAACTTGTTGATGACTACCATATCGGCGTAGTCGAGCATGTCGATCTTCTCGAGCTGGGACGGCGCACCGTATTCGGCGGTCATGACATAGACGGCGCAATCGCTCAGCTTGGTAATGGCCGTATCCCCCTGTCCGATGCCGCTCGTTTCCACCAGGATTAGATCATAGCCCGCGGCCTTCACCACGCTGAGGGCATCTCGTGTCGCGGCCGAAAGCTCGTCCGGTGAAAGGCGCGTAGCCAAGGAGCGCACATAGACGCGCTCGTTCTCGATGGCGTTCATCCTGATGCGGTCGCCTAAAAGCGCGCCGCCGCTCTTGGAACGTGAGGGGTCCACGGCAATGATGGCCACCCCCTTCTCCGGATAGAAGGCCAGGAACCTTCGTACCAGCTCATCGATGAAGGAGCTCTTGCCCGAACCGCCGGTACCCGTGATGCCCACCACCGGAATCGGCTTGTCTGGCATAAGTGCCGTCCTGAGGTCCTCGAAACGCTGACTCGTCCCGAAACTCAATTGTTCGGCCAGGTTGATAAGGCGACCCACCATGGCCTGATCCTTACGCTTCAGCACGCTCAGATCGCCCTTGACCTCGGGCATGCGCACCTCGCGGCTCAAGTCCAGCATATGGTCGATCATGCCCTTCAAGCCCAGGCGTTTGCCGTCCAAGGGCGAATAGATCTTGGCCACCCCGTAGGCCTCGAGCTCTTTGATCTCGTCCGGGACGATCACCCCTCCCCCACCGCCGAAGACCTTCACATAGCCGCACCCTTGCTCCTCCAGCAGGTCGATGAGGTATTTGAAGAATTCTATATGCCCGCCCTGGTACGAGCTCACGGCAATGGCCTGCGCCCCTTCCTGGACCGCGGCCCGCGCGATCTCCCGCACCCCGCGGTTATGTCCCAGGTGGATCACCTCGGCCCCGGCCTCCTGCAGCAAGCGCCGGATGATATTAATCGACGCATCATGCCCGTCAAATAACGCCGTGGCCGTGACAAATCGGATCGGTTCCTTCAAGCGTTTCTCCATCTTACGTGCATCCTTATTATCTGTTCGCAAGCCTGAAATGCACCGCGGCTTTTTATCAATGACACAATGAATAAAAATGCAAGCGAAAACTATCGCTCACAGGCCGCCTACTTCGCTTATGCCTTCGGCTATGTTTTCCCGGATCAGATTGATGACCTCATGGTGATTCAGGGGAACATCTCCCAGCTCCATGCGGATCTCACGCGTGTCCATGGTGTATACCGATCCATCACGTTGATGGGTGTAGAGGATGTCCACTTCCGGTTTTTCCAGGATCAAAGCAATGACGGCACCCGGGATATCACCCAGGGGCTGCCGGTCGATATGGGAATGTACGAACTCGGCCGTGATGCGCGTGCCCACGCCCGGCTCGGAGTTTATGGAGAATGACCCGCCCGTGCTCTGAGAAGCTTGCGACAGCATGGGCAGGCCCAGGCCTATGCGCCGCACCTTCTTGGTAGTATAGAAAGGGTCCATGGCGCGCTCGACTTCTTCGGGCGTCATTCCATGCCCGTTGTCGCTGATGGTGATGCTGAGACGGTCGCGGACAAGATCCTCAACCACGCTGATTTCGACCAAAGTGGCATCGGCCCTCAGAGAGTTCTCGGCAATATCGAGGATATGCAGCGCCAACTCTATCATGCAGGCTCCACCATAGATCGACCGGACTCATGCTTCAGAGCGCTGCGAATCTCAGCGAGCGTAGGGGCCTCCATGCGCAATCTAATCACGCTGCGTCCGATATCCGCGATGTAATGCGCATCCGAGGAGGTGATGAAGGGGTAATCCGCCAACTCGGGATAGCGCTGGCGTGCTCTGGATATGCCCAGCGCGGCCGAGACCTCCAGCGCGTCGAAACGGACATCCGGAGGGATGAATCCGAGCTGTCCGATGATGCCGAAGGCCTCACGGTCAATATGTGAGGCAATGGCCAGGCCGCCCAGGTCATGAATGGCTTCCACCAGGCTCGTAAGCGTGAGGGTGGTGGCGCCGATGAGCAGCCGCTGATTGAGCCCCTCCACCTCGCCGCACTCGTTGACGATGGCTTGTACGCCGAAGACATCTTCATTGTTGAGTCCGTCCAGGTGGGCATACACGAGGTCTTGCAGTGTTTGAGCCTGGACAAGGTCTTGCAGCAGTGCCACGACATGCACCTCTTCGGCCGAGGTGACTTCCATGCCCGGCAGCACCGTAACCTCAGTGCCGGCCGCGGCCCGCATTACATACCCCGCGTTTTCCATGCTGTTATGATCGCAGATGGCGATGATATCCAGGTTGTTTGCTCGCGCGGCCTTGACGAGCGCCTGCGGATGCATATCGAGATCGCCGCAGGGCGACAGGCAGGTATGGATATGGAAATCGCAGGTATAGGCGCGCGCCATCTCCCAGCCCAACGCGGGTTAAGCCTTACGAAGAAGGCTATGAATACGGCCCACCACCTCGAAGGCCGACAGACTGGTGGTCAGGACCGGGAGAACCTCCTTTTCGGCCTTGGCCACGGTATCTTTATCAGGCATGGCGCCCTGTACGATAATGATGCCGGAGAGCTCCTTCAGCGTGGCCACGGCCACGATATTCTGATGCACCTGCCGCGTCACCCATACCTGGCCTTTGGCACTGTTGGCCATGACATCGCTTAAGAGATCCCCCGCGTATCCGCCCGTAACCTCGGCATCGAGCCTCTCAGCGCCGCATTGCGGCGTAAGCCCCAGTTCCGCTTGTATCACCTTCAAATCCATGACCACCCCTTTCATCCAAGGGTTCTGCGTAACTTACGTACCGACTATCTTGATCACGCTCTTGAGCGTGGTGCCTTTGCCCACGATGGATATGATCTCGAACTCATCGGAAAACTTCTTGATATTGGGCAGGCCCATGCCCGCGCCGAAGCCCATATCTCGTATGGTGTCATCCGCGGTGGAGTACCCCTCCTGGAGGGCCAGATCGATGTTCGGGATACCCTGGCCCTTGTCCATGGCTTCGATGGTGACGGCCTTATCGTCCACATGGAAGTTAATCGTGCCGATCTCGGCATAGGAGATGATATTGACCTCGGCCTCGAACGTCACGACCGCGACCTTGCGGACCACGTCTTCCGGAATGCCCCGATCTTTCAGGAGCTTCTTGATCTGGCTGGAAATCAATCCGGCATCAATGAAGTCCCGTCCTCTGACCGTATAGCTCCCGCCGAATTCATCTTCACTCGACACGGGATTTCTCTCCGGCGTGGATCTCGCATATGCAGCCCCGCAATCCTTCGCGGTAGAGCATGCCGCAGGTTTCGAACATGATGTATTCGGTCCTCAAGAGCGGGATACCCAGCTCGCGGGCGATCTCAACCGCCTGGGGTTGAGGCAGCTTGCCCCGGCAGATGAGGATGCCGGCGATATCAAGGGCAAAGGCCGTCCGGACCGTCTGCGGCGTGGTGAGTCCCGTAATGAGCAGGCATCCTGAGCGGGCGAAGGCCAGTACGTCGCTCATCAAATCGGCGCCGAAGGCGGTGTGCACCTCAACGTTTGACAACTTTTCATCTCCGCAGATAACCTCGGCCTTCAAAATTTCTTTGAGCTGGTAAAGGGTCACAGGTCCCTCCCTCTATGGGCAAAATGCATGTCCTTATCAGTCCAGATTTACCCGTACAAGGCTTTGCTCCAGGTCGATGCCTTGCGCCAGATTTTTGATTTTCTCCAAATCCTTGATGCCGTTGATATTGGTTATGGCTATGCGGCCGAAGCCCCTGCCGAGGGCATTGGTAAAATCATAAATGGCGCCGATCACCATGAGTTTGCCCTCGGAGATCTGGGCCTGGTAGCGTTCAAGGGCGGCTTGCACCTGATGGTCGACGTTTTTCTGGACATTCTTCAGAAGCTCCTGCTCAAAGTTTGCTTTAGGGTCCACCTGGGTTTTCAAAGGGGTCTGAAGGAAGTCAAGCTCGCGTTTGATGGCCTCATTCTCCTTGTCATAGCCTTTCATAAAGGCCTTGATCGCGCCGCAGTCCGTATGGCCAAGGATCAGCAGGATCGGGGTATGCAGATGCAGGATGCCGTAATCCACCGAGCCCTGGGCGCTGGCCATCTGGTTGCCGATGGTTTCCACCGTGAAAACCTTATCGATGGGGTCAGGCTCGATAACATGGGCCTGGCAGCGTGAATCGCAACAGGCGACCAATGTCACTTTGGGATGCTGGGCCGTCATATGGCCTTGAAAATAGTCTTGGTCGTGACCAGCCACAAAACGGTCATTATTTTCCATAATTGTCTGAAGCACCTTGTTCTTCAAGGAAAACCTCCTTTGCCCAATGCTGATTTCCGCTACTTTATGGGATAATACGAAGTGTTGTAAAGGTATTTTTCATGGTCAGCCGGCCCCGGCCGGCGATCCGGAACAAGACGAACAATCGGGGGATGACAAAATCAATCGGTTTTTGATATGATCGATGTGACACGAGGAGGTGCCGCATGTCAAAACCATGGTCGCGTAGCCTGCATGCGATAGTGATCATATGTATCTGCTTCTTGGCGGGGTGCGCTGGCATCGGGACGGAGGGGCGCATTGATTCGACCTCGAGCACCGCTGATGAAAATCATCGCTCAGCCCTTATTCTGTCCGCGGAGAAATCCCTCCAGCAACAGCAGGCTGAGAACCGCGCTTCCTTGGCCAGTCTTGAATATGAAACCAATACCTTCAACAACCAGAGTATCTTCTTTGCCTATGACTCTTCCGAGATTTCGGATGAAGCGGCCCGTATACTCAGGATCAAAGCCGATATCCTTAAGCGCCGTCCCCAAAACACGGCCCTGATCGAAGGGTATTGCGATGAATGGGGCACCATCGAATACAACCTGGCACTGGGAGACCGGCGGGCCCGTGCAGCCAGGGATTATCTGATCGAACTTGGCATTGAACCGGAACGCATCCAGACCATCAGTTATGGCGAGGAAAGGCCACTGGACCCGGGCCATAATGAAGAAGCCTGGACCAGAAACCGACGCGATAAATTTATTTTGGTGAAGCCTTAAAGCGGCAAGCAGCCGCCGCTGTTGAGCACGTAGGCAGGGTAGTCGGAGGTATTTGTTGATGAAGAACGACGCGCACGATGATCGCTCGCTGCCCCAGGCCAACAACGTTGAGAGCCTGTATTTCTACCCATGGGAAGCGCGTTTCAAGAACTTCATCAGCCCTTTTCATGAATTCGTAGAACAACAGAATGCCAGCGGCATAATCCTCATGATCACCGCCGTGGTGGCTTTGATCGTTGCGAACTCACCATGGCGCGCCGTCTATGAGCATATTATCAACTTTCCTATCGTCCTGGACGCTGGGGCATACGAACTAAAGTTCAGTCTGCTGCATTGGGTCAATGAAGGATTAATGACCTTTTTCTTCTTAGTCGTTGGCCTGGAGATCAAGCGCGAGATTCTGGTGGGTGAACTCTCGGATATGCGCAAAGCGGCCCTGCCGGTGGTCGCGGCATTGGGAGGAATGATCGTACCGGCCATACTCTATACTCTCTGTATCCCGGCCGGTTATTATGCCCGCGGATGGGGCATACCTATGGCCACGGACATCGCCTTCTGCATCGCGGCCATGGTCATGCTCGGCAAGCGCATACCCCAAGGGTTAATGATCTTCCTCGTCACTTTGGCCATTGCCGATGATATCGGCGCGGTCATCGTTATCGCCGTCTTCTATACCAAGACCCTGCACTTCGGCGCCCTGGGCATGGCCGCACTCCTCTGCGTGCTTTTGCTCTTTATGAACCATACGGGTGTGCGACGGGGGCTGCCGTACTTGCTGATAGGTACGCTAATATGGCTGGCTTTGCTGAAATCCGGTGTTCATGCCACGATTTCCGGGATACTGGTCGCCTTCTCCATACCCGCTCGCGCCCATTATGATCAATCGCTGTTCATTACCCGCATGGGTGATATGCTCAGGAATTTCGCTGGGTTGGTTAAACCCGAGCAGATCATCTTGAGCAACAGTGAACAACAAACCATCCTGCACAACATGAAAGAAAAGATCTTTCTGGTGGAATCACCGCTGCAACGGATTCTGGAAATACTACACTTTCCGGTGGTGATGGTCATCGTCCCCGCCTTTGCCCTGGTCAATACCGGCATCCCTCTGGGCTTCGAAGACCTCAAGTTCTCCATGGCCCATCCGGTAACCCTTGCGGTAATTGCGGGTCTTGTGTTCGGCAAACCAATCGGCATCAGCCTGTTCACACTCTTGTCCCTGAAAACCGGTCTGGTATCCCTCCCCAGCGCGGTTAGACCGAAGCATATCATCGGCGTGAGCATGTTGGGCGGCATCGGCTTTACCATGTCGATCTTCGTTTCCGAGCTCTCCTTTGGGGCGAATGCCGCTACACTCCGGATGGCTAAAACGGGTATATTCCTGTCTTCTTTGACCGCCTGGACGGTGGGTTACCTCTGGTTGCGTCTGACCTCGTCCAGGGAAGCAAAATCAGGTCTCGGTGCGTAGGGCATGCATAGGTTGACAATCTGGATGCATTGCCTTAGTATTTCTTTACTATAATTTCAAAATTTATCTTTTCAACATCTCATTGAAGGATGATCAAATGCACAAGAAGACAAGACGCATTATTGTCTTTACGGATCTGGACGGCACGCTTTTAAATCATCGTGATTACACCTTTGAAGAAGCCCGGCCGGCACTCGCACGGCTGAAAAAAGAGCAGATACCTCTGATTGCCTGCACCAGCAAAACACGACGCGAGGTGGAATTCCTTCGCGACAAGCTGACCAACGATGATCCCTTTATCGTCGAGAACGGCGGTGGAATATTTTTTCCCCACGATTATCAAAGGTTCACGATACCTGAGGCCCTGGGCATATCCGTCTACAAATCGATCATGCTGGGCGTACCCTATGCCAGGATCAGGCGTTTTATCGAAAATATCAGGCCGACCATAGCCTTGGAAGGCTTCGGGGACTGGGGGGTATCAGAGCTCATGGAGCGCACCGGTCTTAGCCTTGATGCTGCTATCCTGGCCAAGGATAGGGAATTCACCGAGCCTTTCCTTATGCATAATCAAGGTCAGTTCGAGGAATTAAGTCATGCCGCACGCAATGAAGGTATCTCTATTACCCGCGGCGGACGTTTTCTCCATTTTATCGGCGAGGGCAGCGACAAGGGCGCGGCCGTGAACATCGTCAAGTCGATCTTCGCCGCCAACTGGAAGTCGCATGTTATCTCGATCGGTTTGGGTGACAGCCTCAATGATGTATCCATGCTGCGACAGGTCGATATCCCGGTCATGATCCCACATGACGACGGCGGTTATGAAGATATCGCCCTCCCAGGACTCATACAGGCGCCGTTGCCCGGCAGCCGTGGCTGGAACACGGCCCTGACAAATATCCTTGATACCCTTTATACCAAAGGGGACAAGCATCTGAAAACAATGTATTAGCTGAACTCGAAAAGGAGGATATTTATGAGCACAACCAGGAGATTCTCCTCAGGCTTGCGCGACTATGTGCGCGAAAAGATTGAACGCCTCGGGCGAGCCGATATCGTGATCGGCATTCCGTCATACCTGTGCGACGGCTCGATCCGCAATGTTGTAAAGACGATCAGATCGGGGCTCGATATACACTACCCGGACGCCAAGGCCCTGATTATGATCTCGGACGGCGGTTCCACGGACGACACGCGCGACGTAGCCAGCGCCTATGACCTTAAATCATACAATATCGAGAAGATCGTCACCGTTTACCGCGGCCTGCCCGGCAAAGGCTCGGCTCTGCGCGCCATCTTCGAGACGGCCGCCTTCTTAAAGCCTAAGGCCGTGGCCGTGTTTGACGCGGATTTGGTCTCGATAACTCCGCTGTGGGTCAAGAACCTTATTGAGCCGATCCAGGAAGGTTATGACTTCGTGGCACCTGACTACCGGCGTTACAAGCACGACGCCACCATCACCAACACCATCGCCTACAATCTAACGCGCGCGCTTTATGGGGTGCGTATCCGGCAACCCATCGGCGGAGATTTTGGCGTTTCGCTGCCGCTCGTCAAGCACTACCTGGGCCAGGAAGATATTTGGGAGACCGACGTGGCCCGTTTCGGCATCGATATCTGGATGACACTCTCCGCCATTGTGAACGGATTCAGAATCTGCCAGGCCAAGCTCGGCGCCAAGATCCATGGGCACAAAGACCCGGCCGCCGATCTCGGCCCCATGTTCCGGCAGGTGGTGGGCACGACCTTCCAGCTCATGGAGCGCTACGCCGAGTACTGGCAAAAAGTCCAGGAATCACATGAGATCCCGACGCTGGGGGACTATCCCGCCGAAGAACCGGTGGCCTTCGAGATCGACCAGGATGCCCTGCTCGAATATTTCCGGATGGGTTTCTGGAATTTCGGCGGGGTGTGGCAGCAGATCATCGCGGAACAGGATATGGCGGTAATCAAGGACATCGCACACCATGAGGCCAAAGAAAACTTCTTCCTGCCCATCGACGTCTGGGTGCGGATCGTCTATCATTACGCCAATGCCGTTCACTCCACGCCCCGACAGCGCATGAAGCTGCTGGACACCATGATCCCCCTTTACAACGCGCGTGTGGCCTCGCTCGTAAACGAGCTTAAAGACAAAGAATCCGAACAGGCTGAAGCTCTGTTTCAGGAACAGGCCCGGGTTTTTGAGGACCAAAAATCATACCTGCTCGAGATCTGGAAATAAGGAGGTGATCTATGTCGGATTTTTACCAACACAACATGTTCACGACCTTGCAGAAACTGACCCCCCGTCCGGTGGAGGCAATCGAGCAGGAGCTTCATGAGATTGCCAAAAGGCGCAGGATCGTCCTACTCCTGCCCGCGTTGGTATCCGAATTTGATACCCCGGCTATGCCGGCGATCATCGCCGAGCTCAAGCGCGTCAGCTACCTGGACAAGATCGTGCTATCCCTTGACCGGGCCGACGAGGGGCAGTTCCGTCAGGTGCAGAAAATCATGAACGAGCTGCCCATGAAAGTGCGAATCGTCTGGCATGACGGGCCACGGCTCCAGGCCCTCTATGATGAGCTGCGAAACAACGATTTCAGACTTGACACCCCCGGCAAGGGACGATCGGTCTGGATAAGTTTGGGCTATGTACTCTCCGATACGGATGTGGACGTGATCGCCTCGCATGATTGCGACATCTTGAATTACTCACGGGAATTGCTTGCGCGCCTGGTCTATCCCGTGGCGCATCCGGCCATCGAGTTTGAGTTCAGCAAGGGTTACTACGCCCGCGTAACGGGAAAGCTTTACGGCAGGGTCACGCGGCTGTTCTATCTACCGTTGCTGCGGACATTGGAGCGTACCCTCGCCTACCACCCTTTTCTCGATTATCTCAGCGACTTCCGCTATGCCCTCTCGGGTGAGTTCGCCATGATTGCCAGCCTGGCCCGCAGCATCAGGATATCACCCACCTGGGGCCTGGAAATATCTCTCTTGAGCGAGATCTATCAGCGCACCTCGGTGCATCGCGTCTGCCAGGTTGAGATCGCCGAGAGCTATGAGCACAAGCACCAGGAGATCTCCAGGGACAAGCCGGATACCGGGCTAATCCGCATGGCCACCGACATTGCCGAGGCCCTGTTCCGCGTGCTCAGCCAGGATGGCGTTATCATGAGCCAGTCATTCTTCCGCACCCTGTACACTGCCTATGTGAAGGAATCGCGCATCGCCATTGAGAAGTACAATGCATTGGCCCTGATAAACGGCCTGCCCTATGACCGGCACAGCGAGATCGAGGCCACCGAGTCCTTTGTCGAAAGCCTGAAATATGCCACCAAAAGATTCGTGGCTAATCCGGTGGGCATCCCCATGATGAACGCCTGGGTACGCGTCAGTGCGGCAATTCCCGATTTTCAGGACCGTCTCAACGCGGCCGTGGAAGAAGACAATCTCTTGCGATGATGGAGGAAAACATGGATTTTAATCTTCATATCTGGTTTACGAAAATACTCGAATGGTTGACAAGCAGCGGCCTACGGGTGGTCTTTCTGCTCATCCTGACGTACGTGGCCTTGAAGCTTGCAAACTGGCTATCGTCAAGGATCTTCAAGGCCTTCGGCAACGGACGTTTTGACGACGAGATGCAAAAACGCGCCGATACGCTGGTATCGGTCATTCGGTATATCCTTGATGTAAGCATCATCATCATCATGGTGATCATGATCCTGGGTGAATTCGGCGTCAAGATCGGGCCGATCCTGGCCGCGGCCGGAATCGTGGGCTTGGCCGTCGGCTTCGGCTCCCAGCAGCTGGTTCAGGATGTCATCAGCGGCTTCTTCATCCTCCTGGAAGACCAAATCCGCGTCGGCGATGTGGTCGAGATAGCCAATAAAAACGGACTGGTCGAGAAAGTTAACCTGCGTATGACCGTCCTGCGCGATCTGTCGGGCAACGTTCATTTTGTCCGTAACGGCAAGATCGACATTGTCACCAACATGACTAAGGAATATTCACGCTACGTCTTCGATATCGGCGTGGCCTACCGGGAGGACGTGGATGCGGTCATGCTGGTGCTGAAAGAGATCGACCAAGGACTCCGCGAAGATCCCGACTTCAAGGAGGACATCATCGCCCCACTTGAAATTATGGGTCTCGATCAGTTCGCGGATTCGGCCGTTGTCATCAAGGCCCGCACCACCACCAAGCCGATTCAGCAATGGCGCGTGGCGCGCGAATTCAACCGGCGTCTGAAGAAGCGCTTCGACGAGCTTGGTATAGAGATCCCGTTCCCGCATGTCACCATTTATCCCGGACAAATGAAGGACGGCTCCGCCCCACCCTTGCGCGTGGTCAAAGAATAGCCGCGGTTATTCAGGGACGTGCTCGGATGTTTTTCCCCGTGATTTATCGGGGGTTGATGGTTCGACGCTCTCGGATGATGATCCCGGGAACTTCTGTACGAATCCCCGGCCATAACGTGCCATGAAGATGAGGGCGACCGCTCCCAGGGTGACGTACAGGGCCGTGAATCCGATGATGACGATCTGTTTGGCGATACCCAGTTCCACCAGGGACATGGCCGCGAATAAGATGATCAGCATGATCTTGGCATAGTGGGTGATCAAGGCGGCGGAGGGGACCTCATCCTGCAAAAGAACGCGCAACAAGGCCTTGGTGGCTCCCGCGGTTATCAACCAACCGGCTCCGAAAATGAACAGCGATCCTACCAGGCGCGGGAACAGCAGGATGCCATCGCCCAGGAGCTGGGAGAGAAAGGTCAGGCCCCAGTTGAGCAGGGCATAATAGACAAAAATCAGAAAAATGATCAGGAAGACGATGTTCCCGATAAAGTTATATAAACCGTAACGCACGTCGGCCTTGGAAAAGGCCTTGCCCCATTGAAACCTTGTCATGGCGCCTTCGATCTTGAGGATCACGGACATCTGGATCACCAGACGCTTCAAGAACCAGGCCAGAACCCACCCCACAATTAAAATCACGATACCGAACACCAGCGAGGGCAGGAACCCGAAGAATTTATGGATCAGATCCGTAAAGAAAAATTGCAGCTGATCATTCATTTTGTACTCCTTTTTGCAGCGGCGCGGTCAATAACGCCTGCCAGAAGGAAATCTTCTCCTCGTATTCTTTGGCCCAGAGCACCGGGCATGCTACCTGTTCGGTGATCTCACGCGTGAGTGACCGGGCCAAGAGGAGTTCGACCACGTCTCCCGACCTTCCACCCATCAGGACCAGGTCGGCCGACCGCGATAACCTCACGATACCCTTGACGATATCATTCTCTTTCACGACCACGATTTCGGCCTCGATGCCGTTGGCGCGGATGAGCTCATGGATGCCGTGAATGGTCTCGTCCCGTTCCTTCTTGGGTGTTCCGGGTTCGAAGACGACCGCGATCCTGAGATCGGCCTGGAAATAGTGCGCCAGGGACGGGGCGATTTCGAGGGCCAGTTGGGTATGGATATTTGATCCATAGGGGATGAGGATGGACCGCACATTATGAGGTGCGATCTCCCCATGCAGGATCACGGCCTCGGAAGGAGATTGCGCCAGTACGGAATAGATCAGGGAGGAAAAGACACGCTCGAGGAAGTTCGGATGCTTCAAGCGGCCGATGACGATAAAATTACAGCTCTCCTCCCTGGCCGTATCGATTATGCCCTGTGATATGCGGTGCGATACCTTGATGATCGATCGCACCGGCACTCCGGCCTCCGTCACCAGCTCTTCCGCCTCTTTCAGCAAAGGTTCGATGCGCTCGGTCGCATCGAGGCCGGATAAGAGCACATGCCCCTCGGCGACCTCGATTACATGCAGGAGGATAATTTCGGCATTGTGCCGGCGGGCGATGGCCAAGGCGATGTTGGTCAAACTTTTCAAGGTGTTAGGGCTCGATAGGCTGACCAGGATGCGATAGTCCTTGCGTTCAATGCGCTCCAAGGACTTGATCTTGTGCAGGTGGTCGATCTCGCGATGCGAGGCATATACTCGATATATCAGCAGGCCCATGGCGATCCAGGCCAAAGTGGCGATCCAGGCCGTGAGACTGTAACGCAACATATTCAGCGCCAGGAAGAGCAGCAGGACGATGGCCACAATCGACAGCCACGGGAACAACGGGACCAGAAAGCCGCGCTTCAGATCGGGACGCTTGCGGCGCAGGCGGATCATGGCGATGTTGACCTGCAGGAACAGCAGCAGGAACATGATATCCGCCGCGCTGGCCACGTCTTCGATAGGCAGCGCCACCGCCATGCCGACGATGATGACCAGGGTAATCAGAATGGCCCAGTGCGGGGTGAAGTTCTGCGGATGCACCTTGCTGAACAAGGATGGGAAGTTGCGGTCGCGGCCCATGGCAAAGGCCACGCGTGAGGATGAATATACCGTGGCGTTCAGCGCCGACATGGTCGAGATCAAGCCGCCCACCAGGAGCATGACCCCACCGCCGTTGAAAAAATGGCGCGCCACTTCCACCAAGGCCAGTTCCTTGTGCTGCGCGAGATATGCCCAGGGGGTCGAGGCGCCCGGATTGACCGCCCCCAAGGCCGTAAAAGCCACCAGGAGGTAGATCGGCACCACGATCAAGAGTGACAGGAAGGTCGCACGCGGGATGTTTTTGTGCGGCTCCCTGATCTCCTCGGAACTTTGCGCGATGACCTCAAAGCCCTGGAAGGCGATGAAGGTCAGCCCCATGGCCTGAAAAACGCCGCCCCACCCGGAGGCCATGAAGGGCCGGAAGGCGGCCTGCCAGTCCGGCTTGCCGAAGATGATCGGCAGGCCAAAGGCCACGAAGATGCCCAGGATAATGATCTTGGCCGTGGTGACGAAGTTGCCCACCTTGCCGGTTTCCGAGGCCCCACGAAAATTGATATAGCCGAAGATCAGCGCTATCAACGCCGCCATGATCTTCGGCGGCGAAAGAAATCCCCAGTGGGGCATTGACAAGCCGATTTCCTGAAAGACAAAGCCGAAATAGGCCCCAAAGCCCAAGGCGTACAGACTGCAGGCCACCGCGTGGGCAAACCAGCTCATCCAGCCGGAGAGAAAACCGTTCCAGCGTGGGAGCCCCTCCTTGACCCACAGGTAGCCCCCGCCCGCGTCATGGAAACAGGAGCCGAGTTCGGCATAGGCCATGGCGGTGAGAAGCGCCACCAAGGCGTTGAGCACAAAAGCCACGATCAGCGCCGGCCCGGCCACCCCGGCGGCTATCCCGATCAGGACAAAGATGCCGGCACCGATCATGGCCCCCACGCCGATCAACGTGGCGTCCATCAAACCCATTTCGCGGCTGAGACGAACCTCGGTTTCAAATTTCTTCATTGCGTCATCCTACGTGGCGCATGATAAATGAATCCATTCAGAGAAACAAGTCTTCACGATCGATAACTGGCATACGTTTTTTTGCCGCCGTTACTTTTCATCAGAAGTCAGTTCGGGGTAGAGCTTGCGAGCGCATTCCCGGCACAGCCCATGTGAGAATTCAGCGTCGGTATGTTCATGGATGTATTCCTCCACCTGGTGCCAATATCCTCTATCATCGCGGATCTTCTTGCAGTTCGAGCAGATAGGGATCAGCCCGCTTAAGGTTTTCACCTTGGCCAGAGACTCCTGCAGCTCTTGGATGAGCCGCTCACGCTCCTGCTCCATGCGCCGGCGCTCGCTCAGCTCTGCGTGAAGCCTTTTCGATGTCTGCGTAAGCTTGGCGTTGAGCCTGAGGACCGTAAAGGCAATGACGATCAAGAGCACCAGAAGGAACATCGTTGAGAGCACCCAGGGCCAGTGCTGCCGGAGGGCCTCAGGAAGTGATACCCGCCCATGCTCTTCATAGGGAGCCAGGCGCAGGTCCATAAGACATTCATGCACGGAACGGTAATTTAGCGGCGTGATCCAGCCGCTGTAGTCTCCATGCCGCGCGGCCTGAGAATCGCTACTCAAGGCCATGAGGCACATGCTCAGTCTTTTGCTGAGATCGGTGGGAGTATGCCGCATCTTGGCCAGGGGCCATTCCGGATAGAGTCTGGTGCTGTGCATAAGGGGGTAGCCTGCGTCATGCCGCCGCTCAATGATACGCAAGACCGTATCATTGAGCTCCCCAGCCGCGATCAAGCGTTCTATTTCACCGGCGCGCACCGAACCAGCCTCAACGTGGCCATCCCTGACGGCATCCACCACCGTCCGTGTTTCGCTGTCGAAATCCAGGGTCTTGAAATCACGATATGGGTTGATGCCTTGGTCATGGAATTCCCGCCACACAGCGAACCATCCTCCGAAAGAGTTTTCATTCACGGCCAAAAATCGTTTTCCCTTCAGATCGCGCATCGTGGAGATGGCATGATTATCATCCCGGCAAAAAATGGTCCCGCCGTAAAGCGTTTGGCCGCCCCTGGAGCGTGAATTTCTGAGGGTAAGGATGGCGCTGATGCCATATTTGGCCTCCATTTCGACATACAGGGAGGGATTGAGCAGGATAAAATCCACTTGTCGATTGGCCACCCCCGAATATACATCGGCATATGAGAGCGGTATGATCTTAACGGTATGATCCTTAAGGCAGTCGCTCAGGTAGGCGGCCGTCGGGTTCCAGAGCGCCTGACAAACAGCGGCTCCCTGAGGAGCCAGCACGCCTAGTTTGATCGGTGCGACATTCTCCTGCGCCGGTTCGGCCAGGCATATACCCCGCCAGCATAAGAGACAAACCAACAACGACCGCCCAATCTTTACCATCAGCCGACCTCCTGGGTTCTGATCGCGGCATCGGGTCCATCTTTTAAGATTTATAAAATACGCGGGCGCACTGCGCATTTCAAGGTCTCTTCCCCATGCACCTACGCGCTGTTCGCGCCAAAGGCTATGGGATCATCATCGTGGCGAAACCATCATGAACTTTCGTTAACTTCTTCGGGTATCTGCTGGCTATCTTTATATTTTCCATTATCTTCAGCGACAAGTTCTCCAGCCTCACCGTGGCATTCGGTGTCGCAGACGCGGGCATCGCCTTCGCTCTTTAAGAGTTCATCGCCAGCGTTGCCGGCTGGGTGGCCGTTTCGTTCGGTTGATTATACCGGACCAGGGACCGGGTACAGCTCGGCGGCATTATGAGCGATGTCATTGATATCAGTGTACTGAGGACAACCCTCATGGAATGCGGCGCTTGGGTCAAATGCGACCTGTATAGCGGACGCATCATACGGATAGCCAACATTTTTTATCTTCAAGTTACCCGTGTTCAATTACTCCGCCGATTTTCCCTTTGTCTGGGACAAAATTGTCATGCCCGTCAGGTATGAGAGTAATTACCGTTTGGCACAAAAGGTATTCGAAGAGGTGCTCATCGAGATAACCTGACCTTACGCGGCCGAATCGAAACTCATCTGGAAGACCATGACGAAGCAGTATCTGATAGAAGAAGCCGGGCTGGAATCAATGGTTTCCCTGGTGACGAACGATAATTGGGCCGAGTACACGCTGCGCTACATCGTAGACTACAAAAAACATAGTGCCATCAAGGATATGACCTGCGAGTTGCTCCTCGAGTGGATCGATGAAACGCATGGCCATATCCGCATTGGGTGGGCAAGTAGGGAACTGAGCGCTGTCTCGGATCTTGCTGTCAAGGTTCTGCAAGCCCAGAAACAGTGAGCATGTACAACCAGGATGGCAGGACATTGCAATATATCCATGGTGAATCTATAATACAAACTATGTTATAGTCGATATTATTTCATGTGAGGATTTGATGAGCAGGACGATTGCCGAAGAACTTAAAAGCGACGAATTATACCGTTTTCACAGTGATTTCCGGCGAGCTTTGCTCATGCATCGCAGGAAGCGGCTCAACTACTTCTTCCGCTTACAATTTCCCACCGCTGAACTGCCACTTGTCACGGATGAGGATATTCTTGAAGCATTGGATTTCAGACTATGGCTTTCAGAGGAACACTCGGAAACGATTATCAAACACAGCGTGTATCGCAACCTGACGGGCAAACTTCAACATTTCATCAAGCTATCGAGCAAATCTCTCGACGATGCCGCGCATGGCGCTCTCATGCCGGAACAATTCTGGGATCTTCTGCAAGTGGCATATGAGTTCGATCGGCTGGCGGATAGACTGGTTTCAGGCATCACCGCCTCGCTGACGGACATAGATGAATTAACGGGACTGCTCAACCGCAAGGTCATGGAACAAGACCTCGATCGCGAGCAGGCGCATTCACGGTCGAGCGGTCGGCCTTTTACCATTGCCATGATCGATGCCGACCACTTCAAAGAAGTAAACGATAACTTCGGCCATGGATTTGGCGACATCGTGCTCGAAACCCTTGCCGATCTCTTTCTCGAAAGTCTGCGACCACGTGACCGGGTGTATCGTTACGGTGGGGAGGAATTCCTGGTGCTCTTGCCGGACACATCGCTCAACAAGGCTGAGCCCGTGCTGGAGCGCCTGCGCCTTCGGGCTAGCAAGCACGAAATCAGTGATGGCGAATTCACCGTCTACCAGACCGTTTCTATCGGAGCAGTCGAGTTAACCGGCGGCGAGGAGCTTGATGCCGCCATCAACCGCGCAGATGTGGCTTTGTATCGCGCCAAGCAAAGGGGTCGCAACCGGGTAGAACTGGATGAAGAATGAAGAAACAATTGAATCGATCTCAGCGCTGAGCCGCGAATAACTCTGAAGCCGCCTTGATATTGCCGTAGCATATAATGGTATCTCCCGTGCGCAGCATGTCATGTCCCTGGGGAATAGCAATGAAATCATCTCCATGGTCAATGGAGAGGATTTGCACCTTGTGGGCCTTCAAACCCAGATCAGCAAGAGGACGCTGGACCAACGGCGATCCCTCTTGAATGACCATCCGTATCACGCCGAAGTTCTCAGCTACCTTAAGCATCTGTTCAAGTGAAGGGGTCCGAAGATCATAGCGGCGTTCCAGCCAACCGCGAAAGGCATCGCGCATGCGTTTTGTCAGTTTATGCCAGGATGCGAGGCGGTAGATAACATACAGAGAGATGACGATGACCCCTACATTCAGGGCGGTATGCAAGGGATTGCGCTGTACGAGAGATGTTGCGAATGTAGCTATGACTGAAACTGTTCCGGCATGTCCGAAGACAATGAGAACTTTTATAATCTTCCTGCGTATGGGGATATTGGTGATTTCTTCAGTCTCAAAGGTTGTGAATCCTGTATTGGTAAAAGCGGAAAGCGCCTGAAATTTTGCCTTTTCAGACTCCATCCCGGTCAGCTCGAGGGCTGTGGCGCCGGCCCTTACGCAAATTAATGATGCTATAATGACGACGAGCAAGAGTATAACCGAAGCCATGCTCACTCCTTTCGAACTGATTCCTGTCCGGAAGATCGGTTCCCATTCCTTGCTGTTTTCCGCCGTATTGGATTTTTTATCGTGCTGTTTGCGGCACCGAACATGCCGTTATAGAGACCGACAAAAAAATGTCTGGCGTTGATCCCGATGGACCGCGTGTTATAACCACCTTCTTGAACCACCAGGGTTGGAAGATTGGTCTTTCCGATCAGAGCGCCCAGCTCCTCGAAGTCCTTGTGCTTCAGACTCCATGTGCCGGTCGGGTCTCCGAGCGCGGTATCCAGACCGAAACAAACAATGAGATAGGCCGGATCAAAACTGACAATGCGTTTCAGGACGCGCGCGCATGTCTTGATATAGCGGCGGGGGGTGATCGTCTCCGGGAGTGGATAATTGTGGTTGAAGCCCTTTCCGGCGCCGCGGCCCTCTTCATCCTCGAATCCGCTGAAATACGGATAAGCAAACCTCGGATGGCCGTGGATCGATATGGTCAGCACGTCGCTCCGTTCATAGAATATCTGCTGTTGGCCATTGCCGTGGTGATAATCGATATCGAGCATGGCGACCTTTCCATAGCGACTCAGAAACTGCGCCGCCACGGCGGCATTATTGAAATAGCAAAATCCCCCGAAGGAACGCTTTTCCGCATGATGTCCGGGAGGACGCACCAGGGCGTATGACAGGCGATACCCTTCCAGGAGCGCCTCTGCCGCGGTCAGTGTGCAATCAACGCCCCTGCGCGCCGCCAGATAGGCATTCCTGTTCAGAGGGGTGAATGTGTCGATGCAGTAATATCCGGCGCAAACGGCCATCGCTTCGGGGGGGCGGGACTTATTTCTGATAGGAAAAACATACGGATATACGGAAAGTCCTTTTTCCAGAGACAGACTCATGTTCTTGAAATAGTTTACATACATTTTTTCATGAACGGACGTAATCGTATTCTGAGAAAATCTCTTCGGGCCGAGCTCCGTGAAAAGATCCGTCCCTGTGATTTCCTTGATGATCGCGTTTATCCTTACCGGCGATTCCACATATCCCCGTTCCCTGACATGATGAATGTTATGCCGGTCGTTGACCACCAACGCGATCCTGTTCGATCTGCTTTTCTTCAGGACCAACCGGTCATCTTTCGGTTTTCCATAGCGAGGTTCCCGGAGCCTGACAGGATTATCACGGAAGGATTTCACCACCCTGTCAATATACCCTTGAGGACAACGGTCACCATATTTTCGCTCCAGGATAGCCCTGACGATTCGGTGGGCATCCTTGAGATGAATGCGGGTTCCCATATCGAGGTCATCGAACATCAGATAAGGAGGACAGTCCTCGTCCGGTTTTAAGGGTGTCTCATATAAGGTATTGATAATCGGCCGGACACCATAGCGCTCATAGAATTTAAGCCTGCGTCTGTTTTGCCTTAGCAAGGCCTTGTCGCGGCACAGTTGCTGTTCATCGGGCAGGCATTCATAAAACATGCCGATCACCTTCAGCGTTCGCGCTTCGGCCCGAATCCACTCATAGAGCACCCCGCCTATGCCTCTCCCCTCGAGACGCATGATCGTTGATATGTAATCCAGGAAGCAAAACTTCAGCTCGGGATCATGGGAAAGAAGGGCGAGGCCTTTCACCTCCCCTTTTGCATCCTCGGCTACATACAAGATGGCCCTGAAACGATGTTTCAGGGGGTTTGTAAGCATCTCCGGTATCTTGTCCATGTCGATGCTGCGCAAATCGGGAAATTGTTGCGTGAGGATCAGTCTTACCTGCGCGAGCGCCTTTCTATTAACCGGCAGTATGTCATCATGAATACGGCGGATCACGAACATCGGTTGATACCCCCTACGCACGTGCAATACAGAATCATGATTTTCATATAACACCGAACCATGATATGCAATAAACCTAATCGGGTTCGCATATGGACGGCCGGAGAATCTTGCATCCACACGCTACGTTCTTATTCCTCTCAAGCCTCTTTATCATCTGCGGCCGTGACATACCCGTTTGGTTCCATATCTACGCCTCCCATAATACGCACAAATGAGCCCGGGGGCGCTCTGCTCTGATCAATTCAGGCTCCTAGCGCTCGAGGCGGCCGAGCGCACCTGGGAGCTTAAAAAAGTTCCAATGGGTATGTATTCAGGATTCTCTGAAGATCCGCTTATCTACTTTCCCTCAGCTTGCAGTATCCTGATGCCTAGGTCCGGAACGGCGGTAAGCTCAAAGGTTGAGGATGCCAGCCGTATACGATCAGGGGCCTCATCAATTCTTGAGAGTATGCGTTCACAGATCGTGTCCTTGGTGGTGCGGCGTTTTTTGTAGTCCACGATGTAGCGCAGCGTGTACTCGGCCCAGTTGTCGTTTATCACCAGGGAGACCATGGGTTCCAGACTGGCTTCTTCGATCAGATACTGCTTCGTCATGGTTTTCCAGATCGCCTTCGACTCCGCCGCGTAATGTCCGGTCACCTCGGTGAGCACCTCTAAGAACATCTTGCGCGCCAGTCCGTAATCGCTTCCATATCTGACGGGCATGGCGATCTCGTCCCAGACAAAAGGAAAATCGGCCGAGTAGTTGAACACGGGTTCCTTGAAGATGAAGCTGTTGGCAACCCGCACGATGCGCCCGTTGTACAGGTCGCCTTTGACCCAGTCGCCGCACTCCATAAGGGTCGTCCTCAGAATGCCGATATCGATGACATCGCCCATGATACCGCCGAGCTGTACCCGGTCCCCGGTCCGGTAAAAATGACCGAAGGACACCGCCACCCAGCCCGCAATGCTCGCGATCACCTCCTGAAGGGCGAAGGCGATGCCCGCGCCGGCAACACCGAAGGCCACGGTGAGGCTGGAGAGCTTGTCGCTGAAGACGATGGACAGTACGAAGATGGCCAGAACATACCCGATGATGTTGACCATCTTCCTGATCTGATACCTGAGGTCATTGCTCGATACATAGCGTTCGAGCACACGGTTCATGATCTTAACCGCAATGACCACAACCAGGATGGAAATAAGGGCTACGACTATTTTTCCAATGGTCGGGTCGAAGAGCAGTCCTTTCATCATGCTTTTCATCGTGTTCTCATCATGAACGCGGGGATACCATATCCGCAAGCTGCCTGTGCAGGATGGTCGGAGGCCGTATCCCATACCGGTTGAAGGCCTCCATGACCCGTTCCGTGACATCGGTCTCGAAGGCCTTCTCGTATTGCACGTCCAGGACATAGGCCTTGGCCCTCAAGCGCAGGGTGATATAGTCGTCGATGACGGCCTGGCTCACGAGGACCTCCCAGGGTTTCCCGGTAAATACGTAGGGAGAATTCGTGAGGCATTCGCCGACCAGAAGTTTTGCCCGGGCAAGATCCTGATCCAGGCCGATATGGAAGTCCATCTGGACAAGCATCTCCAGTTCTCCCCAGTTGCCGGAAGATACGATGTCCGTCAGGAATTTGTTGTTAGGGATGGTCACCACGTTGTGGTCGAGGGTGAAGAGCCTCACTGATCGCAGGCCAATGGATATGATTTCACCGTAGGCGCCGTTGAAGCTCACGCGGTCACCCACCTGAAACGGCCGGTCGATGATGATGATGAGGCCGGCCAGGATCGATGCGGCGAGGTCCTTCAGGGCAAAACCCAAGGCCACTGCCGCCGTGCCGCCGATGGCGAGGATAACCTCCCGGGAAAGCCTGAAGGAGGCCATCACCGCCAGGACAATGCCCGTTATGTAGATTGCAAACCGCACCAAGGTGGACACCTGATTGATCAGCAGGCGTTTGTGGGTGAAACGCCCGCTCAGCTTGACGAGGGTGGCATCCAGGATGCGGGTGGCAATCCAGGTGGCCAACAGGATGAAAATGCCGGTCACGATTCCGCCTACCCGGATGAATTCAATGATATTGGCGCCTGGTGTTTCCATTGTTTGCCGTCCTTATGTCTTGGAATGTATGAGATGCTTACGTTTGAGATAGCGGACCACTTCTGGCCACCATTGGGCCGTTACCCGGTAATAATCGCCCCGGCGGCGCAGAACCTCCATCTCCTGGAGCCGTAAGACGGCATCACGGCATGTCACCGATGGAAAACGCAGCATGGAGATGATTTCTGAAATACTCACCTGCTCATGCCAGACGATGCAGGCCAGGACAAACCGGTCATACTCGTTGAGATTATCGAGCAGCGTCCCTTCCGGTCGTTTGAAAAATTGTACGTGGGCAATCCTTTCAGCATCGACCGAAAGCGACCGGACCCAGTACTGGAGGGCGGCGCGAGGAGAGCCCAATGACAGGTCCCAGATGAGACGGTTGTAATCCTTGGCGGTGTCGGCAGGATTCGCCTTGGATAGGTAGTCCCCGGCGCCCTCCAACAATAGTTCGTCGAAGCTCACTCGCCACCCGGTGAGATTCGTCCTTGTCCTGAGCAGGGTGTCAATGGTTTCCTCGGGCCAGGCGGACAGCATCACGACGGTGCGGAATACTACATTATCTCTGGATGCCCAGGCATAGTAGCGGTAGGGATAGTTTGAGAACGAGCAGATCCAGAACACCCTCTCCCCGGTAAGTTCAACCAGCGTGTTGAAGGTGGACAGGGCCTCGAGGGCATTGATGCTGCGCAGGAACCAGAAGTGCAGGTCATCCACGATGATCAGCCGTTTCTCACCGCTGCGCAGCCAGGCGGACAAGGATTCGATGCTCGCCGCCGCCTCGACGGGAGCCCCGAGGCCCGAGGCCAGGCGGTTGAGTGCCTCCGGCCGGGTCGTGACGCGATCGCCCAGTGCCAGAAAGGTGCTTTCACTGACATCGGCCCTGCGCCGGGCCTCGTTGAGCCACGTCGTCTTGCCGAATCCAAAATCGCCCACGACGGCAAAGGCTCCGATATGGCCGCCGGCCTTCCAGTCCTCAATGGCCTTGGTGAACAGGCCCATGTGGGGGAAGAAGTCGATCTGCATGGATGGTTCCGCCACCGGGCCCTCATCAAAGAATACATCGGCCTCGGGGGGCAGACTCGGGGGTGGCGTGGCATTCCCTCCCGTCAAAAGGGCCTTTTTCTCGAGCCGGCGCCTGAACAGAAAGGCGAGCATGCGCTGTGACTGTTCAAAGCTGTACACAAAACGACGAAAGGCATGAACCAGCGTGTCGATCAAGAGCACGCCGAAGGCGGCGATGGCGACAAAGAAGCCATACCAGCGGCTGCGGGTGGTTTGCACGAAACCGGCCAGGGTTCCTGACGGATTGATCTTGAGGTAGGCGTTCGAGATGCCTTCCCTCCACCACCGTATCAGGATGGAGAAGATAATGAAGGCGCCGATCCAGGCGAGCCTCGACACGATATGGTACAGATATCCCTGGCCGAGAATGGCCTCGGCGATGATGAGGATCACGATGATGATGAGGATGTATCTACCCACGAGCAGGATCGAGCGCAGGAGAAGGCGGTTCAGTTCCGGTTCTTTTCCGAACTGGACTCCGGGAATGAGCCAGTCTATTGCATGCAGGCCGATCTTGATGACCAGACGGTAGGCCGCATACCAGACCGCTAAGGCATACGCCACGTGCCAGTACCTCTGCGCGGGGTCGAATCCGACGATGAAGGGTGATAAAAGCACGGCCCCCAACAAGATAAACTCATTGAACATATCAAGGAGAATAAAAAAGACCAGTTGTACGCGGCGGATGTGCATGGTGCTGCGCAGGGTATCGGTCAGAATGACCTGCATCCACGCCATGAAGCCCTTGCCATGACGGATGATGTACCCGTAAACGGCTATGAGCAGGGCAATCCAGAGGACCTTGGAGGCGAATCCCCCTGCGACAAAGGGATCTCTCAGGGTCGAGATTTCCTCGAGCAGGATCTTTTTTCCCCCGGCCTGAGACCACCGGCTGAAGAGCACGATGTCCGTGGTTTCCCTTTTGAGCTGGGCGATGCCGTCACGGGTGATGCCCAAAAGGCGCGCGCGCTTCGCGCTGCTTACTTTCATGAGCACATCCAGCCGTAGGGTGTTGATCTCCTCTGACCAGGCCACAGATGCCTTCAGGCGCGACCATGCCAGATCAGCCGCCCGGGTTTGCGCATCATCGGCCCGTGATGCCGTTTCTACCGCGAGGTTATTCAGCTCGCTTATGGATGCCTGCTGCTCTTTATCGATGGCCGAAAGGGAGGAAAGGTCTCCCCGGTAACGGGGTGCGCGTGGTATCGATGCATACGCATCGAGCGATGCGGCAATTTCGCTTCTGGACTCTTGCATGACCTGAACCATGTCGTCGTAGAGGGCATCCATCCCCGGGCTGCCGGCAGGGGTATCTTTGGCCCTGTTACGCAGCACGACCAATTGGGCCAAACGTTCCTGTTTGGTCAGAGACAGCTGTTCGCTTAAGAAAGCCAGATTCTTCCGGTAAACGGTAAGGTTGGAGCCCACGGCCGCGAGCGCCGCGCGTTCTTTTGCGATGGCCCGATCCGTATCCATGCGGGCCTTTTTTGTCGTTTCCTGGGCGGCCCGACGCGCCTGGGCTATCCTGGCCGCCTCTTCCTCGTCGATCCTCTTCTGCTCCTCCTGCTTGCCTCGCTCCTCGGCCATGAGGGCGGCCTCAAGTACTTGCTTATGGAAAGCCACCCGGTCAGTTGACGGCTGGTCCAGAAACTGGAGTTGGAGTCTCAGCGATTCATATTCGGCCAGCAAAACATTGAAATCAGTCGGCGCGGGATGAGACCCGGCGATTAATCCGGATGACTGCTGCTGAGAATGGGCTTGAAGATCAGGAAACGGGGTTCGGCCTGACCACCGCCTTTTTTTCAAGGCCTTATATTTTTCGACACCGAGTTCCTTCAGGGTGGTCTTCTTTCTATCAACGGCATGCTCGTCAAGGTAATCAATGGCAAGGATCTTGGATACCTGGTTGCCAACCTCAGCCTGTCCGGCAAGGGCCTCGCGTAAGACCAGGATCTCCCGCAGGCTGGATTCGAGCTGTTTCGCGAGGTCGTCAGCCGGCGTGGAGGGAGCGGCTGCTGACTGCCCTGGCGTGAGCGCTTGGCCGGTCAGTGCATTTTGAGCCGCGGCATAAGGGAGGACGATGGAACATATGAGCCAGGAGAGGATTGTGAATGAAATGAGCTTATTCAAGCCACAGGGTGTCATGGCATATAATATAACGTTACGTTCTCAAAAGTAAATCCTCCGGTCAATCAGTCAAGGTGTTGCTCCCATGACGGTCTCCTCATCTTATGTATTGCTATCTTAAGAAAGCCGTTTTCTTTAACGTTCCTTACAATCGGCCTCTTAGCTATGGACCTTTCATATTGCCTTGCTTCTTAAATCAATTATTATAGATAAGATGGCAGGTTGCCTGTCAAAGCGTCAATCGATGACATATCCCTTTCGGTAGGGATATGTCATCGGGAAATGTCTTCGTAAGATTATATGGTCGATCAAAGTCACGAAGCTGCTATCGGGGCACACTATCTCGGCGATGGACATTGTATTTTCCGTGTCTGGGCGCCTTCGATAGCGTTTGTCGAGATGCATCTGATTTCCGAGCCCCAACGCCACGTTTCCCTTAAAGGCACACCTGACGGTTACCATGCCGCGCACGTGCGGGACATCTGGCCGGGAAGCCTCTATCGCTATCGTCTGGAAGGCCGCATCGAGCGCCCGGACCCGGCCGCGCGCTCCCAACCGCAGGGCGTGCACGGGCCCTCGCAGGTGACCGATCCCGCCTATGTCTGGGATGACGCGGCCTGGAAGGGCATCGACCTGAGCGAGTACGTGATCTACGAACTGCATGTGGGGACCTATACGACATCGGGGACATTCGCGGCCGTCATCCCACACCTTGCCGGCCTCAAGGACCTGGGCCTGACGGCCATCGAACTCATGCCCGTGGCCCAGTTCCCCGGAGAACGAAACTGGGGCTACGATGGGGTCTATCCATTTGCCGTGCAGGCTTCCTATGGCGGCGAGCAGGGTCTCAAGGATTTGGTCAATGCCTGCCACAATGCCGGTCTGGCCGTGATTCTGGACGTGGTCTACAACCACCTCGGGCCGGAGGGCAATTATCTGGCCGATTTCGGGCCCTATTTTACGGACCGCTACCGCACCCCGTGGGGCCGGGCCATCAACTTTGACGGTGAAGAAAGCGACGAGGTCAGACGCTACTTTATCGCCAATGCCCGGCAGTGGATCCGGGAATTTCATATCGACGCCCTGCGTCTGGATGCCGTGCATGCCATCATGGACTGTACCCCCCGCCCTTTTCTGGCCCAACTGGCAGGTACCATAAAGAACGAGGCCGCGCGTCTCGGCCGGCGGATACATCTCTTCGCCGAAAGCAACCTCAACGACGCCCGTCTTGTGCGCCCGCCGGAGTCGGGCGGCATGGACTTGGACGCCCTGTGGTCGGATGACTTTCACCACGCCCTGCATGCCCTTTTAACCGCCGAGAGGGACGGTTATTACCAGGATTATGGAAGTGTCGAACACCTGGCCAAGGCCCTACGCCAAGGATTCACGTATACCGGAGAGTATTCCGCCTTCCGCCGCCGGCGGCACGGCAATTCCACGGCCGGTATCCCGGGCCAACGTTTTACGGTCTTTTCCCAGAACCACGACCAGGTCGGCAACCGTTGCCTTGGCGAGCGCCTGAGCACCCTCGTCCCGTTCGAGGCCCTCAAGCTAGCCGCCGGCATCGTCATGCTCTCGCCCTATCTCCCGCTGATCTTCATGGGCGAGGAGTACGGTGAGACCGCGCCGTTCCCCTATTTCGTCAGCCACGGCGATCCGGACCTCGTTCAGGCCGTCCGCCATGGCCGCGTCGCGGAATTTGCCGCCTTCCATGACCGCCGGCATCCCCTCGACCCCCAGGATGAGCGCACCTTCCTCTGTGCCCGGCTCGATCATAAAATAGCCGTGGATGGCCATCACCAGGTCTTGCGCCTGTTTTATCGCCAGCTCCTGAAATTGAGGCGTAAGGTTCCGGCCCTGGCGCGTCTAGACAGGGAGGCCTTGCGTGTCGAGATCTCGGAAGAAAGCAGACTCCTCCTGCTGAGGTGCCAGGCGTCCCACAGCGAGGTTGTGGCCGTCTTCAACTGCGGCCCCGCAACCCTGAATGCTGACATCACCCTCGGTTCCGGACGCTGGGTTTCGCTCATCGACTCGGCTACCGCGGCCTGGCTGGGGCCCGGCAGCTCCATTCCGGAAACTCTTCACTGCAATGAGAAACCCGTGACCCTGGACATCCCGGGCTGGACATTTATATTATTCGGTAAGGAAGGATGACGGCATATGGAGCGCTATATCTGCATCCACGGTCATTTCTACCAGCCGCCGCGCGAAAACCCATGGCTGGAGGCGGTCGAGATCCAGGACTCGGCCTACCCCTACCACGATTGGAACGAGCGCATCACGGCCGAATGCTATGCCCCCAACGCCACCTCGCGCATACTCGATAGGAAGGGCCGCATCAATAGCATCGTCAACAATTATGCCCGCATCAGCTTTGACTTCGGTCCCACGCTCCTGACCTGGCTCGAAGGCAAGGCGCCTGAGGTCTATGCCGCGATCCTGGAAGCCGATCGCCAGGGATGCGCCGCATTTGCCGGACATGGGCCGGCCATGGCGCAGGCCTACAACCACATGATCCTGCCCCTGGCCGAAACACGCGATAAGCGCACACAGATTATATGGGGCATAGAGGATTTTGTACATCGTTTCGGCCGCGCTCCGGAAGGGATGTGGCTGCCTGAAACAGCCGTTGACCTTGAATCTCTTGACATCATGGCCGACCTGGGTATCCGCTTCACGATCCTGGCCCCGCATCAGGCCGAGCGTATACGCCAGAGCGAAGAGGAAGACTGGATCGATGCCTCCGGACAGCGCATCGATCCCTCCAGGGCCTACCGCATAAAGCTGCCCTCCGGACGGGAGCTGGCGCTCTTCTTCTACGACGGCCCCATCTCACGCGCCGTGGCCTTTGAAAAAATCCTCAACCATGGGGAAGATTTCGCACACCGGCTCCTTGAGGGTTTCAGCGATGAGCGTACCTGGCCCCAGATCGTGCATATCGCCACCGACGGCGAGAGCTACGGCCATCACCACCCTCACGGCGACATGGCCCTGGCCTATGCCCTCGAGTATCTCACCGCCAACAACCTGGCCCGCATCACCACCTATGGAGAATATCTGGCCATGCATCCACCTGTTTGCGAAGTTGAGATTTTCGAACATACGTCATGGAGCTGCATGCACGGTCTGGAACGCTGGAGAGGCGACTGCGGCTGCAATTCGGGCGGCAGGACCGGCTGGAACCAGGGCTGGCGCACCCCGCTCCGTCAGGCTTTGGATCTGCTGCGTGATGCGTTGGCCCCGGCCTTCGAGCTCAAGGCGCGCGAGCTCTTCACCAGCCCCTGGCAGGCGCGCGACGCCTATATCCATGTCATCCTTGACCGTTCACAAGACAGCCTGGCGCGATTCCTAGATGCACAGGCCCAGCGCCCCCTCAACTCTGAGGAAAAGACCATGGCGCTCAATCTGATGGAGCTGCAGCGCCATGCCATGCTTATGTACACGAGCTGCGGCTGGTTTTTCGACGATATCTCAGGCATCGAGACCGTGCAGATCATCCAATATGCGGGACGGGTCCTTCAACTTGCCCAGGATGCCTTGGGCAACGCCCCTCAGCAGCAGTTCCTGGAGGTCCTGGAGCAGGCGCACAGCAACCTTACGTATTGGCATGACGGCAGGCTTGTCTTCGAGCGCGGCGTGCAGCCGGCCATGCTCGATTTGGCCAAGGTCTGCGCCCATTACGCCATGAGCTCGCTCTTTGAGGAGTACGACAATCCGGCGCGTATCTTTTCCTACTGCATTGAGCGTCTGGATTATCACCGCTCGGACGCCGGACGGGCCAAATTGGCCATAGGCCGTGCCATAGTACGCAGCGATATCACCCTGGAATCCCGTGCATTTATCTTCTGCGCGCTGCATTTCGGGGTCCACAATCTTACCGCGGGCGTGCAACCCACGGCCATGGACTTTGGGGCGCTGGTAGAGGAGCTCACCGCGCCTTTCAACCGCGGCGACATAACGCAGACCCTGCGGCTCTTGGACGAGCACTTCGGTCCTGAGATTTACGATCTCCGCACCCTCTTTCGTGACGAGCAACGCAAGATCATATCCACGATCCTGGAGGGCAGCCTTGTCAATGCCGAGGCCCTTTACCGCCAAATCTACGATCTTAATGCTCCGTTCATGCGCTTTTTGAAGGACCTCGGACAACCAGCCCCTCACCCCCTGTACTATGCCGCCGAATACGTCCTGAACGCCAACCTGAAGCGCAGCATCGAAGTAGAACATCTGGGCAGCGAGACAGTCAAAGGGTATCTGGCGGAAGCCGGACTACAGGGTATCGCTCTCAATGCCCAGACGCTCGAAATCGTGCTCAGACGTCGTATCGAACGCCTGGCCCAAGACCTCCTGGAACATCCCGACGACCTGGAACGGTTACGTGAGCTCAAGGCCGGCGTCGAACTCATCGCCGCCTTGCCGTTCGAGGTCAATCTGCAGAATATACAGAACGCCTGCTTTGCAATCATGCAAGGCTACTATCTCGCGCTCAGGCCGCGCCAGGATCAGGATGACCTCGCCCGGGAATGGGTAACGTGTTTCGAAGCGGTTTGCCGGTGCATCGCCATCGCCCTGCCCGTGGATGAAAATCAGGACTGAAGCGTGGGATTGAATCGTCGCGCCGTTATCAGCCACGATGGGGCGCATAGGCCTCACGAGGCCAGAAGCGCCACGGGAAAACGCGCCAGGAGGCGGTCCAGCCGGATACGTCCTCCCGGAAAGGACTCATCGGTCAGTACGTTGCGCCAACGAATGCGTGGCAACTGCACCGTCGTATCGCCCCAATCACCGTTCAAACCAATAACCAGCCGGGGTACGACGGCTACCACTTGGTCGGCACGTAGATATGCCACGACATGCCGCGCATTGCTTCCTCGCGCGCTCAATGGTGTATAACCGCCATCCATGAAAACCTGCGGTCGTTCCCGGCGCAAGCGCAAAGCCTGACGAATCAGCCAGAGCTTAGGGAGACCTTCGGACATGCGCTCCATAATCGCATCGGGATCGGCGCCGGCAAGCGCGTCCAACAGGGAGCGCCGTCGCGTATAATCCACTGCCCGGCGGTTGTCGGGATCCACAAGGCTTAATTCCCAGATCTCGCTGCCCTGATAAATGTCCGGCACTCCCGGTGCGCTGAGTTTGATCAGTGTCTGTGCCAGGGAGTTTATCCAACCCGGATATTCGAGTCCGGTCACGAAGGCCTCCAGATCCGCGACGAAGGCCTGGTCATTCAGTATGGTGGTGATATATTCTCGCACGGCCTGCTCATATTCTTCATTGATCCGTGTCCAGGTCGTGTAGATCTTGGCTTCGCGCAGAGCCTTCTCCATGAATATCCCAAAGCGCGCCTCATCGATCGGCCAGGCCCCCACGAGATTCTGGTAGATGAAATATTCGGTGTTGCGGTCGGGTAGGTCCTGAGTTCGGTAGCGCTGCGTCATGGCTGACCAGCGGCGTACCGTCTCCGTCCAGCGCTGGGGGATCTCGCTCAATAGGTAGAGACGGGCGCGCACGTCCTCGCTGCGCTTGGTATCATGAGTGGATGTAGCCAGCATGGTATGCGGCCACATTTTGGCCGCGGCCTGCATACATCCATGGAATACATCCGGAGTGGTTCCGAAACGGCCGGGGTCTCCGCCCACCTCGTTGAGCGCCACCAGGCGGTTGTAGCAGTAGAAGGTCGTATCCTCAACCCCCTTGGCCGTGACCGGACTCGTCATCTGCTGAAAACGCATGACGAATTCCGACTCGAAGGTCCCCCGGAATTCCAGGAACAAAACGGCTCTGATAAAATCGAACAGATCGGGCTCGACTTCGCTTTGATGCTCCTTGGCTTTGGCGATCGAGAAGTCAATGACGGCGCGATCCTGTTCGCTTACCACACCGGCCTCGGCGCGCACATAGGTGCGATAAACCGAGAAACAGGCGATCAACTCCCGCAGCGCGGTATACAGCACATGCCGGGTATAATCGCGGTAACGGCGGTGGCGTTCGCAGATCTTGAGCATGAGGTGTGTCAGGCGGTTGAGGTCGCTTCCAAGGAGATCACGCATGACTAGGAGCTTCTTTTCACGCACTACTTCCTGGTAGTCCACGGTCTCGCCGGTAAATTCGGCATAAAAGACGCTCAAAGGTTCTTCACCGGCCGGATCGACCAATAGACCACCCGCCAAGTTGAGAAAATCATAGCCGGTGGTGCCGTGCACCCGCCACGATGCGGGGAGTTGTTCATCGGGGGCCAGGATTTTTTCCGCCACGATCCAGGCCTGTGGAGCCATGGCGGAGAGACGATTGAAGTACTGTTCCGGATCACGCAGGCCATCGACATGATCGATGCGCACCCCATCCAATACCCCCTGCTTGAGCCAACCCAGGATGAGATAATGGGTATCGGCGAAGACGATCTCATCCTCGGTGCGCAGCCCCACTAAGCTGTTGATATCGAAAAAACGCCGGTAACCGAGGTCACGCTCCGCCGTACGCCAGTAGGCAATACGGTAGCACTGCGCTTCCAACAGCCGGTCCAGGGCCTCGGCATCGCGGTTGATTTCTTTCACGACCGTGTCAACGGCCGCCAAAACGCGGGCATCCTCGTTCAGAAGCCTCTCCAGCAGCTCACGGATGACCTCCTTATTGCGGTGACGCCGGCGGATTTCATCCACTTCGGTGGCCGTGGGCGGCGGCAGGGCTATCAGGGCATCGACCAGAAAGGCCAGGACCTCTGATCCGGCGATCTGGGCCGCCCTTGCCAGCGGCGCGACAAGCGACTTGGGCGCCACGGGGAGCACATGTTCATGGTAATTCACGGAAAATCGTCCGCCGGACCTTTGCAGCTGAATCTCATCGGCTTCAATCGCGCGGCCGTAATGATCTGCCAGTATGGGCAGAAGGATCTTGTTGCTCAGGCGGTCTTCGGGGGGTTCCCAATCCACGTCAAAGTAGCCGGCGAAGTTGCTGGAAGGCCCGTTTTCGAGCACATCCCACCACCAGAGATTCTCCGGTCCGCTGATGGCCATATGATTGGGGACAATGTCCAGGATCTGACCGAGACCATGTTCTTCCAATGCCAAACAGAGCCGCCGGTGCCCGCTTTCACCGCCGAGTTCCTCGTTAAGCTTATTGGGATCGATCACATCATAGCCATGGAGGCTGCCCGGCAGGGCCTGCAGATAGGGCGAGGCATAAATATGGCTTACTCCCAAGGCGGCGAGATAATCCGCCAGGGCGGCGGCATCCTCGAAGGTAAAGCCGGCATGGAACTGTAATCGATATGTAGCGCGTGGGATTGTCATTGACCAATCTTCCCGGCGCGGCCCGCCGTTGTGTTGCCAGTGCGCGCGTCATTTAACCATATAATAACGGTCGACTCAGGAATGACAAGCCTGCAAACAGGTTCGCCGGATGGGGATCGCCCAAGCCATGATAGCGCAAAATTCAAGCTGCAACGCATGCAGGACAATCAATCCGCCCTGTAACACGCTCATCCAGGGTAGCGGCGTCAAGATCGCCTCCCGCTTTATGGCCGGCGCTGCTTTTCTGATGGCTGTCACCTATGAGGGCATTCCCAGTTCGCCTGCTCACATACTAATAAGTTGATATTATACCGATTAAATCCTATTGTTTTCTATTCAAATAAGTTGTATACAAATAATCCAAGGGATCATGATGAGGCAAACATCATATGAAGAAAAAGAATGACCTTATTCCGGATATCATCGACAATTTAAGACGGGTATTTCAGGTAGTGAACGCTCAATCAAAAAGGGCGGAACTGGCCACGGGAATTACCGGTCCACAGCTCTGGACCATTAAGACGATTGCCGAAACCGGTCCGATCAGGATTTCGGATCTGGCGCGCAAAATTTATCTCCATCCCGCCACGTTGGTCGGCATTATCGACCGACTTGAGGCACGCGGCATTGTTACAAGGACCAGATCAAGGGTTGACCGCCGCGTGGTGTTGGTCGATTTGACCAATGCTGGAAGGTTATTGGTCGCCAAGTCTCCCCAGGTTGCGCAAGGTTTGCTGGTATCCGGACTGGAAACCCTTCCGGTCGGCGATCTGGAAACCCTTGCCTCTGGATTGAAGCAATTAGTCACACTGTTGCACGCGCAAAAATTACCCCCCCAGCTGATCCTGTCGCCGGAAATAAATATTCCGCGGAGAAAAATCGGGAAGTCATCCCGCGATCAGAACGAAAGAAAGGAGGCCAACCATGTTTGAAAAGATCTTGTACCCGACGGATTTTTCAGATACAGCGCGCAAGGCCATGGGGGTCGTCAAGGAACTGCGCACAGCCGGCGCCCAGGAGGTTGTGGCCTTGCATGTCATAGACCAGCGGAGCATCGACACCTTGAATGAATTTGCGGCTTCGTCCGTCCCTACCCTGGAGCTTGAGGAGGAAGTCTCCATAAATATGGGGCAACTGGAAAATGAGCTGCGCGGTGCGGGTTTCTCGGTTGTGAACAAAATCGCACACGGCTTACCCTTGAGCGAGATCCTGAAGACCGCGGACGAGGAACGGGTCTCGGCTATTGTCATCGGGTCGCACGGCAAAAGCAACATCGGCGAGATGCTTCTGGGATCGGTTTCAGAAAAGGTCGTGCGCAAGGCCAGACAGCCTGTCCTGGTAGTCAAGCGCTGATAGCGCGACATCACCTGCGGATATCAGCGATAAGATGTGTCCGGGGCCTGACCGGCACCCAAGAGGGCGATACGGGGTTTGATCGTGAGCGAGGCGCGCGCTTCCCACTCGTTCTGCCTCGTTTCACCGACGCGATCCTTTGTCCTTTTCACCTGTGCGCCGATGCTGAGCGACTTGTCTGTGGGATCAGGCATATGCCGGCCCAGCGAACAGTCGATCCTTCCGCCGGCAAGGATCGAGTCCGTATCGAGGGAACCGTCCGGGTTCCAATTGGCCAGGTGAGAAAGCGTCGTCGTAAGGTCGATAGTCCCAGGCACCAGCTTTAACCTGCTGCTGAAGCCCGACTGGCGGGTGAAGCTCTGCGCACCGGTATTCGAACGGCTTGTATTGGAAAAGCTGAACTGGGGCGTGAAGCAAACAGCTTCAACCGGTCTGAGTTCGCCCGTTATCTGCACCTGCGACGTATCGAAGTCGTTTACGTCTGCGCTCGCTATCTGCTGAGTCTTCCTATACAGATAGGTGGGGACAAGGCTCCATTTCGGCTGTGTGAGCGCTGTGCCCAGGGAAATTGTCTGGCTGGTGTTGCCGCATGAAGCCGGTGATTGCGTGTATTCCATGGTTGAGCAAGAGTAGCTGGTCAGCAGCTTCGCCGCCCCCCGCAGCCGTGTGTACGTATAACGGAAGGTGCCAGTGTTCGTCTCAACCATGGGGTTAAGTTCATTGTTGTCAAGATAATCCCTCTTCCTCAGGGCGCTCATGGAAAAGACTGAAGGGCCGAGATCGATTGAGGAATCGAAGTCGTAGCGAGACCTTGGCGCGCCGCCCAGAGGGTTCGAGAAGGTCATGTAGGCCGGACCCATATGCCTGGTAGACACCGCCCAGCTGAATCTTCCATCCCTGCCCAGGAGCTGAGCCCTCCAGGCTCTGTCCTGGAAATCCATATGTATCTCGCCGTCACCGTCATTGAGCATGCTCTGGCTGAGCTCCCCTCTGAATGTCAACCGCTCCCGCATAATCTGGCTTTGGACCATGGCGCTCTGCGTACTGAGGCTGACTCCCTCCACCGGCAACGGAAAGGCTGCCGTATTTTGTCGGATTCCGTCCTGATGAGTAAAGCGCATGATCAGTTTCTCGGTATTCAGGACATCATACGAAAATGGTCCGGAATTATCAGCTCTGCAAACCCAGGGCATCACCAATGCGAGGCATATGCTCAATAACAAGATAACTATGCAGTCTATACGATGTGTCATCGATATCATTCTTATATCATACCGTTAGCAAGATGTTAACGTATCATTTGCTAATCGGCACACTCCCATTTTTTCTTGCTGCTCGGATATAAGTACGATGACTTATCGGTGCGATAGAGCTCTCGCTGTCTTGTCGCATGGTTTCTTTTTTTTCTAAAAACCAATTGCGTCCCGTTCTCCTGTACAACCGGGATAAGGTTTGTTATAGAAAGATTCGATCGTATCACGATTTTTTATATCATAGGGACCTGATGATGGTAGGGAGGCATATCCGAGCGTTGCTCAGCCTGGTGCGGAGTTTTCCGGACAACACGCGCACCATCCTGCAGACCCTCCTCTTCAGCCTGGCCGCGGCCTTGATATCGGTGGCCTTCCTGCTCATGACCAACTATGTCTTTGCCTGGACTTTTGGCGTATTCGTACAACACTCCAAGACCTTTTTCATCATCGCCAGCTTCATCACCATCATGACATCCTCGCTCCTGGTGGGCATCCTCTTGAACGTGCTCAGTCCTGATGCCGTCGGCAGCGGTATTCCACAACTCAAGGCCGCGTACTGGAAAGAGCTTGGCTACGTACCCCTGAAACCCATATTTATCAAGTTTCTTGCCGGCGTGCTCAGCATCGGCGGAGGTTCAAGCCTGGGACGTGAAGGACCGACCGTTTACATGGGTGGAGGACTGGCCTCGGTGCTTTCAGGTTATGCGGGCGTTCCCAAGCGTCTCAGACGCGGGGCGGTCGTGATCGGGGCCTCGGCCGGTTTGGCGGCCGCCTTCAATACGCCCCTGGCGGCCATCACCTTTGTATTGGAAGAGATCGTGGGCGACATCAGCTCGCGTTCCATCGGCCGCGTCGTCATCTCATCCGTCCTGGGCGCCTTCGTCGTGTATGCCATCATCGGACGGCAGCCGGCCTTTACCCTTCCTTCCATCGAACAAGTTTCGTGGATGCACTATCTGGTGGTCCCACTGGTGGCTTTAGTCGCCTCGCTGGCCGGCATTGTCTTTCAGCGCAGCACCCTGTCCTGGCGCGCCGGTTTGAAAAAACAAAAGCAGATCCCGGCCTGGCTGCAGCCATGCTGCGGGGCCTTCATCACCTGGGTGATGGGCGTGGGCGCCTTTCTCGCGACCGGCAAGATCGGTGTCTTCGGTCTTGGATATCAAGATCTATCGCATGTGCTGCACAACGATTTCGTATGGTGGGCCGCCGGGATTCTGGTGATCTGTAAGCTCCTTGCCACCATCGCTTCCTACAGTTTCGGCGGTTGCGGCGGCATTTTTTCTCCCACGCTCTTCATCGGCGGGTTGAGCGGTTTCTTCATCGCCGGGCTTCTCGGGCACTGGGTGCCCCTTACTCCCGCGGACACGATCGTGCTGTCCGCCGTTGGCATGAGCGCCTGTATGGGCGCCGTGGTCCGCGCGCCATTATCCTCCCTCCTGATCGTGTTCGAAATGACCCATCAATTTTCCATGGTGCCCGGTTTGCTCCTGGGTATGTTCATCAGCATGCTGGTCACGCGCTTGTCCGGGAATGTCAACTTCTACGACGCCCTCCTGGTCCAGGACGGGCACGAGCTTATCAAGATCCGGCCTCCGCTTGACATGCACAGTTGGCAGAATCTTCCCATCTCCACCATCGCCAACCGCCGTCCCATTGTGGCCACCAGTCTGCAAGAGCATGATCTGCGCGATTTGTTGGAAAAACATCCCTATCGCGCTTTTCCCGTGATAATGGACGGCAAACTGCAAGGCATCATTACCCGAGCGGAAATTACCGAGGCCTTGCAGCATCAAAATCAACCCCAGCTTGAAGAGGCCGTCACGTGCAAGATCGATCAAACCGTACATGACGTGGCCGATGCCTTCATCGCCTCCCCATCCGGGGTGATCGTCCTCACCGAGCCCGGCACGCAGTGCTTTGCAGGCATTATTACGCTGCATGACCTTTTGCGCGCTCAGGCCTCAATTCTTGACTGATAAAGACATCTACCGACCCGTCGAAGATCCGTTGCGCCAAATTTCATGGCACTATGCCTTGACACATCACCTCCTGGTACTATATTAATACATGACCGACAAATATAACCATAGAGACTCTTTTCTCGTTTTGTCAGATCCGCCATTTTAAAGAGAAGGAGCAACACTATGAGTGAAGCCTTTGAAGTCAAAGATTGTGCCCTGATCGCCATCTCGACGGGAGAATATGCCCAAACGCTCAGGGAAATGCGTGAAAAGGTTCTGACCGCGCCGCCGAGCTCCATATATTATCACTTCTGGGGCGGTCTTTTACGGCCCCGTTTCGATGACCCCGAATTTCAAAATGATTTCGCCATTTGGGCCTCCCATAGCCTGCACGACAAGACACTGGCCGAACGCCTGGCGCTGATCGATCCTTCCGATTATCCGAACCTTGAAAACCTGCGTCTCGAAGTGTTGGACTCCCTTGAGGAACGACTCGACGAGAGCGAACGGCTTTCCCTAATCACGGCCGACCATCGGTTCTATTTCGTGCGCTCGCAGATCGTCGTCTTTGATACGGCCAGAAGGCTGACTTCACCCGAGGAGCTCGCCCATGCTATTCCCAGCTTATCGGCCGGAAGTATTTTTTATCATGTCATTGACGCCCGCCGACGTCTGCCCGAGAACAAGGACGATTTCACGATCTGGATATCAAGCTTCGGCCCCGATTACCAGGAGCTGATCGAACATATCGCCGAGGTTGACCCGTACTTCACCAACCTCATCGAGCTGCGCGAAGAGATGTCCGCGGTTTTCATGGATTTCTTCCGAACCAAGCGAGGTTGAACATGAACCGACTAGATCAATATGCCTGTATTGTTGGTCAAGACGTCATCGACCAGCTGCGACTGCTTGCCGCCCAACTCAAAGGTCTCAAGGTGGTGCATGTGAATTCCACCCGTGAGGGCGGGGGTGTGGCCGAGATCCTCAGTTGGCTCGTGCCGCTGAAGCAGGAGTTGGGCATTGATGCCTCCTGGGAGGTCATCACCGGTACGCCGCAGTTCTATCAGTGCACCAAATACATGCATAATGCCTTGCAGGGTAACCATATCGAGATCAGAGAGTCGCTCCTGAAGGAATATGAACGCATCAATGAGCTCAACGCCGAGACTTTGCGCTCCAAATTGGAGGAGGCGGATGTGGTCTTCATCCATGATCCCCAGCCGGCCGGTTTGTTCGCCTTTTGTCCCGGTTGCAGGGCCAAATGGATCTGGCGCTGCCATATCGATCTCAGCCGCCCCTATCGTCCGATATGGAAATTTCTACGAGACCGGGTTAAATCCTATGATGCCAGCATCTGGTCGCTTTCTGAATTCGCCCAGCCGCTGCCGCATCCACTCTACCTCGTGCCGCCCAGTATCGATCCATTGAGCGCCAAAAACGTCGAGATCGACAGCGAAGAATTGAACCGCGCCTACGACAGGTTCGGTCTGGACCGACGCCGGCCTATAATCACCCAGATTTCACGTTTCGATCGTTTCAAGGACCCGCAGGGCGTGGTACGCTCCTACCGGCTCGTAAAGGCCTTTCTTCCGATCCAGTTGGTCCTGGCCGGCGGAGGCGCCAGCGATGATCCAGAGGGCGAAGAGGTCCTTGCACAGGTGCGAGCCATAGCCGGCGATGATCCTGATATCCATATCATCGTGCTGCCGGCCGACGCCCACCGCGAGATCAACGCCATCCAACGCATTTCCGATATCGTGCTGCAGAAATCAACTCGTGAAGGATTCGGCCTGACGGTTACGGAAGCAATGTGGAAAGGCAAACCGGTTATCGGCGGCGATACCGGGGGAATTCGTTTGCAGGTCATCAACCACCATACCGGCTTTCTGGTGACTTCCCCCGAAGGGGCGGCCTTGCGCATCAGATATCTCTTGAAGCATCGCGACCATCTGGAGGAGCTTGGCGTCAAGGCTCATCAGTTCGTCCTGGAGAATTTTCTTATCACCCGACATTTGCGTGAATATCTGACCCTCATGCTGGCGGTACTATCCGGCAACCAGGACCGTATCGAGGTATCCTGAGCATGCCAGCCGATGATGTCAGGAGTACTCTGCGGATTATCAACATCCCAGATTTTTGGGCTAGACTCGGATCTTCTCCGACGGCGTTCTTGGCTCTGGATTACGACGGAACGCTTGCCCCTTTCAAGGCTGAGCGCATGCAGGCCATGCCGTTTGAAGGAATCGCCCCTCTTCTACGGCAGATCGTGACCAAATCACCGGGGACGGTGGCAATTATATCAGGCAGACCGATTTTTGAAATCGAACTGTTATTACCGGAACAAAATCTTATCCTGATCGGTAACCACGGTTTCGAGATCAAGCGCCCCGGTCTTACGATCCAATACCACCAGCCAAACCCCGGACAGGCGCAAGGACTCGCGGCGGCTCAAGGCATCACCGTCAATGAAGGCGCCGCGCATCTGTTGGAGATCAAAATGGCCAGCCTGGCTTTGCATACCCGTGGTTTGGCGCCTGCAACCGCCGCAGCCTGGGAAGATAGAATAGCGGCGCTATGGACCGAGATCGCCGGAAAACATGCCCTGGAAATCAGACGATTCAACGGCGGTATCGAGCTTCGTTGCCGGGGGCGTAGTAAGGGGGATGCGGTTCAGGATCTGATAACCAGTCTTGGACACGAGCCCTTTTTTGTTTTCATCGGAGATGATGATACCGATGAAGACGTTTTCCGCGCCATCAGTAATCATGGCATTGGCATCAAGGTTGACTCAATGGGCACGCCCACCGCGGCGCATGGGTATGTATCCGGTATCGAGGAGGTACGAGTTTTTCTGGCCTGCTGGCTCAGGTACGCACCACGTTCTTTATCATGAGGAGGATTTCATGGATATCGGCAGATTAGCCGTGGTTTCCAATCGGCTGCCCATCGTGCTTTCCAGGTCAAGGAACACCTGGAGCATCGAACCCGGATCAGGCGGGCTGGTTACGGCCTTAAGCCCCGTGCTACGTGACCGCGAAGGCATCTGGATCGGCTGGATCGGCACCAATGCGGAGGATCTTCCACGCGAAAGGGTGCTCAAGGAACTTATCAGCAAAGGGACTCGTGAGTCCGGTTTCTCGCTGCGCGCCGTGCCTTTGACGCGCGAAGAGATCGATAACTATTACTTCGGCTTCTCCAACGAAATCCTGTGGCCGCTCTTTCATGACTTGATCTCTTTATGTCAGTTTGAACCCCGCTACTGGCAGTACTACGAACATGTCAATACCAAATTCGCCAATACCGTGGCTGAGAATACGACCGAGAACGATTATGTATGGGTGCATGACTATCAACTGATCCTTGTAAGCCGGGAGCTTAGGCGCCTTGGTCATCAGCGCCGTACCGGCTTCTTCCTGCATATACCTTTTCCGCCCCTGGACAATTTTCTCAAGATTCCCTGGCGTTTCGAGATCCTGCACGCCCTTTTGTCTTATGACCTGATCGGTTTTCAAACCATCCGCGACAAGCGCAACTTTATCGGTTGCGTACGGGCCTTGCTGGATTATCAGATAACCGGCAAAGGCCAGATCAACGCCATCCAGGTCGGTGATCGCCAGGTGCGTGTCGGCGCCTTTCCCATCAGTATCGACTATACGGAATTTGCCGATCTAGCAAAGACACAGGAGGTTGCCGATACCGCCTGGATCATTCACTCAAATCTGCCGCAGCGCCAGTTGATTCTGGGAGTAGACCGTCTGGACTACACCAAGGGCATTCCCCATCGCTTACGCGCCTTTGCCCATGTGTTGGAGCGTTTTCCAGAGATGCGCCGCCAGGTGACTTTGGTGCAGGTGGTAGTCCCCAGTCGCCAGACGGTTACGGAATACGATAAGCTGAAACAGGAGATTGAACGCATCGTGGGCGAGATCAATGGAAAATATACCGAGGTGGGCTGGATACCCATCCATTATATCTTTCGGTCTCTATCCCGCATTGAGCTGGTGGCGTACTATAAGACCTGTGAGATAGCCCTGATCACGCCGCTCAAAGACGGCATGAACCTGATCGCCAAGGAGTACTGCGCCAGTAATATCGAAGAAAAAGGGGTCTTGATCCTGAGTGAATTCGCCGGCGCCGCCTCGCAGCTCTACCAGCATGCCATCATGGTCAATCCCTTCGATGTCCAGGGCATTGCCGAGGCGATTCATAACGCCTTTCATATGGATCAGGAAGAGCGTCAGGCGCGCATGCGCAAGCTCAGGCGCACGGTCCAGCACTACGATATCTTCCTCTGGGTCGATACCTTCCTGCGCACTGCCATTGCCAAACGGTTGGAAGATTTCCCGCATATGGAGCTGTTCGTACCAACATCTTGAAGACTCGTATCAGGCCGCACTAGTTACCCCGTCATAGGAAATGGGAAAAGGCATACCTTTGTATGCCTTTTCCCAAAGGGTTTACATGGGTTATACTATTTAAGCCGTTGCTTTGTGGTGCTCACGATGCTTGAAAAGTACGGACAATACCAGGCCGATGATGAGCAGCACCGCCGCAATGTAGAGTGATTGAGCCTTGAACTGGGCAAAGACAAACGGTCCCAAAACACCAGCGGCGGCCCAGGCCGTGAGCATGAAGCCGTAGACCTTGCCGATATAACCGGGGCCGAAATTGTCGGCCGCAAAGGCCGGCATGGTTGCGAAGCCTCCGCCGTAGCAGGCCAGTAGATAACAGGCCGCGATCATAAAGACATAGTAGTTACTCAAAATACCCATGGCTATCAGGATGTAAATCAAGGCCTGAGTGGCGAACATGGTTCCGAAAACGGCCTTGCGCCCGATGGAGTCGGATACGCGTGCCCATATAAGACGCCCGAGACCGTTGAAAATGGCCGAATAGGATACCACGGCGCCGCCCGCAAGAGCCAAGACCTTGGTCAGTGTCTCGGGATTGCCAAGGATGTTCGGATCGGAGACCAGCGGCCTGTAGTATTCCTGGGCCAGTGGCGACATCTGCGAGATAAGGCCCAGACCGGCGGATACGTTCAGAAACAGCATGCCCCAGAGCATCCACCACTGCGGGGTTTTGACCGCCTCGTCGAAGGTGAAGGAATCGGCAGCCGAGACCGTGGTGGCCGCGGGCGTAAATCCTGCCGGCAGCCAGCCTTGCGGAGGATTCTTGAACATCTGGGCCGCGCCTACCACCAGAACGAGGAAGATCACGCCCCAAATGTAGAAGGTCAAGGCAACGCCGGAGGCGGTCATGCCTCCCTTGAATGCGATGATCATCTCGGGCGCGATTTTGCCCATAAAGAAGGCGCCGAACCCGAAGCCCATGACCGCCAGACCGGTAACCAGTCCGCGCTTGTCGGGGAACCAGCGAATCAGGGTGGCTATGGGGGTTACGTAACAGAAACCATTGCCCAGTCCGCCGATGATACCATAGGCAAGGTAGAGTAAATAAATGCTGCCGATATGGTCGGCAACACCCGAAAGAATCGTAGCCAAGCCGAAGAGAACGCCACCTACGGTGGCGACGAATTTAGGTCCCTTCTTGTCGACGAGTGTGCCGCCGAATGCCGCCGCGCATCCCACCGTAAACATGAAAAGAATAAAAGCCACCTGTGTCTGCGTTTCTCCCCACCCATGCGCACTGATCAGAGGTTTCTTAAAAACCGACCAGGCATACACCGTGCCGAGACACAGCTGCATGATCACGGCCGCCCCCGCGATTAACCAGCGCTTACTCTCAAGATTTTCGTTCCCGCCCATCAGCAACCTCCTAAAAATAGAATCCAACCGTCATACCTGAAAATGAATCACGATTCAATAAAATTTCAGGGTCTTTGAGCTCAAAGATGGAGGTAAGATATCAAGAGCATGTTTGCCCCTGCTTTGACTTACCGGGCAATGACCCGAAGAGACTGCCGTGACCATTCACGGCAGTCTCTTCGGGTTAGATTTTGATGGTAGATGCCATTATGACTTGTCGATCTTAACCGCGCAGACCTTGTATTCCGGGATATTGGCAACCGGGTCCATGGCCGTGATGGTGAGCTTGTTAACCGCCGCCTCGCTGTAATGGAACGGGATGAATACCACGCCCTTATCGCAGCGCTCGGACACATCGGCCTTGACCGTTATCGTGCCCCGGCGCGAGCTGACCGTGAGTTTATCGCCTTGGACGATGCCCAAGGTCCTGGCATCCGCCGAATTGATCTCGGCGAAGACATCGGGGGTTCTTGATACCAGTCCCGCGGAACGCCGGCTCATGGTGGCGGTGTGGTACTGATAGAGGATGCGTCCCGTAGTAAGGATGAAGGGATAATCGGCGTCCGTCTGTTCCGCGGCCGGGATATACTCGGTAACGCTGAAGAGTCCCTTGCCGCGGGTAAAGGCCGCTGAATGCAGGATCGGCGTACCAGGGTGCTCGGTTGTCGGGCACGGCCAATGCAAGCCAACCTTTTCGATACGGTCATAGGTGATGCCCTTGTACGAAGCCGTGGTGGCATTGATCTCCTGCATGATATCGCGCGCGCCAGCATAGCTCCAGCTTGCGCCCATCTTGTTGGCCAGCAGGGTCAGGATCTGCCAGTCGTCCTTGGCTTCGCCCGGGGCGCCAACCGCCTTGCGTATGCGCTGAACCCGGCGCTCGGTGCTGGAGTACGTTCCGTCCTTCTCGGCCCAGGCCGATGAAGGCAGCACGACATCGGCCATCCGCGCGGTCTCGTTCAGGAAGATATCCTGCACAACCAACAGATCGAGCTTGTCAAGCGCATGCTCGACATGCGCCAGATCCGGGTCGGACATCATGGGATTCTCTCCCATGATCATGAGGGCCTTGATTGTGCCTTTATCCACTGCCTCGATGATCTTCGGTATGGTCAGACCCGGCTTCGGGTTTAAGCTCACGCCCCAGGCCTCTTCAAACTTCTTGCGGTGTTCCTCATTGGCCACCTGCAGATAGGCCGTGAAATTTCCCGGCAGACAGCCCATATCGCAGGCGCCCTGCACGTTGTTTTGGCCGCGCAAGGGATTGACGCCCGTACCGGGCCTTCCGATATGCCCGGTCAGCATTGACAAATTGGCCAGCGATTTCACGGCGTCCGTGCCGGTGATGTGCTGGGTGATGCCCATGGCATAGATGATCGCGGACGCACCCGATTGGGCATAAAGCCTGGCGGCCAGGATGAGATCCTCCTTGGGAATCGTGGTGATCGATTCCACATACTCGGGGGTATACTTTTTGACCGCTTCCTTGAGGGCCTCATAATTCTCGGTGCGCTCGGCCACGAACTGCGTATTAAGGAGGTTTTCACTGATAATGATGTTCAGCATGCCGTTGATCCAGGCGATATCCGTGCCCGGCTTATGTCTAAGCCAGACCGTAGCGAACTTGGCCAGGTCGATGCCCCGCGGGTCGACCAGGATCAGCTTGGCGCCTTTCTGGGTAATGGCGCGTTTGACGACCGTAGATATGACCGGATGATTCTCGGTGGTATTGGACCCGGTGATAAGGAAGCAGTTGCTCTCAGCAAGGTCGGCGATGGAGTTGGTCATGGCGCCCGAACCGAAGGCAGTGGCCAGACCGGCCACGGTGGAGCTGTGTCAGAGCCGGGCGCAGTGATCTATGTTGTTGGTGCCGATCACGGCGCGCATGAACTTCTGGAAGAGGTAGTTCTCTTCGTTTGTACAGCGGGCCGAGGAGAATCCGGCGATCGCATCCGGCCCATGTTCCTGTTTGACGGCGCCGAGCTTCTTGGCCACGTAATCAAGGGCCTCGTCCCAGGTGGCCTCCCGGAGTTCTCCGTCGCGCCGGATCAAGGGCTTGGTTAGTCGATCGGCATGGCCGACATAATCGTAGCCAAAACGGCCTTTGATGCACAGGCTGCCGAAATTGGGGGGGGTGGCCCCCGTGCGCGGGGTGCTTACCTTGACGATTTTATCGTCCTTGACGCGCACATCCATCTGGCAGCCTACCCCGCAGTATGAACAGGTAGTGCGCACGCTTTGAAGGTCCTTTCCGCGACCCAGAAAGCGGCCCTGTTTCTCATACAGGGCACCTACCGGACAGACGCGCACGCATTCGCCGCAGAACACGCAGTTCGATTGTTCATAGAGCTCGCCGAACGGCGGCCCGACCGTGGCCTGCGGACCTCGGCCGGCATAGTCGAGCACCTGGTTGACCTGAATCTCGTTGCAGGCCCGTACGCACAGCCCGCACAGCACGCACTTGTTCATATCGCGCACGATCATGGCGTTGCCTTCTTCGCGCGGCTTCAACTTTTCCGGCTCGGGGAACCGCGGGGTTTCCACACCCAGGGAATAGGCCAGATCCTGGAGCACGCAGTCACCGCTCGATTCGCAGGTGATGCAGTTGTGATGGCCCTGGGTCATGAGCAGTTCCACCACCAGCTTGCGGGCCTTCAAAACCCGCTCTGTATCGGTAAAGACCACCATGTTGTTTTCAGCCGGCATGGCGCAGGAGGCCACGAGGTTGCGGGCGCCGGTCACCTCGACCACGCAGACCCGGCAGGCCCCCACGGGTTTAATCTGCTCCTGATGACACAGCACGGGGATATAGATACCGTTCTGCCTGGCTACCTGATAGACGGTCTGTCCGGACTCAAACTCGAACTCCTGTCCGTTAATCGTTAGTTTCACAAATACCTCCCATTGTGTCTGTTTTCGCATAATAATAAGAAAGGGCGACCATTGCTGGTCGCCCTTTCGGTGCTGTTTTTTTCACACGGACTCTCCCCGGTCGAATATCCGGGTGGATAGCCCGTAAGAAAATATGGCTTAGAGTTCGGCATCACACCTCATGCAGCGGCAGGCCTCTTTGTAGGCGGTCTTCTTGTTGTAGCCCAGCTCAACCTCCTTGAAGGTGATTTTCCGCTCGGAGAGTTTGAGCTCCTGCATCTTGGCCTTGGGCGTCTCGGTGACTTCCTCATCGACCTCGAACGGGATCTCGATCGTCTCTTCGGCCGGGGCCACATAGGCCGGTTCATTGTTGGCTGTGCGGATAAAATCGTCGATATCCACCGCCACCTGATGCCCCATCGCAATGGCCTCGACGACCGTGGCAGGTCCCTTGGCCGCATCACCGGCCACGAAGACACCTGTCGCCGTGGTGGCGGTCTTCTGCTTGGGCGCCAGGGCGATGGTGCCGCCTTTGCTGACGGTGATCCCGGATTCCTTGGTGATCCAGTCGGTCTCGGACGACTGGGATATGGCCGGGACGATCGTATCGATCGAGAGCACGAAGTTACTGCCTTCGATGGCCTTGGGACGACGGCGCCCGGATTTGTCGAATTCCGCCAGTTTCATGCGCTGACACTCGACGCCGCAGACCTTGCCGTCCTTGCCGATCACCTTGACCGGCGCCACCAGGTATTCGATTTTGACGCCTTCTTCTTCGGCGGCCACGATCTCGTTTTCCCAGGCAGGCATGTCCTTGCGCTCACGGCGGTAGAGAATAGTCACGTCCTTGGCACCCAGGCGGACGGCCGTACGGGCCGCGTCGATGGCGGAGTTGCCGCCGCCTACCACCGCGACCTTGGTACCGACCTTGATGTCTTTGCCGAGATTGACGGCGCGCAGGAATTCCACCGCGCCATAGACACCCTGCAAATCCTCGCCCGGGATGTCGAGCGTCCAGCTCTTATGCGCCCCGATGGCCAGGAGCACGATGTCGTAATCCTTCTTGATCGTATCGTAGCTGATGTCCTTGCCCACCTTGACGCCGGTCTTGATCTCGACGCCCAGGGCGGCGATATCGGCCACCTCGGCCTCAATGATGTCACGAGGCATCCGGTATTCGGGGATGGCGTAGCGCATCATGCCGCCGGCATAGGGCAGCTCTTCGAAGACCGTGACCTTGTAGCCGCGCAGGGCCAGATCCTGGGCAGCGGTCAAGCCGGCCGGACCGGCGCCGATGACGGCGATCTTCTGCTTGCGGGTGACCTCCACGGCCTTGACCTCGGGCCGCTTGGCATTATCGGAGATATAGCGTTTGAGCCAAGCGATGGCCATGGGCTCATCCAACTGCCCCCGCCGGCACTTGGAGGCGCAGAACTGCGGGCACACCCGTCCGCACACCCCGGGGAAGGGGTTGGTCTTTTTCATGACCTTGAACGCGTCGTTGATGCGGTTGGCGCGGATGAGCGCGATATAGGCCGGTATGTCCATCTCGATCGGACAGGCATGCTGGCAGGGCGATTTGAAGAGCTTCGAGCAAACCGCGGCCGGGCAGCGTTTGTCATAGATGTGGGCTTCATACTCCTCGCGGAAGTAGCGGATGGTGGACAGGACAGGGTTCGGAGCCGTCTGACCCAACCCGCACAGGGCCGAGTCCTTGATAATGTAGGCCAGTTCTTCTAAGAGCTCGATATCTCCGTCCTTGCCTTCGCCGTGGCAGATGCGTTCGAGGATCTCCAGCATGCGCTTGGTGCCTTCACGACAGGGGGTGCACTTGCCGCAGGACTCTTCCTGGCAGAATTCCATGAAGAAACGGGCCGTATCGACCATGCAGGTGTCTTCATCCATGACGATCAGACCGCCCGAACCCATGATGGCGCCCAGCTTGACGATCTCTTCGTAGTCGGTCAATGTGTTCAGGGCCGAGGCCGGTACGCAACCGCCGGAAGGTCCGCCCAGCTGCGCGCTCTTGAAGTTCTTGCCTTTGGGGATGCCGCCGCCGATATCGAAAATGATGTCGCCGATGGGTGTGCCCATGGGAACTTCCACCAGACCGACGTTGTTGACCGCGCCGGTTAAGGCAAAGACCTTGGTGCCCTTGGAACCCTGGGTGCCGATGGAGGCGTACCAGTCGCCGCCCTTCAAAATGATTTGCGGGACATTGGCGAAGGTCTCGACGTTGTTGAGCACCGAAGGTTTGTTCCACAGACCCTGCGAGGCCGGGAACGGTGGACGCGGACGCGGCATGCCGCGGCGGCCTTCGATCGAGGCCATCAGCGCCGTTTCTTCACCGCACACAAAGGCGCCGGCGCCCTGATATACATGGATGTCAAGGCTGTACCCGCTACCCAGGATGTTCTGGCCCAGGAGGCCATATTCCTTGGCCTGGGCAATGGCCAGGTTGAGGCGTTTGATGGCCAGCGGATATTCGGCGCGGCAATAGATGTAGCCCTCGTTGGCGCCGATGGCATAGCCGGCGATGATCATGCCTTCCAGCACGGCATGCGGGTCGGCTTCCAGCACGGAACGGTCCATGAACGCCCCGGGGTCGCCTTCGTCGGCGTTGCACAGGATGTATTTGACGTCGCCCGGACTCTTGCGGGCGAACATCCATTTCATACCGGTGGGGAAACCTCCGCCCCCACGGCCGCGCAGACCCGATTTCTTCATTTCGTCGATGATGGCGTCGGGGTTCATTTCGGTCAGGGCCTTGGCCGCGCCCATGTACCCGTCGCGCGCGATGTATTCATCGATCCTTTCGGCGTCGATCAGACCGCGGTTCTTAAGCGCGATGAGCATCTGCTTGCCGAAGAACGGGATCTCCTGCATATGGGGAATGGGCTTTTCGGTCAACGGCTCGCGGTACATCAGACGCTCGACCGGACGGCCCTTGATGATATGCTCGCTGACGATCTCCTCAACATCGGCGGCCTTGACATATTGATAGAATGTGCCTTCGGGATAGATGACCATGATCGGACCGGCGGCGCAAAAACCGTTGCAGCCCGTCTCCACGATGCTTACCTCGTTCGACAACCCTTTTTTCGCGATTTCCTTGACCACCTCCTGGTGGACGGCTTCACTCGCGGATGCCCGGCAACCCGTGCCGCCGCAGACCAGAATATGTGCACGAAAAACCTTCATCATCTACCTCCCGTCCTGCTCTTTGCCGCGCGCCATAATAAACTCGGGCTGAATCTTGCCTTCCATGATATGCTGCTTGAAGATCTGGCGCATCTTGTTCTTGGTGAGATACTCATACACGATGGGCTCTTTGCCCTGTTCTTCGATGGTGACCAGGGGTTCGCGGCTGCAAATCCCGATGCACCCGGAGGTGGTTACGAGCACGTCGCCCACGTTGTTCTGGCTCATTTCCTCCATGACGGTATCGAGGATCTCCTTGGCGCCCGACGCGATGCCGCAGGTGCCCATATGGACCGTCACCTTGACACGTTTCTGACCAGCGCGGAAGAGATCTTCCCTCTGGACCTTTTCCTTTATCTTTTTCAGATCATCAATGGTTAACTTTGCCATGTGGACTCCCCTCCTATTTATAATGCGACAAAACGCCTTCGAGTTTGGCCGGTTTCATCTGGCCGTGCGTATCTTCATCGATCACCATCACCGGAGCGAGGCCACAGGCGCCTAGGCACCGTACCGTCTCAAGGGAGAAGAGACGGTCGGGCGTGCATCCGCCGGGTTCGATGCCTAAGATTCCCTTCAAAGTCTCAAGGATCCGCTGCCCGCCGCGTACATAACAGGCGGTGCCCAAACAGACCCGGATATTGTGCTTGCCGCGCGGCACCATGGTGAAGAACGAATAGAACGTCACCACGCCGTAGACATTGGCCACCGGGATATTGAGACCCTTGGCGACCCTTTGCTGTACGGCCATGGGCAGATATCCCAGGATCTCCTGAACCTGTTCGAGCACCGGGATCAGGGCGCCTGGTTTTCCCGCGTGGCTTTTGATGATCTCATCGACTTCGGCAAGCTGCGCGCTGGTGAATTCATCGAGACCAGCGACCGGTACTGCATTACTAGCTGACATACCCTCCCCCTTGTCTCTATGGAACTGTTATTTTTTTAACAGGCTATAGCACGCATTGTGCTGAGTATCAAGAGGATTTTGGATGGTTTACGTGTCTTGGGATGTCATGCTACTGACCGCCTTGGACCTCATGCGCGGCACCACCACGGTCGTGATGACCTTAGATTACCATAAGGCGTTTATACATGTGCAGGGTCTTCTGTAAAAGATTCTTGTTTTGCCATATGCGATCGCCCAGCGTGCGGTGCTCCTCAAGGATCTGGGCCAGCATGCGCTTCTCGGTATTGGGATTGACGGTAATGGCGCGCAAAACTACGGTTTTGCGCGGCGCGTAGCGCGTGGACTCGATCCTGGTGCGCGATACGAAGGATGTGTCACGTTCGCGTATCTTTTTGTGCAGCTCCACGTTGAGATCGTTAATGAGGTTGTTGATCATGGTGATCTTTTCGACATGCTGTTTGGGTTCGAGCATGAGATGATCAAGCTCGCCCCTCAGCTCATGGGGCACGAAGCGGTAGTTTATGATGAAGAGCTCGGGTTGATTCATCAGCTCGAACTCGGGATCCTGTTGAATCAAATCCATAAAGGTGTTTTGCAGTTCACGGGCATGATCGAAGATGAGCTCGAAGCCCTGACGCCCGATGATCTTCAAGGCCGCCCAGGGTTTCAGACAAGCAAACGGCCGTGAGCCTTCCAGCGTGAAACGCCCCTGATCGACCGAGCCTTTGCGGATGATGTAATTCGAGGTGTGGTAGAGGTAACGCGAATCTTCCATATCTTTAAAAAGACATATGCCCATGGAATTCGGGGAATACAGCAGTTTGTGCGCATCCAGACTGACCGAGTCGCCTCGGCTGATGCCCTTGAGGAGCGATCGGCCGCCCTCCATGAGCAAGGCTCCTCCACCCCAGGCGGCATCGATATGGTAGTGCGCCCCCAGTTCATGGGCCACTTCCGCCAGGTCCCCGAGATCGTCGACATTCCCGGTTTCGGTCGTGCCGGCCACGCCGACCACGGCCATGAACTTGGTCGGTTTGCCCAGGCGTTTGTCTTCTTTCTTGATCTTCTCGATCGTCTGCCAGAGCTTTTCGATGTCAATCTTGTTGGTATAGGGATGAACGGGCGAGAAGACAACGCCCTTGGCGCCGATTCCCAAGAGGGTGCCGGCCTTGCATATGGAATAATGACCGCGCTTGGAGACCAGCACCACCGCCTGCCGGAATCCAAAGTGCTCCAGCGCGCGGTGCAGGCCTTCATTTCTGACGCCGTCAAAATTGGCGCCGTCGGGTGGAAAGGCCTTGGCCATGGCCAGCGATAAGGCCGTCATATTGGCAATGGTCCCATCCGAGGTGATGTTGCCCAGAGCGATCCGCTGGTTCTGGATATTCTTTTTATAGAATTGCGAGGGATTATGATACACTAGGCGGTGCATCCAGCAGATAAACTCCCGTTCCACGAAAGAGGAGGCCTTGGCGCTCTCGATTTTGACCTGGTTCTGGTTCAAGCTCACGGCTATCATTTCCAGGAGGATCATGAAGTAGGGAATCGCGCTGGTCATGTGACCGATATAATACGGGTTGGCCACCTTGACCGAATGCCTGATGACGCCATTTTTGATCTCGTCCAGGACATCCCGTATAAGCTTGGGTTCCTTGGGCATGTCGATATTGTTGAAGATCCTGGCGAGTTCCTTGAGCGAGACCTCGGAATGGATGCCGCCTTTATCCTGAAAGAAATCGTGGATCATGTCGAGCAGATGTTCGCCGAATTCAACGAAGCGGTCGGAGGAGTTGGGCATGATGAAGAGCTTGCGCATGTACTCAGGGGTAGATTCGATCCTCTTCGCGTGTAAAAGCCCATCTCTTCGCAGTGAATCCATTTTTTTAGCCTTTCCTTTCTCTTCGGCAAATGTCATATATACCATAATGAGGCCTAGTTTATGAAGGGGAAAATATCGTTTATCCCATGAACACCGCGAAACTTTTTATCGTACCGACCCCCATAGGTAATCTTAAGGACATAACCTTGCGGGCGTTGGAGACCTTGGCCATGGTGGATGTTATCGTCTGCGAGGATACCCGCCATACCTTGAAACTCCTCAACCATTACCAGATCAAAAAGACCATGTTCGCCTCCGAGAAATTCAGCGAGGCTAAGAAGGCCGGGCAAATCCTTAAACTGCTGGAGCAGGGTTCTACCGTTGCCCTAGTGAGCGACGCCGGTACACCCCTGATCAGCGATCCGGGCGCGTACATCGTCGCCCGTGCCAGGCAGGCAGGCTACCCAATCGAGGCCCTGCCGGGCGCCTGCGCCTTCGTTACGGCCCTGTCGGCCTCGGGTTTTACCGGCGGCGTGCGTTTCATCGGTTTCTTCCCCCGCCCGGCCAAACAAGCCGAGCTGGAACGTATGCGCATGCTGATCAGTCCAGACATCACCGTCTTTTACGAGTCGCCGCGGCGAATCCGCAAAACCCTTGAGCGCATATTGCCCGGTCTTGAAGACCGTGAGGCCTGTATCGCCCGTGAGATCAGCAAAGTCCATGAGGAGTATCGATGCGGAAAGCTGGCTGAAATCGTTGAGCAGCTGCCCTCAGAGACCTTTAAAGGAGAGTTCACGGTAGTGATCCAAGGGCTAGGCGTACCACCGGAGCCGGCTCAGGACAGCCGGGAGGTCATCCAAAGGGCCAGGTCCCTGCTCAAGCAAGGCTATTCGCGCCGTGATATCATGAAGTTGCTCGGCACCGAAACGGGCATGAAGCGCAACACCCTTTATCGCTTGTTAATCAATTGCGTCTAAAGTATCCGCGAATCCTGCCGATAGATTGAAAAGTGTATTACTACGGAGGCTAGCTGGTATGAAGATCAATCCGGAAGTGGGAACCCTCATTAATGTTTTGAAACAGGGCGAGAAGCCCGAGAAGAAAACCGTCGAAGCCAATCTACAGAAGCAGAAGATCGCGGATTCGATTTCACTTGAGAACCGGCAGGCATCCAACAACGAAGTGCAGAATGTTGAGGACGCCAAGGAGATCTTGACGCAGGTGGTCGGCAACATGCCCAGCCAGGCCTCCGGCCTGTACACGCTCAATCTTCAGCGGGTGATAAACCTGATTCAATAGGCTTTGATGCGAGCATACCTCGCCTACGCATAATACCATTTCCCGCTATACCCCTGTTCACGTGAGAATCGATATCAGACAGGATAAGGCTTAAGGCCTATTCGGTGTCCCGGCGCCGATCTTCATAATGCGTTTCAAATCCGGCACAAGCTCCGGGGTCAGTATTCTTTCCATGTTGGGTGTTTTCCTGACCGAGCTATAATAATCATCACCGATATACGTTCCCTGAAGCTCCTGCGTAAAATTTTTCGAGGCTATATCGGCCAGGCTCAAGAAAGTGATCTCATGGATGATATCGGGCGAGATCTTGCCGATCTCACGATAAGGCCAGAACATGGGCCAGTGATGCTGTTCTATGCACAAGCACATCCTTTCGGGCATACGCCAGTTGCGCGCCAGCGCCGCGCCGAAGGTGGCATGGTCGATGCCGTAATTCTCCACCTCCCATTGCAAACGCGCCCTTGGGTCGGAAGGCGGTGGCGCGCCGTCCTTAAGGGGTATTTTCTGAGACAGGACATCCTTGGCGATATCATGCAGCATCCCGAGGGTAATGAGCGTGCCCAAGGGGACCTTGACTCGGGAGGTATTGACCAGATAGGCGGCGATATGTGCGGTGAGATTGGCATGCAGCCATTGTTCCTTGGACGGCCGTATGCCGGTCTTTTTGACGCGTTCCTCCATGACGATGCGATGAATTTCATTGTAGCCAAGAATGACAATGGCCGTAAAGATGTTGTCGCATTTCTGATTAAGCCCGTAGAAAGGCGAGTTCACCGTGCGCAGGATATGTGAAGTCAACCCCTGATCGGTGGCGATAAGCTTACCCATGTCCTGCGGCGTGATCCCGTCCGGATCGTTCATCTGAGAGGTAAGTTCTTTAACCAGGGGCGAGATCTCTTCGGTTTCCGAAATCACCTTCTGGAGCTCCGGGCCGTATTCCTGGGGGCGTTCCTTGGATGGTTTCCATGGCAGCTCATACACCTTCAGGTAATCCAGGCTCTCTTCGGATATCGGAGGAACATACATCCCTGTTTTATGGGTAGGAGCACTCATCATATCGACTCTGGGCGCTTGCATGCTATGCGTTTTGCCGGAGTGCTGGTATGCCAGCAGCATAATCACCGCCAGGGCCGATAGGCATATTACCGTAAAAACGATGAAGACGACAATACTCGATCCCATAATGGTAATCTATCGGTAACGAGAACTTCAATCTTTAAGTGATCGTTTTACATCAGATACCTTATTCCGCACGTTCGATCAATCCAATTGGCGTCGAGCATGAACAGTTTCGTAAAAGGCGTAGATCGTATGCGCCAGCGCGGCCGTTTTCACTATGAGCGCGCGTTTCCTTGGAGGAGAGGCGTGACCGTCGCTGGCGCCTCCATGCCGGCCTCGATTCTTGAAGATGATGTTACGGGCTGGCCGCGCTACCCTTTGGTGATGTGCAGGGACGGCCCTGACCCGTCCTTGTTCTGGCCCGGATAGATGGTAACATGGGGGAACGGGATTTCGATACCAAGCTCATCAAAACGTTTTTTCAGCCTGCGATTGAATTCGCGCGCCACGCGCCATTGCTGTATCGGTTTGGTTGTTGTACGGGCCTTGATGATCACGGCCGAATCCGCGAAACGATCTAGCCCTAGGATTTCGAGAGGCGCCAGAATATCTTCCTTGAAGGCTTCATCTTCCCGGAGTTCGACATCGATCTGTGCTAACACCTGCATGACCGTGTCGACATCCTCGCGATAGGCCACGCCGATATCAAAGACGTAGCGGGAATATTCCTTGGTCATGTTGGTGACGAAATCGATCTTACCGTTGCGTACGAAGTGAACATTCCCGGCCAGGTCACGCAGCACGGTCAGGCGCAGGTTGACCTTTTCGACCAGGCCACTTTTTCCCGCGATCTCGACCACGTCCCCTACCCTGACCTGATCTTCCAGCAGGATGAAGAACCCGCTGATGACATCCTGGACCAACTGCTGTGAGCCGAATCCGACAGCCAAACCCACGACCCCTGCCGCCGCCAGGATGGGACCGATCTTAACGCCGAACTCCCCCAGGATCATGATGGAGAATACCACGATGATAGTGACATCCAGGATATAGCGGATAACTGAGATCAGGGTATCGGCGCGTTTCTGCATCTCGTCGTCGAGACGTCCACGGCCCGTGAACTTGAAAATTCGGGACGAGAACCATCTGGCGAACTTGAGCGCGACAAAGGTCATGCCCAGCAGGAAGACCACTCTGAGTCCACTGGTTGTCAACCAATCCAATGTCTTTGCCAACCATACGTGCAGATTGAAGTCCATGGTCTCTCCTTTTTTACGGCGCCTTAAGGCGATTTGAACACTACGTGTTGATGAGCCTTTCACGTAGAGGCTTTTTTAGCCTACTACATCGCATACCCCGATGCAACCTGCCATCCGATTGATTGGGCCATCATTACGAGCCTCGCAGCGATAATGCGATTGACAAATGGGGCCGCATGTCCGAAATTAATTCCGAAGCTGAGCACGGAAGATGTTTACGATGGATTGCGGCCGCTGAATCATGACGTTCAGCAGCCAATGCCAAGGAGGATTTTGATGATCAATGACATCTATGTCCAGATGACCGAAAAAATTTTCATGAACGGTTCTGAGCTGATCCCCAAGCTGTTCAGCATGATCGCCGAGAAGGGCGAGGCTGAGCTCCTGCTGGCCATGCCGGGCACCCCGGCGCAACTGGCCGAACGACTCGGCCTTGAGCGCGAAACGGTGGAACGTATGTGCGCGATACTCTACCATAAAGGCCTGGTCTTCAAATCGTTCAAGGGCGATGCCGTCAGTTACAAGATGTGCCGCGACCTGGTGCAATTTCACGATGCCACCATTCTGTGGCCCGAAGCCCCCAAGGCCTACCACGATCTTTGGCAGCGTTTCATGGAGGAGGAGTGGCCGCGATTCGCCCAATTGTTCGCTACACTGCTGCCACGGCCGTTCACGCGCGTCATTCCGGTGGAAACAGCCGTGGATACCGAAAAAGAGACGATTCTGGATATCGACAGCGCCAGCGCCATGGTGAAAAAGGCCGCGGTCGTGGCCGTTACCAAATGCACGTGCCGGTTGATCGCCGGGAAGTGCAACCATACCCTGGAGGCCTGTCTCCAGATCGACAACGCCGCACGCTACACCATCGACCGTGGTTCCGGACGCGAGGTTAGTAAGGATGAGGCCCTGGCGATCCTGAAAAAAAGCGAGCAGGAAGGCTTGGTGCACGTTACGATCAACAAGGCCCATGCCGGCCATTTCATCTGCAATTGCTGCGCATGCTGCTGCCAGTCCCTGCCGGTCATGATCTCTTCCGGCGCCAAGATCAACGACCCCAGCCGTTTCAAGGCCGTGATCGATCCCGGGCTCTGCACGGCCTGCGGAGCCTGCCAGGACCGCTGCGCCTTCAAGGCCGTGGTGGAAAAAAACGACTGCTACCAGATACTCGATGAGCAGTGTATGGGCTGCGGGGTCTGCCACGCGGCCTGTCCGGTCGAGGCCATCCGCCTGGTCGAGATTCGTCCGGCGGCATTTATCCCCGAGTAATCAGCGCGATGAAGCCCCGCCCCGCGTGGCCCATAGTGAAGCTGCTACGCCGAGGCTGAGCGCCACGGCGATCACCCCCAACGAGGACATGGCTGATATATGGATGTTGAAGTAGGTGATCAGCATCTTCACGCCCACAAAGGCCAGTATGAACACAAGACTGTACTTCAGGAGATGAAAACGGTTCAGCATGGCCTGCAAGGCAAAGTAAAGCGACCGCAACCCCATGATCGCAAAGATGTTGGAGGTGAAGACGATAAAGGGGTCGATGGTAATCGCGAAGATGGCCGGGATCGAGTCCATGGCGAACAAGACATCGGTATTTTCGACGAAAACGAGGGCCAGGAACAGTGGCGTGGCGGCCCTGCGGCCATTCGGCAGGCGGGTGAAAAAGTTGTGTCCATCGAAGGCATGCGTTACCGAGAAGAATCGTTTGGTGGTCTTGATGACCCAGCTGTGCTCGGGGTCCACCTTTTCGCCGGTGCTGAAGAGCATCTTGAGCGCGGTAAAAATGAGGAAGGCCCCGAATAGATACATTATCCAGGTAAAACGGGCCACCAGGGCGGCGCCAGCGATGATCATCGCGCCGCGCATCGCGATGGCTCCCAGAATACCCCAGAATAAAACGCGATGCTGAAAACGCGGCGGCACATGGAAAAAACTGAAGATCAGGGCGATTACAAAGATATTGTCCATGGAAAGGGTGTATTCGATTAGGTAACCGGTGAGATACTGCACGGCGGCTTCTCTACCCGTATCGATCACGGCGCCGTTTCCGGACAGACCGATACCCAACCAGTGCTGATCGTAGGCGCCATAAATGAAGCCTGCGAAGACTAAGGCTACCAGCACCCATACGAAAGTCCACCCCAAAGCCTCCCTGGCGCTGGGTTCAGTATCCTGCTTGTGGAAAACGCCAAGGTCTAAAGCCAGCAGGCCGCTGATTATGGTAAGGAAACCAATCCAGAATAGTATGATCATGTCCTCTCACCCACCATGGCATGGTGATTCATTGCACAGCTTCGTAAGCGCATATCTCATCACCGATAGAGGATAGCAAGCACGGATCCTTATTCCAGATCGCCTGGTTTGCGCCGCTTCAAAATCCCCAAGGTGTTGATGCGCGGCTGTTCGATGAATAATCCCGAACCGGCCGCCTTCTGGTAGATAAGATAGGGGGCCTGGCCGCCGTCCCTGGGATCGGGAAAGATGTCATGGATGGCCAGTATTCCGCCCGGAGCGATATGCGAGGACCAGGCGCTGTAATCAATGAAGACCGACTCAAAGGCATGCGACCCGTCGATGAACACCAGGCCCAAGGGTGTAGACCAGGAACGGGCCACCACGGCCGAGGTTGAAACGATCGGCACGACCGTATCCTCGAGTTCGGCTCTTTCAAGAGTTGCGCGGAAAAGCCGTAAGGTATCGATGCGGCCGGAAACCGTATCAAGGAGCTCGGGATCATAGTATTCCTGTCCGGGTTGCTGCTCCTCCGAACCGCGGTGGTGATCGATGGAGAAGAGGATCTGTCCGCGCTCTTTACACCCGAGGCCCAGGTATACGGTGGATTTGCCGCAGTATGAACCGATCTCCAGACAAGGCCCGAGCGGGCTCGCTTCGCGGGCAAGCTCGTACAGCCGCCTTCCTTCATCTTCTGCCAGAAAACCTTTAATCTCCAAGGCGGCTATATCCCTCAGACTCTGCATGCACTTTTCTCCTGGGGCCATTGCTAATGAAAGACCTTGCAACAGTCAAGCAAAAAGGCTTGTGCATGGTAATGACCTATCATAATCGTTAAGCAATGACTCTCATTTGCCGAAAGATTGGATGTGCCCGGTGACTATATCCTTGATGAATATACCATCGAATTAAGCGTTGAGCCCGACGCGATGTTGGCCAATATCCGACTGGTGCCTTCTGTTGATACGCTTGCTTTGGATGCCATTCGTCTCGCGGCGGACAAAATCGATTTTTTTCTTGAAAACTCCGGTATCACCTACGGCGTCGATGACGCCGTCATCGCGGGGATCGTAAGTCAGCGTGTTTTCAATGAATGGGTCACCGTGGCGCACGGCAAGGAACCCGTTCCGGGCATCGACGGAACCATCACTTTGCTTTTCCCCGTTGATGACTCCGAGCGTCGCATCAAGGAAGATAAAGATGGCACGATCGATCTCCGCGAGCTCAACCTAATCCAGAATGTCAAGAAAGACGATCGTCTCTGTGATCTCCAGCCCGCGCTGCGCGGCACCCCCGGGATCAACGTGTACGGCAAAGCCGTCCTGACCAAGGACGGCAAGACTCCCCGTATCCCCAAAGGGGAAAACGTCGTGCTATCCGAGGACGGCAGCAAACTTCTAGCCGCCATTGACGGCATGGTGACATGGGACGGCATCAATGTGCATGTTCAGCCACTCTATGTCGTGGATGTCCTGGATGCCAGCGTCGGGAACATCCATTTCAACGGCACGGTTCTCGTCAACGGTGAAGTGGGCGATGGTTATGAAATCCATGCCGGCCACGATATCATCATCGCCATGAGCGTCGGTCCGGTGATTCTCGAGGCCAAGGGCAACATCAGAATCAACGGCGGCATCCTGGGCAGCCAAAAGGGGCTCATCACGGCCGGCGGCGATGTAGAGCTGAAGTTCATCCAGGATGCCCAGGTGAGCGCCGGGGGCACCATCATCGTGGAGGAGTATATCCGAGGCGGCCAGGTAAACGCCACCGGGCCGCTGATCGTGAAGAACCCCCATGGCGGCATCTCCTCCTCGACGGTATCATCCGAGACCTGGATCTACGCCCATTCCATCGGCAGCCAGCAAGCCCCCGTACCGGTATGGCTGATCGTCGGCCATGACCCCGGATTGTCAAAGAAGAAGGATGGTTACGTCGAGGACATCTATACCTCGGTCAAGGATTTCTTGAAGCTCTACTCCTCATTGGTCAAGCTCAGACGGTTGAAACAGAAATACGATCTTTCTAAGGACCACGAGGCGCTCTATGCCAAAATTCTCTCGGCCATGAACCGGCTGAAAACGCACATGGTCGCCACGGATGACGAGATCGTGAAGATTACGGAAAAAGTCAAGCAGGTCTACGGCGGATTCATCTATGTCGAAGGCACGGTCCATGAAGGAACCACCATCCAGATCGGCAATGCCAGCCTGCATATCGACACCCCCAGGACGGCCACCCAGTTCAGTCTTATAGACGGCCAGCTTAAGGAAGCGCCCTATACCGTCAAACCCGAAATCAAGACAGTATTGTCCAAGGACCGCCATGGTACGCTATAATACGCAAAGCCTACAAGAGGCCCTTGATCAGGGACTGCCGATCGACGGAGCGGACCTGCGCGGCCTCGATCTGTCAGGGGTAAACCTCTCCCTGACGAATTTAAGCACCGCTGATTTAAGCGAGTCCAATTTGACCGATACGGCCTTGCGGGGAACGAATCTTTCGCGCGCCAAGCTTGATGGAGCCTTTTTCAGCAATACCGATCTGAGCGGGTCCAATCTATCCTGGGTAACGCTCAAGGATGCCGATTTGACCTCCTCCAAAATCTATGTCCTAACCGCCCTGTATTCCCAATTTTGCGGTGTCAGGATCAGCGACCAGGACCTCAAAGGCTCCAACCTGTCCGAATCCATGCTGATCTACTGCACCTTGAAAAGCATCGATTTTTCACACACCACATTGAAATCCATGAAGTTCTTCTTCTGCTTCTTTGAGGATTGCATCTTTGATCAGAGCGATATCACCGCCACAAGCTTCATGCTCTCGCGCATGAACCGCTGCACGTTCAACCAATGCGACCTCTCGTATGCCTCATTCGTGGGCATGTGCGGTAATACCATCGAGGTCAGGGATTCCAGACTGACTGGCGTGGATATGACCCTGGCGCGCATCCAAAACATGGATGTCAGCGGCAGCCGCTATCCCGGCCTGATCATAGAAGCCGCCAAGATCGTTGGTCTCAAGAAATAGCCCACCTTTCTTCAAGTAATTACCATGTAATATTCAGGGTTCCCTTTTTTGGCGGCTTATAAACAGGCACTGCTAAACCATTTCCTTTAAAATTCCGAAGAGAAAGGTGTGGATGAGAAGCCTTATACGATCGAGACCGCCGTATCCGAGGACGGATTGACGGCCCAGTTGCAGATCATCCCACTCGTGGACGAGGATTTCGAAGTCGCGGTGGATGACCTGCGCTCAGCCTTGAACGAGGCGGGCATCACGCATGGCGTCAAGGACGATGTCCTTATAGAGATCGCCAGGACCAAGCACCTAAATACCTGGGCTCTCGTGGCCGAAGGCACCGCTCCGATAGCGGGCCGAGACGGTGAGGTGCGCTTTCATTTCTCCAAAGAGAAGCCCAGCGTGCACCTGAAGGAAGACGCCGCCGGGCGCGTCAATTTGTGGGACCTGAATATCATTCAGAACGTGAACCAGGGTGACTTGCTCTGCGAGCTTATCCCCGCCTTGACAGGCACCTACGGCACATCGGTGAAAGGCGAGCCCATACCTGCCACCGACGGCAATGCCGTAACGATGCCCAAAGGCACCAATGTTGAGATCTCCGAAGACGGTACACGCATGAACGCTACCGTATGCGGCATGGTCACCTTTGATGGTGAAAAAGTCATCGTCGAGCATACGTATACGGTCGATCTGGTCGACGCCTCGACCGGGAATATCCGTTTCATCGGTTCGGTGGTCGTCAACGGCGAGGTCGGCGACGGTTTTGAGGTGCATGCCGGCGAGGACCTTACCATCGCCATGAGCGTCGGCCATGTAACGCTCTCGGCCGGACGGGACGTCAAGATCGCGGGCGGGGTGCTCAAGGGTTCCATCACCGCCGGGCGTGATATCGCGCTCAAGTTCATCCAGGACGCGACCGTGAGCGCCCAGGGCAGCATCGTGGTGGAAGATTATATCCAGAACAGCGAGGTTATCGCCGAAGGACCGATTCTGGTCAAGAATCCATCGGGATGGATCATGGGCGGCGCCGTATCCTCCGAGCAATGGATCTATTCCCAGATGATCGGCAAGCAAGATGCCTCGGCCAATACCGAGATCATTATCGGTTCGCATCCCAATCTGTCACACGTGCGTACGGGTCTGGTGGAAGAGATCTTTCGCCGCATCGATGATTTCCAGCAGTTCCGGTCTTCGCTCTTGAAGATGCGGGCCATCAAGGCCCAGGGACAACTGAGCCCCAAGCAGGCGCAGCTGTATGATAAGATCCTGCAGGCCATCAATTACGTGCGCACCGAGATCCTCGCCAAACAACAGACCGTGGACGAAATCACCGCGCGCATTCAACGGACCTATTCCGGCGAGATCTATGCCCCGGGGGCGGCCTACGGCGGCACCGCCATACAGATCGGCGGCCGGAGAAAGCTGATCGAGGTACAGTCCTCGGTCATCAAGTTCTCCCTGGCCGAAGGCCAGATCAAGGAGGATGCCTTCAGCATGCGCAAAGAGATCGAGGACCTTCTGGGTAAATAATATGTATACCATGACCGCCCAGAAATTATTGAATTATGTTTCCGAAGGCCGGGCCGTGGAAAGCGAGAATCTCCGTGGGCTCGACCTCTCCAACCTTGACCTCGGCGCCGCCAACCTCAGGGGTTCGGATCTCTCTCAGGCCAATCTCACCGGCACCAATCTGCAGGAGGCGCATCTCGAACGTATAACCCTCGATGGGGCCATCCTCAAAGAAACCGATCTCAGAGGCGCTAATCTTTCCTATGTGCAGGTATCCGACATGGATTTGTCCACCTGCAACCTGGAGCGCCTTACCGCTCTGGATTCCAAGTTCATCCGGGTTATCCTGAAAAATCAGAGTCTCAAATCCGTAAATCTGACCGGCAGCGCGTTCATCAACGCCCCCCTGGTGGGTCTCGATGTTCAGCAGGCGCATCTGACGAATCTGCGTCTGCTGTTCTGTCTGATCGATTCATGCACGTTTCAAGAATGCCGTTTGTCTGGCTCGGATTTTGGTCTCTCACGCATCCTCAATACCACGTTTAAACGTGTGGACCTTACCAAGGCTTCCTTCATGGGCGCCACCTTCCGCGACATAAAGTTCCTCGAATCGCTGCTCAAAGAGATCGATTGCACCTTGGTCGACGCCGAAGGCATGGATATCACCGGTTCCCAGTACCCGGGACTTTGCTCGGAAAGCTTCAAGGTAAAAGGTCTTAAAAAATAGCGGCGGGCTTAAGCGTTACCCATTCTTCGTGCCGGGATCGACGGTTCCCATGTCTTCCAACTCATCTTCGGTTGAGAAAACCATGATCATAAGATTATAAAAACACAGTGACAGATAGAAAAAAGCAAAGGACCCCAGTATCCAGCCCAGCAATGGAATTCTGGTAATCGCCGCGAGGACGAGGCTAAGGCCTACGATGATCGCATAGACGAGCATATACTCATCCATCTTTGCGCGTGCCATGGCATAGATCTCCTGGAAGGCAAAAGCCGGCGCGATGCTGTAACCTTCCTGCACAAATCTGAGCAGGGCGATGGGGAGTAGGAACATCACGGCCAGAAAGATGATGAAGGCCAGAATGCCGCCCAGCATGCCCCCCATAAACATGCTCAAAGCCCCGAAGATGATGACCCCGATCATGTAGACCAGCATGATGACGAAGGCCTTCAGTCCGATGACGAAAAGTCCACCCCAGTCCCGCCATTCGGGCAGCTCGACATCTTTCCCGTTCCACAGACCGGCAAAATAGGTCAGACCGTAGCCGATGGCGATGAAATTGACGATCGGCACGATATTCACCAAACCGCCGATGACAACCTTGTTGACCCAAGTTTGATCGGTCATGGGGGCCTGGAAAGCTTTCACGACGTCTACTTCCATACATACCTCCTCACCTAAAGATGAGTTATACCATGAAATACATAATAAGACCCGTCGCTAAAAATAGCAAGGCTCGGCTATGCGATGATACGGTTCAATTTGCCGCTCACGAAGCCTTCCAGGTCGAGACAGACAAAGGCAAAACCAAATTCGCGCAATGCGCTCACGATCTTGTCCTTAGAACGCATGACGCCTTCCTGGTCGGCGGCGTCGATCATGGCCAGGTCATAGGGCAGACAGCGCACGCGCAAAGGTCCTTGGCATACGTTCTTCAAGAAGGTCTCGGCCTTCTCGATACGCTCCAGCAGATCCTGGTTCATGTTGACGCCATAGGCGATGCGTGAACACAAACAGGCCTCCGAATGCTTATCCGAGAGTGTGAGCTTCAGATCGCGCGCCAGCTGCCGGACAGCCTGCTTGCTCAACTTGAGCTCCACAAAGGGATGCCAGATATTATCCTCATCCGCGGCCTTTTTCCCGGGACGGTAATCCTTGAGGTCGTCGTGGTTTATACCGTCAGCCAGCGTCTCAATGGCAAACTCGTTCGCCACCTCGCGCGCCGCCCGGTTCCGCAGCTTGCGACAGATATAACAGCGGTTGGGCTGGTTGGTGGCAAACTCGCGGTCATCCAGCTCGTTCATGGGTATGATCTCGTGCGCCACCCCGATCTCGCGGGCGATCTTCATGGCATCTTCAATCTCGTTGAAAGCGACGATGGGCGACTCGATGGTGATGGCCAGGGACTTTTCGCCCAAGGCCTCGTGGGCCAGCTTGGCGAGCACGGCACTGTCGAGGCCGCCGGAAAGCATTACCGCAAGCTTTTCTTTCTGCGCAATGGCTTCTATGATAGTGTCGATCATATATCCTTCCTGATGGCGCGCAGGATTCTTACCGCCCCTGCCGCCGCTCCGATGATATTGCCGATGTTGACGACCAGCACGCCCGGGGCGCAGGTCTGGAGCATGGAAATCATGGCGCCGATGCCTTTGCCTCCGATGCCGTATCCGACCTCGGTCGGGACCGCGATGACCGGCTTATCCGTAATCGAGGCGATCACCGTCGGCAGTGCCCCTTCCATACCCGCCAGCACGATAATTACCTGGGCCTGACTCATCTCTTTGAGACTCACATAGGGCCTGTGGATACCGGCCACCCCGGCGTCATAGGCCGTCAGGACCTTGGCACCCATAAACTCCAGCACCAGGGCGCATTCGCGGGCGTAGGGGATATCGGAGGTGCCGGCGGTAATGATGCCTACGCAACCCAGAGGGTCGGCGGCCTCTCCGATGGTCATGCACCGCCCGGCGATACGTATGGGTTTCTCCGAGAAGTTCGCTTGCAGGGCCTCAACCTGTTCAGGCAACATATTCGAAATGCAGGCCTGGCCGTTGGCCTCAAGGATCTGCCGGGTGACCTGGATGACCTGCTCCACACTCTTGCTCTCGGCCAAGACCACCTCGGGGAAACCGAGGCGTTCCCCCCGGTGCAGATCGAGCAGAAACTCCTCGCCGTGAGCGTAAAACACCTTGAGAAGCCTCTGCCGTGCCTCCTCGTCATCAATGGTGCCGGCGGCATAGGCATCCAGGATATCTTTCATTTCAACTCCTGATCGGGAGGCGGCGGCAGATCGTCATCCTGCCCGCTTGTCAGATCGGCCTCGATCTCCCGTCGCACGCGCGCTACGGGTATATTACGCTCAATGGCGATGCGCTTCAGATCGCGGTACTCGGCCTTACGACGCATCCGCCCTTGTGTGTCGATCACCTCTTTGATACCCACCTCTCCATAACGGGTCGTCACCGTCTTTTCCGTGCGCGCGAGCACGGCACGCCGCACCGGATAATAACGCAGCCCGATGCTGGTGGTGTGCAGCAGCACGGTCTTGATGACGTGCTCAAGCTTCTCGTTGCTCACCAGTACCGTTAACCCGGTTCCCGGGCGGCCCTTTTTCATGATACGGGGGGTCAGATTGGCATCCAGGGCCCCTGACTCCATGATGCGTGCCAGCGCCGCTTCCCATTCTTCCGGCACCATATCGTCCACATCGGTCTGAACGACAAAGACCTCATCGGCAGGTATGGGTGTCTCACATAAGATGCTGCGAAAGAGGTTCGGCCAGTCCTTGAATTCCTTGTCTCCGCAACCGTATCCCACTGACTTGACAAGAACTTCGGGGATGGGCGCATGCTTCGCCAAGGTCTTTATCACGGCGGCGCCGGTCGGTGTCACGAGTTCGCCCTGGACCTCCGTAAACCTTACCGGCAATCCCTCAAGGATCTGCATGGTGGCGGGCGCCGGCAGGGGGATCGTGCCGTGCATGGACGTGGTAAGGCCCGCACCGAGCGGGATGGTGGTCATATACACGCTCTGCGGATTAAACCAGGCCAACGCGGCGCTGATGCCCACAATATCGAGGATGGAGTCCAAGGCCCCGATCTCATGAAAATGGATGTCATCGATCGCTTCGCCATGCACGACGGCTTCCGCCTTGGCCAGGACCTCGAAGATTTCCAGGGACCAGGCCTTGATAGATGGGTCGAGGTCTGATTCGGTGATCAAGGCCCGGATGTCACGATAGGTACGGGTGGTTTTGGATGGCTTGATCTTGAAACCGAGGTCAACGGCCTGGATGCCGTGCACGCTCTTATCATTAAGCCGCATTTTAAAAGGCCCGGCTTGGACCGCTTGGAGCGCTGATAAGATGAACTCTTGCGGGCAGCCGAGCTGGATGAGGCTGCCCAGTATCATGTCGCCGCTGGCCCCGCCTACGGGATCGAGGATCAGGATCTTCACCGGCGTGTCTCCATGAGATTGTAAGTTATTCCTCCGAGCGCGAGGCATGCATGAGTCTGACCCGGTCAAGGACGCCGTTGACGAAGGACGGGCATTTGGGGGAACCGAAGCGTTTGGCCAGCTCCACGCCTTCGTTGATGGCCACCTTGAAGGGAATGTCGCTGCGACAGGTGAGCTCATAGGCCGAAATGCGCAGGATATTGCGGTCGGTGGTGCTCATGCGGCTGACTCTCCAGTTCTCGGCCGCCTGATCGATCAGGCGGTCAATGTGCGGCAGGTTCGTAAAAACCCCGTTGATCAGGTCGCGGGCATAAGGCTTGACGTTTTCGTCGTCGACAAAGTGTGCCAGAAAGGCTTCGACGACCTTGTCCGAGTGGTCGCTGGTGATGTCGACCTGATACAGATATTGGAGCGCCACATCACGCGCCCGTGATCGGATTTTCATCGTCCGATTTCAGACCTGGGCATAAAGGTCCATCATCTCCAGGAGGCTCATGGCGGCGTCGAAGCCCTTGTTGCCCGCCTTGGTGCCTGCCCGTTCGATGGCCTGTTCGATTGAGTCGGTGGTCAAGACACCGAAAATAACCGGCACCTCGGCCTCCAGGGCGGCATGCGCCACGCCTTTGGTGACTTCGGAGGCGATATAATCGAAATGCGGTGTTCCGCCCCGGATCACGGCGCCCAAGCTGATCACGCCGTTGAACTTGCCGCTTAACGCAACTTTTTTGGCCACCGGCGGGATCTCGAACGAACCCGGCACGCGATAGACGGTGACGTCTTCAGGGTTGACTCCATGCCGTTGGAGGGCATCTATGGCCCCTTCAATGAGCCGGGCGGTAATGAATTCGTTGAATCGGCTCGCCACGATCGCAACCCGTTTTCCAACCCCTAGGAGCTTGCCTTCGATCAACCGTGCCATCTATACCACCTCCAGGATATGCCCCATTTTTTCTTTCTTGGCCTTCAGGTAATGCATGTTCACGTCCGAGGGTTCGATCTCGATCGGAACCCGGTCGACGACTTCGAGCTGATAGCCTTCCAGGCCGATCATCTTCTTCGGGTTGTTGGTCATGAGCCGCATCTTGCGCACCCCCAGGTGTACCAGGATCTGCGCTCCGATGCCGTAATCCCTGAGGTCGGGTGCGAAACCCAGCTGAACGTTGGCCTCCACCGTATCCATGCCGTTCTCCTGCAGATGATAGGCCTTGAGCTTGTTGATGAGACCGATACCTCGGCCTTCCTGCCGCATGTAGACGATGACGCCCTTGCCTTCTTCCTCGATCATCTGCATGGCGCGGGTCAGCTGATCGCCGCAGTCGCAGCGCCGGGAAGCGAAGACATCGCCGGTCAGACATTCGGAGTGCACGCGCACCAAGGTGGGTTCATCCGGGTTGATCTTGCCCTTGACCAGGGCGATGTGGTCTTTATGGTCGATATCGTTCTCGAAGCCCACCAGCTCGAAGTCTCCGCACTTGGTGGGCATCTTGGCCCGTACCACCTCGCGCACCAGGATCTCGTTGCGCATGCGGTAGGCGATGATATCGGCGATGGTGCAGATCTTGAGGTTGAACTCGCGCGCGAACTCCTCCAGATCATTCCTGCGCGCCATGGTGCCGTCATCCTTCATGACCTCGCAGATCACGGCCCCAGGATTGAGACCGGCCATGCGGCAGAGGTCGGTCGAACCTTCAGTCTGACCGGTCCGAACCAGAACCCCACCATCGCGCGCCCGCAATGGGAACACGTGCCCCGGACTGACGAGATCTTTCGGTCTGGAGGAAGGATCGATGGCAGTCCGGATCGTAGTGGCACGATCGGCGGCCGAGATGCCGGTCGTAACACCCTGGCGGGCCTCGATCGATACGGTGAAACCCGTTCCAAAGGGACACGTATTATTCTTGACCATGAGGTCCAGACCCAATCGATCGACAACGACGGGATCCAGCGCCAGGCAGATGAGGCCGCGCCCATGCGTGGCCATGAAGTTGATGGCATCGGGTGTAACAAACTCGGCGGCCATGGTCAGGTCGCCCTCATTTTCTCGATCTTCATCATCCACCAGGATGATCATGCGACCCTGTTTCAATTCCTTCAGGGCTTCTTCAACAGAACAGCTTGGCATCTCTACTCCTTCTTTCCTTGACACCCGCGGACACATATTCTCTGATGCGGATTAAGGTTTTTTTTACATGTATCCCTGTTTCTTCAAAAGTTCTTCCCACGCTTTATCGTGTGGAGCATCATTCTTCATGAGACGCTCCACATATTTGCCGATTACGTCAAATTCGAGGTTTACCCTAGCACCTGGCCCCTTGAGTGTCAAGGAAGTGGATGCAAGCGTATGGGGGATGATATTGAGTGTGAACGTCTGAACGCTCATCTCATTGACGGTCAATGAGACGCCGTCCACGGCGATCGATCCTTTCGCGATCACATAGCGGGCAAAGTCCTGCGGCAGTTCGATAACCAGCCGCAGGGATTCTCCCAGCATGCCCTTCTCACGGATGGATGAGACCGTATCGACATGACCCAGCACCAGGTGACCGCCCAGGCGCGTGGACAGGGTGAGCGCCCGCTCAAGGTTGACCCTGGCGCCCGGCTTGAGCTGGCCCAAAGTGGAACGCTGAATAGTCTCGGCCGAGGCCAGGGCCGTAAACCGTCCGCCCTTTTTGGCGGTCATGGTCAGACAGACGCCGTCCACGGCGATGCTGTCGCCCAGGCTGTCGTGCGTGAGGTCCAGCCCGGATTCGATCTCCAGCACCATGCCCATCTGCTGGGACTTCAGTGCCAGCAATTCTCCGATCGCCTCGATTATGCCGGTGAACATCTTATCCCTCCCTATGGGCCGTGATGAGCACATCGCCGTCTGACATCTCCACCACATCCACGACCAGTTCGAGCGACTGATCGATCCGTTGCGGCTTGCCCCAGTCGATCAGGGGGATCCCTCCGCCCAGAAGCTTGGGGGCCAGGAAGATACGCAGATCATCGACCAGATCCGTCTTCAGGAGGCTGGAATAGATCCCCCCTCCCCCTTCGACCATCAGACTATGCAGACCGAGTGACCCAAGGTGGTCAAGCATAGCGGACCAGTCCAGAGTACCTTGTGCCGGGGCGTCCAGGTGTACGATTTTTGTGCCGCCGGCCGCCAGATCCGGACGCTTCTCCGGCTTTACCGCGGTGAATATCAGACAGCGCTCTCCCAAGCACAAGGCCTGGGCCGGGATCTGCAGCTCCGGGTCGATGATAATCCTTAAGGGGTCCCGTCCGCCTTCGATCCGGCAGGTCAGCTGGGGGTCGTCCTTGAGCACGGTCCCGATGCCCACCAGCACGGAATCGAACTCGTTGCGCCAAGTATGGACCCTAAGCCGGGAGGCCTCGGAGCTGATCCATTTCGAATCTCCGCCCGCAGCCGCAATCCTGCCGTCCAGGGTCGTGGCCGCCTTGACCATGACAAAGGGCCGTTTGTGAATCATCCAGTGCGTGTACCAGCGGATCAATTTTTTAGCTTCGTCTTCGCACACCCCGCTGATGACCTCGATGCCGGAGTCCACAAGTTCTTGCCTGCCCTTGCCTGCCACTTTTGGGTTGGGGTCGAGCGTGGCGATCACTACGCGCTTCAAGCCGGCTTCGATGATGGCTTTTGAGCAGGGTGGGGTCTTGCCGAAATGACAGCACGGCTCCAAAGTGACATACAAGGTTGCGCCCCGCGGGTCCTCTTTGCAGGCTTTAAGGGCGAAGATTTCGGCATGCGGCTGACCCGCGGCAGGGTGGAACCCTGAGCCGATCACCCGGGAGTCTTTGACGATCACGGCGCCGACCGGCGGATTGGGCGCGGTGCGGCCCAGTCCTTGGCGAGCCAACTTAAGCGCCTGGAGCATAAAGGTTGCATCATCGGTATGCATACTTGGACGCAAAACATTGTCTTAACTCTAAGTCAACCGTAAAATGCGTGAATGGTTTAAGAAGGGATACGGATTCAGGAGTCAGAAGTCAGAATGTCGGTAGGTCAGGGAATTCATATATTGGGGCATCCATGATAAGGAAAGTCAAGGGGAAAGCGGAGATTTCCATTGAACTCCGCTACTAGGAATCCTCCCTTAGTTCGCATTCGTGAGCTCTCAGTTTCACTGATCGCTTCCTATCTGTTCATGGTGG